>Ga0315273_10010039_pt1 | contig 12043 bp, 9 predicted proteins | sample YL17G02_0_MG_FD_205753 | JGI IMG/M metagenome (GOLD analysis project Ga0315273, IMG submission 205753) | Sediment microbial communities from Yellowstone Lake, YNP, Wyoming, USA - YL17G02_0 | ecosystem: Environmental > Aquatic > Freshwater > Lake > Sediment | place: USA: Wyoming | collected... | reverse complement strand
GAGGCGGCCCGGTTCTGGCTTCGGCACGACTCCGGCGGGCTCGCCGAGGAGCCGACCCGCGAGCAGCGGTTCCTCGAAACGGTCCGTCTGCGCTTCCCGAAGCTGCATCTGGCCGACCCCTCCGAGGATCTGGCGCGCATGCGCCTCGTGAAATCCCCCGCCGAGATCGCACTAATAGAGAAGGCCGTGCAGATTACTTCGCGCGCGCACATCGAGGCGATGCGCCAGGCCCGCCATATCCGCCGGGAATACGAAGTGCAGGGGATCGTCGAGGGGAGCTTTCTGAAGCAGGGCGCTTTGGGCCCATCGTTTTTCTCGATCGTCGGGGCCGGCCGCAACGCGACGATCCTTCATTACACCCGCACGCGCGGCCCCGTGGCGGTCGGCGATCTCGTGCTCGTGGACATCGGCGCGGAGGTCGGCCGCTACGGCGCGGATCTGACCCGAACCTGGCCTGCCTCCGGCCGGTTCACGGCGCGCCAGCGGGAGCTTTACGAGATCGTGCGCAAGGCCCAGACCGATGCGGCCTCGCTGATCCGCCCCGGCGCAACGCTTCAGCAGATCCACGCGAAGGCAAAGGAGGTCCTCGAGGCCGCAGGGCTCGCGAAGTACTTTCCACACGGCACGAGCCACTATCTCGGTCTCGAGGTCCACGACCCCGGCGCGAAGGACTGGCCGCTGCCGGCGGGAGCCGTGCTGACGGTCGAGCCGGGGGTTTACATCCCCGGGGAGGGAATCGGCATCCGCATCGAGGACGACTACCTCGTCACTGTCTCGGGGAGCCGAAAGCTGTCGGCCGCGCTGCCGTCCGAGTCAGGGGAGATCGAGAAAGTCGCCTCCGTTTCCGCCCCCTGATGCCCCCCCCGGCGGGCTGCTGCGCAAAATCCGCACCCCAGCCCTTCGGCCTGCAGAGAACTCATCTTCCGCCCCGGTTCCGAAGGGTGTCCGGCACGGCTCGACATGATTCAATAAGTCACTGAAACAAAACGAATTAGCGTTTTCTCACCCTTGAGAAAACAAACGCCTCGCCCTCTGCTGCATCTGTGCAGCAAATCCCCCAGCCCGGACCGTTGACGAGTATAGTTTTAGGCGTACAGCATTCGGTGCAGGAGTGGTGAGGAAACGATTCCGGGGGTGACATGGAGCAGACACAGCAGCAGCTCAACGGCAGCGTGAAGCTTGGCAATTACCTCCGCCGGCTTCGATCCGGATACGGGTATTCGCTGCGAAAGGTCGAGGGGAAGGCCCGCCAGAACGGGGGCGACATCGACAATTCCCAGCTTTCCCGCTACGAAAAGGGGCTTTGTTACCCCTCCTTCGACAAGCTCCGGATCCTCTCCACGATCTTCAACGTCTCGATCCAGTCCTTCTCGGACATCATTGATCTCGAGACGCTGGAAGACGCGACTCCCGCGGCGGAAGACCCGGACGAAGCGATCAAGGAGGGAACTGAGGAGTTGCGGCTCGGGAACTTCGCCCGGGCCTATACCTGCTTCGAGTTCGCGATTCTCCACCTCGAGCAGTCGCTCAACGGGGCGGGGCCGGATGAGCGGGTGGGCCGAGCGCGGCTGTCGAAGGCGATCGCGCTGCACAAGCTGGGCAAACTCAGCCTCAGCGAGAACGAGCTGCGGAGCACCCTGCGCTTCGGCTCGCGGTTGTCCCAGCCCCTGCTGTGCCGCGTGGTGCTGCAACTGTCGAACATCCATGCCGAGCTGGGCGACACCTACCTCGCCGAGCTGGAAGCGCGCCGCGCGCTCGACATGGCCCGAGCCATCGGCGATCACGAGGGGGAGGCCATGGCGCTGCACGGGATCGGCCGGATCGCAGACGAGAGCGGCCGCGCCGACGAGGCGATCTCCTGTTTCCGGGAGGCCCTGCACCTTCACGAAGAAGCCGGCAACCGCCACGAGGCCCTGACGCTGCGGGCGAACATCGGCTCGCAGTACATCGCCCGGGGCAAGGATCGCGAGGGGATGCGGATGGTCCGCCAGACCATCGACGAGGCCCGCGCCGCCGGCTTCCGCCGGCAGTCGGCCTACGCCTACAGCAAACTGGTGGAGGCTTACTACCGCCGGGGAGAGAACGATCGAGTGAGAAAGTACGCGAGAGAGTCCGACGCGCTCGCCGGATCCGGGCAGGTCAAGTACGTCGACATCCTCTTCCTCAACGCCTACTACCTCTGGAAGATCGCCGTCGCCGAGGGAAACCAGGTGCAGGAGAGGATCGCCTTCGGACGGCTGAAGTACCTTCGCCCGTCTCTCGAGCGCGTGTCCCCTGAGGTGACCGATTTCGATTCCTTCATCGAGAAGGGAAAGGGGAGGAAGTGATGTCCGTTCTGCGCAAGCCTGCCCTCTTCGTTCTGGCCGGGGCCGCTCTCTGGGCGGCTGCCTCGGGGCCCGCCGTCGCGGAGGTCTTCGCCCTCGTGAATCCCGACGGCTCCTATGCGGCGACCCGCATCGTCAGGACGCCCGATTCGCGCTCACCCTGGACCCCTCTCGGGCTGGCCGAGAGCCGCCGGCTCGTGCTCAATCCCGGCGGCGAGAGGAGGGGGGACGGAAGCCCGGTCATCGCGCACAATCCCGCGACGGGTCTGCCCTTCGTCTCATGGTCCACGGCATCCCCCACCGGGAAGCGCGATGTTCAGGTCGCCGCCTTCGATGGCACTGAATGGGTGCTCCTCCCGCCGGTGGGACTGGCGGGCGGGGACGATCTGGACCCGGACCTCCTCGTCCTGCCGAACGGAATCCTGGTGGTCGTCTGGACGCACGGCCGCAACAACCCCACCATCTGGATCTCCATGCATTCTTCGGTCATTCCGGACGGTCGTTCTGATCCGGGGTGGATGCGACCCGTTCCCGTAGCGCCGGAAATCCGGGCTCACAGCCCGAGGCTGGTCATTCAGGATGGGTTGCTCGTCGTCGAATCGGTCGGAAGAGGACGCCCCGCGATCCGCAGCGACGTGATCTCATTTTCGGGCGTCACGGCCACCGATGGCCCCATGCCGCTTCCACCGTCGGGGTTCCCTGCGGGTCCGACCTCCCCCGGTTCCGGCCAAGGTGCGGGCCAGGGTCAGAGCGGCTCGACTCCAGGCGAGGGGCACTAGGCCACTCAACGACTCCACAGCGATCCACCCCAAGGGGAGGCCGACGGCCTCCCCTTTCTTTTTCACCTCAGGATTCCTGCTTTCGCTTGACGTTCGCATGCCCCGCAGTGACCCCCACCCATGGTGGGACCGATGTTCCTATCCCCTAGGAAAATAATGGAGTTGAACCCGTTTTCTTTGTTGACACCTCCGCCGCGTGGTCATAGACTCCCGCCCGGTGGATCAAAGTGGAGTGCCGGGGAGCAGCGGCCGCGAGCGGGGACATGTTCCGGGGCAACGCGAACGTCAAAATTGACGACAAGGGCCGGCTGAAGCTGCCGAGTGGCTTCCGCCGGGACATTCTGGAGCGTCATGGCAGCGAGCTCTACGTGACGAGCCTGTTCGGCGATTGCGTCTGGATCTACCCGATGCCGAACTGGATCGCCCTGGAGGAGCGCCTGGCGAAGGCCCCCTCCACTAACGAATCGATTCGCAAGTTCAGGGAAAGGGTCAACTCCTTCGGCCAGACCACCGCGATGGACCAGCAGGGGCGCGTGCTCATTCCTCCGAAGCTGAGGGTGCGGGCCCGCGTGGACGGCGAAGTCATCGTGCTCGGCAGCGGCGACCACCTGCTCGTGTGGAATGAGGTGGTGTTCGAGGAGCGGATGCGCGCCGAACAGCTCACGCCCGAAGACCTCAGGGACCTCTCTCAGTTCGGCATTTGATCCGGGGACGAACCATGTCATCGCCTCTCCCCATCGCTGAATCGGAGGACGGGGAGGACATGCGACACGTTCCCGTGCTGCTTCAGTCCGTCCTCGACGCGCTGTGCCTGGAACCCGGGGCGGTCGTGGTGGACTGCACGCTGGGCGGCGGCGGACACGCGGAGGCGATCCTGCAGCAGATCGGACCACGGGGCCGTCTGATTGGTCTGGATCGCGACCCCGACGCTCTGCGTCTCGCCACGGCGCGGCTCGCCGGATTCGGAACGGCGTTCGAGCCGGTTCACGCCGACTACCGCGATCTCGCGCGGGTCCTCGCGGATCTCGGCAGGAGGGCAGTGGACGGAATCCTCGCGGATCTCGGCGTCTCCTCGATGCAGCTCGATGATCCGGCGCGCGGGTTCAGCATCACCCACGACGGACCGCTCGACATGCGGCTGGATCCGACCGCCGGCCGCACGGCGCAGGAGCTTCTCGCCGCCATCAACGAGGCGGACCTCGCGCGGCTTCTGCGCGCGTTCGGCGAAGAGCCCCAGGCGCGGCCAATCGCCCGGGCGATCGTCGCCGCGCGCGGTCGCGGCCCCATTTCCTCGACCTGCCAGCTGGCCGGGATAGTCGCCCGCGCCGCGCGCTGGCGCACCGCCTCGCGCATCCACCCCGCCACGCGCACCTTCATGGCGCTGCGCATCGCGGTCAACGACGAGCTCGGCGGACTGGACGGATTCGTGCGCGATGCCGTCGCCCTGCTGCGGCCCGGCGGGCGGCTGTGCGTGATCTCGTTTCACTCCCTCGAAGACAGGGCGATCAAGACGGCCTTCCGCTCCCTGCAGCCCCATTGCATCTGTCCCCGGGGCCTTCCGGTCTGCGCCTGCGGGCAGCCGGGCGTGTTGGAGATCCTCACGGCAAGACCGGTCGGTCCCTCCGCGGAAGAGATCGCAGACAACCCCCGGTCGCGGAGCGCGAAGCTGCGTGTGGCGGAGGCCCGATGAACTGGGATGCCTCGAGGCGGATCCGCCCGCGGATCCACAACATCCCGCTGGAGAAGGAGCGCGATCCCCACTGCTTCCGGGACGTCACCCTGTTCCTTCTCATCCTGCTCTTTCTGACGGCCCCGATGCTCCTGCACGTCGCCTGGCAGGCGCGGTGCGTGAAAGCCCGCTATTCCGTCGAGGCGCTGCGGCGGGAGAAGTCCTCCCTCGACCAGCAGTACCTGCGGCTGCGGGTCGAGCGGGCCACGCTCGAATCGCTCGATCGTGTGGCAGCGAAGGCCGGGGGCGAGCTCGGCCTGCTGCTCCCTCAGGCGGGCGCGCGGATCGTCGTGCCGCCGAAGGAGCGCTCCGCCGGGGAAGCGCTCGTGGCTTCGGCAGAACCCGCTGCGGGCACGACCTCCGGGGAAGCCCGGTGAAATCCGCCGGGGCGCTGCGCGCCCGGATCCGCTGGCTCGTGATCCTCCTCGGGATTGGCGGCGGCTGCCTCGTGTCGCGGCTCGTCTGGGTGCAGATACTGCGGGCCGGGGATTTCAAGGCGCGCGCGCGCAACCAGCACGAGACGACCGTGACCCTGGTGGGGCAACGGGGCGCCATCTATGACCGCAACGGGCGGGAGCTGGCCGTCAGCATGGAGACCGATTCGGCGTTCGCGGATCCGAGCGAGCTGAAGGATCCGCGCTCCGCCGCCCGGTCCCTGGCCGCGGTGCTGAACGTCGATCGTGCGGCGCTTCTAGCCCGGCTGGCGACGAAGAAGAACTTCGCGTGGGTGAAGCGCAAGGTCACTCCGGCCGAGCGCGCCCGGATCGAATCGCTCGGCCTCGGCCACCTGGTTCATTTCACGCGGGAGAGCTTCCGCTTCTATCCGAAAGCCTCCCTCGCCGCGCACGTTCTCGGGTTCGTCAACATTGACGGGCTGGGGCTCGAGGGGGTGGAGCGGGACTACGACGCGACGATCCGCGGCGAAGGCGCTTCCTTCGTCGTGCTGCGCGACGCCAAGGGCGGAGCGGTGCTGAAGGAAGTGAAGAAAGCAGCCCGGCCAGGCGCCGATCTCGAGCTGACCCTCGACGAGGCGATCCAGCACGCCGCCGACACCGCGCTCGACGAGGCCATGGAGAAAACCGGGGCGCGCCGGGCTGCCGCGATTTTCACCAATCCCCGCACCGGCGAGATTCTCGCGCTGTCGAGCCGGCCCGGGTTCGATCCGAACGCCTTCGGCGCGGCTCCGCCCGCGAACCGGAAGAACGCGGCCATCGGCGAGCGCTACGAGCCGGGATCCACCTTCAAGATCATCACGGCGGCCGCCGGGCTCGAAGAGGGCCGCGTTCGCCCGAGCGAGGTGTTCGACTGCGGCAACGGCTCGATCGTCGTCTCGACGATCCGCATCCACGACCACCATCCCTACTCGGCACTGACCTTCGCGGACGTCATCGCGAAGTCGTCGAACGTCGGAATCATCCGGCTGGGCCTGCGTCTCGGGGCGCCGACCCTGCGCAAGTGGGTGGCGCGGTTCGGGTTCGGCCGCAGGACCGGCGTGAGTCTGCCCGGCGAAGCGGAGGGGATGGTTCATTCCCTGTCGAAGTGGTCCACGTTGTCGGTGGCCTCCGTCTCGATGGGTCAGGAGATCCTCGTCACGCCGCTCCAGATGCTCCAGGCCTTCTCGGCGATCGCCAATGACGGCGTGGTGGCCCCGCCCCGCCTCGTGCGGGCCTGCGTGCTGCCCGACGGCCGGCGGATCGAATCGCCCCGGCCGGAGCCCCGCCGCGTCCTGTCCGCCGGGACGGCCCGCACGCTGACGATGATGATGCAGCAGGTCGTCACCTCGGGCACCGGCAAGGCCGCCTCAATTCCCGGCTACCAGGTCGCGGGAAAAACCGGCACCTCCCAGAAGCTCGGCGAGGACGGCCGGTACTCCCACTCGGCTCACACCGCATCGTTCGTCGGGTTCGTGCCCGCCGATGATCCGGCCATCGCGGGGATCGTCGTGCTCGACGATCCGCAGGGGGCCTACTACGGAGGCGAGGTCGCGGCCCCCGTGTTCGAGAAGGTTGCCGCCGCAGCCCTCGAGGTCCTGCGCGTCTCCCCCGACAAGGGCGAGATCCCCCCGTCGGGCCCGTGGACGCCGCCGAAGAATCCTCAGACCCTCGCGGCGAACCGACAGCCCTCCCGCGGGGCGGGACATCCGGCCGCGGGCGAAAACCCCGAACCGATCGAATGGCCCCCGCGCCATCCGGCCATCGCCTCGCGCGCGGCGGCCGTGCTCGCGCCCTCGACCGGCTCCGCGATGGCCGCTTCCGTGGGCAGCGGGCAGGCGGTCCCCGATTTGTTCGGCCTCGGCCTCCGCGACGCGGTGGCGGAACTCTCCCGCCGCGGTCTGCGCGTGGTTTCCGGAGGCACCGGCTTCGTCGTCAGCCAGGATCCGCCCGCCGGCTCCCCGGCCCGGCCAGCGCAGGTGTGCCGCTTGTCGCTCTCGCTCGTTCCGCCCCAGCCCGTGGCCGAGGGACCGATTGCCGGCCTAGTTCCCGCCGTTACGGATGTCGACGACTCCCCTGCCGCTCCGCCGGCACGCACCGCCGCGGCGGCCTCCGGCAAGACACGCGCTTCGGCGCTGGATTCCGGCTTTCGCCGGAATGACGGAGTGGGCGCACCTCGACGGAAGTCGAGTTCTGTGGCGGCTCGCGCGACGGTCGCCCCGGTGGTTTCCGCCGCGGCGAGCCCGGGCGGGGGACGCTGATGGAACGGACCGTGCGCGAACTCGTCGCCGAAGTGGGCGGCGTGGCGGTGGACGGGGACCTGGCGACCCGCGTGACCGGCGTCACGCTCGACTCGCGGAAGGTGCGCCCCGGCGCACTGTTCGCGGCGCTGCCCGGCGGCCGGCAGGACGGGCTCGCATTCGTCGCCGCCGCGGTGGCGGCCGGGTCGCCCGCGATCCTCGCGTCCGTCTCGCGCGTCCCCGAATCGGGTGGAGCGGCCTGGATCTCGGCTCCCGATCCGCGCCGGGCGTTCGCGCTCGTCGCGCGGAATTTCTACGACCGGCCGGATGAGACCCTCGCCGTCGTGGGGGTGACCGGGACGAACGGCAAGACGACCGTCGCACACCTCGTCTTCGAGATCCTCCGCGACAGCGGCCTCCCTTGCGGGTTGATCGGCACGGTCGGGCATCGCATCGCGGATCGCGAAATCGCCGCGGACCGCACGACGCCCGAGGCGTCCGATCTCTACCGGATGCTCTACGAGATGAAGGAGCAGGGCTGCCTGAACGCGGTCGTGGAAATTTCTTCCCACGGCCTCGCACTTGAGCGCGTCTGGGGCCTGTCGGTGGCCGTGGCGATCTTCACCAACCTGACGCGCGACCACCTCGACTTCCACGGCACGCTCGACTCCTACGCCGCGACGAAACGGCGGCTCTTCTCCGAACGGCTCCGCGACGACGGCACGGCCATCGTGGGAGCGGACGATCCACGCTCCGCGATGATGCTCGACGCGGCCCCCGCGCGCGCGCGCCGGCTGACCTTCGGCTTCCCCGAAGCAGCCGACGTGCGAATCGAAGCCTGCCACGCCGATCTCGGCGGCACAAACGTCACGCTGCGTATCCCTGGAGGATCCGACGGAGGCGGCAGCCGGAGCGTGACGCTGCGAACGCTGCTGCCCGGACGGGTCGGGGCGCTCAACATTGCCGCTGCCGTGGCGGCCGCCGTCGCGCTTGGGCTCGACCCGGAGCGGGCCGCCGCTGCCGCCGCGCGGTTTCCTGGCGTGCCAGGGCGGTTCGAGCGCGTGGACCGGGGCCAGGGTTTTTCCGTGATCGTGGACTACGCCCACACGGATGATGCCCTCGCGAACGTGCTCGCGACCGTGCGCGAGATGGGCCCGAGGCGCGTCATCACGGTCTTCGGCTGCGGGGGGGATCGGGACCGGACGAAGCGGGCGCCGATGGGCGCGGCGGCGATCCGCCACTCGGATTTCGTCCTTCTGACCTCCGACAACCCGCGCACCGAGGACCCCCACCGCATCCTCGCGGACGCCGAAGCCGGAATCCTGTCGAACCCGGAAGCGCCGGGCCGGTACACGGTTCTTCCGGACCGGCGCGAAGCGATTTACGCCGCGATTGCGTCGGCGGAACCGGGCGACGTGGTGGTCATTGCCGGCAAAGGGCACGAGACGGTGCAGATTCTGGCCGACCGGACGATCCCCTTCGACGATCGCAGGGTGGCCGCCGAGGCCCTCGCGGTGCGCATCGGGCGGTCCGCGTGACGGAGGCAATCGCTCCGCCCGCGGCCGCCGCCGCGGAAGGCAGCAGGAGAACCATGGCACGAACGAGCCTCGCCGAAGCGTCCCGGGCGACCGGCGGAGAAATCACCGCCGGCGAAGGCGGAACGATTTTCGATCGCTATGCGATCGATTCGCGGGCGGTCGCGGGCGGCGAATTGTTCTTCGCGCTCAAGGGGCCGCGCCACGACGCGCACGATTTTCTTGCCGAGGTCTTCGCCCGGGGCGCCGCGGGCGTCGTGGTGTCGCGCACCGTGGCCGCTCCGGCGGGCGTCGCCGTCCTGCGGGTCGCGGACACGACCGAGGCGCTCCAGCAGCTCGCCGCCTTCGTGCGCCGTCGCGACCCGCTGCACGTCGCGGGCATCACGGGCAGCGGCGGAAAAACGACGACGAAGGAGATGACCGCGGCCGCCCTCGCCACGGCGTGGCCGACGCACCGATCCTCCGGGAATCTGAACAACACGATCGGCCTGCCCCTCTCCCTGCTCGCCACCCCGGAAGGCTCGCGCGCCGCCGTACTCGAGATGGGAATGTCCACCCCGGGCGAGATGACACGCCTTGCGGAGATCGCCGATCCGGACGTCGGCGTCATCCTCAACGTCAGCGAGGCGCACCGGGCAAACTTCTCCTCGGTCCGCGAAATCGCGCGGGCCAAGGGGGAGCTGTTCCGCCGGCTTCGCTCCGACGCCACGGCCGTGTTCAATGCCGCCGACCCGCTCGTTCGGGCGCTTGGTGAGGCGTTCGCCGGGCCCCGCCTGTCCTTTGCCGTGGACGGCCCGGCCGATGTGACGGTCGATCGGATCACCGACGACATGGTGGACGGGCTGACTTTCATGGTCCGAGTGCGCGGATACGACCCGCGCCCCGTTCGTCTCGCCTTCTACGGTCGACATAACGCCGCCAACGCGGCGGCTGCGCTCGCGGTCGCCCTCGCCTTCGAAGTGAACATCCCCGGCGCCATCCGCGGGATCGAGGCCCTGCGGGCCGTGGTGGGCCGGGGCGTCGTGGAACGGCTCGGCTCCGGCGTCGTGCTCGTGGACGAGACCTACAACTCCAACCCGGCGGCGCTCGCCTCCGTGCTCGACAGCCTGGCCGCCACTGCGTGGCCGCGAATGCCCTCCGGCGACGGAAGGCGTGTTCTCGTGTGCGGGGACATGCTCGAGCTCGGCGATGCGGCGGAGCTCAGGCATCGCGAGGCCGGAGCCCTTGCGGCCCGCCGCGGCGTCGCGCTGCTCGTCGCGGTCGGCCCACTTGCGGGGGAAACCGCCTCCGGAGCCGCCGCGGCCGGGTTGACGGACATCGTCGTCGTCGCCGATGCCGAGGCCGCCGCGAAGAGCGTGGACCGGCTGCGCGCCGGGGACCTCGTCGTCGTCAAGGGATCCCGGGGCATGGCGATGGAACGCTTCGCCGCCGCCGTGCGAGGGGCTTTCTGAATGTTCTACCGGCTCCTCTACCCGCTGCACGAGTCGCTGGGGGCGTTCAACGTCTTTCGCTACGCGACCTTCCGCTCGGCGCTCGCCGCCTTCACCGCGCTCGTGCTCGCGCTCGTGCTCGGCCCCTGGCTGATCGACCGGCTGCGGCAGTTCCAGATCGGCCAGGAGATCCGCGAGGAAGGGCCGGCGTCCCACCAGGCCAAGGCAGGCACCCCGACGATGGGCGGGCTGCTCATCATCACCGCCATCGTGGTGCCGACCCTGATGTGGACAAACCTCGCCAACCCGCTTGTGTGGATCGGCGTCGGCTCGGTCGTCCTCTTCGGCGGCATCGGCTTTCTCGACGACTACCTCAAGATCACGAAGAAGCGGAGCCTCGGGCTTCGCGCCGGGGCGAAGTTCGGCCTGCAGCTCGCGCTGGGAGCCGGCATCGGTATCGTCCTGCTCGTCCTGTCGAGGCACGGGCTGTGGGAAACACACCTGCAGGTGCCGTTCCTGAAGACGTTCCGGCCCGAGCTCGGCTGGCTCTACGTCCCATTCGCGATGCTGGTGATCGTCGGATCTGCGAACGCGGTGAACCTGACGGACGGACTCGACGGGCTCGCCATCGGCTCGACCCTGATCGCCTCGGGGACCTTCGCAATCCTCACCTATGCCGCCGGAAACGCGAAGGTCGCCCAGTACCTCGGCATCGCGGGAATAAAGGGAGCGGACGACCTCGCCGTCCTCTGCCTGGCGATGGTCGGGGCAAGTCTCGGGTTCCTGTGGTTCAACTGCCACCCCGCGCAGATCTTCATGGGCGACGTGGGCTCCATGGCGCTCGGGGGCGGGCTGGGGACGGTGGCCGTGCTGATCAAGCAGGAGCTGCTGCTCGTGCTGGTCGGGGGCCTGTTCGTCATCGAGGCCGCGTCGGTGATTCTCCAGGTCGCGTCCTTCAAGACGCGGGGCGTGCGGATCTTCCGGATGTCACCCATTCATCACCACTTCGAGCTTTCGGGCTGGCACGAATCGAAGATCGTGATCCGGTTCTGGATCCTCGCCCTGATCTTCGCGCTGCTGTCGCTGGCGACGCTGAAGCTGAGGTAACGGAGTGCTCGGAATGCAGCCGATGACGCCGACCGGAGACACGAGCCGACCGCTGCCGCTCGCCGGGCGCCGCGTGGCCGTGGCCGGGCTTGCGCGGACGGGCTCGGCGCTGGTGCGCTTTCTGCTCGCGCGGGGCGCGGAGGTCGTCGTTTCGGACCGCAGGCGCCGGGAGGAAATCGGCGCACCGGCCGAAGAAGCCCGTCTGCTCGGCGCCGCCCTCCACCTGGGCGGTCACGACGAGGCGGTTCTTGCTTCCGCCGATCTTGTCGTCGTCAGCCCCGGCGTGCCGCTCGCCTTGCCCGTGCTCCAGGCCGCGCGGCTGCGCGGCGTGCCGGTCATCGCCGAAGTGGAGTTGGCCTGGCAACACCTGCAGGGGCGCGTCGCCGGTATCACCGGAAGCAACGGCAAAAGCACGACGACCGCGCTCGCGGGAGCGATGCTCACCGCTTCGGGGCTGCCCGCGCGGGT
>Ga0315273_10010038_pt1 | contig 12043 bp, 12 predicted proteins | sample YL17G02_0_MG_FD_205753 | JGI IMG/M metagenome (GOLD analysis project Ga0315273, IMG submission 205753) | Sediment microbial communities from Yellowstone Lake, YNP, Wyoming, USA - YL17G02_0 | ecosystem: Environmental > Aquatic > Freshwater > Lake > Sediment | place: USA: Wyoming | collected... | reverse complement strand
CCTTCTCGGCGGTCTCGATCAGGTAGAGCCGACGTTCTCCGCCGTCGCGACGGGGCACGGTGACCGAGAAACCGCCCACCTCGCCGACGGCCTCGCTGACACCGGCGAAAAGATCGGGCCGATTCCCAACCAGCCAGTGTGCCCCGTACTTGCCGCCACTCTCCTCGTCGGCGACGAACGCGAACACCAGATCCCGGGGTGGCACTATGGCGGCCCGCTTGAGGTGACGTGCGACGGCCAGCATCATCCCGCACATGTCCTTCATATCGACCGCCCCGCGTCCCCACACGTAGCCATCCGACACCGCACCCGAGAACGGGTGAACGCTCCAATCGGCGGCCACGGCGGGCACCACGTCGAGGTGACCGTGAATCAGCAGTGCCCCGCGCGTGGGGTCGGAGCCCGGCAACCGGACGAAGACGTTGCCGCGGCCGGGAGCGCCCGACTCCAGGTACTCCGGGGAGTAGCCCACCTCGCGGAGTTGCTCGGCAACCCAGTGGGCGCACTCCGCCTCACCCTTAGTCGTCTCCAACTCGCCGGTGTTAGAGGTGTCGAACCGGATCAGCGCGCTGACCAGACCCACTACCTCGTCCTCGGGATCTGTCACGGTTGCATTAATACCACCCGCGGCGCCTTGGTGACCGTGCAGCAGCTCGATACCACATCCTTATCAAGAACCCCATTTACAACACGCGTCTCATGGGGTTCTATTTACCGGTGACCACCCGGCTGTCTGTCATCGCGGTGTGTCTGGCGATCAGCGGGTGCGCAGCCACCACGACGGGGACCGCGCTGCCGGCCGCACCGATCCCCCCGACCACCGCCGAGTCCCTGCCCGCGTTGCTGCTGTCGGCTCCGGAAGTGGCCGCGGCGCTGACCGGTGATGACTTGGCGATCACCAGCGACGTCAGTCGCATGTGGAATGACAGTCACATGACGACGGCCGGTGGCCGGGTCGACGCAGCGGGCTGCCTGGCGATCGTTGGTGCAGCCCAGCAGGGCGTCTACGCCGATTCCGGGTGGACCGGAATGCACGGCCAGGTCCTGCGTGAGCCACCGACCGCTCCGGAGTGGTCGCACTACGCGGTACAGGCGGTGGTGCTCTTCCCCACCGCCTCAGACGCGATGGACTTCTTCGCGAAGTCCCAGAGCAGTTGGACCGAATGTTCCGACCGGGAGTTGACCTACCCCCAGGCGCCGGCGCCCGAGCAACTCTGGTCGGTGGGTCCGAGTCGCACCAATCTCGGGGTGCTGACGGTATCCCGAACGCAGCGCGGACCACAGCAGTGGTTCTGCCAGCGGGCGCTCACCGTGCGCGCCAGCGTGGCGGTCGACGTGGAGGCCTGCAGCCTCGACGCGCCGACCTCGGCAGCGGCGGCGATCGCGGCGACGATCGGCGAGCGGCTACCCACCGCCTGAGCGGCACGCCGGGTTTGGGCCGAACCACGCCGATCCGTTAGCCTGAACTGCCCCGCTGCGGGGCGCTCAGTCCGAGTGGCGGAATGGCAGACGCGCTAGCTTGAGGTGCTAGTGCCCTATTAACGGGCGTGGGGGTTCAAGTCCCCCCTCGGACACCACAGCACCGCAGAACATCCCATCACCCGACTACATCGGTAGGCGCGCGTCCGCGCGTGCGGAGCAGGCTGGCAACCGTGGTGATCAGCAGCACCACCATGATCACGCTGATGGACATCGCCGTTGAGATCTCCGGCACATTGACGTAGCTGCCGTTGTTGATGAACCCCAGCGTGTTCTTGTGCAGCGCGTGCAGTATCAGCTTGACGCCGATGAAGCCGAGGATGATCGACAGGCCGGCGGACAGGTAGATCAACCGATCAAGCAATCCGCCAATCAGGAAGTACAGCTGCCGAAGACCCATCAGCGCGAAGGCGTTGGCGGTGAAGACGATGTAGGGCTCCTCGGTGAGGCCATAGATGGCCGGGATGGAGTCCAACGCGAACAACAGGTCGGTGAACCCGATCGCGACCAGTGCCAGCATTAGCGGGGTGACGACCCGCTTACCGTCGACGCGGGTGATGAACCGGTCGCCGTCGTAGGTCTCGGTGGTCGGGACGAATCGGCGCACCAGTGCGACCAAGCGGTTCTCGCGTTCGACCTCCGCCTCGACCTGGTGGCCGCTTTCGCGCGCCAGTTTCACCGCGGTCAGGATCAGGAAGATGCCGAAAAGGTAGAAAACCCAGCTGAAGGTGTTGATCGCGGCGGCACCGAGGGCGATGAAGCCGGCCCGCATCACCAGTGCCATCACGATGCCGATGAGGAGCAGTTTCTGCTGATAGGGCCGCGGTACTGCAAAAGAGCTCATGATCACGGTGAAGACGAAGAGGTTGTCCACCGAAAGCGCTTTCTCAGTGATGTAGCCGGCGAAGTACTCCCCACCGAACTGCCCACCCCACTGCCACCAGACGAACAGCCCGAACACCACCGCCAGTGCGATGTAGACGCTCGACCAGGTCGCGGACTCCCGGAAGGTCGGATCGTGCGGAACGCGCACATGGGCGAAGAAGTCGAAGACGAATAGTCCGAGGATCACCGCGCAGGTAAGGATCCAGACCATCAACGACACGTTCATAACTCCAGTATGCAGACTTTCCAGCAGCGACCCGGACTGCCGCTGACGTACCGTGAGCGGGTGTCCCGGCAGGTCCTGTTCCTCAACAACGACCCGACTGCGCCGGCAGCGCTCTTAGCCGAAACGTTCGCCGAATCAGGCTTCGATGTCAGCACCTTCGATGTGGTGCCGTCTCACCGAGCCGATGACCCAGTCCTCGCCGTCACCTTCCCGGACCCGACCCGCTACGACGTCATCGTGCCCCTGGGCGCCAGATGGTCGGTCTACGACGAACGGTTGGCCGACTCGTGGGTTGCCGGTGAGGTCGAGATGGTGCGCACCGCCGTGGCCACCGGCGTCGGGGTACTCGGGGTCTGCTTCGGCGGGCAGTTGGTGGCCCACGCGCTCGGCGGCACGGTGGTTCGCTCTCCCGACCCGGAGATCGGCTGGTGTGAGGTACGCAGCAGTGACCCGTCACTGGTACCGGATGGCCCGTGGTTCCAGTGGCATTTCGACCGGTTCACACTCCCACCGGGGGCCATTGAGGTAGCCCGAAACGACTGTGCCACACAGGCTTTTGTTAAGGGCACGGCGATGGGACTGCAATTCCACCCGGAGGTCGACGCGGACCTGCAGGAGCGCTGGATCACCGAGGATCCCGACGGTGACATAGCCCGACTCGGACTGCTACCCGGGGATGTGCGGGCCAGCGGTGCGGCCGAACTCGACGATGCGGCCCGGCGGCTACGGCTGCTGGTAAGCGGCTTCCTGGGCATGCTCGATTTCAGAGCACCCCGGGAGCCGGGTCGTGGCCGAGTTGGTGGGCGAGCGCGTCGGTAACGGTCGCGGAGCGGAACCGGTGCCCTAACGCCTCAAGCTTGGCTGGCCGGACCCGCTGATTGGCTTCCGCCAATTCGACGGCACCCTGCTTTCCGAGTAGCAGTCGCGGGCCGAAGGACGGCACCGGCAGCAGTGCCGGCCGGTGCAGGGTGGCCGCGAGCGCCTTGGTGTACTCGGAGTTGCGCACCGGTTCGGGCCCGACGGCGTTCACCGGGCCGGTGAGCCTGTTGTCGTAGATCGCCCGGTAATAGATGTCGAGCAGGTCGTCGATGCCGATCCAGGACAGCCACTGCCGGCCACTGCCCAGCCGCCCGCCCAGGCCCGCCGCGAACAACGGCCGCAGCAGTTTCAGGGTGCCGCCGGCGGCGGCCTGCACGATCCCGGTCCGCACCGCGACCACCCGAAGTCCGGCCTCGGCGGCAGGCGCGGTGGCGGACTCCCAGTCGGCGACCACCCCGGCGAGAAACCCGTCGCCGCGCGGGCTGTCCTCGTCGAGTTCGGTGTCGCCGCAGTCGTAGCCGTAAAAACCTACTGCTGAGGCGCTGACGAATGTCGTCAGGCGCCCGCCGGTCGCCGCGGCGACCTCGGCGAGTCGGCGGGTAGGGCCGATCCGGGACTCCCGGATCGCCCGCCGGTGCGCCTCGGTGAACCGTCCGGCAATGGACTCCCCCGCTAGATGAATCACTGCGTCCACACCGTCGAGAAGGTCGGCAGCGGGTTCGTCTGGTACCCAACGTCTTTCGTTGTCATCAGCCGGCTCGCCACGCACCAAACGGATTACCCGATGACCGCCGGTGGTCAGGAACGCGCCGAGCGCGGTGCCGACCAATCCGGAGGATCCGGTGATCGCGACGGTCAACTCCCGCGCACCCGCGGCGGCGGCGTCGGAGTGCGCGGCGAGGTCCTCAGACAATTGGCGGTGCCGATACGCAAAGGTCGATCGCAGCGCAAAGGCCGGCACCGTGGTGTCGACGATGTCGTGGACCCGGGTGGTGCCGTGGCCGGCGTCGCTGTAACGGTGGGTATGCCGCCACCACCCGATCACCCGTGGCGGCAGTGTCATCAGGCCCTTGGAGGAGAGCACGTCGCGAAACTGATACGGCGGGTCGTAAGCGGCCGGGTCGTGCCGCGCAATCCAGCGCAGGCCGGCGGGGAGTCCGAGGATTGCGGTGCCGTCGGCCAGCGACTCGGTCTCCTTGACAACCCGCATGGGTTGCCACGGAGGTACCAATCGACGCATCGCACCCGGTCGGGTGTGCCAGGCGAACACCTCGTCGAGGGGATGGGCGACAACGCTGGCGTACTCGATGCCCACGTCGTCAGACCGCGCCGGCGATGGTCACCGGTCGGGTTCGGGTTGCTCGTCGATGACGTGCATCGCGGACTGCTCGGCGGGTTCGGCGTATTCGGGTTCGTCGTACTCGGGTTCGGCATACTCGGGCATGTCGTACTCCGTCTCGTCGTGGACGAGTTCCTCAGGATGGTCCTCGGTCTCGACGACATCGGTCCCGAAGAAATCGGTCTCGACGACATCGGTCTCGACGACATCGGACTCGACGACATCGGTCGAGTAATCGGCGTCGGTCGAATACTCGGCGTCGTCGCTCGCCGTCAGGGCTCCCGCCGCTGGCCGCACCGTACGCTCGCGGATGGCATCAACGATCAGCAGGATCACACCCAGCGAACTGGCGCCGATGCATACCCAGGCAATCATCTCGTTGTTGGTGATGACGGCAGCCACCAGAGCGACCAGGCCCACCACCGCGAGGATCAGCGAAACAAGCAGCATCGACTGGCCTCCCACGCCCTCGGATGGTGCCGGACCGACGCCATCAACTCAATCCCCCATCAGCTTCATTCCGGAGATACGACGCCTACTGGTACTGCCCGTACCCGCCGTCACCGGCATCGACCGGCGCCGCCGAACCGCGCTGGCCCAACTCCTCGAGCTGTGATTCGAGGTAGGTCTTCAGGCGGGTGCGGTACTCGCGCTCGAAGGTGCGCAGCTGCTCGAGCCGGCCCTCCAGCACGGAACGCTGCTGGTTGATGGTGTTCATGAACTCGGTGTGCTTGCGCTCGGCGTCGGCCTGCAGGAAGTCAGCCTTCTCGTAGGCCTGCCGGAGCTGGGACTCGGAGCGGGACTGGGCATCGCTGAGCATGGCATCGGAACGCTGCTGGGCGTCGGTGACCGTCGCCTCCGCGATGTAGCGGGCTTCGGAGACGATCTGCTCGGCGCTGGACCTGGCATCGGCGACCATCTTGTCCGCATCGGCGATAGCCGTGGAGGTCAGGCGGTCGGCGGTGTCCTGGGCCAGGCTCAGTACCCGGGTGGCCTTGAGTGCCTGTTCGTCGCTGAGTTGGGTGGACCTCTCCTCGACCACCACGGCGACCTCGGGCTCGGGCTGGTATGGCGGTAGGGCTTGGGTCACCTGCACAACGCCCGAACGCGCGGAGGCGAGTTCGCTGTCGAGTTCGCTCACCCGCTGACGCAGGTCGGCATTGTCCTCGACGAGTCGGCCGAGTTCGGTTTCCACTAGGTCGAGGAAGGCGTCGACCTCGTCCTCGTTGTAACCGCGCTTGCCAATGGGCGGCTTGCTGAAGGCCACATTGTGCACGTCAGCCGGTGTCAGTGGCATGGTGTGCCCCTTCCGATCGTGGACGGCGGATTCACCCGCCCGGCAGTGTCGAGCGCGCCTCGCACCCGCAGTTCCGTACTGTAACTGCCGCCCATCCTGTCACACCAGACCCGCCGGTTGCATTGGACGGCGTAATTAAGGGCAAGTTAAGGCAAACTTCGGCCGGTCAGTGAGCAGCCCCGAACGCGAGTTGCATCCCGATGAAAGCCAATAGCAGCAACACCATGATGGAGAAATCGAGGCGCACCGCACCAATGGTGAGCTGCGGAATGACGCGCCGCAACGCCCTCACCGGCGGATCGGTGGCAGTCATGATGCCTTCGAGGACGACCACCGTGGCGCCACGCGGCTGCCAGTCACGGCTAAAAGAGCGGATGAACTCCACCACGATCCGGGCTATCAGCAGCAGCCAGAACACGAACAAGGCGAAACCGACGATCTGGAAAACGTGCGCCACCTGAAGGCCGGTCCTCACTTACAGCGGATGGGACGGTAAAGGCTCACCTTCACCGAGGTGTCATCAGCCTACCTACTGCGCCGCGGTCCGACGCCGATCACTGGTAGCTGTAAAAACCGGCTTCGGCAATGCGCCGGCGTTCGTCGGCGCTGACGTCGACATCCGCCGGTGCCAGCAGGAAAACTTTGGTTGCGACCTTGTCGAATGATCCGCGCAGCGCGAACGCCAGACCTGCGGCGAAGTCGACCAGGCGCTTGGCATCCGCATTGTCCATCGAGACCAGGTCCATGATCACCGGTTGTCCGTCGCGGAAGCGTTCGCCGATGGTGCGGGCCTCGTTGTAGTCCTTGGGCCGAAGGGTGGTGATCTTCGACAGCGCACTACCCTCCTCGAACAACATCGCCATCCCGCGCGGATCCATCGCGGTTGCTCCGCGGGTCATCCCCCGGAGTGGTCCGAATCGGGGGGAGCGGGGCATGTCGTGCGGATGATCGAACTCCCGCGAGCGCGCCCGGGTATCGTCGCCGTACCCGGCACGGAAACCACCGGTGGACGAATAGTCCGGGCCGCGGTCGTCGCCGTAACCGGCGCCGAATTCCCGGTCGCGGTCTTCGTAGCGACCACCGTCGTATCCCCCGCCGTCGTAGCCGGACTCATAGCCGCCATCGGCGAATCGATCACTACGACGCGACGGAGTACGCGCACGGCCGGCGTCGCGGTCATCCTCGTAGTATTCGTCGTCGTAGTCATCCATCGGCGCCATGCCGAAGTAGGCCTTGACTTTGTGGAGAGTGCTCATCCGCGTGACCCTTCCGGAGCTGAAACTTCGGTATTAGTGCTGAAACTTCGGTACTCGTAGCTGTGGGTGGTCGAGATACCCGTTGTTTGTGATGAAGTTGTGACTGGAGTGACTACTCAGGGAGACGTTAAAGGACGTTGGCCCATTAACGCCGTACCGACACGCACACACGTTGAACCGTGTCGCACCGCCGCGTCGAGGTCGCCGGACATCCCGGCGGACAGTTCGATTGCGGCGGGGTGGTCGCGCAGCACCCGGGTGTGTTCGGCGGCGAGTGCGGCGAATGCCGAGTCGGGGTCAACGCCCAGTGGCGGGATCGCCATCAAACCGACGAAGTCCAGCGATGCCGAGTCGGCAACCTGGGCGCAGATCCGATCCACCGCCTGCGGATTGCCGATATCCACTCCGCCGCGCTGCACATCACCGTCGAGGCTGATCTGCACGAACACCCGCAACCGGTCGCGCCGCCCGGCTGTCAGGGCCGTTGCCGTGGCTCGGTCGAGTGCGGCGACCACTTTCTCGGTGTAGACCGAGTGCACCGTATCCGCCCAGCGCGCAATGTATTTGGCCTTGTTGCTCTGAATCCCGCCGATCATGTGCCAGCGCGCTTCGGTGGAGTCGGCGACGAGTTCGTCGAACTCGGTGATCTTCGCCGCGGCCTCCTGCTCCCGGGACTCCCCGAACGCCCGGCAGCCCAACCGCCACAGAATCGCTACGTCACTCGCGGGGAAGAATTTGGTGACCGGCAGCAGCGCAATCTCCTCGACCGCGCGGCCGGCCGCCTCGGCGGCCCGCGCCAGCCGGGCGCGGGCGATCGCCAGCGAGCCGGTCAACTCGGCCGCCCGGCGCTCGGGGCCTGGCCCAGGGAGTTCGGGCCCAGGGAGTTCGGGCCCAGGGAGTTCTGGCCCGTCGGGGGCCATCACGACATCCAGACCAGCGACGCCAACCGGCCGGTCGGCGCGTCCCGGCGGTGGCTGAACAGCGCCGTGTCGGTGACAGTGCACCGCGGATCGATGTCGATAGCGCTGACGCCGGCGGCGAGAAGTTGGCGGGCGATTCCGGCTCGCAGATCCAGCGCCGGCTTACCACTGCCCGTGGTTGTGCGACTTCCCGGCAACCGGGCCTCGACGTCGGCGGCCATCTCCTCGGGTACCTCGTAGTTGGCCCCGCTTACCGCGGGGCCCAGCAGTACCGCCACGTCCGACGCACGGGCTCCGGCAGCCAGCATGGCCTCCAGTGTCCGAAGCACGACACCGCTGGCCGCACCCACGCGCCCAGCGTGCGCAGCGCCGAGAACGCCGGCCTCAGCATCGGCCAACAGCACCGGTACGCAGTCCGCGGTCACTACTGCGAGCGCCAGTCCGGGGGCCGTAGTCACCAACGCATCGGTGGCGTCGAACGCCTCAGTACGGGCTGCGTCGACGAACTCGACATGATCGCCGTGAACCTGGTTCATCCAGATCACCCGTTCCACCGACAGGCCGATGGCCGCGGCCAGTCGCGCCCGGTTGGCGGCCACCGCCGCAGGATCGTCACCGACATGATCACCGAGATTGAACGTGTCGAACGGGGGCGCGGACACCCCGCCGTCCCGGGTGGTGGTGACCCGGCGGATCCGCCTACTCATGAGGCAGGTCCGGGTGCGGCGGCGCGATAGGGCCGGGGACCCTCAGTGCCGCATGAACGGGGGCACGTCGACATCGTCGTCGTCGTCGCCATATGCCGACGACCCGTAGGTGTACATCGGCGCGCTGACCGAAACCGGTTCCCGCGTCTCGATCGGCTCGAACACCGGCGAACTCAACTGACCGGCTGCCGCGGGGGCGATCGTGTGGGTTGTGCCGGCCGTACTCGCCGAGCTGCTGGTTGTGGCGTCGCCGATGATGATCGCCTTGCGGCTGGCCGAGTTCGGGTCGAAGCCAGCCGCGATCACCGTGACGCGGACCTCGTCGCCGAGTGAGTCGTCGATCACTGTGCCGAAGATGATGTTGGCCTCCGGATGCGCGGCGTCCTGTACCAGCGAGGCAGCCTCGTTGATCTCGAAGAGTCCGAGATCGCTGCCCCCGGCGATCGACATCAGCACACCCTGGGCACCCTCCATCGACGCCTCCAGCAACGGGGAGTTGATAGCCATCGCCGCGGCGGTCAGCGCGCGGCCGTCCCCCCGCGCTGAGCCGATTCCCATCAGCGCGGTGCCCGCACCGCTCATGATGCCTTTGACGTCGGCGAAGTCGACGTTGATCAGGCCCGGCGTGGTGATCAGGTCGGTGATGCCCTGAACTCCGTTGAGCAGGACCTCGTCGGCGCTGCGGAAGGCATCCATCAGCGACACACCCGCGTCACCCATTTGCAGCAGCCGGTCGTTGGGGATCACGATCAATGTGTCGCAACTCTCCCGCAGTGCGGCGATGCCCGCCTCGGCCTGGTTGGACCGGCGCTTGCCCTCGAAGGAGAACGGGCGGGTCACCACACCGACCGTCAGCGCGCCCATCTTGCGGGCGACGTTGGCCACCACCGGTGCGCCGCCGGTTCCGGTGCCACCGCCCTCTCCCGCCGTGACGAACACCATGTCGGCTCCGCGGAGGAGTTCCTCGATTTCGTCCTTGGCGTCCTCGGCCGCCTTGCGACCGACATCCGGATCGGCGCCGGCACCCAACCCGCGGGTGGAGTCGCGACCGACGTCGAGTTTGACGTCGGCGTCGCTCATCAGCAGCGCCTGGGCGTCAGTGTTGATGGCGATGAACTCGACTCCCTTGAGGCCCTGTTCGATCATCCGGTTGACGGCGTTGACGCCGCCACCTCCGATTCCAACGACCTTGATAACGGCGAGGTAGTTATGCGGTGGGGTCATCGGCGTGGTCTTCCTCCGTGGTCGGATTCGAGTGCGAGACGACCTCCCGGCTAACCCTCAACCTCAACCAGAGGCTTAGAGTTATGTCAAGTTGTCGCGTAGAGAGAACTTATGACCGAGACGCTTCGGATTGGGGAGGCGCGCCCGCGTGTCGCGCGCCAAATTTCCCCGGGCACACATCTCCCCGGGCGCACAGCCCGGGCGCACAGCGCCGCTACTTCACCGTCGGCAGATCAGGACTGGATACGTCGTACACCCGACCAGGCTGGGTCAGCAAGGCGGCCAACTTCTCGGCCTTCTCCCCGGTGCGATCGGTGGTGCCCCACACCACGGTCCGACCGTCGATCAGGGTCAGCGTGATCGACGAGACCGACGGTGCCGCCACCCGACTCACCTGTGCCACCACCTCCGGTCGCAGGGCCGTCATCACCTGCAGTGCCGCCGTGGTCGGCGGATCGGCCGGTCCGGGGTTGTCGACATCGATATAGGGCAGTCCGGGCGGCGGCGGACCGGTCGCAAAGTCCACGCCGTCGCGATCGAACAGGTGCGGTCCGTCGCCGAAGTCCTTGACCACGACCGGAATTCGCTCGACGATCGTGATTCGGACCGTCGACGGATACTCGCGTTGCACCCGGGCACTGGCCACCCTACGGATACCTGCCACCCGATCCGCTACCTCGTCGGTGTCGATCTGTAGCAGGGGCGTTCCTAGCCGGATATCGGCCACCCCGAGGACCTCATCGCGGGTCACCGTGCCGACCCCGAGCACGATCACCGACCGGGCCGACATCGCCGGGGTGAAATAGAGCACCAGTCCCAGGGCCACGGTGATCACCGTCAGCACCACCGACCAGATAATCAGTCGCAGGCCCTTGACGGTTCGGGCGGTAATCCGTCTCGGCTGCTCGGCGACCTGGCCGCGAACCCGGCGCTTGGCTTCGCGCCGAGCCTGTTCTATGGCGGTGGCGCGTTGCTGGGCGTCCCGGCGCGCGGCACGTTCCCGGCGCTGCCGCCGGCGGGGGCCCTCGGAGTCCTCGGAGTCCCCGGAGTCCCCGGAGTCCTCGGAGTCCCGGACCCCGTCTTGCCCGCCGGCTTCATCCGGGTCCCCTGGCTCATCCGGATCTACTAATTCATTTGGGTCCACGGGCTCGTCTGGATCTACCAATTCATTTGGGTCCACTGGTTCATTTGGGTCCGTCGGGGCGAGTGGAATCTCGCCGATGTCCCCCGGCAGCTCCGGTCGGTCAGTCACCGGCGCTCCCCCGGTCAGGCCCTCGCGCATCAGCTTTGACGCGCAGCGCCGCAATGATCTCCCGGCCGAGCAGTGTGACATCGCCGGCGCCCATCGTGACCACTACGTCGCCCGGCATGGCCGCCGCGGCCACCTGTCCGGCGACGGCGGAGAAGTCCGGCACGTAGTGCACCGGGACGCCAACGTGACCGGCGATGGTGGCACCGCTGACTCCGGCCAGCGGTTGCTCGCGCGCGGCGTAGACGTCAAGCACGAAGACTTCGTCCGCGCCCTCCAGCGCCTCGGCGAACTCCCGCGCGAAAGTCTTTGTGCGCGAATAGAGATGCGGCTGGAATACCACGATGCAGCGCGCGCCGGTGACGGCCGGGTGGCCGGTGGGGTCCTGTTCGGCGATCGCCCGCATGGCCGTCAATGCGGCCCGAACCTCGGTCGGATGGTGCGCATAGTCGTCGAACACCCGCACCCCCGCGGCGCTGCCCACCAGTTCGAAACGTCGGCGCACACCCTCGAATCCGGCGAGTCCGTCGAGTACGGAATCGACGGATGCGCCTGCCTCGACCGCGGCCAGCACCGCGCCGAGCGCATTCAGGGCCATGTGCTGGCCGGGAACCGCAAGCCGCATGGTCCGCACCGCCGTCC
>Ga0315273_10010037_pt1 | contig 12044 bp, 10 predicted proteins | sample YL17G02_0_MG_FD_205753 | JGI IMG/M metagenome (GOLD analysis project Ga0315273, IMG submission 205753) | Sediment microbial communities from Yellowstone Lake, YNP, Wyoming, USA - YL17G02_0 | ecosystem: Environmental > Aquatic > Freshwater > Lake > Sediment | place: USA: Wyoming | collected... | reverse complement strand
AGTTTTGCTGCTTTCATCCATAGTTTATTCACAGGTTACCTACAGCCCGCTGGTTGATTCGCTTAAAGAGTATTGCACTCTTCAAACATTAACCAGGTTAAACAGACAGCTTTCAGGCGACACATCCTGTTTTATCGGTGGTAATCCGTATACAATAGCATCAAGGCACTGGAACACGGTTCATAATAATATGGCAGCCCAGTTTATTTATGAGCAGTTCCAGGCATACGGTTTTTCTCCTTATTACATGAACTTCAGCGCAACAGGAAAAAACGTTTACGCAGTCAAAACCGGCACAAAGTATCCCAATAAAAAATTCATTATCTGCTCTCACTATGACGATATGCCTTCCGGAGCGCTTGCCCCCGGAGCAGATGATAATGCATCGGGAACCTGCGCAGTAATGGAAGCAGCAAGAATTCTTGCACCATACCAGTTTGATTACACTATAATTTTTATCGCATTCGATGAAGAAGAACGGGGATTATACGGCAGCCACGCCTATGCTGATTCATGCTACAACAGGGGTGACAGCATACTATTTGTATTTAATTATGATATGATAGCATGGGATGGCAATAATGATTTTAAGCTGGATATGATTTCAAACGTAAATTCTGCCCCGTTTTCGGATATAGTTAAGGTTGTTTATAATATGTACGTTCCCCTGATGTTTGTTAACAGGGTAACTAGCAATATGTCAGGCAGCGACCATTATTATTTCTGGCAAAGAGGCTATAAGGCTTTTTGCGGAATTGAAGCAAACAGCGATTTCCATCCTTATTACCATACAATTAATGATAATTTTGCGAATGTAAAGGTGCCTTACTTTCACGGGTTTACAAGGGCAGCAATCGCGGCTTTACTCATGTTTAGCTGGGATTACTTAATTAATTTTACGCATACGCCGATTACAAATACAAATAGCAGCGGACCGCAGGTTGCAGTTACTACAATACAATCGCCTCAGAGGCTTGCAATGATAACAAACGGCCCCAGGCTTTATTATAAGGTTAATAACGGCAGCTACAGTTATGTAACGGCATTTTACAATAATCTTGATACATTTAAGTTTCAAATACCGGGCCAGGCTTACGGTTCAGATGTTTCGTATTATATCGCTGCACAGGACTCACTGGGAAGATTCGTGGGGACTTTGCCGGCAGGCGGAAAAGGTATTAACCCGCCGGGTACGATTGCACCCCCAACAGTTTATACATACTCGGTTATTACGGGAATTGCCGGTAACCAGCAGCCTGTAAAATACACGCTTGAGCAGAACTATCCGAATCCGTTCAATGCATCAACAAATATAAAGTTATCGCTCATAAAACCGGCAAACATTAAATTAACTGTTACAAATGTTTTAGGTGAGCTTATCTCAATACCGGCAGAAGGCAAACTTCCGGCAGGTGATAATATTATCCGGTTTTATGCCAATGAAATCGGCTCGGGAATATATTTCTATACATTATATGTTGACGGGTCAATTGTTGATACAAAGAAAATGATGCTGGTTAAATGATATAATCCTGAGCGAAGTCGAAGGATCTTATTAGGTTTATAAAATAAAAGCATATTATATTGCTTTACCATATAAACTTTATACAAAATAATAATAAATCAAACTTATTTTTATTATTAATGAGATCCTTCGACTTCGTTCAGGAATAAGGCTTACTCTTTAATAACCACATCAAAAACTTTTTTATCTTTTATCTGCATAAGGCGTTTGCTTTTCAGCTTGCGGACAATTTCATAATTATGGGTTGCCATAAACACAGCAGTGCCTTTATAGTTTATATTAAGCAGCAGCTTGATTATTTCAAATGATATGAACGGGTCAAGGTTGCCTGTCGGTTCATCGGCAATTAATATATAGGGTTCATTTACAATTGCGCGTGCAATCGATACCCTTTGCTGTTCACCTCCGGATATTTCCTTCGGCATTTTTTTGTATAAATCGAACACGCCAACTTCATTCAGCACGTTGAAAACTTTCTTCTTTATCAATTCCGGCTTCATCCCTGCAAGATATAATGGCAGCGCAACATTATCGAACACGTTTCTGTCATCAAGCAGTTTATAATCCTGAAAAACGAAGCCTATCTTCCTGCGTAAAACCGGTATTTCCGGTTTCTTTATCTGTGATGCATTAATGCCATGAACAACCAGATCGCCCTTTTGAGGAAAGATCTCCATATTTATCATTCTAAGCAAAGATGTTTTTCCCGTTCCGCTTTCCCCAATCAGGAATACGAACTCGCCTTTATCAACCTTAAAGGAAACTTCCTTAAAAAGCTCCTTGGATGGATACGAAAAAGATACATTTTCAAAGCTGATCATAATTAATTAAATCCTAAGCCGCCTGGCTGCTGAAAGCGGCCTGATGGTAATAATTCCTTTTTTTAAAATTTCAATAAAGTTTCTTTCAAATAATTTACTCTGCGTTTCATATGCCGAAAAATTGTATTCTGCTATCAAATTATGTATTAGATTCTTCACTGCGTTCAGAATTTCTTTAGACGGTTTTTAATAATTTTATCCGCCAGTTTAATTGCCTCTGCCATGCTTTTTTCATTTGCAATATTTTTCCCCGCAATATCAAATGCAGTGCCATGGCCGGGAGATGTTCTAACAAAGCTTAATCCCGCAGTAAAATTAACACCGTTCATACCTGCAATCATTTTAAACGGTATCAAACCCTGGTCATGATACATTGCAAAAGTCATGTCAAACTTTTTGTACGATGAAGATGCAAAATATGCATCTGCTGCGTATGGACCGTTAAAAGCAGGATATCCTTTGCTTTTGTTCATTATCTTTAATGCGGGTGTAATAATTTTAATTTCTTCGTTTCCGATTACTCCCCTGTCTCCCGAATGCGGGTTTAATCCAAGCACTCCAACTATCGGAGATGATATCTCATAGTCATTCTTAAGTGACCTGTAACAAATATTCAGCCTGCTTTGCAGCAATTTACCCGTCAGCATTTTTGAGACATCCCTCAGCGGGGGATGTGTTGTAGCCAATGCTACTGTTAATTTATCAGAAACCATCATCATGCACACATCATCAGCCCTGCCGAAATCCTTTAACATGCCAGTATGCCCATCATAGTTAAATCCGCCAATATTCAATGCCTCTTTCGAAATCGGGGCAGTTACAATTGCATCATAATCACCTGACATACACATAACAATTGCCTTAATCACTGCAAGTCCGGAAATAAATCCCGCCTGGTCAGAAATTTTTCCGGGTTGGATTTTTATTTTCTCATCACCTACGGGTATGATATTAAAATTGCCCGGAAACAGCTTAATATTTAACTTTTTAGCGTAGTATTCAAGTATTTTTAAAGGCGATAAAACCGTCAGGTCATACAACTTTGTAAAACGGGGATTGGAAATTACCTTCAGGATAATTTCCGGCCCGATTCCGTTAAAATCGCCAATGGTAAGTAAAATCCGCGTTTTCATAAGGCAAATATAAACGCTTGCCATGCTATAAACAATGAAGTTAATATATATTTATATGGAAATAAAAAAATTTATCAGTAATTTTGTATGAACAGTTTAATATTTAGAAATGAAAAATATTATTTTCACAGCAGTATTAATGCTCATCATACCTTCCTCAATTTCATTTTCGCAAAATGATTACGAAACTTACAAACAGCCTGAAATAATGCAGGGCAGCAACCTCATTTTTACAACTTCCCCAAATTTCTCAGCCTCAAATGAAGTATCATACAGTGCAGATGTATCAAATAATTATTTTTATTTAAACGGCGGCTTGCTCTATACAAAATGGAGATTAACCCCAAAATTTAACTATTCATTTTCTGCAGAAACTAATTTAGGCATTCAAAAGCAATCAACAGATTTTATTTTATTAAGTAATTCGGACTTATCTTCCGGCGATGATGAATACAGAAGTTACCTTCGCACGTATTTTGAGGGAGGTATCAGCTATTATTTTTTAAAGAAATTATTCTATACGGGAATTTATACAAGATTAAAGCATAATATAAGTAATAAGCAAACTGCATATTCCTCATTTTCCGCATATCCTGCGCTGGGAATGGGTTATCTGATTAACACTGCAAGAGTTACCCCCGCCCTGAATATACAGCAGGTACTGCTTGACGAAAAAATAATTTCCGCACCGCTTCCTGAAAAAACAAGAAAAAAAATTGTTGAATTACTGGATAAACAAAATGAAGGAGAGTTTTTAAGCCGGTTCAAAGATGATGCTGATATTGAATTTTTTTCAAGGATAGAACAGGTTTTAAGAGATGACGGTGTAATTACCGGGAACCTTGATACAAGAACTGTTTTAAAGCTCTTCCAGGCACTCACAAATGAAAAATTTATTTATTTTCCAAATTATAATGGCTGGCAGGTTCAGGCAGAGCTTCAGCTGAATTTAAGGAACTACGGTGATGAAAACGATAAAAACAAGCTCCGTTCATTCACATTGAGCGCTATATATGGCAGACCAATCGGATTAAAAAACAATTTTACCGGAAGTGTTTTTTTTACGGTACCTGTTAAACCGGATTACCTCTATCAATACTACAGGCATGATTTTCATTCGCCGGTAACCCTGCTTGAACATTTTTCCGGTGACCTTGATATACCATACCTGGAAAATATCGAATACAGGGATACTGTAAAGTATTCACTCAGCACCAGGCTTAATTTTTATCAATTGATTAACAAAACAGCCGGAATATATTTTACAGTAATAGGAAATTACGCTAAAATACAACACAGCTATTACCGAAGTTCTTTTTCTGCTGAAGCAACACTTGTGTATAATTTACTGAACAAACTTGTTGGCACCGTCAATGCCGGTTTTAAAAAAAATTATTACCTTAAATATGGACTATTTGTAAGATTTGATATTTCATATTACATATTTTAATCTTTTTCCAATGCTGAATAATACTCTTCCGCAGCTTTAACCCGCTTTTTTACCGAAGGGTGTGAGTGGAACCAAAACTCAACCAGCTTTGAGGGTTCATCATCGGATAAGTTCTGGAATGCAAGCTTTTCCATTGTTGATTTGAATGAGGGGAAATCATGAGTAGTATCAATTGCAAACCTATCCGCTTCATATTCGTATTTACGGGAAATTGAGGCTCCAAGCGGGCTAATAAGAAATGTTAATACCCCCGCAATCAGCATAAGTAATGGAAGCGCAGCAAGCTCCCACCTTTGGCTAAAACCGAAAACCGGCAGCAGCCGGTCATAAATGGCTGAAATAATAAATAACCCTGCGAATGTTGAAAAGAATGATATAAATATTTGTTTCTTAATGTGCCCCTTTTTATAATGTCCTAATTCATGCGCAAAAACAGTTTCAATTTCATCATGAGAAAATCCTGATATTAATGTATCACCAATAATGATTCTGCGCGTTTTGCCCATTCCCGCAAATGCTGCATTGGCTTTCTTAGTGGTTTTGCTCATATCAAAAGCATAAACACCGCCGATTTTAAACCCAATTTTTTCACAAAGAGCAAGGATTCTATCCTTTAACGTAATATCTTCAATCGGTTTGAACTTATAAAATAATGGAAAAATAAACACCGGCGCTATCTGGGCAAGAACGATAGAGTATAACGTTACTATAACACCGAAAATTACCCACCAGTATTCATATCCTGTGAGCAAATAGTAAAATAAGAATATAATCGGCAAGCCAAGCAGCATGCCGACAAGGAATCCTTTAAACTTTTCCTTTATCGAGCCAATGAATGTTAAATTCGATAGCCCGTATTTATGCTCAAGCCTGAATCCGAAAATGTAATCGAACGGAAAAGAGAGTATTGCAGTTATAACTCCGATAGATGCTCCGAAAATTAATAACTGTAAATAAGAATTTTCTGTGTATCCTCCGGCAAATTTTGCAAGCTGTTTGGTATAACCAAACACAACCATTGCAAGAATAAGCGCAATTGTTAATATCCCTTCGGTAATACCGGCAATTAATTTTACTCTTTCATACTTTTTTGCCTGCTGTTTTCTATCCGTACTATCTGACATAATCTGCAAACATATATTCCAGTATTGAAAGATAATATAGAAAAAATTTTGAATATAATCTTAGAATAAGAGAATCAAGGAATTAGCCTTTTAACCGTGCCACGAATTTTCACTGCCCTAAATTTAATAGATTTGTTTTAAACTTTCTAATTCCAATATAATCATCGATACCTGTATTCGTGGCACGGATAAGGCGGATTTAACTCCTCACCCCCTCCGTACAAAGACATAGAGACACAGGACTAAAAGCGGAGCTTGCAGCGGCTACCTCTCCGTTAGGAGAAGGGGCTTGTCTAAAAAAACTTAAAATACCGGTAGGACAGGTCCGTAGGACTTCTTCGGAGCATTCTTGCCTGTCAATTTTTTATTTAATTAATGTTATCATCGGACAGGAATGTCCAACCTACCTGTATTGAGACAACTCCTTTGTTGTGCCCTTTCAACAGAGGGGCAGGGGTGAGGGGTTTAAGATCTTTCATTTCAGGTTCATTGTAATTTGGCTATATTCGTAAATAATAAAGGGAATCCACCGGAAATGAGATCAATAAAACTTGTTTTAATACTTGTTATATGTTTATTTATTGCTTCATGCAGCAAGAAACCCGATGTAATTTTTATCAACGGTAAAATTTATACGCTTGATAAAAACAACACTATTGTTGAAGCAATTGCAGTAGCGGAGGGGAAAATTATCTCACTTGGCAAGACATCCGAAATACAGGAAAAATATAAAGACGTAAACGTAATTGACCTTAAAGGCAAAACCGTTGTTCCCGGTTTTATTGATGCTGAAGGCAACCTGATGGAGTTTTCCAAACAGCTCAGCCTGCTTGACCTGCGCTTTGCTAAATCGCTTGACGAAATTATAAAGATAGTTTCCGACCGGGTGAAAACATCCAAACCGGATGAGTGGATAGGCGGCTTCGGATGGGATGAATTAAGCCTGCCCGAAAAAGACCTTGAAAGGCTGAACCATACTGTTCTTGATGCGATATCGACAAACCATTACATTTACCTTGTAAACGCGCTGGGCAATACCACGCTTGTAAACAAAAAAATACTTGACCTTTCAAAAGTAACAAAAGATACACCCGACCCGGAAAACGGAGCAATAGGTTTTGATAATAAAGATATGCCAACCGGCTTATTTTATGATGCTGCACAGGAGCATGTGATAAATGTCCTGCCGCAGCCATCGGAGCAGCAGGTAATTTCAAATATCGAAAGAGGCATTAAAGAGCTTTTCAAATACGGCACAACAGAAATAAATGATGCCAATATTACCGAACAGGGCTTAGGCCTCTACAAAAAAATGACGGATGATAATAAGTTTCCCATAAGGTTGTATGCAATCATTCCGGGCAAAGGAACCTTGTTTGAAAAATATATTTCAGATGGCCCCGAAAACTACAAGGACAGGATAAATATTAAGTGCGTGAACCTTGAGTATGACGGCTATTTTGAAACACAGGATGCTGCAATGAACGATGATTACATTAACGAACCGAAGAGAAAGACACCTTATAACGATGAGTTTGATATAAAGGAAATGACAAAGAAGGCATTTGAGAAAGGTTTCCAGGTATCCATAAAAGCTGTTGGTGATAGAGCCGTAACCGCTGCACTTAACACAATTGAATCCGTTACAAAGGAAGTTAAGTCAAAAGCAGGAAGGACAAGGCTTGAATATGCAGAGTTTATTGTACCCGGCGATATACAGAAAATTAAACAGCTTGAAATAATCCCATCAATCCGGCCTGAAGTTACTATGACGGATAAAGTTGAGTTAAAAGACTTAATACGCATTGAAAACTCAAACAACCTTGGCTTGTGGAATATTTTGTTAAAGCAAAATGGCTACATTATCAGCGGAACGGACTATCCATACCACACCATAAACCCGCTTGTTCAGATGTATTATTTAACCACAGGACTTTCACTGGATACAGCAGATAATAAGATTTCAACTAACACTGCGCAGAAGCTTTCGCTTATTGATGCACTGAGGTCATTTACCGTTTGGGCTGCGTATGCTGCGTTTGCTGATGATGTGAAAGGAACAATAGAAAAAGACAAGTTTGCAGACCTTGTTGTGTTGAATGATGATATAATCGAACTCAACGATCCCAATATGCTGCTAAAGACAAGGGTAATTATGACAATTATACGCGGCGAAGTTATGTATGAAAAGATAAATCCTGCAGCAGTATTAAATTGATTTTCATCACATATTTTCATTTATTAACAATCAAAGTGAGCTCCGTTAGGAGCGGCATATTTAGATTCCCGCTTTCGCGGGAATTTTTTCTTTCAAACATCAGTTAATGAGCGGGCAGAACAAGACCTGGAAAATATTAGACCTGTTAAAAACCACTGAAGAGCTATTCAGGAATAAAGAGATTTCTAACCCCCGTTTAAATGCCGAAATGCTTTTGGCTGATACTCTTAAAACAGAGCGCATTAAGCTTTACATTGATTTCGAAAAACCGCTTAATGAAAATGAGCTTGAAGAATTCCGTGCAAAAGTCAGGCGCAGGCTGAATAATGAACCCATTCAGTATATAACCGGCAAAGCACATTTTTACGGACTTGAATTCTGCGTAAACCCTTCCGTACTTATACCCCGCCCCGAAACAGAACTGCTTGTAGATAAAACCCTGGAGCTGGTAAAACTAAAATTGCAGGATAACCTGAAAATTCTTGAAATCGGGACCGGCTCAGGTTGTATTTCAATTTCAATTGCTGCTAACATAAAGTGTATTATAGATGCAATTGATATTAGCGCTGAGGCCGTAAATACCGCTTCCGAAAATGCAAACAATAATAAACTTACCGGTGAAGTCAATTTTCTGTTAAAAAATATATTAAACAGCACTTTAAATTTCAGCGAATATGATATAATTATCAGTAACCCGCCATATATTCCCGCCGGAGAAATGCAGCAACTGGATCCCCAGATAAGGGACTATGAACCTGCAAATGCCTTAACTGATAACAGCGACGGGTTGGAATTTTACAGGTGTATTTTTGGGTTATATAATATAACAGAACATAAACCTGCCGTTTTGATCGAAATCGGCGATGGTAAAATAGACGCAGTTGAAAAGCTTTTGAATGACTATAAGGTAAGGAATTATACTTTCCACAAAGACCTGCTGAATATTTACAGGGTATTGGAATTCTAAATTAATGATTGCAATAATACAAAGAGTACTTGAAGCTTCAGTTGCAGCAGACTCGGAAATCATCGGGGCGATTGAGCAGGGATTTTTAATTCTCCTGGGAGTAAAACAGGATGATAATGAGGATGAAGCCCGTTACCTTGCTGCTAAAGCGGCAAACCTTCGTGTATTCAACGATGAAAACGGCAAGATGAACCTCTCCCTGCTTGATACCGGATACGGCGCGCTGGTTGTATCACAGTTCACACTGCATGCAGATACAAGGCATGGCAACAGGCCTGGCTTTACCGATGCGGCGGAACAGGGAAAAGCTAATGAGCTTTACAGAGCTTTTATTGATGAAATGAAAAATCTAATTGGGCATCACAGGGTAAATGAAGGTTCCTTCGGTGCTATGATGAAGATTAAGCTGATAAATGACGGTCCGGTAACTATTACGTTAAAGAGTAAAAACGAATATTGAATCCCTCACCCCCTCACCTTGAGGAGAGGGGGAACAAAGTCGAAAAATACAGGAACATGCTCCCTCTCCATTTTGGAGAGGGTTGGGGTGAGGAGTTAACAGCTTTACAAAACATTAAACTATTTATAGTAAAAATGAATACTGAATTGTACATAAATTCAAAATATAAATTTGGCTACATCCGGATTATTTCATTTATTAACACACAGATTCCCGCTTTCGCGCCGCGCACCGCGGCACGCGTCGGGAATTACACTATAAGCTAAATGTTCAATATCTTAATAATTGGTTTCGGGAAAACAGGCTCGCATTTATATTATGCGTTAAAAGCCTCCCGTTTGAAACTTAATATCAAAGTTCATAAGAACTCCCGGCTAAAACTTAACATAAAAAATGTCAGTGAAGCCGATGTAATTTTTATTTGCACACAGGATGATAAAATTCCCGCAGCAGTAAAATTAATTTCAGATACAAGACTGGACTTAAAAGGAAAAATTATCACTCATACTTCGGGTGTCCACAGTTCCGGTGAATTGAAACTGTTAAAAAAATTTAAAGCCGATACTGCATCATTTCATCCTGTACAGACATTCGAAAATAAAGCCGCAGGAAGATCAAACAGGTTTAAGAATATTTATGTTGCTATAGAAGGAACAGGAAAGTCGGAAAAAGTTCTTTCAAAGCTTGCAAAAGCAGTTAACGCTTATCCATTTACAATCGATAAAAAATTCAAAACCCTGCATCACATTTGCTGTGTTATATCATCAAATTTCCTGGTAACAAACCTATCACACATAGAAAGGATTTATAGACGAAAAAATGGGTTTAAAAAGCATAATTTTTTCAACATATATATGCCATTGATTTTTCAAACATTATCAAATATATCACATAAAGGGACCGTGAATTCTTTAACGGGGCCAATTGCCAGAAATGACGTTAACACAGTCCGGAAACATATTAAAGAACTTGAAAAAATAAAAGATAAACAAATTATTGATTATTATAAACTTATAAGCAATTTAACAATAAATATTGCTTCACGTACAAGGGTTGTTTCAAAAAAACAATTTAAGCAATTAACAAAAACAAAAAATTGAAACTCACAGTATTAATATCAGGTTGTTTAATATTTTGTATCGGACTGTTTAGCCAGCCCTTAAATGAGCTTCGGCTGAAGGAAATAAATAAGGTAATCTTAACCGATACAGTAGTGGAAAAAGTGTCTTACAAAAAAAGTATAAGCGCAATATTTTTAGGAGTTGGCGGAGGGATTAGTGTACCGCTGGGCGGATTTAAAGACAACTCCAATGTAACATTCGGAATACTTGGGCGGCTGGACTTTTCATCAACAGCAATTTTCCCGTTTGTTATCGGCGGCGAAGTTACATATTTTTCATATGCCGGAGCAGATGAATTTAAAACAACAAACCTGCTATCGACATTCAAAACAAAAGACCTTGGTTTCGGCTTAAATATTGAATATTCGCTTTCCAGGCTTTTAAGGTCATCATTTACTATGCCGTTTCTTTCTGTTGATGTTAAATTGCACAGTATAAAACGGGATATTGATGAGGGGCAAAATTTTGATTCACTTGGATTGCCCGGGGAAGAATCAAAGATAAGTGTCGGAGCGGGTATCGGTTTCACAATGTTTGTTTTTGATTTTCATATCAAATACAATTATATGAAAAATATGTCAACCATAGGCATTTATACTAAAATGAAGATACCTCTAATAAGATTTTAATGGATATAAAACAGTATACGGAAAATATTTATATAGTGCCTATCCTTATATTTTCAGTTGTCATACATGAAATGGCGCATGCATGGATTGCCCTAAGGTGCGGTGATACAACTGCAAAGGACCTGGGAAGGATAACACTGAACCCCGTTCCGCATATTGATCTGTTCGGCTCAATTCTTGTTCCCCTGTTTTCAATCCTCGCAACCGGCAGGGTGTTTATTGCCTGGGCAAAACCGGTACCGATAAACCCAATGAATTTCAGAAGCTTCAAGCGCGATGATACACTGGTTACAATTGCAGGGCCGCTTTCCAATCTCATCATTGCATTACTGTGTGTCTTTTTTACCGCAGGGATATCATATATTACCAGGTTTTTTTCATTAAGCGAAGGTTCTATTGGTTATGAGTTCACATATTTTCTGATACAAATGTTCCTTTCCGGAATTATTTTAAACATATCGCTTGCAGTTTTTAACATGATACCCATTCCCCCGCTGGACGGTTCGCACGTGCTGGCAAACATGCTTCCCGATGCAGCAGCTTTCCGATACAGGCAGATAGGATTTACGGGAATATTTATTATCCTTTTATTGTTT
>Ga0315273_10010035_pt1 | contig 12045 bp, 6 predicted proteins | sample YL17G02_0_MG_FD_205753 | JGI IMG/M metagenome (GOLD analysis project Ga0315273, IMG submission 205753) | Sediment microbial communities from Yellowstone Lake, YNP, Wyoming, USA - YL17G02_0 | ecosystem: Environmental > Aquatic > Freshwater > Lake > Sediment | place: USA: Wyoming | collected... | reverse complement strand
CTCGCCGCATATTCGTAGGATCGATGGCCGCAATGGCCGGAAGCATGAGTTTGCCGTCCCCCGCGTTCGGGGCCAATGACCGCATCCGGATCGGCGTCATCGGGCTGGGCGCGCAGGGCGCGTTTATGATCCGCGCGGGCCTCAAATGCCCGAATACGGAATTCGTCGCGTTCGCCGACGTGTATACAAGGCGGCTCGAGGAAGCCAAGCAGTTGGCTCCGGCAGCCAAGACGTACCTGGATTATCGCTACCTGCTCGATGACAAGAACGTTGACGCAGTAATCATCGCCACCCCGCAGCACCTGCACTGCGAGCACTTCTGCGCCGCCCTGGAGGCCGGCAAGCACATCTATCAGGAGAAGACCATGGCGTTCACGGTGGAGCACGCCAAGAAGATGCGTGCTGCCTACCAGCGGGCCAGCAAACGAATCGTGCAGATCGGGCACCAGACCTGTTCTGGGGGCTCGGTTGTGGATGCCACGAACTTCGTCAAGGCGGGCCTGGTGGGCAAGATCACCGAAGTGCACGCTCACATGTACCGCAACACTCCGCACGGAGAGCCGCAATGGGCTCGGCCGCTGCTTCCCGACATGACCCAGGAAAACATCATCTGGAAGTCGTTCCTCGGCGAGGCGCCCCAGCGCCCATTTGAAGCCAACAGGTACATCAACTGGCGGTTTTTCTGGGACTATTCCGGCGGCAACTACTACGAGAACATGTGCCATCAGCTCGCCGCGTGGTACAAGGTACTGAACCTGCAGATTCCCAAGGCAGCGACCTCGACGGGGGGCGTCTATTTGTGGAAGGATGGACGCGAGGTGCCGGACACCATGTGCACGTCGATGGAACACCCAGAAGAACTGCTTTTCAACTGGACCTCCAGCTTCGGCAACAGCCAACTGGGCGGCGGCGTAGATGTGCTCGGCACGGACGGCACGATTACGGGCCGCGGCGGGGTGCGGTGCATACCCGAGAAAGTCAACCGGCCGAACGGAGTGGAAGTCGTCGGGCAGACAAAAATCCCCGGAGAACCGCACCAGGTGCATTTGCAGAACTTTCTGGACTGTGTTCGCTCGGGCAATGAACCGACTTGCCCGGTTGAACTCGGATTCCGCGTTTCGATCGCCTGCCGCATGGCCGTGGACAGTCTGCGCCAGCGCCGGACCTTGACCTGGGACCCGGTGAAAGAGCAGATCGTCTGAGTTTCAAACCGGGCTGAAGGACTCTGGTCGTTTATTTTGAGGCTGAGAACAGCATGAGAACAACCTGTATTCTGCTAGTCGTTTTCGCTCTCGTGGCGATGCCTGCCGACATCCGGTTGGGCATCGTCGGAACCGATACATCTCACGCGATTGCACTGACGGGTATCTTCAACGACCCGTCCGGACCGAATCATGTCCCTGGCGCACGCGTGGTCGCCGCCTACAAAGGCGGGAGTCCGGATTTTCCCGTCAGCTCTCAGCGGGTCGACAAATTCGCCGCCGAGCTGCAATCGAAGGGGATCGAATTCGTCGCGGATATCCCCACTCTCTGCAAAAAAGTGGACGCGATCCTGCTCGAAAGCGTCGATGGAAGAGTGCATCTGAAGCAGGCGAAAGAAGTGATCGCTGCGCGCAAGCCCATGTTCATCGACAAACCGCTGGCCGCCACACTGGAGGACGCCCGGGAAATCGCCCGGTTGGCGGCCGAAGCCGGCGTGCCTTGGTTCAGCAGTTCCGGCAGCCGCTTCGGCGGCATGACGGCTGCGATGAAATTCGCCGACACGACGGGTGTGGTGACGTGGGGCCCCAGCCCGCTCGAGGAGCTTTTTCCCCTGGACCTGGCCTGGTACGGGATTCACTCCATCGAGACGCTGTACACGCTGATGGGACCCGGCTGCGAAGAGGTAAGGCGGATCGCATCGCGCGATTCGGATGTGATCGTCGGCCGTTGGAAAGACGGAAGAACGGGCACCGTGTTTGCGTTGCGCGGTCCCAGCAACTCCGGGGCGGTCGCGTTCCGTCCCAAGAGCGTCGTACAGAGCGAACCGAAATCGGGAGGCGGATACTCTTCTCTCGCCCGCGAGATCGTGAAGTTCTTCCAGACCGGCACACCGCCGGTTTCGAGTGCCGAGACGCTGGAACTGTTCGCCTTCATGGATGCCGCCCAGCGCAGCAAGGCCGCTGGCGGGCAACCGGTCAAGTTGCGATAAGCGGGCACTGGTAAGGAAACGGGCCTGCGGCGGGGATGCGCCCGAACCTGGACCAGCGCCGCTGCCGGGCCCTATCGATATCCATCGAATTCGAGCGGATGCTCCTGCAGAAAGTAGCGCAGGAATGCCTGCCACGCCGGGTCGATCTGCTCCCCGGTGGCGTGATGCCCCTGGCTGGTGGAACAGAACTGGAGCCGCTCCGGAACGCCGAGAAACTTGTAGACTGCTTTTGCCCGGTTGAAGTATCCCCAGCTTTGCAGGTCGTCGGAATGCCCGCCGGCATCTTCGGTCTGGGTGCAGCCGATGAGCAGGAAGGCGCGCGGCGCGGCGAGCGCGAGCAGTTCGTGATGGTCGCGCTCAAACCCCGGGCGTTTCACATCCGGGTTCAGCAGACTCTGGACGGTGCCGCGCAGTTCGGGGACCGCGTAGTCCGGCGTTTGGATGTCATCGAATTTATGCTGCCAGTCCAGGTACGACGGGGAATACCAGTTCGTGCCGCCGTTGATCGCAATGTGCGGATCCACGGCCACCGTGACCTTTACATCGGGGTTGAAGGCGGCGACGTAGACGGCGGTCTTGGCGCTTAGCGAAAAGCCCATGAAGCCGATCCGCTTGCCGTCCACCTGGGGCAGGCTGCGCAGGTACTCGATCTCGCGGGCCACGTCGTGGACCATCTTGCCCATGCCGAGCCAGTGGCCGAAGCGTTCGTACACCAGTTCCACGGCCTGCCTGCCCCGCGTTCCCTGCCGGTAGTTCCGGGTGAATGACCAGCTAGTCAGGACCACGAACCCATGGCGCGCGAGATAGGCCCCCCACCATCCTTCCGGCTCCCGGTAGTCCGGCGTGCTCGAGGTCCAGGCGATCACAGCGGGGAAGGGGCCATCTCCCTGGCCTTTCGGCAGGAGAAGCAGGTGGCGCTGCAGGAAATCCTTCTCTATCGGAAGGTCGAGGTCGATCCGAGTGTACCCCTCCAACTCGCTTGGCGGGCGCGCCGCAGCGCTGCGCACATCGCCAAACCACTTCATGTCTTCCGGCATCGGAGCGGTTTTTCCCAGAATGGCGGTCCACTGCTTCACCAGTTCGGGGCGGCGGCTCTTGTACCACTCTTCGGCATTTCGTACGCGCGTGCCATCCAGTCGAACTAAAGGCGACAGCAGCGGCGTATCTTCCGCACCGGGCTCTGGGGCGGGGCTATCCTTGGACGTGACGCGGTGATAATTGACGCGTTTGAGTTCCCGTTCCGATGGCTCGGGAATGGGGAGCTGTTGCGCGGCTGCTGGCCCCGCGGCCAGGGCCAGCAGCACCGCAATCGAGGTCTGAATCCGGCGGCCCACTTAGAACAGCAGCCTCAGCCCAAGCTGGGTGATACGTGGGTCGCGCGTGCTGGTGACCTGGCCGAAGGTGCCCGACCCAACCGCCGTGCCCACCCCGGTCCACTGCGTGTGGTTGAACAGGTTGAAAAACTCCGCGCGGAACTGCAGTGACACACGCTCTGTCACCGCTGTCTTCTTGCTGAAGGTGACATCCCAGTTGTTGATGCCCGGCCCGCGCACCAAAGACCGGCCGGCGTTTCCGAAGGTACCCAGCGCGGGCTGGGCGAAGACGTCAGTGCTGAACCACTTGGACATCGTCCTGAGTCTCTGAACAGAGCCGGTCAGATTTGGACGCTGCCCGCCGCTACCCACACCCGCGCGGTCGCCCGAGATGCCGATCGTCAGCGGATTCCCCGACTGGAAGCTGCTGATACCCGATACCTGCCACCCCTGGAACAGCTTCCGCTGCCAGCCCTGCGATTTCCGGGCAAGCGGCAGCTCCCAGACGTAGCTCGAGACCAGCACGTGGGTGCGATCGAAGTCGGCCATCGCGCGCTCCAGACGGGAGGAAGCGTAGGAGCTCATCGGCGTCACGTTGTTCCAGATCGTCTTGCTGAAGGTATAGGCGCTCTGGATGGATAAACCGCCGGAGAACCGTTTCACGAGTGAGACCTGCAGCCCGTGGTAGTGCGAACTGGCGGTCGTCTCATAGGTGCTGACCGCGGCTAGACCCGGGTAGGGCCGCAATGAGTTGGGGCTCACTTGTCCGCTCGCTGCGGCGGCGCTGGGCAGCGGCTGATTGATGTCCCGCGTCAAGATCAGGTGAGTGTTCCGTGTTCCAACGTAACCCACACTGAGCAGGAGGTCCGCCGGCAACTGCCGCTGCACGTCCAGCGACCACTTCTGCATGTAGGGAATCTCCCAGGGTGAGCCGAAATTGCTCAGCGAGAGGGGAAAAAGCCGTAACTGACCTTCCGCCGGATTGCTGAAACTGGTGTTGAAAATCGAGACGCCCTCGTTGAACGGATAGTTCCGGCGGGCCTGCGACGCGTAAATCGGCCAGCGGTCGTGGAACATGCCATAGCCGCCCCGAACAACCGTCAGGTTGTCGCGGGTCAATGCATAAGAGAAGCCGACCCGTGGCGCGAATGTGTCACGCACGCTGTTGGTCAATGCGTAGCCATATTGGGCGTCTTTGCCGACGGTTACGATTCCGTTCATGAAATTCTCGGTGCCCTTCACGATCTGCCCGTTCGCCTGAACGATTGCCGCTTTGCTGAAGTCGAATCTCTTGGGATCGAAAAACGACATCGTGCCCTTGTAATCCTGCTCGGGCTGGAAATACTCCCACCTTATGCCGTAGGTGAGGGTCAGGCGCGGACGTACTCGGAACCGGTCCTGCACATAGAAGCCGAAATTAGTGAAAACGCAAGTGCCGCTGATGTGGGTGGAGGCTTCCGCATACTGGTAAGCCCTTCCCAGCACCAGGTCCGCCAACGCATCCCCGGTGCTCGAACCGTCGAAGCTGAAAGTTCCGCTGTTATTTGGGTTGTTGTTGTTCTGGGTCTTCGTTTCGCGGTCGAGGCTGCCTCCAAACTGGATCGTGTGACTTCCCTTGATGTAGCTTAGACGTTCGATCACTTCGTAGCTGTAGTGGGAGATGTTTTGCGTGTTGACCGCGAGGCTGGCGTAGCTCTGCGACATGCTGATCGACGGGATGAGGCCGCTGGCATCGGTAACGGTGCTGAAATAGCGCGGCACGTTGAAGTTCGGAACCCTGCTGCGCGAGGCTCGCGGGTCCGTACTGCTGCTCAACGAGCCGTGGTAGTAGGCCGTCGTGAATTCGTTCAGAAGATCCGGCCGGATGGTCCAGTTCAGGGAGCCGTTCGCCACGTAAAAGATCTTGGTCCCGTTGGACCCGGTTACGTTGGGTATGCTGCTTGAGCCGTACGGGCTTGTCGTGCGGACCGAATCCAGGTTATAGTTTCCGGCGAACGTCAGCGTCGGGGAAATGTTGTAATCAAGCCTGCCAAGTCCCGAACGAAAGCTGGTGATGCCCGGCAGGGAACTGGTATAGTTCAGCGCCCCTTGCCGGAATCCGGGCGTCGGGAGCACGTACCAATTTTTCAAAAGAAGCTGCGCGTTCGGATCCAGGCGCGACGCTGGAATGCGACTATTGGGGAATGGCTGGCTCGTATTGGGATCCCTGATCGTGCGCCCGCCGGTGAAGTCCCCGGCAATCTGCTCGGAGGTGGGTACGATCGTGGTCTGGGTGGTGGCCCGCCTGACCGGCCGGTATTCGTTCGATAAGAAGACAAAGAGCTTGTCGCGCTTGATGGGCCCCCCCACAGTGAAGCCATAGTTGTTGTAGCGATGCTTCGGCTGCGCCGTGGCGAAAAAGTTGCGGGCATCGAGCTTGTCATTTCGAAAGAACTCGAAGGCGCTGCCGTGCACCGCGTTAGTGCCCGACTTGGTGATTACGTTGATCTGTCCTCCGGCGTTCCGCCCGAATTCCGCCGAGTAGGCAGCGCGTTCGATCCGGACTTCGGCAATAGCGTCCAGGTTCACCATCGTCTGGTTGTTGCCGTTGTAGGTGTCGGCGTTCCGCCCGCCGTTCAGCAGCCAGTTGTTCTGGTGCGACCATCCGCCATTGACTGAGAACGAGAGAGTGTTACCGGACGTGGGTTGTTGTGATTCGTTCGAATTGACACCCGGCTGCAGCATTACTAGCGTGGAGAAGCTCCGCGTGGCTAGCGCCAGTTCCTGAACTTGCGAACCGGAGACCGTGCTGCCGACGTTTGCGGTGTTCGTATCCACCTGCGACAACTTGGCCTCGACCTCGACCATCTCGGAAACGGAGCCGAGGACCAGTTCGGCGGTCACGCGCAGCGACTGACCGGCGCTGAGCGAGATTCCGGCGCGCGCGAGTTTACGAAAACCGCTCTTCTCGAATTCGAACCGGTAGTCGCCAACCGGGATATCGATCAGCGCGTAGTTGCCCTCGGCATCCGTGGTAGTCTCGCGCTGGAATTGCGTGCTTTCGCGTGCAATCCGGACTGATGCTCCCGGCACGCCCGCGCCGCTCGGATCGGTAACTGTTCCCAAAAACGTGCCGTTGTTGAACGATTGCGCGGACAACGCCACAACCGTCAGGAAGAAGGCTGGAACCAGCCGTTGAGACATAAAACCCTCCATTTTCAAAAGGGGAGTATACTTGGAGAACTCACCGAAAGTCAACATGCCCTTTTCTCCACCTGCAATTCAGACACTGGGGGGCGTTGGAACTCCAAGAAATCAAAGGAGGTTGCAAAAAGAATGTGAGGGGAAGAATATTTCTTTGGGTGGGGGAGAACGAGCGTCCATCCACTTCGGGTCCGATACGGTGTAGGGGTGTTGAGAAGGCCGCCAATAGCTCTCGTGGTGGCAGGTGGCCGGTCTGGGCCACACCCAGGGTCCTCAACCGGCTGGGTGGGTTAGACTACTGTCTGAATCGCAGCTGGAAGCTGGCCCGATCGCGCGGCGCGCTTCTCGCCGCCGGCGCCGCGATCCTGGGCGCGGCGATCTTCGCCGGCTCGGCCTGGTGGCGCGCCTCGCGCGCGGTGCGGGAAGCTTCGGACGCCGTCGCGTCGGAAGGCAAAATCCGTTTCACCGAGCGGCGTCTGGACCGCATCGCGCCGGCCGGATTCGAAATCCTGAGCGCGCCCTCGGCCTATCGCGACGCGGCCCAGTTCAACGGCAAGCTATACGTTGCGGGCGCCGCGGGGCTGTTCGCCTTTCGCCCGGACGGCACGCTGGCCGAGCAGTACCTGGCGGGCCGCGAACTCCCGCCCGCGCCTCTCACGCGACTGGCGGTCGCCTCGGTGAGCGGCGCGCCGGAGCTCTGGATCGGCACCGAAGGCGAAGGTCTGCTCGAATTCGACGGGCGCGAATTTCGCCAGATCCGCGCCGCCGACCCCGAACTGCGCAAGGTCACCGCGCTGCTGGGCTTGACCTCCGGGCGGCTGTTGATCGGCACGCCGCGCCGGGGCCTGGTGGTGTGGGATGGCGAGCGGCTGACGCCGTTCCATGCATCGCTGGCGAACCTTTCGGTGACCGCGATCGCCGGCTCGGAATCGGAGTTGTGGATTGGGACGCAAGACCGCGGGCTGCTGTGGTGGCGCGCGGGCGAGTTGCGCGGTTTTCGCGACGAGTTGCAGGATCCGCACGTGCTCGACGTCGCCGCCGGCGACGGCGCGGCCTTCGCGGCCACGGCGATGGGGGTGGCCGAGATCCGCGACGGGCGGTTCCAGCGCCTGCTGGCGCCGGGCGTCTTCGCGCGCACGCTGGCCCTGCGCCCGGGAACGCTGATCATCGGCACGCTGGACCAGGGCGTGGTCGAAATTCCTCTGCATACGCGGCCGTCGCGCGGCGCGCGCCCCAATCGCATGTCCGCTCCGGCGTCGGTCGTGCGGCTGGTCGAGGCCGGCGGCAAGCTGCTCGCGCTTTCCGAAGACGCATTGTTCGATGTCGCCGGCGGGCGCAATCTCCTCGAACCAAACCCGGCGCAACTGGCCGACCGCAACATCTCGGCGCTGGCCGCCGACAATCGGGGCCGCCTCTGGGTCGGGTACTTCGACCACGGCTTCCAGATCCTCGATCCCGCCGGCGGGTCGAAACGGGTGGACGACGAACATATCTTCTGTGTCAACCGCATTGTGCTGGACCCGGCGCGCGGCGTCGCCGCCGTGGCCACGGCCAACGGTCTGGCGCTGGTGGATTCCAGCGGCGCGGTGCGGCAGGTGCTCGGCCGCGAGCAGGGTCTCATAGCCAATCATGTAACCGATGTGGTTCTCCGGCCGGATGGCATGGTGCTGGCCACTCCCGCCGGCCTGACGTTTCTGGACGCCGGCGGCGCGCGCAGCCTGTATGCCTTTCACGGCCTGGTGAACAATCACGTGTACGCCCTGGCGGCCTCGGGCGACCGGCTTCTGGCGGGCACCCTGGGCGGCCTGTCGGTGCTGGACCGGGGCATGGTGCGGGCGAGTTTCACGACCGCGAATTCCGCGCTGGCGCACAACTGGATTTCGGCGCTGGCGCGGGCGGGAGACCAGTGGTTCGTCGGCACTTACGGCGGCGGCGTGCTGCGGGTGGACGACTCGGGCCGCTGGAGCCGCTTCGCGGACATGCCGCGCGACGTCGAAGTGAATCCCGGCGCGATGCTGGCGACCGAGCGCGCGGTTTACGCGGGAACGCTGGCCCGCGGGATTCTGATCCACGACCGCGCCACCGGCCGCTGGCGCGCGCAAACCCAGGGGCTGCCGTCGGCCAACGTAACGGCGCTGGCCGCGCGCGGCGGATTTATCTATATCGGCACGGACAACGGCCTGGTCCGCGCCCCGGAGCAGATTCTGATCGCACCATGAAACACGCGCTGTCATTACTGTTGCTGTTGGCCCCGGCGGTGTGGGGCGATGCGGGAGTCTTAATCCCATCGGGCCGCGAAAAGCTCGACCCGTCGGTGGTCACGCTCCAGGAGATGAACATCGACGTGCTCATCGACAACGGAAACGCCCGGGTCCGGATCAGGCAGATTTACGCCAGCCACTACGGCAGCGTGCTCGAGGGCGACTACATTTTCGCGCTGCCCGGGCGGGCGACGATTTCCGATTTCGCCGTTTGGGACGGCGTGACGCGCATTCCGGGCGTGATCCTGGAGCGCCGCCGCGCCGAGGAGATCTACGCCGACCTGAAGTGGCAGGCCATCGATCCGGGCCTGTTGCAGCAGGGCGAGCGCGACGCCGACGAGGCCCGCCGGTCGCAGCTCTTCTCCGCGCGCATTGTCCCCATTCCGGCCTACGGCTCCAAGCGCATCGAGATCGAGTATCACGAGCGGCTGCCGGTCGAGGACCTGGAATCGTTCTTTGCCATCCCTCTGCGTCCCGACGCCTACCGCGCCCAGACCGCGGGACTGCTTTCCGTTCAGTTCGAGCTGCGCAGCGAGCATCCGCTGCGCGACTTCCAGCTTGCCGGCAGCGTCTATCCGTTCGCGGTGCGCGAGCGCACCCCGACATCCGTGAAAGGCGGCTTCGAGGCGCGCAACATCGCGCTCACCGAGGACTTCGCGGTGCGCTATGCGCTTGCGCCGGCGCAGGGCGATGCCCTGAAGGTATTGGCCCACCGCCAGGACGGCCCCGGGTTTTTCGAGGCGGCGCTGCTGATGAATCGCCCGCCCGCCGGGGCGCCCTCTGGGCCCACAGCGCCGCGCACGGCGGTGCTGTTGTTCGACACGTCGCTATCGATGCAGTGGGAAAAACTCGAGCGCAGCTTCCAGGCGCTGGAAACCATCCTGCGCTCGCTTGGGCCGGCGGATCGCTTCAATCTGCTGCTGTTCAACTCCCAGGTGGAATCCTTCGCGCCGGCGCCGGTGGCGGCGGACGCGGCCGCGGTCGAGAAGGCGCTGGCCTTCGTCAAGGCCAGCCGCCTGCGCGGCGGAACCAACCTGCAAGCCGCGCTGGATGCGGCGCTGAAGCAATCGGGCGCGGACACGCACATCGTCCTGCTCGGCGACGGCGGCGCAACGCGCGGCGCGGTGCAGAACGGAAAACTCGCCGCCTGGTACGAGGCGAACTGGAAGGCGCGCCGCCCGCACACCTACATCTTTGCCGTGGGCGACGACGCCAATCTTCCGTTGCTGAAAATGCTGGCGCGCTCGAACGGGATTCTCGAATGGGTCCGCTCGACCGAGCCGATCGACTTCAAGCTTAAGGCCTTCGTCTCGAAGATCGGCCGGCGGCCGGTGGAGAACCTGGCTCATACCCCGGCCCCGGCGGCGAATTTCGACATGGTTTATCCGCTTCAGGACAGCGCCTTCGCCGGATCGCTGGCATCCTGGGTGGGCCAATATCGCAAGCCGATGCCGCAGGCCAGCTTCGCGGCGGGCGCGGCGCGCGCCACTATCGCGCTGCCCGAGCGCAACGCCGAGCATCCGCACCTGCCGCGCACCTGGGCGCGGGCGCGCGTCGATGCGCTGCTTGAAAAGATCGAACGCGAGGGCGAAGACGCCGCCTCGATCGACGAGATCATCCGCCTTTCGCGCAAGTACAAGTTCGTCACCCCGTACACCTCGTTCCTGGCCGCGCCCCGCGCGCTGCTGCGCCCGCGCCTGATCCGGCCGGGCGATCCCGTGTTGCGCGTGCGGACCGACCCGGCCATCGTCTCGGTGGTGGCGATGTTTCCGTTCGGGCTGGTGAAGCAACTCCGCTATCTCACCGAGGAAGACACCTGGCAGACGCGATTCCTGGCGCCGCGAGACATGCCCGACGGCACGCACCAGGTGCGCCTGATTCTGCGCGACCGGAAGGGGCAGGTCTTCCGCGAGTCCAAGACCTTCGTCATCGCCAGCCAGCCGCCGGTGGTGCGGGTGCGGCTGGACCAGGCGCGCGTGCGGCGCGGCGAAACGGTTCGCCTGCGCGCCAGCGCTTCCGCCACCACGCGAACCATCGTCGCGCGCATGTACGGCGTCGGCCCGGTAAGCCTGCGATGGAACGCGCAAGCGGCGGCCAACACGGGCGAGTTCATCGTGCCCGCGCACCTGGCCGCCGGCCGCTACACGCTCACCGTTACAGCCGAGGATTTCGCGCACAACATCGGAAGCCAGGAGGTGTCGATTGAAGTGGCGCCGTAAGCTTCTGCTGGCCGCCTGCGCCGCGCTGGCGGTTGCCGCGCGCGGCGAACTGGCCGACTACATCCAGCGCCTGGAAATCGCCGACCGGCTCCAGGGCGTCTTCTTCCATTCGGCGACCCTGCCCGCCGGACCGGTGCTGGTGCGCCGGCCGCCGGCCGAGACGCGCCAGGTTCTCGGTCTGATGATCTCGGCTTCGGCCGGCGACGCTCAACTCTACGCGTTGCGCGCGCAGGAAGCCGAGCTGGCGCTCGACTTCGCGGCCGCCGAAGCCGATTGGAAGAAACACGCCGAACTGGCGAAGGATCAGAATGCCGCACGGATGGCTCTGGCCGGTTTCTATCATCGCCGCCTGCGGCCCGCCGACGAGATCGAAGCGCTCCGCTCGGCCGAGGGCTTCGAGCGCGGCATTGCGGTGGCCGCCGCGCACGCTCTGCCGGCCGCCCTCACCACGTCGCTGTATCGCGCGTGGATGGCGCGATCCGCGGGCGAGCCGGAAGTTTACCGCCGCTTCCTCGAATACCTGACCGCGCAGCGCGACTGGCCGGAGGCCGAGAAACTGCTGGCCGAATACGCTCAGGCCTTTTCCGCCGACCAGACCTTCCCGGTGCGCGCGCGCGCCGCGCTGGAGCGCCGGCGCGGATCGCCGGACCGCGCGATCGCGGTTTACGACCAGGCGTTTCGCCCGCTGTGGCCGGCGGAACTGGCGAAGGAGCACATCTCGCTGCTGGGTCAGAGTCGCGGGCTGCGCAAGTACTTCGAGCGCGTGCGCGCCCAGACGGCGGCGAACCCGCTGGACCTCGAGCCGGCCGCGCGGCTGTTCTACTTTCATCAGCAGCAGGCCAACCTGGCCGCGGCCCAGCGCGCGCTGAGCGATTTCC
>Ga0315273_10010034_pt1 | contig 12045 bp, 7 predicted proteins | sample YL17G02_0_MG_FD_205753 | JGI IMG/M metagenome (GOLD analysis project Ga0315273, IMG submission 205753) | Sediment microbial communities from Yellowstone Lake, YNP, Wyoming, USA - YL17G02_0 | ecosystem: Environmental > Aquatic > Freshwater > Lake > Sediment | place: USA: Wyoming | collected... | reverse complement strand
CTTCCATGCCGGGTCGGACCAGCAAAACAACATGACGGGTTTTGGGCAGGATACTCCGGGGGACTTGTACACGGCATATGTCAAACTGGGAGCAGCGTTTTTTCTGGAAAACGGCAAGGTGGAGATCAGCGACGCGGTGGTCATGCCGGAGTCGCCGTCACAGGATGGTCGCGTGACAGCGCTGAACGCGGTGATGGGGCACGAATTCGGACATCAACTTGGTCTGATCGACCTTTATGATACCCGCACGGGGATGACACAGGTCGGCGATTTCTCGCTGATGGATTACAACGGCTTCGGCGTCAATATCGACCTCGGCGAAACGGTACCGGTGTTGGTACAGGGGGTGATGCCGATTTTCCCCGATGCCTGGTCACGCGCATATCTCGGATTTGTGGATGTTGTGGAAGTGACTTCGGCTAACAACATCAAGGTGTTGGCTGCGGAACTCGACACCAATCTCAATCAAGTTTTGCTGGTTCCGATCAACGCGGATGAGTATTTTCTGGTTGAAAATCGTCAGATCGATATTGATCATCAGCAAGCCACGCTCCAGGCCGATGAAGCGACCGACGTTATCATGTGGCCTCGTTCCACGACCAATCGTGAGAACAATCGCGAATATGATTATCTCATGCCCGGTTCCGGGATGGTGATCTGGCATATAGACGAACTGGTGGCGCGGCTTGACTACAATGGGGATGGCATCAGCAATTTCGATCAGAATCATTTGCAGTGGTGGAATCTCGCCAGGGATTCGCTCAAGTGGGACAATCATCATCGTTTCGTGTCGTTAGTGGAAGCGGACGGCATTGTCGATTTCGGCGGTTACTATTACTCCGGCTATGGCAAGCAGGCGGACCTCTTCGACATAAACGGCAACGCCACCTTTGGGCCGAATACGAATCCACCGACAATTGCCAACAACAACGCCTATACCGGTATCACAATCGGCGATATTTCGGCAGCTCTTTTGGTAATGACATGCGATGTGAAGATTGAAGGGCATTTGGCCGGTTGGCCAAATCAGATTTTCGTCAACTCTTTGCCGCTAATCACCGCCGATCTCAACAGCGATGACAAGGATGAGATATTGACTTCCGCCGGGCCGTTCTTGCTCGCTTACAAGTTCGACGGCACGCCGCTATTCAAACCCTATGCGGGGAGCGAAGTAGCTGTTGTGCGGGATGTGCTTCACGGATCGGGCCAGGTCTTCGATACTTTGGCTGTTATGGGTCGCATTGCGCCAACGCAACACTTTGTACACAGTCTGGCGGTCGCCGACGTCAACGGCGATGGTTTTTCGGAAGTGATTGGCGTTACATCGGCGAATACGGTTGTGTGTTTTACGACGGCGACACTGAGCTATGAAGGCGAAGCGATCAAGCTTTTTGAAAAGCCTCTGGACGGGCCAGCGGCAACTGCGCCGATAATACTCGACTATGATCGCGCCGCTCTGGGACTCGAGATTTTGGTATACAACAAACAGGGTGAGAAGTTAGTTTTTGACAAGAGTGGAAATCGTCTGTCCAAAGAAACAGCCAAGTGGCCATTCCGAGTGATGTCGGACTCGCTTCATCAATTCGAACTGATCTCTCCGGCTGAGGGATTGACGGATTCCGCCAAGTCACTGTCTCCAGTGGGTGCAGCGGCTGCTGATTTTGATCGGGACGGAGAGTTTGAAACCGCTGAGGTCTATGCCGATGGCAGACTAAAGATCAACTACACTGACAAGCCACTGACGGTAAATGTGGGGGGAGCGATTGGGTCGGAGATATCCCTGGGGGATATCAATGATGACGGGTACTTGGAAATACTCTTCTGTGGTGATAACCGCATTTATGCTTACAATTACAACGGAACGCCCGTGAGCAACTTCCCGATCATTGTCAATCGCATGATTCCGACCGGAATCATAAAGAGCAGTCCGGCTTTGGCGGATATCGATGGTGACGGGAAAATGGAAATCTTCGTGGGGACTCCGAACGGCGAGTTAGCCGGATTTAACCTTAACGGTGAGCGGCTGGACAACTTCCCCAAATCAACGGGGGGATCGATCAGCGCGCCGGTCGTATTCGCTCGCGGCGGCGCAACCGCGGCCATTTTTGTGCTGACTGATGAAGGTGGAATCACAGCGTGGGTGATGCCAACGCCGGGCAAGATTGAATGGAGCACGATCTACGGCAGTCCGCGCAATTTCGGCAGTTATGTACGCTCATTGCCGGCGCCAACACCGATTGCCGAAGCTATCGGCTATGTGTATAATTACCCCAATCCCGCATCCGGCCGGACGACGATCAGGTTTGCCGTGCGGGAGTCGGGAGAAGTGACGATGAAGTTTTTCAACGTTGCGGGTGATCTGGTGTTTGACACGCGCGTTGCCGCAATCGCCGGCGCTGATAATGAGCTCCCGTTCGACTGTTCGCGACTGGCTTCAGGGGTGTATTTCTGCCAGTTGGAAACGCCGTCGGGTGACCGCAAGCACTGTACGGTTGCCATTGTGAAATGAATGACGCTTTTTTCGGAGGATAAATTCATGTTGAGGTTATCTCTAATAATTTTACTCACTCTGCCCTTCTCATCGTTGGCGTTAGGTTCCTCGCCGCCTGCTTCCGCCAATGAAATAGGGAGGTTCATACAACAGGATGAACTAAAGACTTATCGGCAGCTACAAGAATGGACGGGGGCCAAGTTCGCGTCTTCCGAATTCGAGGACTTTCCGATGACTTCAGACCTGCTGAACACTTCTTACCGTTCTCCGAGCAAGGCGTTTCTGTATTCGATGATGATTCCCGGCAGCGGCCAACTCTACAACCATTCGGAATTCAAGGCCGGCCTGTTTATGGCCGTCGAAGTGGTATCGTGGGTTGACTGGCTCATTAATCAGCAGAAGGGACAAAAGAAGACCGACGATTACAACAACTTCGCCGATCGTGACTGGTCAGCAGAGCGTTACACCAATTGGTTGATTGAGACTTATGGTATCATATCGGATACCGCGGAGTTCATGAGAAATGATTCCACGATGCGCTTCACTCACCATTTACCGACAACGAAAACTCAACAATACTATGAAATGATCGGGAAATATGATCAGTTTCGCTATGGTTGGAGCGACACCGATTACCTTATCGGCAAGGACAACTCGCCGCTGCGCAAGCAATACTTGAGTGATCGTGCCACGGCCAACAGCTACTTCACCAAGGCGAAGACCGGTGCGATCATAGCCATTGCCAATCATTTGCTTTCGGCCTTTGATGCCGCGCTGTCAGCCAAACGATTTAACAAGAGGCAGGATACTTTCTCGGAGTTGACATTGCGGGCACGGGTCGTACGATATGAGGGTTACCAGATGCCGAAATTGACATTGAGCTATACGTTCTGACATGAAGAGAAAGATAATCATAGCATTTGGTCTGCTGGCTTTCGCCTCTGTGGTGGGGCGCGCCGAGATCATGCTTCCTGCCACGCAACTTTCACCGGCGATGATGGCGCAGTCCGATCCGCAGAAGCCGCCGGTTTCGGGGTTTTCGGAAGTGCAACAGGGGAAAGAACGGACATTCAAGAATCCGTGGCGGGCGTTCTTGATGTCGGCCGTGCTGCCGGGCGCAGGTGAGCATTATGCCGGAGCAGGACTCAAGTCGAAAGTGTTTTTCATTTCCGAGGTGAGTCTCTGGTCGGCGCTAATTTCTTTCCGTCATCTGGGTAACTGGCGGAAAGATGATTACCGATTGCAGGCGGCGACGGCTGCCGGTGCGGATGTTGCCGGGAAGGACGACCGCTATCTTGACGTTCTCGGGTTTTATGACAGCCGCGAGGATTACAACAAGGTTGCGGGAGCTTACGACCACTCGCGAGTTTACTATCCTGACACCGAAACTTACTTCTGGAAGTGGGAATCAACGGACGCCAGAATGAAATACCGCGATCTCAAGAACGACAGCAAATCATACTATCGCAATGCCAATTTCTCGCTGGGTCTAATCCTCGCCAATCACCTGATCTCCGCCGCTGATGCCTACTGGAGCGCGAAGCGATTCAACCGTCATGTAGAATCGGGTTTTTCGGGGGTCGATCTGCAACTGTTGCCGGAAGGTGGCTGGCAAGTTAACCTTTCTGCGAGGTTCTGATATGTTGCGGTCGGTCGGGAAAACGTCACTCATTTTGGGTTTGGCGTTGATGCTTGGTGGCTGTACGCCGGCTCCGCGACCGGAGATCGTGAGCAGACCCGCGCCGCGACAGATTCAATACGTCGGCGAGATAGACGGAAGGCTGGGGAGCGCCAGACTTTCAGCGCCGGTAGCGATCACCTTCGACCAGTCGAATAACCTCTATATAGTTGATCAAGGGAACAACCGCATCGTCAAGATTGGCCCCGACTATCAATTCATCGCCGAGAACGGCGGATTCGGGCTCGGATTAAACGGACTAAGTCGTCCCAGCGATATCGCCTCTGATGGCGGAATCAATTTCTTCATCCTCGATCAGGGCAACAATCGCATCATCCGCTCCGACTACGATCTGGTTTTTGCGGATGAAATCCGATTTAACAGCAACGCCGATCTGCAAGCGCTCGGGAAAATCACGGCAATCGGCTTTGCGCGTACAGGACGGATGTATCTGGCCGATCCCGACAATCTCAAGGTGATTGTGCTCGACAGGGACCACAAGATAGAACAGGAGCTTTTCCCGGCAGGCGGATTTTCGCGTTGTGGCGCCATCACAGTGACCGACGATGGTGATGTCTTCGTTTATGACCGCGGTGATAACTCTCTCAACAAATTCGATACCTTTGGCAATTCCGGCGACAGAATCGTGTTGGATGGTGCGGAGGCAATCGGTGGATTCGCGATTCATGATCGCGAGATTGTTGCCACGGACAGAGTACGAAACGAAATCGTGATGTTTGATCGGACCGGAGCACGCGTGGCCGCGTTTGGCAGTGTGGGAAGCGGTCCGCAAAATCTCAATGCTCCGACGGGATTAGCGTGGCGAGCCGACGGCAAACTGTTCGTGTGTGATACGGGAAATAACCGTATCATGATCTATGAACTTGCGGCAAAATGATGCCTTTGCGATTGTTCCGGTGGTTCTGCTTCTCCTCTGGTTCTCTCTCTTTCAACCGTCTTCGTTAGCAACCGCAGCCGATCAACCAGATTCGCGCGGACGGATATTCATCATTACCAAGGTTGCACAAGTACTCGACGGAAGCTTGGTCAATGCGGTCGGCGGTGACACCGCGTTCTTTCTGATTTGTGGTGCGGACACGCTACGGCGCGGGCGTGATTTTGTTGTCGGCGATAGCGTCATTACGTTTCAGATCGACAGTCTCAGGTGCAACACCCTTCAGATTGTGCGTTGGCGCGATTACGATTTGGTTGGGAGACGCTACGCGCTGCATGAGTTCGAGTCAAGTTCCGGTGGTGATGTGCCGGATCTGGCGGTACCGTCGCAAACGACAACGGCCGAGTTGCCGACAACATCCGCCAATCTCAAGGTGTCCGGTACGAAGTCATTCTTTGCCGACGTCTCGGAGAACGGCAGAACCAATTTTTCGCAGGGGTTAGCGCTAACACTTGCCGGGGATATTGGCAATGGGGTAGTTGTCAAAGGGAGTTTTTCGGATCGTGGTCTGCGCGACAGCCGGATGGGCACCAAGCGTTTTTCGGAATTGGACAATGTGTATCTTGAGGTGGAATCGCATCGCCTGAGCGGCGTTTTCGGCAGCTATCAGTTCAAGGAAGATCGTTTTCGCTATCTCAATATGAGTCGCAATGTGCAGGGATTGGGTGTCAAGTACCGTACGGGAAGGGGGACAGTGGAATCCTCGGTGTCGGTGCCGCCGGGGAATTTCTCCGAGTACACGTTCACGACGACAGATGGTTTCTATGGCCCATACCGGTTGGAGGGGAAGAACGGCGAGTCGGGAGTTGCGGTCATCGAAAACTCCGAGACAGTCTGGCTCAATGGCGCGAAGTTGACACGCGGTCGTGATCGTGAGTACTATTTCGATTATCCGCGCGGTGAGCTCTATTTCACCGGTCGCGCGGCTATCGACAATCAGGATCGCGTGCGCGTTGATTTTGAGTATCAGCGGCTGGAGTATCGCAAGACGCTGGTCACCGGCGCCATTACCGATACGCTGCCGGGCGGCAAAGTGCAGCTGTCAGTCGGTTATGCGGGGCTGCTCAGCTCGAAGAATGATCCGGTCGATTTTGCACTCTCCGATTCTGATGTCGCCGTGCTACAAGCGGCGGGCGATGACGCGAGTAAGGCCGTCGTTCCCGGAGCGCGACATGTCGGCTTGGGTCTCGGCGATTACAGCGCTCAGGTTGACTCGCTGCAAGACACGGTATTCGTCTATGTGGGAGATCGCAATGGCAGCTTCAGTGTGACGTTTAGTCAGATGGAAAATGGCGACTATATTTATCTCGGCGGTGGGCGGTATCAGTTTGTCGGCAAAGGGCAAGGCAATTATCAGCCGGTGAGGATGCTGCCGTTGCCGGAAGCGGCGCAGGTGGCGGTCGTCAGATCGGAAATTGCTGCGAGTCGTTCATTGCGTTTGTCAAGCGAGGTCGGACTTTCCGTTTACGATCGCAATCGATTTTCCTCGCATGAAGACGGTGACAATACGAAGGCAGCCGGATTTCTGGGAATTGCCTATGGGAGTAACTCGAAGCGTGTAAAGGGCAACGCCTCGGCGGAGTACCTACCGGCGGGGTTTGCGCGGATGGGGCGATTAGATAATGTGGACGAGAACTACCTGTGGCAACGTCAGAGCCAACAACTCAGCGATCGCCAGCGATATCTCGGTGATGTGACTGTCAGTCTGGGGGGGCATGATCGTTCGCGGGTCGAAGCGGGTTACACGTCGGAGAAAGATGGATTTGAATCCAAGCGGGTAGGACTCTCGACGCAATTGGCGCAAGTTGGACATTCGACCGTCGGTGTTGATTTCAACCTGAGTTCAGCAAAAGACCAGACGGGGACGAATCGTCTGGTAGAGCTAAAACCATCCTATCGGCTGGTGTTAAATCCGGTCGCCTTTACGGTTAAAGGGGATTATGACAACCGCAAAATTGAGTTGTATGGAAGTACGACGACATACAGCAGCAAACGTGAAGGGGAGATGGGAGTGGAGTACGCAGGGTTCTCGCTGGTCGCACGACAGCGGGAGAATTGGCAGAAACAGTTGTCGTGGAGCCGGATTGACAACAAGCAGTCTCTGATATTCGCCGCCGATCGAACAATGGGTAGCCGGAGCAAGGTCAACATCCATGCGACTCTGAACCGGTTCACAAACAGCGACGATCGCCAGACGACCTATCAGACGGGTATGCTAAATCTCGATCTGCCGCAGCTCATAAAGGCTGTGGATGTAAGCGCCAATCTGCGTCTCAATCGACGCGGCACCAGTCAAACCAACAAGGCTTACCTGAAGGTTGACCCGGGACAAGGGGACTATGTGCTGATTGACTCTGTCTATGTTGCACAAACTCATGGCGATTACATTGCGGTAACCGAACAGGTTGGTACCCTTACGCCATCGATTGAAGCGGAAAAGCGAGTTCAGATTGACGCCGATCTGGAGAACTTGGCGAAGTCAGTGGTTACTCGTGGCATAACCGCACGTTATGAGACAAGTCTGCATGAAATCGGCAATGATGAAAATCGCTTCGCGGCACGCTGGCTTGTGCCGCCCTTTACCTATTTGGGTGACAGCGCGCGCTTTCGGGAGCGGCATGATGAGTATCGTCTGCGACGTTATGATCGAAAGATCGGACTGCGAAGCGAGCTCTCATTTGTCAACCGACGTGAGAGCAATCGGCTTGATGTGTCCCGCCCACAGAAAAGAAACAGCGAACAGGTACGGCTGCTTTTTAATCAGCGAGTTGGCGACCGTGATTTTGTCGAGTTGACCGGAAGCAGGGAGAACCTGTTTGATCAGCAGTTGGGTCGTTATGCTCTCACAATCCAAACACATTCGCTGAAGTTATCGGGAACACACGTGCGGGGACATTGGGAAGTCGGCGCAACAGTCGAGTTGGGGAAAGAGAAAGCGGACTCGTTGACACTGCGGGTGACAACCCTGCGGGTTACTCCCAAGGTCAATTACAAACTATCGGGTAAGGGGAGAGTGGAGACATCCGTGTTTGTGTTGCAGGTCACTGAAGCTGACAGGCGGATGATTCTGCTGCAGATGGCGGACGGGTTTCCGGTCGGCACGCATCTCGGAGGGACGATATTGGTGGACTTCAGTTTCGCCGACAATTTCTCATTTCGCCTGACCGGTCAAGGGGAGATCCGCGAAGGAGAGAAGGATCGCTACTTCCTGCGAACTGAATTGCTCTCGAGGTTCCAATGAAAAGACGACTGCTGGTGCTGATCATACTCACTTGCTCTGTCACTAACGCCACGGTCAGATATGAGGGGAATCACCACTTCAGCGGCAAGATGCTGCTCGCACTTGTGCGTCAGACCGGTACGTTCGAACAGGGGGCCGCAGCCATCGACTCAGCGTATGTTGATGCCGGCTATTTCCTGGTGAAAAGTAATTTCAGCGTTAAGGGGATCGACACGTCATTCACGATTACTGAAGGAAAACGCTTTTGCGTGGCAGACCTGCATACAGGTGGGTTTGCCGACACCGTAGCCGCACGAGTCGTAGCACGATATGACAGGTCGAATCCGCTAACGCACGAGCGGTTGGAGCAAGTCACGCGAGACATCGTTGGCGTTTTCGCCGACAACGGCTATCCTTTTGCACAGGCTGAGATAGACGAAATCACGGTCAGTGACTCGGCTGTAAATGCTCAGTACCGAATTGTCAGTGGACCGCCGGTGGCAGTTGGTCGCATAAACTTTCCGGGTCTCAAAGCGACAAAGCCGGAACCGCTACGGAAACGAATTGATTTGAAATCAGGGCGAGCCTATCGCGAGACCGACTTGTCGGCGACGCGCAAGAGGCTTTCACAATTACGCCACTGCTATCTTGCAGGTGTGGCATCGCTGACCTACGAAAGCCGCAGCGGCACGGTTGACATCGCATTGCCACTGCGTGACGAGCGCAATCTCGCTTTCGAGGGATTCGCATATTTGAGCCCGGACAACACCGTCGCCGGTCAGGTAAACGTCAATCTGATCAATCCATTGGGCCGAGGCGAAGAGTTGGGTGTATTCTGGTCGCGGCAAAACCAGATTTCGTCAAAGCTAAATTTCAATTTGTTCTTTCCGTATGTCGCCGATTGTCCGATTGACGTGAGCGCCAGATTGTCGCAAGAAGACCGCGATTCGTCGTTCGTGGGTACAACCGCGCAGGGGGCAGGTGTCTATCATATCAGCGATGACTGGAGTGTAGGCGCCGGATTCAGGTGGGACAAGATCACGCCGGAGGAGAACCGAACAACATCATCGGCGCGAGTGCTCGCGGTGGATTTGGGCACGCAGTTTGACCATCGGGATGACATCCGTCAGACCAGGCATGGCACATATTTCACGCAACATCTCGCGAAAGCATATCGCAAATCGTTTGCAGTCGGCGGTGGTGTAGCGAGTGGCCATTCGACATATCTTGATGGCGATCTCAGACTGTGGCAGCCATTGCGTGGCAAGTTAGTAGTGTTTCAGCGCATGCATTACTTCCAGATAACGTCCGACTTTGATCCGATTCCGATTGACCAACTGATTACGATCGGCGGCATTGAATCGCTGCGCGGATATCGGGAGAATAGCTTTCTTGCCAGTCTCGGAGCTGTCAGTTCCACCGAATTGCGCTGGTATGCCGCCGGTAACTTGATGTTGCACCTGTTCAGCGACAATTGTTACATTGAGACTACGGCAGGCAACCGGCGTCTGTCGGGTTTCGGCGCCGGTATGGCAGTGACAACTACGGCCGGCACGTTTCGGTTTGAATTGGCGTTGGGTGAGGAAAAGAAGATCAATAGAATGTTGGTGCATCTGGGTCTGGAGGGAAAACTCTGAAGAAGGCGATCGCGATTGTTGTCATGATGCGACCTCTCAACGGCGTAATCGCGGCGCTGACGTTGTTACCAGCGGTGGCGCTCGGCTCCGGGCATTTGTATCTGCCGATTAGAATTGCCATAGCTACCTTCTTTATTGCGTCATACGGGTACATTATCAATGATCTGTTCGACTTCCGTGCCGACAAGGTCAATAAGCCAGAGCGGCCGTTTCCGGCAAGAAAGCTGTCGGCCTGGGAGGGTATAAACGCCGCCCTGCTTTGTCTCGTGCTGAGCGCAGTCGCGTTGGCGGGGTCAGAGATTGCGATCTGGTTGTTTTTTGCGGCATTTGCCGTCGGGCTGTTTCTCTATTCGTTCAGGATTTCCTCGTGGTTGGTTCTGGCCAATTTCTGGGTGGCGACGCTTTGCAGTTCGGCTTTCTTGCTGGGTGGGTTGATTACTAAGGCATCCCCAATCCATCAGGGGATGCTGATTGCGGCGGGCGCTTTGACCTTTCTATACCATTTCGGGCGGGAGATCATCAAGGATATCGAGGACGTGGAAGGAGATCGCGTTGCCGGTCGACGCACGATAGCGATTGTGTGGGGTGCAGGTTTTGCACGGTGTAGCGCGGCAACAGTGTTTGGTCTGCTGGTAGTGATAAGCTACATCAGCTATTTCGCATGTGGTCTATCGACGGCATATCTCATGCTGATTTCGCTTGCGGTAAACTTGCCAATAGTGCTAATCTTTACGGGGCTTGTCTTTCGAGAGCGTCAGGGGGACATTAAGCGGGCATCAATCGCGTTGAAGTTGGTGATGATTCCAGCGTTGGTGGCGCTCACGGTCGCAGGGGTCGGGTAGAAAATTCAGGTGGGAACCATGAGTCATTTGCTTGTAAAATTCATAGAGTTATCTATGCGATTTGTCAGTTTGATTTTGATCGGGTTAGTTTTCTGGGCCAACATTGCCCCGGCAGAGATGTCGTTCAAGGCGACAGTCGACAGGCTGAGTGTCGCATACGAGGACAAGATCCAATTGCAGCTTGAAGTCAAGGTATCCGATCCGGCCACTAAGACGACGCCGATCGCACCTCCGGAAATCATCGGATTGCAGATCGGTGGTTCGGGGAGCAGCGTTGAGCGTCAAGGGGAGCTGATTGTCCGACGCTACAGTTATGAACTGGTTCCCGGGCGCAGCGGTTCGGTTACGATTCCGGCATTCAAGGTTGAATTTCAAAGCGGCGGCTCTATCGATACACTGACCTCGGAGCCAATAACAGTCGAGATTGCACAGCCAAAGCCGATTCGGAAGCCGGGTTCATTCACAGTGTTCTATTTCGCTGCTGCCACGATCATCATTATCACGATGGCTGTGATGATTCGACGCCGGAAGCCCCGTGCACCATCTGAACCGACTGAGACTGACTGGCGCGACGACTATCGGCAGAGATTTGCGGAGGTCAGGAAGCTGGCGGAACGTCAGGATTTCCGTTCGTTTTCGACAGAGATCATGCGATTGGTGGTGGCAATCGTGGAGCACGTCTACGAAACGAAAGTGTCGGGGCAGACGTCTTCCGATCTGCTGCGCCGGTTAGGAGAGAAGAATGTTGACAAGGAAAGTATCGTATTGTGCAAGGACTTGTTCGATTTTTGCGAAGGGGTGAAATTTTCATCGGGAAAGGTGGATATGTTGGAAGGGACGCAAGCATTGAGCCGGGCCGAAAAAATCGTGGAACTGCTCTTGAAATAGCGCCGTACAAAGTAGACTATGTGTAACTAACTTTCGGGAGATAAAAGGTGAATCAAGACATTAGAGAAATACAGGCGGAGGTTGAGAAACAACACGAGTTTATCCGACGCCTGAAGACGGAGATCAGTAAGGTCATTGTCGGGCAGGAGTATCTGATTGATCGGATGCTGATGGCGCTCTTGGCGGACGGTCATGTGTTGGTGGAGGGAGTCCCCGGTTTGGCCAAGACGCTGTCGATCAAGACTCTTTGTCAGGCGATTCAGGCGCATTTTCAGCGCCTGCAGTTCACCCCCGATCTGCTGCCGGCGGATTTGATCGGCACGATGATTTATTC
>Ga0315273_10010031_pt1 | contig 12047 bp, 6 predicted proteins | sample YL17G02_0_MG_FD_205753 | JGI IMG/M metagenome (GOLD analysis project Ga0315273, IMG submission 205753) | Sediment microbial communities from Yellowstone Lake, YNP, Wyoming, USA - YL17G02_0 | ecosystem: Environmental > Aquatic > Freshwater > Lake > Sediment | place: USA: Wyoming | collected... | reverse complement strand
CTACTGGAGGAAATTCTCGAACACCTCGATGCCGACGGACGCCTGGGGTGTTCATGCGTACAGCCATGTCAACACCTTCAGCAGCGCGGCCATGGCATATGCCGTGAGTGGAGACCCCGAGTATCTCCGCATCATCAAAAACGCCTACGACTTCCTGCAAGCGACGCAGTGCTACGCCACGGGAGGTTACGGGCCGGCCGAGCGGATCATGCCGGCGGACGGGAGGCTGGGTAAATCACTCGAGTTCAGGTCAGACAGTTTCGAGACCCCTTGTGGATCCTGGGCAGGGTTCAAATTGTCGAAGTATTTGATGCGATTCACCGGCGAGGCGCGCTACGGAGACTGGATCGAGAGGCTGTTCTATAACGGGATCGGGGCGGCGCTGCCTTGGCAGACGGATGGCAGTAATTTCTACTACGCCGACTACCGAACTTCGGGAGGACTGAAATATTACGGCCACACGGGTTTTACATGCTGTTCGGGCACCTATATCCAGGCTATCGCCGACTACCACGACCTCATCTACTTCAAGGATGGCTCGGGGCTGTACGTCAACTTGTTTGTTCCCTCCCAGGTGACGTGGACGCAGCCCGAAGGTGAGGTGAAGCTGGTGCAGGAGACCTCCTATCCGGAAGCCGATACCACAAGCCTGCGGCTGGAGATGAAGCGCAATATGAGCTTCTCACTGCATCTGCGCGTGCCGGCTTGGGCCCATGACATGTCGATCAGCGTGAACGGGGCGCCCTTGAACGTTCCGTGCGAGCCCGGCAAATGGGCCACGGTGGATCGCACGTGGGCTGCCGGAGATCGGGTCGATGCCCGGATTCCTTTGCGGTTCCGTCTGGAGCCGATTGATCCGCAGCACCCGACGCGAGTCGCCGTCGTGCGCGGCCCGGTCGTCTATGTGATTGATGCGGGCGTTCATGAACCCATGCCGCCGCTTCCCGCAGAGGCAAAGCTCGACGGATGGCTGATTCCCGACAAAACGCCGGGCATCTTTCGCTTGCCGCCTTACGACGTCAGTGGCGGGCCAAGGACTCTGACGGCACGGGCGTGGCCATTCTACGCCGTGGGAAGAGCCTGGAGATACCGAATGTACATCGAGACCAAAGACTTGCCGATCGTACTGTGGTAGGGCCGAGCTTGCGACGCTTCACTTCACCGGCGACCCGAGGTAACTGGCCTTCTGATCGGGCGGGTTCTCCTTGTACTTTGCGGCCTGCTCCTGGTTCAGACGACCCAGAATCGCCAGCATCTTTTGCGCTTCCTGGAGCTTTCCTTGCTTTTGGTAAGCCATGGCCAGTTGGGAGTACACCGCTGTGTTCTCTGGCGCGAGCTGGCGCGCGGCGTCCAAGTGCGCAGTCGCATCCTCGAGGCGATTCGCCATGCGATAGAGCTGGCCGAGCGCGAGTCGCGAGGCGGCGAAATTGGGGCGTTCCGCCACCGCCCTCTCCAATGCCGTCTGGGCTTCCACGAACTCCGGTTCGCCCGGACCGGCACCTAAACGAATCAGAGCCTGCCCTAAGAGCGTAAGGAGGATGTAATTCTTGGGGTCTTTTTGCACCCCTTCGCGTGCCGCAAGAGTTGCCTCCGGGATATTCCCGTCCAGCGTCGCCTTCTGCGCAGCCGCCAAATAGGAGATACTGCTCCCGGGGGCGAGCTGGCTGGCCGACTCCAAGTCGCCCTTGGCCAGATCGGGGCGGTCCATAAAGGAGTGAAAGACACCTCGCTGATAATATAAACGCGATGAACTATGAAGGTGCTTGAGACCCACGGTCAGCACATCGACGCCGAGCGAGTAATAGTGATGGTCCAGGCAGGCATCGGCCACGAGGAGATAAAGCCTTTCACTTTTCGGATTCAGAGCGACGGCTTGCTGAAAAGCCTTGAACGCTTCCTGAGGCTGAGCGTTACCGAGATAAGCCTGGGCCAGCAGGTTATACACGTCCGCGGTTGCGCGTCCGCTGCTGCGGAGTGCGCCCAGAATTGGAATCGCCTGTCCGGACTGTCCGTCGGCAACGTAGCAAAGCGCCAAGTTGAAATCCAAAACGAATTCGTTGGCGACACGTCCCCGTGCAGCCAGAAAACGCGGAATCGCCTCACGGAAACTACCCTGGCGCGTGAGCGCAATCCCAGCCTGAAGGTCCGCTTCGGCTCGTGCATCTTCCTTCTGAGCCGCCGGAATTCCTTGGGTTTCAAACGTCCGCAAGGGAGTTTGAGCCTGGGTGGGCGGGCTCGCCCACATCACCATAGTTACCGCAACGAGGACGGGGAGAGGCACCAGTGCCCCGCCTGCACTTCGACGCTCTCCTGCCTTCGCCGGGGATGTGGCGACCGTTCCCATCTTGACCGACTCCGGGCTTGGACGTTTATAGCACCGTAATGAAGGGAGGGCAACGAATTCCGGCCCGCGCCGCATCGCAGCCGAGCTGGCTGGTTCACGCAGTCCGCCGTGAAAGGCGTGACCTTAAGTGAGCACGGCATCGACGGCCACGTATACAGTCGCTGGTGATAATGTTACTCAACGAATGCTGGAGTACAGATACCATGAGTGACCGGGCGAACCTGCCTTTGACCCAGGCGGAGGGTTGTTCTCAGGTGCAATCATCCAAGAGGGCGAAGCACCTCGGCGAAGTGCCAACCGAATCGAAGGGGCGATATTAAGTTCCCTGAGCACCCGGCCTTCGGATACTGTGTTGGCGCGAGGGCCGGAACGGTTAGGATCCTCTAATTCTTGGATGGACCAGTTTCTCGGGGCCGAGTCGCTCCAGAAGGGCTCTACTTTGGGCCCACAGAGTTTTCGGAGGAAGTCTTACAATACCGACGGAGATTTGTATACTGTTTTCACGGATTTCTATCTTCCGTCCTCCGAGCCGCGAGTATAATTCACTGTTGGCCACATGGCTCAGGGGGTGGTGGTTCGATGTTTAGGCGTGTCCGGATGCTCTTCCTCGGCACCCTTGTGGGTGGATATCTGGCGGGTACGTCCCTCGCTCAGCGTCCCGACACAGCGGCGGCGGCAGAATCTCCGACTGACGCTGCCGTGCGGGGCACCAATCTCGCCATGCGGGGCCAATGTACGGAAGCGCTGCCAATTCTGGAGAAATCCATCCCGCGCGTTGCCAACAAGGATCTTCGCCGTGACGCGGCTATGATGCGCGCCCAATGCGGAATGAGCGCCGACGAGCTAGACGCGGTCCTCGACTCTCTGCAGTGGCTGAATCACGAGTTCCCAGGAGACGCCAAGGTGCTTTACGTTACAACCCGCTACTTCTCCGAGCTCGCCAATCGTGCGGCGCAGAAACTCCTGGCGTCAGCTCCTTCCTCGGGGGAGGCGCAGGTGCTCATCGCCGAGTCGTTTCAAGGGCAGGGGAGATGGGAAGAGGCTACAGCCCAATATCGCAAAATCCTGGAGAAACACCCGAATCAGCCCGGAGTACATTACCAACTCGGCCGTATCATCCTTTCAAAGCCGTTAACCCCATCGGTGGTCGAAGAAGCAAAAAAAGAATTCGAGGCCGAGCTTAAGATTAATCCTTCCTCCCCTGCCGCTGAGTTTATGCTCGGCGACCTCGCCTGGAGATCTCATAAACTAGAAGAGGCTATCGAGCATTTTGCCCGGGCGACGCAATTCGATGCGGAGTTACCGCAGCCCTATCTCGGACTCGGCTTGGCACTCAACACTGCCGGTAGGTATTCCGAGGCGATCACACCTCTCAAGAAGTACATTGATATGGCTCCCACCGACGCAGCGGGCTATTATCAACTGGCAATTGCCAACGCCCGGACTGGAAACAAGCAGGAGGCCGACCGGCTGATGGCTCTCCATCGCGAGATCGAGAAAAAGAAACCGCAACTGGTGGTGCCGACACCCCAAGACATAACGCAACCGCATTAGGAAACAGGATGATCGAACGCCTCCTCAGGCTCAGCCATCGCAGGCTTTGGGTGAGATTTTGTACCGGTAGTTCCGCAGCAGGGGCTGGAGACACCCCCCGTCTGAGTCCGAAACAGTTCCAGGCAAACAGATGCTGCGGACGAACTGGGGTTGGTGCAGGAGCAAACAAGCGAACCGGGGAAGCCGCCCCCCCATCCTATGGAATCTTGTGACGTGAACTCCCTGGGCTGAAATCCGCGCAGCAAACTCCCCCATTGCCGCCGACGGGCGGTAGGGAGGTTTCTGATCCTGTGGGAAGCAACAAAATCAGGGAGAGTGGGTGCATGCTTTCTCAAAACGTAATTTCTACTTCCACTTAGCTTCGCCCTCGACGATCGTAATGTATCGGTCAATGGGGAGATCGGTGAAACGCTCGGTTGTGCCGCCGGGCTGCGGCCATTTCACCTCGAGCCAGTCGACTTTGCTCCGCTGTCCGAGGCCTAGCACAACCCGCGGGTCGTGGTAGGAGAGATAGCCGCCGCCGCCGAATCTGTAGCAGACCCGCTGAAAGTCGCCGGACCGGTAGGTGAGTCTGGCGCCGATCGCGTCGATATTGGATCTCCGGCCGATGAGGCGGACGCCTAGCCAGTGGTTTTGTCTCCCCGCGTTGTTCCGCAACAGGATGGGAGCGCCATTGCCGACGGCGGCAAGCGCGTCCACTGAGCCGTCGTTGTCGAAGTCGCCGACAGCCAGACCGCGGCCCGCGATCAGCTTCGAAAAGATCGGACCACTCTGCTTGCTCACATCTTGGAAGCTCTGGCCAGTATTGCGCAGGAGCATCATCGGTTGCTCGTACGTGATGCCGGGCACGATCTTTGCAACATTCAGCTCGGGATGGCCATTGTTAATAAGGAGGTCGGGATTACCGTCGTTGTCGTAGTCGAAAAATTTTACCCCCATCCCGCTTAGCAGAAACGTCAGCGAGGCGATTCCATGGGCCGAGGCAACGTCAGTGAAAATCTCGTTGCCTTCATTGTGATACAGCGCGAACATCTCGCGGTCGACGTTTGAAATGAAGAGATCGATCAAGCCGTCGTGATCGTAATCAGCGGCATCCACTCCCATGCCCGAGCGTGCTAAGCCGAAATTATTGTAACCGACACCTGCGAACACACCGATCTCTTCAAAGCGTCCCTTGCCACGGTTGGCCCACAAAAAATTCGGATCTGTGTCATTGCCCACGAAAAGGTCGACCCACCCGTCGGTGTTTATGTCCGCGGCAACGACCCCCCACGCCTTTCCCGCCGACTGGGCAATCCCGGCTTCCTTGCTGACGTCCGTGAAAGTGCCGTCCCCGTTATTGCGAAAGAGCCAGGAAGGCCTCGGCTTGTAGACGGTCGGTCGGCAATACCAGCGCTCGCGGGTCAGCTTGTTCCCACACCATATGGTTGTGTCGAGCAGCGCATACTGGCAGACGAACAAGTCCAGCCGTCCGTCATTGTCATAATCGAACCAAACCGCGCTCGTGCTCCATCCCGGTGCACCGACTCCGGCTTTTTCGGTGACATCGGTGAATGTGCCATCGCCATTGTTGTGGTAGAGAATGCTGCGCGGATACTGAGTGACATAGAGGTCCGGAAATCCATCGGCATCGTAATCGCCCACGGCGACACCCATTCCGTACGCGTTTCCCGGCACACCGGCCTTCTCCGTCACATCGGTGAAGGTGCCGTCCCGGTTGTTGTGGTACAGGGCGTTTCGAAGGGGCTTGGGCGGGGTATAGAAGTCACACGGGCCACTGTTCACAAGGTAGATGTCTAACCATCCATCATTATCGTAGTCTATAAAGGCGCATCCAGCTCCCATGGTTTCGGGCTCGTACATCATGGGAGAAAGCCCGGCTACATGAACCCACGAAATGCCACTGGCCGAGGGAGGTATCTCTTCAAAAGCCGGCAAGGTCTCGACCGGAGAAAGAGCCGGAGTCTGGGCGGGAAAAGGGACGGCGCGTGCCATCAAGCTACTCCCACCGGCCCAGCCCAACATCTTGAGGAAACCGCGGCGGGAAAACGGACGCCGCTGCCTTCGGCGAGTATCGAACATCAACTATTCCTCATCCCAGGTCTGGCCCCGCGCCTAACCCTTCCGGACGCCGGTCCGAGTTTTGTACGTACCGTTCCGAAAGCAGGTCTGCCCAGACTGAAGCCGTGTGCCCCGGTCCCACTTGGAAACAAGCCGCAATATCCTGAATTCTGCCTCGGTTTCCAAAGTCAGTCTTTCCGTTTCCGCGCCGGTCAATTCTATCACGGTAGTCACTTCAACAAGCCGGCAGCGCGGGAATGCTGACTGCGGCCGGAGGGGGCGTCGTCTGCAAAAGCAGCTTTGCGGGCATCGCCCGAGGCGCGCAAGGATCGGAACCGGGTTGGGGTCGAAACTCGCGCCAATCTCCGTCAGTCGGAAAGCTGCGTCTATACTGGGCATGGGAAGTGGAGGAATTCTCATTGTCGGCTATCGCCACGAATATTATGATAGGGGCACTCCGGCAGTCGGCGCAGCGCGCCAGGGAGTTTCTATCATCATGAGGACCCGACGGCACATCTCCAGCCGAGGTTTGCTGACGATCGTGGGGGCATTGTTAGCCGTCGGGTCATATGCCCGGGAGATTGACCCACCGGGCATCCCGGTCATCTTCACCGACGACGTGCCTTCGGCTGGGATTACTTTCAAGCATTACAGTGCCGCAACCCCGGAAAAATACCTGATTGAAACCATGGGGTCCGGTTGCGGGTGGATTGACTTCGACCAGGATGGTTTACTCGATTTGTATCTCGCCAATAGCGCGGAGACTCGCATCTACAAACCGAAAGAGCCTCTGCGCGGCGCGCTTTACCGCAACAGCGGAGACGGAACATTCACCGACGTCACCAGCAAGGCTGGCGTCGGGGCCGAGGGGCTGTTCGCCATGGGCGTGGCCGTCGGCGATTATGATAATGACGGATATCCGGACCTCCTGGTCCTTGGTTACGGCCGGTCCATTCTCTATCGCAATAATGGCGAGGGGACATTCACCGACATGACCGCGAAAGCGGGAGTGGAAAACCGGGGGCGGTGGGCCTCGAGCGCCGCCTGGTTTGACTACAATAACGACGGGAAGCTGGACCTTCTAATCGTCAATTATGTGGACTGGACACCCGAAAGCGATTACTGGTGCGGCGAACGCGGCCCAGGCAAGCGCAGCTACTGTCACCCGAACAATTACGATGCGCAGCCGCCCACACTCTACCGCAACAATGGCGATGGCACGTTCACGGACGTGAGCGAGTCCTCGGAAGTGGGGCGAAAAGGAGGGAATGGGCTTGGCGTGGTGACCTTCGATTTCGACAACGACGGCTGGCAGGACATCTTTGTCGCCAACGACGCCATGCCGAACTTTCTGTTTCATAACAACCGCGACGGGACCTTCAGCGAAATCGGGTACCTGGCCGGGGTAGCCGTCAGTCTAGACGGCTCGCCGGAGTCAGGCATGGGAACGGATGCCGCCGACGTCACCGGGAACGGCCTGCTCGACATTGCGGTCAGCCACCTGGACTCGCAGCTAGCACGACTCTACCGCAATATGGGAGGCCAGATCTTCGAAGACGTGACACTTCTTTCCAAGATGGGCTACACCACATACAACATGAGCGAGTTCGGCCTCCGGTTCATGGATTACGACAACGACGGAGCTCGCGACTTGTTTATGGCCACCGGACACGTCATGGACAACATCGAACTCTACCGTGAGAGCGTATACTACGCGGAGCCTAAGCTGATGTTTCGCAATAAGGGACACGGCATCTTCGAGAACGTGAGCGAACGGCTCGGACCTGACTTTAACCAGCCGCGCGTGAGCCGCAGTGCCGCGGTCGGTGACTTCGACAATGACGGTGACCTGGATATCCTCGTGAACCACTGCGACCAGACACCGCAGCTTCTCCGTAACGACGGAGGAAACGCCAATCACTGGCTGGAGATTCTTCTCATCGGGACTCGGTCGAACCGCGATGGCGTGGGTGCGCGCGTCAAGGTCGTGGCCGGAGATCTTGTCGTTCACGATCAGAGAAAAGGAGGCATGAGCTACCAGGCCGCGCAGGATCCACGGCTCCATTTCGGCTTGGGCCAACACGCGAACGTGGATTCGGTCGAAATCCTTTGGCCGAGTGGGGTGGTGACGAAGCTTTCGAACCTCAAGAGCAATCAGATCCTTGCCGTCCGGGAATGCGAGGGTCTGGTCGTGCGTTGCTTCCCGAACGTGGCATCCAGGTGAACAGTCGGGCATGATCCAAAGGGAAGGGGGCGGAGATTCGTCCCTGATGGTGGTGACCTGCCCGAGTGTTTGTACCATCTGAAGCGAGACACTCAACATCGATAGAGCAGTCGAGCCGGCGATAGAGTGCCCGTATCGTCAGGCGAGGAGATTCTAATCCCAGGGCGGAACGAAGTCCGGTGGGGGAGAAGGCCCCCTCTGTATATTCAGGGATCGGCAGCCAACCCGGCATTTAGAATGGATGATCGCATGAAGGGAGAAGCTCGATGGAAGGAGAGATCAATCGGCGCGATTTTATGAAGTCGCTCGCAGCCACGCCGTTGGCAGGGTCCGGCAGATTTCATCTGGGTCCGGCCACCTTGCCGGACCCGGGCCAGGTCGGGTCGGGTCCAAAGGATCTTCTGGAACCATTCAATTACGGCGGAGTTCGTCTTTTGGACGGCCCGTTGAAGACGCAATACGATCATACTAGAGACTACTATTTCAATATTCCCGACAATGATATTCTCAAGGGTTTCCGACGGCAAGCGGGGCTCCCGGCGCCGGGCGCCGATCTCGGCGGTTGGTGTTCCGAGGATTCCTATGTGGTCTTCGGCCAATGGCTGAGCGGCATGGCTCGCATGTACAAGGCCACCGGCGACGCGGCCATGCTCGATAAAGCCCAACATTTGCTCCGCGAATGGAGCAAGTCCATCGACAAGCCGAAACTTGGTCACTATGTGTATGATAAAACCATATGCGGCCTCATCGATTTGTACGTCTTTGCCGGCCAGAAAGAGGCCCTTCCTCTGCTCGAAAAAATCACGGACGGCGCTATCAAAAACCTCGGCCGCACCCGAAACAAGACATCATGGGAAGATCATTCGGGAGATCGACATGTCAAAGAGGGCGAATGGTATACGTTGTCTGAAAATCTCTATCGGGCTTACCAATGCACCAAAGATAAAAAGTACAGAGATTTTGGAGACGTGTGGCGATACCCTCACTACTGGGGGATGTTCACCGGCCAGGTGCCAATCGATTTGAAAGGGATGCACGCTTACAGCCACGTCAATTCTCTCAGCAGCGCGGCGATGACCCATGCGATTACCGGAGAACCCGAGTACCTGAAGACCATAATTAATGCTTACCAGTACTTCCAGGACTTCCAGTGCTATGCGACGGGCGGATTCGGTCCGGGGGAAATGCTTATGCCGGAGGATGGGACTCTGGGACGATCGGTTGAAGCGGAGCCCGATTCTTTTTTCGGTCACTGGCCGCATTTGTACTATGATGTCGGGCGGACATTTGAGACTCCTTGCGGTTCCTGGGCCGTTTTCAAATTGTGCCGGTACTTGATGCAATTCACCGGTGAAGCCCGGTTCGGCGATTGGATGGAGAAGATCCTTTATAACGGGATCGGAGCCGCGCTTCCCATGTCGCGTCTGGGAAGTACATTTTATTATTCCGACTACCGTCTGGGCGGCGCTTCGAAGGTCTACTACCGGGCCGCCTGGCCTTGTTGTTCCGGAACTTATATTCAAGCCGTAACTGATTACCACAATATTATTTATTTCAGAAAACCCTCGGGCCTTTTCGTGAATTTGTTCGTACCCTCGGAGGTCCTCTGGAATCAAGGGGGCGAAGAGATCAAGCTTGTCCAAACAACGGCCTATCCTGAATCGGAGACGACACTATTAACCTTCCAGATGAATAAGAGGGCACGATTCTCCCTGCGGGTGCGGGTGCCGGGATGGGCTCAGGAAGCGTCGGCGGAATTGAACGGCGACAGAGTCCCGGTTGTCTGTCGGCCCGGAACATGGGCCACGATGGAAAGAGAATGGGATCCCGGCGACCGGGTGGTATTCCGAATACCCATGCAACTCAAACTCATGCCGGTTGACAAACAACACCCGAATCTTGTGGCCCTGGCCAATGGGCCTGTCGTTTTGGTCCAAAGTCAGGAATCCCCGGTACAGCCATTTCCATCGGATTTTTCCCAATGGTTGGTCTCGGGAGACAAACCATTGGAGTTCCGCAGCCAATGGAAAACAAAGGGAATATTCGAGCCTTTCTACCGGGCGAAATTTGGAATTCCCTACCGCATGTATTTCCAAATCTAAGAGGCCGGGCCGTCCAGGCGCGGTGAGAGCCCGCTTTCGAGTGGGTTGGCGGAGACTGTATTCGGCAAGCGTGACCGCCGTCAGCGCTTTGGCCCAGTTGCAGTACGCCGAGAAGCGCGCCGGGGTGCCCGGTGTTCAGGCTCAGCGCTCACATCGCAGGTCTCCCCCTCGTCCGCCCCGCAGACCACGATGGGACAACTGCGTTCCTTGGCTTTCGCCCGCGCATCGGCAAACGACTCGACCCGGGATGCGCAGTGGCGCTACATTCGATACGAAGACGGCGGCGAGGAGCTTTACGATCACGAAGAGGATCCGGGAGAGTGGAACAACCTGGCAGCCAATCCTGAGAATTCTCAGAAGAAAGCCGAAATGCTCGACTGGCTTCACAAAATCATCACCGTGGAGCGCTGAGCGAAAACAGATTCCCTTGCCGGAATGCGGTTCCGAAAGCAAAGTTGATTTTCACGTGCGAATCAGTCCACCGTGTTATTTCGGTTGATCACGTTGCCGGACCCGAAAACCCGGATGCCGTCTTTCGGATTCAATCCGGGCCCGCGCAGAATATTGTTCTCGATGAGAACGTCGGTCGAGTTGACGACTTTGACCGCGATCGGCACTCCGGTCAGGGCCGTGGCGGCGTGCGTCTCATCGAGTTCGAATGTGTTGCCGATGATCCGGACATGGAGGCCGTTGTTGACGGCCACGGCCGGATTCTGCCACCAATTGACAAATCGATTGTCCTCGATGAAGAGATTCCGGATCTCGCGGAGGCTGGTCTCCTCGATGTCCCACTGCCCCACGGGCCAGTTGACCGAAGCCTGGACGACGCCGAAAATGTTGCGATTGGGATTCAATTTGTGCTGAGCGGTCTGGGCGGTTCTGACCGGCCACCCGCTGGCCAATCGAAACGTATTGCCCCGGATGAGCAGGTTAGACGGAATGTTATTGAACTCCTGGTAGGTGTTGAGGGCGCAGATCGACTGGTCGCTGTGCCGTTCGAAGAGGTTGTTTTCGACCAGCCCGTCATGGCTCTTCAGCAGGAAACCGAAACGGACGGCGCTCTTGAAAACGTTGTTCCGGACGACAAATCCTGAAAGACAAGCATCGTCATTGAAGAAGGACGAGGCCTTTTCATAGTCGGTCCCGGCTCTCAGCCCGGGGATTTTTCGGTCGACGCGGACTCTCACTCCATACGTGAGATCATGGACTTCGAGGACAACGGGTCTTGATGCGATCGCCCGTTCGACGGGATCCATGACGGTCAAAGTGTCTCCGGGCTGGACCATCCATTTACTATCCTTATCCTGGCGGCGGTAGGCCTCGATATCGGGTTGGGGCCAATCAAACCGGGCCTCGGCATGAACCAGGTCAAAAGTGTATGGATCGACGACATTGATGCAATACGCCGGAAAGCCTTTGATGATCAGGTTGTCATCGGCGAGGGCTTCAAAATAACAGCCCTCGACCCAGGGGCCTTCCCGGCCGCCGAAATTGAAACAACCGTCGGCTCCGGAGGTCAGCCACCGTCCTTCCCTGGGGGCCGCCTTGACTCGAATGAAATTGGGCCGGGTGCAATAGTCGGTCGCGAGAACGGCGTTGGAAGACGCGTAAACCCTCAGATCCGCGAATGTGACGTCTTGGGAGCGCGAAGCGGACAGAAGCGCCCCGTCAACCCTGGAAATCTGAACATAGGGATCACCCACTTCGACGGTTTTCAGCTGGCTCTTGAGTTCAACCTTAAGACGGTAGCTGTCCTTTCCTA
>Ga0315273_10010030_pt1 | contig 12047 bp, 15 predicted proteins | sample YL17G02_0_MG_FD_205753 | JGI IMG/M metagenome (GOLD analysis project Ga0315273, IMG submission 205753) | Sediment microbial communities from Yellowstone Lake, YNP, Wyoming, USA - YL17G02_0 | ecosystem: Environmental > Aquatic > Freshwater > Lake > Sediment | place: USA: Wyoming | collected... | reverse complement strand
AAACTTTACGACGTGATTCCGGCCGGAACAATTGTGTCAAACGTGAAAGAAAAATTTGGCATGTTACAATTTGACGTTTATTCGTCAACCATGGAATTCTTGACCCTTATCGAATTTGTGGAAAAAGAATCTAACAGAATTTGCGAAACTTGTGGCCAACCCGGAAAACCAAAAAGAATAAGTGGCTGGGTCAAAACAATTTGTGAAGACTGTCTGCAAAGGATAATCGAAAATGGTTGATAAAAAGTATTATATCTTTTGGTCAACCGCCACTATAATCGTTTTAGTGACGTATTACAAAACAGTTGAGTCGATCAAAAAAGAAATCAGGCTAAAATGAAATTCAAAAAAGAATACAAAGGAATTTTCAGATGGTTTCGTCGTATCAAACCCCGACGGGTTCCTTGCCTGGGTTGTGGCCGTCTAATCTGGAAGTATTACCCGGTCACAACTTTTGCTCATTCAAAAAATATCAATCGTTGCCGAAAATGCGCCAGGGCCAGGGCCCGGGCCGAAGCGAAAAAAGAAATGAAAATTCGGGCCATGATTTTCTCAGAACCCCGGGTAAATTTCACAACGAGTCGAGGGAAAAGAAAATGAGAGACAAAATTTTTGTTTATATCGCCGGGCCTTACACCCACCCCGACCCCGTGGCGAATACCGCCGAAGCAATTCGAATCGCCGACAAATTAGCAAGATTTGGGTTCGTTCCATTTTGCCCACACTTGACATTACTTTGGCATTTGGTTGTGCAACACGAAATTGATTTTTGGTATCAACTTGACCTAGCCTGGCTTGAAAAATGTGATTGTCTTTTGCGTTTGCCGGGCAAAAGTAGTGGCGCCGACTTTGAAGTTGTGGTTGCAAAACAATTGGGAATTCCAATTTACTACGACTTGACCGTCCTGGCCTCGTCGATGGGGATTGGAGGTTTGGAATGAAAAATTGCTGTGGTTGTATCTTTTGGTTCTTTGTGTTAGTAATAGTAATTCTAATTATCACTTAGGGGGTAAAAATGCCGGAAAGAATTTGGTCGTATTGCGTTCATTGCTGGGATAGGTATTATTTCAACTTGAAAAACAAAAAGTATTTTTGTGAAAATTGTGGAAAGGAACACCAAAATGGTCATGGTATTCAAACGTCGTCTTGACGATGGTGTGTCAGTTGCTTGCGAAGTTGATGAAAGTTGGAATTGGTCAGGCAATTCCGAATATATCGGAATGATAAAATTGACCCTTCAACGATTATCAACCACAACTATTCCCGTAAGATTTGAAGATTTGCCAAGGATTTTCTCGGGAAAATGGTTTTGGGCGGAGGTGAAAAATGTTATTGAACCCGGTAAGTTATGAACCGCAACCGGATGGCGGCCTTTGGACTATAATAATTTTCTTTTTTTTAGTTACCGCTTTGATTATATTTTGGATAGGAAAGGAAAAGAAATGAAACGGTCGGATTTGAATTTGAACAAATATCAGCAAAAGGAATTGGTCGATAGTATGACGGTTGGTTGTATCTGGATTTTGGGAATTGCCGTGGCAATTGCAGTTTGGATGGGGGTTGTACTCACGATATTGAAGATTTTTGGTCTAATCTAAAATATCGATTTTCATACAAAAACTTGGAGACTTGAAAATGAGAACTTACGAATTCGAAATGAACCAAAACGGTTGCGAAAATTGTGGATGCCCTTGTCCAAAAGAACAACGGCTCGACGTCAAGTTGACGGTCGTCGAAATGACGACAGAAGAAGGCCAAACTGGTTTAGTTCTGTTTTGTGACGGAGTTGGCGACCGACAAATTTCTTGTGCCGTCCTGCACCCAGGCGAAGAGCATAATTTTTACCGGGGTCTTCGGTATGCAATCAATCGCCTAAACGTTCCCGATTCGGTCAAGAAAACCATGTTTGTAAATGTTTGTTTCCGTGACGCCAAAGAGATAATTGACGCCAACCGTGAAGGTTCTACGGAAGACATTATCGCCGATATTGCAACCTATATCGACATCATAACGGAACTTTTGGAGGCATAAAATGACAGATTTGAAGCATGTTTTGGTTGTTGGAAGTGGCCCGGTCAAATCCGACGCCGGAATTCATGGTCAAGACCTTGGGTATATTTGGGATTATGGCAATGTCGAATTGACCGTTGATTTTGGCCTTGAGCATGATGGCTGGGTTCCTATCACCAACCCCCCAGCCTGGAAAGAAACAGGAAAACAGGGGTGGGTGAAAAAATCAAGACTGGCAGTTGACGCCGTTGGTGAAACAAAACTGTTGGTCACAACTTTTGATGATGGTCGAGCGCCGACTGTAAGGGTGGTAGGATAATGATAAAAGGCACCGATTTGTCGCATTGGAATGATAAGGTAGACTATGATAAGATGGCCGATGCTGGAATTCGATTTGGGTGCCTAAAATTGGGTCAAGGTCAATTACCAAAAGATACCATGTTCGATATTCACCGGGAAAATTTTGTGAAAAGGCAACTTCCATGGGATTTTTATTGGTTCTGCGACTATCGAAAAACTGGCATTTATAATGCCGACCGGGCCATTGCCCTAGCCGATGGTGACTTTGGTGCCGGACATCCCGTCATGGATTTGGAATTTCTCAAACCATGGGGATATCCGCCAGGGTCAAAAATGCGTCGATTTGCGCTTGATTTCTTTGGTGAAATGGAATTGAAGAGTGGGTTACTTGCTATGATGTATTCGAACCGTGACGTAATCAATCAAATCATGGCCGGAATATCACCTGAAGACAAAGAAGAATTTTTGCGTCACGAACTTTGGTTGGCAACCGACGCACCTTACGGCAACCCGGCGCCGTGGCCAAAGTATCGTTTGAATCAATATGAACTTGACACAAAGGTAACTTGGGCGCAAGGAACAGTTGACCTAAATGAATTCAACGGCACCGAACAAGAATTTGCCGCCTTTTACGACGCCAAGAAAATCTTGACTGTTGAAGAGAAAATTGGCGTGATTGAAGTTGAGGCCCGGGCAAAAGGTTGGGAACTTTGGGAAGTTTGACAAAATATCGATTTTGTGGTAAAATTATTCTGTACTAAAATGTACAGGATAAGCAAACATAGCGCAATAGCCCAGCGGTTACGGCGTCGGCCTCATAAACCGAAAACCTAGGTTCGAATCCTAGTTGCGCTAATGGAGGTACCAAAATGACAAGCAAATTTATAAAGACCGGAAACCCAATCGGGAAAACCGACTTGGTGACAAGCATAATAAAGGGCCTTGCGGGTACAATGACTGTAGAAAAGAAAAGTATCCATGGGGCCGATGCGGCATTTTGCAGTAGGAAAGCAAATCTGCATATTGCGGTCAAATCCCCGGGTCGGGAACCAATCGACCCATCTTCTACCCTGTATTTCTCGATTGGAAATGCAATTCATAATGACATTCAAAACGCCCTGAAAAATTCGGGATTGTTGATTGCCAACGAACTAAAGATTGAATACGGCCCGGTTCGTGGATATATTGACGACGTGATTGTCTCTTCCGAAACCGGGGGCCTGAAAATAATTGACGTCAAGACTTGCGGGCAGTTGCCAGCAAAAATAAAACCTGGCCAGGCCGAGCAACTTTTGTGCTATGCTTTACTCACGGGAATTTCTGAGGCGTCAATTATTTATGTTAGCCGGAACGTCGCAAACTTTTCCGGCCTAATGATAAAAGAAATTCCGGCCCCGGTGAACATGACGTCAATGTCAAACATTGCTCGGGTTGTGGCTGAGAGTATAAAATATAACAGTTACAAAATGGTTCCACCACGGCCGGAATATCGGCCAACCGAATCGGGTTGTGGTTGGTGTCCTTTCAAGAACAATGGTTGTTGGTCTGAGACTGAGGGCAAACGAGAATTGTTACCAGATTGGGAATATTTGAATGACACCGAATTGCCTGCACCGGAATTGGAAATATCGATTTTAGCCCAAAAACTTTTGGCCGCCAAAACTGAATTTTATTCGAAAACTATAAACAGCAATCTGGCCCTATTGAAATGGAGTTTGACAAAATGAATACACCCGTAACTTTTCACCAATCTGTAAAGTTTCAAGGATATACCGGGTTTGTGGTTGCCCAGGCAGAATCGACCGAACCGTCCGTCTTGGTTGCGTTCCCAAAACCCGACAAAGACCGGGGCGAATCGAATGATAATTATAATAATCGTCTTTCGAATTGGGCCGCCACTTTTCAATGTGACCCCGAACACTTGGGGCCATGCGTAAATCGAATTGTTGCCCTGTCCGAAACAGAAACCTAAAATATCGATTTTGGGGAAAAACCTTTTTTCAAAGACGTCAAGTTGTTCGACACCAATCTGAGCAACTTGACGTTTTTATGTCAATTACCCTTGACGAAAAACCGATTGTGTGGTATAATTAAGTATAAGTAAAGAGAACAAACAAACCAAAACCACACGAAAGGGAAACTAAAAATGAACCACAAAACATCAGTAGTAGCACTCTTGAAAGTAACAAGTATTGGAAGTGACGGTCGAGCAAAAATCCTGGCTTGCGCTTATAAAACTTTCGTTGCCCGTGACCACCTTACGTCACCCGAATTCCAAAAGTTTGAAGTCGGTGAGTTGATTGTCGCCCGGGTACAATATTGTTTCGAAAGCAAGCGCCGGGTACTAACAACAATCCCGCAACGTTTCAATGTCTGCGGTTCGGATGGACGTGGACGCCCCGGAACCGTCGCCGAATTCTTGGTCAACTACGGCGACGACATTGCAATTGATAACGTCAATTTTGGCGTCACCCTGGCGACCGTCAGGAAAATGGGAATCGTTGCAGATGCGCCCGCATTCAAGTCGTCAGTTGACCGCTCAATTGACGTCGCCGCCGTTATTGCGGAGTCGGCAAAACTTCTTGACGACCCGAAATGGTGCGACGCTTTTTATGTGCAAGACGAAGAACGAAATGCGTTCACTATGGCAAAGAAATTATCCGCCACTCTTCCGGCCAAGATAATGATTATCGGCCCCAGCGGGTATGGAAAGACTTCCCTGCCTAAAGCATTCGCCAAGCAAAATAACCTGAATTACTGCCGATTCAATGTCGCCCTGGTTCGTGACCCCGAAGAGTTTTTTGGCTGGCGAACTGTCGAAGACGGCGACGTCAAGTTTATGCCGTCCGAGTTCACCCAAGCAATCCAGGCCGGAAACGCCGTCGTTGTACTTGACGAACTCAATCGGGCGACCCCGGAAATGGCAAACGCCTTGTTCCCAATTCTTGACGACGACGCCCGCACCGTAGTTTTCGGCCAGGAAATCAAAGTTGGCCCGAATGTTATCATCGTAGCAACAATCAATGTCGGGTATCAATTTGTCGGAACTTATTCAATTGACCAAGCACTACTCAATCGTATGGATATCACCCTGCGGGTTGCCCCACTCCCCAAAGAGGTCGAAATGCAAATCTTGACTCGTCGCACCCTTATCGACGAAAACGAGGCCGACAAGATAGTTGACATTTGCAACCGTCTTCGTGACCTCAACAATGATGGCAAGATTGTAGTTGACGCCAGCACTCGCACGTCAATTCGAGTCGCCAAGTTCATTGCTGGGGGCGCTACTTTTCAAGACGCATTCGCCTGGGCAGTAGTCAACGGGGCCGACATCGAAGAACGGAAAGAAATTATTGACACAATATCGAGCGTTTTATGACGCTTGAGCCGACCCAAAATAACCCCCGCAAGGGGGTTTTTTACTCGGTATTGACAAGCCATTTTGCAATTCTGTTTGCATTTTGTCGATAGTACAGCACTTGTACTTGGAATTATTGCAGAAAATTTAGACGGCTAGTCGATGGGTTTTGAAAGCAAGGAAAAAACTCTAATGTTTCCAGGGGGCATTTTTTAGCCGACGATTTGACCAATATAATGAGTTTGTTTCATAACCCCAAATTCACTTGACTTGCTGGTCATTATGTGGTATAATTAGGTATAAGTGAAGAGAAAAGAAGACCACAAACGAGAGGAAAAAAATGAAAACAAAAACCGAAAGAACTTCAATCAAGAATTGGTACATGAAAGGTCAATACATTCCCCAGCTTGGCACAATTCAGTTTGCCAAGTTTGCCGCTCATGGTTTCAGTCTGATAAAAGAAATCAAAAAGTCGGACGTCTTTTATCGGATTGACCCGATGGCACCAACGGCATATTACGACCATATAAATCGGGCAGTTGCACTCCCCGGGTGGTATTTTATTCCCGAGGCTATTGCACGTTTTTCAGATATGAAAGACCCTGCCGCCGACGCCCTAACCCTAATCAACGGGTCAACTATCCATGAGGCACTTCACGCCCAGCATACCAAGTTTGCCCCCGACCATTATATTCGAGAAGTCCAAGAATTGTTCGGGTTTCGTGTTAGCCAGCAACTTGTCGCAATCATAGCAAACACGGTCGAAGATTTGTCAATCGAAAGTAATAAAAAATTGTCTGAGTATCAAAAGGATTGGTTGCGGGCGAAAAATGCACTCTTGTTTAGCGACAAGGTTTGGGCCGAACTCGAATCGAAAATTGACAAATCAAGTCCAATGCAAATTGCCCAGGCGCTCTCGGCATACAAGCGAGAAGATTTGCGGGAACGGATGGCAACCCTATTCAATCCTGAAATTTTGGCCCTACTTGAAACGGTTATCAAAAGAAATCTAATGCCGCCCGTTGACAAGACCCGAATCATTTTTGCAATTGTAAAACAACTATTGAAAGATTCTGTGCCGCCACCCAAATCGGAAATGACTTCTGCCCCAGGCGACGGTGACAAAACCCCGGACAAAACCTCGGACAAAACCGAAGACGAAGACGGCAACGAAGACGACAGCAAAACTTCGGACAAAACCGAAGACGAATTTGACGACGACGAAGATGAAGACGGTGGCGGGTCGGGTGACTTCGACGACTTCGACGACGCCGAACCGGAACTTGACATTCCCGACCAAGAATATGACGAAGAACCTATCGACAACTCAAAGGTTCAAAACGATTCGCCCAAATCCGAAGAGGTCGAAGAGGCACTTGAAGAGGCCGCCGAAAAAGCCGCCGAAAAACTTGAGAAGATGGCAAAAGAATTCGCCAACGAATTCGTAAAAGAATTCAAGAAAAATGAGCGAACTGAAACTTTGGGTGTCAATAAATATACACTCGACGAACTCCGCAAACACCTTAGTATCAAAGAAATTTCCGAAATTAGTGTTGAAAGTTTGCCACTTCGCCCAATCAACTTGACCAATCGCTTTGTCAATTTGCTCAAGCAAATGAGAACTGTTTTGCCCCAGCATGGTCGAGGCAAATTATCAGGTGGAAAGATAGACGTCCTGAGATTGCACCAAGTCGCAATCGATAACAAAGTTTTCTCGACCAAGACCATAGACCAATCGGGCAACAACGATAAGGTTGAGGTTATAATCTTGGTTGACGGGTCTGGTTCTATGAGTCGAACAGAGGGCTATTGGTCAACTTATCAGACTTGTCTTTCGGTATCTCATAAGATTTTCAAGGCCCTAGTAAGCGCAAACATTTTGACTCAGGTTTGGACTCACACTTCTTCCGGTTATGATAACTGGCCTTTGCTTGTAAAGATTGCCAATAATCTTACAAGAAACTTTGACAAGAAATTTGAATTGGCGGGCGGCATGGACTTACACGAAAACCTTGACGGGATTATCATTGAAGAGTTGGCCAAGAACCACTTCACTTCCGACACCCGCATTCAAAGGATTCTCTTAGTCTTGTCGGATGGTTCACCCCAATCCCCAAGTTATCCCAACCACATCGGCATTCCCCACACCCACGTTGCAATTGAAGACGCCCGCAAAAGTGGAATCAAAGTTTATAGTTTGTCTCTTGTCAAAGGCGTTGTTGAATGCAATTCAAAAATATATGGCGCCGAATATAATATTGACGCCAGCGCGAATCTTGATAAGGAAATGGTGAACTTAGTTACTCAATTGGTAAGGAGGAAATGACAAAAATCTTGGTAAAAAATCAATCAAGACGACACCTATTGGAAGGGCAAATCGCCCACAAAAACTAATCAAAAGAAAAGAGGAAAATAAAATGTCTGTAATCAAAAAAGGTTTCGAAGCGGCAATGGTTGGTGGTAAGGGTTCAAGATTTTTCACCCTGCAAACGGACGTTCCGGTCGATGTAGTGTTGGCCCATGGCGTCGATGGAATTCAATCGGTTGAGCAACACGATTGGTGGGATTTCAACCCGGCCCCACATCTGGTTTGTCTTGGTGAAGATTGCCCAAGTTGCGCCCTTGGCAACGAGGCAAAAGTCAAGTCTTACCTTGGCGTTATCACCAAGGAACAAGAAGTCAAGTATTTCCCGGTCGCAATCTCGATTGTCCAGCAACTTGAGAAGAACGAAAAAGCTGTCGGCGACTTGACCGGGCGTGTCTTCCGGTTTGAGAAAACCGGGTCGGGATTGAAGACCCGTTATACTGCAATCTCGATGGGAAAGAAACTCGACGTTTCAAAGTTCGTTCTTCCCGACCTTGAAGAGTTGCTCGGGCCAATGACTGTCGAGGCACAACTGGCCAAGTTGAACGAGGCTGGAATTGACACAACCACGATCAAGGGTGCGGCCAAAAAGGGCGCAAAGAAAAAGGCCCCCGCCCCCATCCCAACCGAAGATGGCAAAGCGCCATGGGAAGACGCCGAAGAGGTGGTCGAGGGAATTGACGGCTGGGCGACCATGTAAATAGTTCATGTGAACTACTTGTCAGGTCTAACCTTACAACTGGTTCAAGTTTGGGTGACTGGAAGACGCCGGGGTTCGAGGCCCCGGCACCCAATTGGAGGTACTAAAATGAGAGCAACGAAAACAAACGATGAAAATATTTATAAGATGTGTTCGATATGTCGAAGGTGGTTGGATGAAAACGAAACTTGTGATTGCAGTATCGATTTGACGACAAGAAATTTTCCGATGGTAAATCCAGCCAAGTACGCCTTGAATTGGCCCCCGTTTACAGGTAAATTTCCAACCACAAATATCTGGTCGTTGGGTGTGAGTCACCGGGCCAATGGCGGCAATGGCGAGTGGTTCCATATTTCACCCGCCTATTTTTGTTGGGTTGGGGTTGGTTATCCTTACGAACCCGTTCATTTGCGAGAGGTTTTTATGTACTTTGACGATGCTAAGAAATGGCTTGACCGATTTTATGTCAAGTGGAACTTACTTCACGGGATAACAAAATGATAGGATGGGTTTCTCTTCACACTCACAGCGACGCCAGTTTGAAAGATGGACTTGGCCCGGTCGCAAATCTAATTGCCAGGGCAGTTGAAATCGGTCAAGAATCAATCGCCTTGACCGACCATGGCACCCTGGCAAATGCTGTTGCGTTCACAATCGAATGCGAGCGCCAGGGAATCAAACCAATCTTGGGTCTTGAAGGTTATGTGGCAGTTGACGGCATAATCGGGCATTTTACTTTACTTGCCGACGGTCAAAAAGGTTGGGAAAATATAGTCACCCTGAATAACTTGGGTCATGCGTCTGCATTCAAAGAACCCGCCTTCACTTTTGACCAATTGCTTGAACATTCCGAAGACGTTGTTCTCTTGACGGGTTGTCCGGCGTCGCCGTTGAATACCCTGCCGTGGGAACGGGCGCTCGAACTCGGTCGTCAATTGAAGTTGACATTCAAGGATAGATTGTTCGCCGAGGTTTCTTTCGTCGGCGACATGGCGACTTACGAAAGACCAATCAACTTAGCCCATGCGCTCAAGTTGCCAATTGTGGCAACTAATGACGTTCATTTTGCATCCCGGGAAGACGCCCCAATTCATACAGTCTTGACCAAAATCAAGGCTGGGTTCTCATACAATTCGGTTGAACTTTATTTGAAGACGCCCCGGGAAATAGCACACCAAGCGCAACGTTTGATGGGAAAAGATTTTGATTTGCTTGAAGTCAGTAAATGGATAAAAAATTCCGTGTCAATTGCCAGGCACATTCGCCCGGTCAAGTTGGTGGCCGACCAAAAGCTACCCAGGTTCGATGGGGCGAAAGATTTGATTATCAAAACGGCGCTTGGTGGATTGAGATATTATGGTCTGAGTACGGATAAAAAATATCAAGACCGTTTGAATTTTGAACTTGAAGTTATTGAAAAGATGCACTACTTCACTTATTTTGCAATCCTAAAAGATATCGTTCAATATGCCCGCGACCAAGGCGTTAGAATTGGGGCGGGTCGTGGTTCCGGGGCTGGGTCGCTCGTCCTTTGGTGTCTTGGCATAACAGATATTGACCCGATAAAACACAATCTTTCCTTTGAACGGTTCTTGAATCCCGAGCGTAAGGGAATGCCCGACGTTGACCTGGATTTTGATTCGGAAATGCGCCAGGTAGTTCTCGATTATGCCGCTAAAAAATGGAAGGCCAAACCGATTGCAACTTATAGTCGGTACCAACACAAGAGTTTGGTTCACGAACTTGGCAAATTTTTCTTGGTCAACAAGGCGCTTGAAACAACGGCGGCCGAACTTGGCCCCGACTCAAAAGAATTTAGAATGATTTGCGAAACCAGACCCGAGTTCGAACACGCCTACGATTTGATTCTGAATCAGATTCGACACAAAGGAAAACACGCCGGGGGTGTGGTAATCACAAACGCCATCGTTCCTATCGAAAGAACCGGGTCAGAATTATCTGTCGCCTGGACAGAAGGAATGAACTCAGAACTTTCATACGCCGGGTTGGTCAAGTTCGATTTGCTTGGCGTTTCGGCCCTGTCAATTCTAAGACGGCTGGAAGCACACCATGATTTTGACTACGACCCCGAGAAACACCCGGAAGTGTTTGATATTTTCAAGAGCGGAAACTTGGCGGGTATCTTTCAATTCGCTGGGTCGTCTGGTATCCACGACTTGACTGTCAAGTTGCAACCGAATAAATTTGAAGACCTCGTTGCTATCAACGCCTTGTATCGACCGGGCGCACTCGACGCCGGAACCTGTGACTTGTACCCGACGTTCAAAAGCAAACCTCGCAAGGTACCCGAATTGTTCGCCGATGTGTTAGAAGAAACTTATGGTGTAATTGTATATCAAGAACAACTTATGACCATTATTCAACGGGCTCTAGGTGGTAGTTTTGCGGGCGCCGATTTGGCCCGCCGAATTATAACTAAGGGTGGTAAGAAAACTTCCGACCCCGTTCATTTGAAACAACTAAATGATTTGCGGGTCGCTGTAATCACGGGGTTTGAATCCCACATGACGGCGACCGAGGCGGCCAAATGGTGGGGCGAACTCGAAACCCACGGTATGTATTCGTTCAACAAGTCTCACTCGACCGGGTATGCGACTATCGCTTGGCAAATGGCCTACTGGAAGTATTATGAGCCGGCTAATTTTTATGCCGAGTGTTTGAATATTGACACCGAAAATTCTCAGGATTATATTATGTCGGCAGTATCGGAAGGGATTCAAATTACCCGACCCGATATCAACATTGCTAGTTGGGAATGGTTAGGGTGCGAGCGAATCATTTTACCTTTGTCGGCCCTTCGTTTCCTATCGGTTGATGTTGCCAAAACCATTGTCAAAAACAGACCCGAAGGCGGCTACGTTTCTATAAAACAATTTTGCGAATTGAATCCCAAGAAAATCTTACGAGCGCAAGCCCGGGAAGGCTTGTGGTATATGGGCGCCTTTGGAAAATTGCCAGGAACCGTAAAAGATTTGCAGTTGCCGGATAAAACAAGGCCCGCACTTACCCCAAGTGAAACCATGCAAAAATATTTGGGGTTCATTGTTCCGACTCTTGCACAATACAGAAGAATGCAAGAGCATCTTGACGCCGGGTACACGGTCGGGATTGTTCACGACCGTAAACTTCGGAAGAGTTCTTACGGCCCTTATGTTGTTTACTATCTCTCACCGACCGGGGTATTTTGGTCACGGGAAACAACAGATATACAAGAAGGACAAATTGTTGCATTCAAAACTACTGGGAAAGGCCGGGCCAAGGAAATTGTGAGGTTGTCCACATGAACTTACTCA
>Ga0315273_10010029_pt1 | contig 12047 bp, 6 predicted proteins | sample YL17G02_0_MG_FD_205753 | JGI IMG/M metagenome (GOLD analysis project Ga0315273, IMG submission 205753) | Sediment microbial communities from Yellowstone Lake, YNP, Wyoming, USA - YL17G02_0 | ecosystem: Environmental > Aquatic > Freshwater > Lake > Sediment | place: USA: Wyoming | collected... | reverse complement strand
GGGGCACATGGCCTCCAAAGTGGTGCGCCCTAACGCATTGTCGGTTGCCGAAGGGGCGGCTGGGGATGCTGCGCGTGGTGCAGCGGTTGATGAGAACGGAGGGGAAGATCGGGGTAGACAAGTCCCTGATCAGGCTCATGCTGGGACAGCAGGGCAGCGCGCAGCCATAAGGCATGGGGCTGCGAAATGTGCAACGTATGGCCGGCTTGGAGACGCCGCTGGGCGGCCGGTCAGAGACGTTCGAGGGGGCTCCGTACACCTCGTCCTCCCGCCTGGTTCACGACATGAGTGTAGATCATCGTGGTCGAGATATCGCTGTGTCCGAGCAGCTCCTGAATGGTCCGGATGTCGTAGCCGTCGTCGAGCAGGTGGGTGGCGAACGAGTGGCGCAGCGTGTGGCAGGTGGCGTGCTTGGGGATCCCGGACCGCATGACCGCGAGCTTGAACGCGCGTTGGATCACCGACTCGTGGAGGTGATGCCGCTTGAGCTCGCCGGTCGCGCGATCGGCGGAACGCGCGACCGCCGGGAAGACGAACCACCACATCCACTCGATGCCGGCGCCGGCGTACTTTCGGGCGAGCGCCGCGGGCAGGGTGACAGAGATCCCGTCGCGCGCGTCGGCCTCGAAGCGCGCCCGGACGGACTCGAGGTGAGATCGGAGCTGGTCCTTGAGCGGCACCGGGAGCATGGTCCGGCGGTCCTTGCGCCCCTTGCCGTCGCGGACCAGGACCTGGTTGAGCGCGAAGTCGACGTCCTGGACGCGCAGGCGCAGCGCCTCGAGGAGCCGCATGCCGGCGCCGTAGAGGAGCGCACCGACGAGGCGGGGAGCTCCCTCGAGCAGCGTCAGGATATGACGAACCTCGTCGCGGGTGAGCACGACCGGGAGCCGCGATGCGGGCCTCGCTCGGATGACCTCGCCGAGAGCCGCCAGCCGGCGGTGGAGCACGTCCTGGAAGAGAAAGAGCAGGGCCGACAGGGCCTGGGTCTGGGTGGACGCCGCCACCTTATCGTGGACCGCCAGATGCGTGAGGAAGGCGTTGACCTCCGCCTCCCCGAGGTCGCGCGGGTGGCGCATGCCGTGGAAGCGGATGAAGCGCTTGATCCAGCCGACGTACGCTTCCTCGGTGCGGTACGAGTAGTGGCGGGCGCGGAGTGTGGCGCGGACGCGGTCCACGAGGGTGGGTGGCTGGGCGCCCGGGTGGCACGCCGGTCCTGTTTCGCGGACATTTCGGTTGTCATTCATGGTTGGCCTCCGTGCGGTCGCGGAGGCGTGGACGGTGACTCGATTATCGCGCCAAGGTCGCCGAAGTCAAGGTGTTGGGACGCGAGGAGCGCCAGTGTGGCACGCCGAGCGGGGGAGCCGCTTGCGGATGGCGGCCGGCCGGGGCAAGCTTCTTGCACGAAAGCAGGGTGGCGGCGCGGCCGCCGGCCGAGGAGGCAGCGATGACACGCAGCGACACGGGTACTCTGACACGGGCGGCGATGGCGGCGGCGTTGGCGCTGGCGCTCGGGGGCGTCGCGGGGGCGCAGGTGCGGCAGCAGACGGTGAGGCCCGCGCCAACGGCGACACCGGCGCCAACGGCGGTCCCGACTCCGGCGGCGAGTGCGGCGATCGTCTTAGCGAGCCCGGCCGTCGAGGTGGAGCGCCTCCTGCTCGCCTACCGCACCGTGGACGCGCGCGCCGCGGTTGACGCGGTGAAGGATCGGGCGGTGAGCGATCCCGCGGTCGCGCTGGCGCTCGGCCGTGTGCTGGACCAGGAGAAGAAATACGCGGATGCGGTGGCACAGCTCCAGAAGGCTGCGGCACTCGCGGCCGCTGATCCGGCGGGGCAGGTGTTCCTCGGCGAGACGTATCTACGGCAGAAGAACACCGCGGCGGCAACTGCGGCGTTCACCAAGGCCGCCGACCTCGCGACGAAAGCTACGACGGCCAACCCTCTGGACACGAAGGCGCTGTACTTCCTCGGCGTGGCGCAGCAGAGGCTCAGGCGGTTCGACCTGGCGACCGCGAGCCTGACCAAGGCACGCGAGCTCGACCCGTCCAACCCGCTGACGAGCTACCAGCTCGGCGCGACAGCGGCGTTCCAGCAGCGCTGGCAGGATGCTGTCGCCGAGCTGACCAAGGCGGTCGACGCCGATTCCGGGATCGCATACGCCTACTACTACCGCGCGCTCGCCCAGGACAAGCTCGGCAAGAAGGACCAGCTCGTGCTCGACATGGAGCGCTTCCTGGCGCTCGCGCCGGCCGCCCCGGAGGCGGAGCAGGCCGCCGCGATCGTCAAGGCCGCGAAGCGGTAAGCAGTGTGGTGCGGGCGTCCCGCCCGCTTGCCCCCGGAGGGGGCGTCTTTCGCCGCGCTTGCGGAAAGTGCGGGCAAGATGCCCGCACCACAACGGCAAGCCGCGGCCCTTCAACCTGACCGAGTCTCGAACCACGACCACGGTCCACGTCGTTCCTCCTAGAACGCGTTCCCGAACCCGAGGTAGAGGGTGAACTTCGCGTCGCCCGGGCGCGGGCTGAGCGGGAAGGCGGCGTCGAGGCGCAGCAGGCCGATCGGCGAGTGCGCGCGGACGCCGAGGCCGAGCGAGGTGACGAGGGATCGCCCGAAGTCGCCCGGGTGCGCCCAGACGTTCCCGGCGTCGGCGAACGCCAGGCCGACGAGATCCCACGGCAGCGGCACGCGCAGCTCCTCGTTGACCACCAGCAGCGCCTCGCCGCCGACTGCCCGCGTGCTGTCGCCGAGCGTCTCGGTCGGTCCGATCCCCTCGTTCGGGTAGCCCCGCACCGAGTACTCGCCGCCGGCGAAGAAGCGCACGTCGGTGATCAGCTCCTGACCCGCGAACGGCTTGGCGAGGCCGACGCGCACCGACTGCGCCCAAGTCGCCGGCAGCGCGAACACGCGCACCGCGCGGTAGAGGTTGAGCTGGGTGTACAGGCGCAGGTAGCGGAAGTCGCTGCCGATCGCCTGGGCGCTGCCCGACAGGTCGGCGCTGGCGAAGACGCCCTCGCCGCCGAGCAGCGGGTCGCTGCGGGTGTCGGCGATGAGCTGGGCGCCGAGGTACGGGTTCTTGATCCGGATCTCGATGGGGAAGCCAAAGTCGTCGGTGCCGGACAGCACTGTGTTGCGGTAGGAGGCGTAGAGGCGGCTGGTGACGGCGCGACCTAGCGGGTGAGTGAGACCGAGCGTGGATTCGAGCGAGTCGCTCTGGAGGATCTCGCCGGTCTGGCGCCGCCGCTCGAGGAACCACTGCAGGGAGGTGGCGCTGCCGAGCAGGTCGCCGGTGCCCAGGTAGAGGCGCCCCCGCTGGTCCTTGCGCTCGTAGAGGGCGCGGGCGCCGAGGGTGAGCGAGCGGCCGAGGAAGTTGCGGTCGACCGCGTCGACGACCGCCGACGCACCCTCCTGGCTCTCCCAGCGCACGCCGTAGCCGATCGAGAAGCGCGCCTGCTCGACGGTCTTGAAGGTGACGTCGACGGTGCCGTCCTGCTTGCGGCGGGAGTCGACCGCGACGCTGGAGAACACGCCGAGGCGGGCGAGGCGCGAGCGCGCCGCGGCGATGTCGAGCGGGCGGAAGACGTCGTTCGGGCCGAAGCCGACCAGGCGCTCGGCCAGAGACGCCCGCGTCCAGCGCAGGCGGTCGAAGCCGACTTCGCCGACGCGGTAGGCGGCGCCGGCATCGACGTCGAGCCGGACCGTCACGCCGCCGGGCGGCGCGGTCTCGACGACGACGTGCGGGCGCACGGTCGCGTCGGCGAACCCGCGCTCGCGCAGGTCGTCCTCGACCGCCAGGGCGGCGAGGGCGATGCGGTCGGCGCGCGCCGGGTCGCCGGGGCGCAGCGGCAGCGCCGGGCGCAGCCGCGCCTCGTCCGCCGCCGACAGGCCGGCGATCGCCACCTCCGCGACGCGGGTGCGCTCGCCGGGCGCGATCGTGACGGCGAGCGTCGCGCCGTCGGCGGAGAGCTCGCGCCCGGCGATGCGGCCCTGCGGGTAGCCGAGCACGCGCAGCGACTCGAGCACGCGCGCGTCGGCGTCGCGCGCCGCGCAGGCGAGCTCGGCGCGCTCGAGCGCGGTGGGGAAGCGCGACGCGATCAGCGCCGCCTCCTCCTCGCCGATCCCTGAGAAGCGCGGCGCTCCGAGCGCGACGCGGCGGCCGCCTTCGCCGTGCACGGTGACGGTGCGCGCCGACGCGGGATCGGCGGGATCGACGCGGACGACGTCGATCTCCACCCGCGGGTCGAGAAAACCGAACGCGCGCAGCGAGCGCACCGCCGCCTTGCGCATCTCGGCGAGCGCCGCGCCCTCGTAGTAGTCGGTGCGGTACAGCGAGGTGATCAGCGGCCGGCTCCCTGACGGGATCTTCTCGCCGGTGAAGACGAACCTCGCACGCGGGCCAGGGTCGATCGCCACCGCGAGGTCGAAGCGTCCCGGCTTCGTCGCGGACGGCGCGGTGGTCACCCGCACGTCCGCGTCCGGGTAGCCGCGCTCGCGCAGCAGCGTCGCCACCTCGACCTCGACGTCGAATGCGGCCCCGGGTAGCAGCTCGTCCCCCCTGGAGTAGCCGATCGCGCCGCGCATCGCCCGCTTCGACACGCCCGCCGGCGCGGTGAAGTCGACCCGCTGCACGCGCGGCCCGTTGCCCTTCGCGCGCTTGCCGCCGCCGAGCTCGAGCATCTGCTGCACGGTGGCGCCATGGCGCGCCTGGTCGGTGGTGAACACCTGCGCATTGAGCGACGGCGCCGCGTGGAAGCCGTGGAGGTCGAGCAGGTACGTCTGCCGCTGCGCGTTGCGGAGGTCGAGCGAGAAGGCGAAGGCGACGTTGCGCGACAGGTCGCGGGTGATCGTCAGCCGCGCGCCGGGGTCGGTCTCGCCGAAGATCAGCACCGGCCGCACGCTCACCGTGCCGAGGCCGAGCGATGCGGCGATGCGGCTGCCGATGCGCTCGCCGAAGTAGCCGGCGACACCGCTGGCGAGCGCCTCGCCGGCGCCGCCCGCGGCGCCCTGGTCGGCGAGGGCGGCGAGCGGGCCGCGCTCGGCCGCCAGAGAGCCGATCGACGGGTCCTGCAGCGAGCTGGTGGTGGACAGCTCGATCTGCGGGTCGTTGATCGGATCGCCGGTGAAGGTGAAGCTGCCGTGGTCGATGCGGACGGTCTGGCCGTAGGCGAACACCAGCCCGGGCGGCTGTACGTCGACGCGCCCCTTGATCGTCCAGTTCCACGCGGTGCCGCCGATCGCCAGCGGCTCCCAGGTGAGCGCCAGGTCGCCGACGTTGTTCTTCACCTTGACGCCGTCGACCGTCGACAGCGCCACGTCGACGTCGATGGTGTCGAGAAAGCCGCTCTCGGTGCCGGCGGTGGTCACCGGCGAGAGGAGGCGCCGCACCAGCTCGCGGTCGAGATCGATGTCGCGGTTGAGCAGGGCGCGCCGGAGGACAACCTCGCCGGTGAGCGAGCCGCGCGCGGCCGGCGGCAGCGAGAGGCGCAGGTCGCCGTCGAGCACCGCGCTGACGCCGTAGTCGAGGCGGTAGCGGACGTCGCCGAGCGCGACGCGGGCGGTGATCGCGCCGTCGTCGCCGCGCCCGCCGGAGAAGGTGAGCGTGCCTCCGTTGAGCGCGGCGCGCCCCGAGCGGAGCACCGCCTCGCCGTTGGCGTACTCGCCGGTGACGTCGATCCCGGTCAGACGCGTCGCGTACGGCAGCGGCCAGAAAAACGACGCCTCCGGACCGTAGAGCGAGAACGAGCCGACCGGCGCGGCCGGGGTGCCGGAGGCGTGCGCGTCGAAGCGCAGCTCGCCCGCGGCGACGCCGCCGGCCAGGTACGGCCGCAGCAGCGCGGTGTCGATACCGCCGGCGATGTCGCCGGAGAAGGCGGTCACGAGCGAGAGCAGCGGGTCCTCGCCGGGGCGGAAGCGCTGCGCCAGCGTCGCCTCGCCCTCGAAGTAGACGGCGACGTCGGCGGTGGCGATCTCGACGGTCGGCAGGACCAGCCGGTGGTCGGCCATCTGCAGGCGGACCGGGGCGGCGATCGTGACGGCGCGGTCCTCGATGTCCGCGCGCACGCCGGAGAGGGTGATCTCGGCGAGCGCCGCGGTCGGGTCGGCGGGGTCGACCCGCAGCTCGGCGTGGACCCCGGCGCGCAGGCGCTCGGGTCGGTCGGGCAGACCGAGCTGCGGCAGCAGCGTGCACGAGTCGAGCGCCGGCGCGTCGAGGGTGGCGCGGATCGGGCCGTCCGCCATGACCACCGGGATGGTCTTGAGCGCGTCGGCGAGCACCGGGATGGCCCGCAGCGCGCCGAGCGGCACGGTGGCGGCGAGCGCGGCGCTGCCGGAGGCGGTGTCGACCCCCGGCACATCGACGTGCAGCACGCCGTCCGCCAGACGCAGCGAGATGTTGGCGGTCTGGACCTGCGGCACGGGCGTGACCAGGTTCAGGTCGAGCCGCGCGTCGGCGAGCGGCAGCGCCAGCGCGGCCTCGGCGGTGCCGGCGAAGCGCGCCGCGCCGATCGCGCCGGCCAGCCTCGAGACGGTGACGCGCGTCCCGTCGGTCGCCGCCGCGACGTGCAGCGTGTCGAGCGCCGGCGTGCCGGGTGACGCACGCAGCGCCTCGCCGTCGAGCGCCAGCGTCGCGAGGTAGCTGTCGATGCTGCCGGACGCGTGCGCGGTCGCCGAGACGACGCCGTCGAGCCCGGGCCGCAGCAGCGCGAGGCGCAGCCGGTCGATGGTGACCGTCGCCTCGCCGCGCCGCCGCAGCGGCTCGCCGCTCGCTGTGACCGTGACCGTCGTGCCGGGCTCGGGCCGCCACTCCGCGTTCGCGACGGCGTGCGGCGATGAGACAGGACCTGCCGCCGTGATCTCGGCCGTCAGCGCTCCGGTGAGCAGGTTCCCGACGCTGTCATCCCCCTGCCTTCGGCAGGACAGGCGAGCGTCAGCGAGGGATCTGGGTGGGCGGGCGGCCTCACTGCTGGTCGCACCGATCTCGTCGAGCGGCGGCACGAGGCGCGGCCAGCGCTGGCGGAGCTCGCGGTATGCCGCGGCAAGGTCGGGGACGTCGATTGTCAGCGTGGTCGGCTCGAGGGTGCCGGCGGCGAGTTCGGCAATCGACGCCGCGGCGACGGCGCCCTCGACGTGCCGCGTGCCGGGCAGGTCGGGGAGCAGAGTGGCCGCAAAAGCCACGCGCACGGGGCGCTCGCTGCCCGGCTTGGGATCGAGCGTGGCGCTGGCGTCGAGTAGGCGCTCGCCGCCCAGCCGCGGGGCGAGGCTCGCGGTCGCCACGAGCCGCCGCTCAGCGGCGGTGTGCCAGGTCAGTTGCGCCGTGCCGGCGAGGCGGTAGGTGTCGGCGAACGGGCCGGCGAGGTCGGCGCTGACGTCGACGGCAGTGCCGGCCGCGGCGGCGCGGTCGAGCACCTCGGCGCCGACGTACGGGCGCAGCGCGTCGACCGCCAGGCCGGTCGCCTCGATATGCGCTTCGACGGTCCGCTCGGGCAGGCGAACGGTCGCCGTGGCGTCGACGCTGCCGCCGCTGCCGAGCTCCGGTGCCAGGCGGGCTAGCTGGGCCGCCACGTGCACCGTCGCGGTGAGCGGGCCCGCGGCGGCGGCGGTACCGCTGGCAGAGCCGTGCACGTCGAGGCCGTCGCCGGTCAGGTGGAGAGCGTCGACCGAGAAGGTGCCCCCTGCGCGGCCCGAGCCCGCGAGCTCGAGGCGCGCCTTGTGGCGGGCGCCGCCGGGACGCTCGACGGCGATATGCGCAACCGTCACCGTGGCGCTCGCGAGCTCGCCGACGTACGAGCCGTCGAGGTTGATCCCCGCCAGCGACCAGGCGGTGACCCAGGCGGTGGCGCGCGCCGGCACGATCCCATGAGCGACCTCGCCGCCGCGCACGCGCAAGGAGAGCACGTCGACGCGGCGCGCAGGCGCGGCCCCCGGCGTCGTCGGCGCCTGCGGCGGTGGCAGCGCCGCAGCGAGGTCGAGGCGCGGTCGGTCGATCTCGATCTCGCGCATCACGATCACCGGCGCGCGCAGCGAGGCGATGTCGACCTCGATGTGGACGCGGGCGGTGGTGAGGAACGGCGGCTGGCCGGGTACGGCGCCGGCGACCTCGTCGAGGTCGAGCACGCCGCGGCGCAGGTCGACGCGAAAGTCGCGCGCGGTAACCGTGACGCCGGTGGCCGCGCGGATCGCCGGCTCGGCGCGGGCCAGCACGGCGTGTCGTACCCCGGTCGAGCGCAGGGCGAGCAACGTTGCCGCCACCAGCAGCACGGGCAGCAGCACCACCGCGGCGAGGACGACTAGCGGCCACCGCCGGCGGCGCCGGCGCGGCCGCGACCGGTCGGATGCCGGCTCGCTCACGGGGCGACCCCGGCGAGCAGGCTGGCGATCCGCTCCCCGGCATAACCGTCGCCGAACGGGTTCGCCCTGCCGGTCATCGCGGCGCGCGCCGCCGGGTCGTCGAGGAGCGCGCGGGCGGCCGCGAGGATCGCCTCCTCGTCGGTGCCGACCAGGCGCGCCCACCCGCTCTCGACCGCCTCGGGCCGCTCGGTGACGTCGCGCATCACCAGCACCGGCACGCCGAGCGTCGGCCCCTCCTCCTGGACGCCGCCGGAGTCGGAGAGCGCGAAGTGGGCGCGGGCGAGCAGCCCGAGGAACTCGACGTACCCCATCGGCGGGTGCAGCTCGATGCCGGCGACGCCGGCGAGCTCCGCGCGCATGACGCGGTCGACAGCGGGGTTCGGGTGGACCGGGTAGACGATCCGCACGCGTCCGGCGCGCTCGTCGGCCAGCCGCCGCAGGGCCGCCGCAACCCGCCGCACGCCTCCGCCGAAGCTCTCGCGCCGGTGCATGGTGACGAGCACCAGCGGCACGCTCCCGCGCTGCTCGGCCGCCGTCTCCACGGGGGCGCGAGCGCCCTCGCTCGCGCCGGCGAGGGCGCCGGCGCCCCCGGAGGTGGGGCCCGGGCGGCCCAGGATCTGCCGCACCGCGTCGACCACGGTGTTGCCGACGACGTGGACGCGGTCGGCCGCAACGCCTTCCGCGCGCAGGTTCAGGGCCGCGCGCGGCGTCGGCGCCAGGTGGAGCGCCGTCGCGATGGCGATCGCGCGGCGGTGGAACTCCTCCGGGAACGGCGCCGCGAGGTCGCCGGTGCGCAGCCCGGCCTCGACGTGCGCGACCGGCACCCCGGCGTAGAACGACGCGACGGCGGCGGCGAACGCGGTGGCGGTGTCGCCCTGCACGACCGTCCAGGCCGGCCGCAGCCGCGCGAGGTGGGGCTCGAGACGGCGCATCACCAGCGCGGCGACGCGCGCCGGCGACTGGCGCCGCGACATCACGTCGAGGTCGATGTCGGGGACGAGCCCGAACGGCGCCAGCGCCTGGAGCAGCAGCTCGCGGTGCTGTGAGCTGGCGACGAGCACCGGCTCGAAGACGCCCGCCGCCGCCAGAGCAGCGTGCACCGGCGCCAGCTTGATCGCCTCCGGGCGCGTCCCGGCGACGATGAGCACCTGCTGTCTGCGGGCGGCGGTCACGTCGCAATTATGTGCCATCTCGACGGCGTAGTGGCGTGGTAGAGTCCGCCGAGGCGCACAACGAAGTGCCACGACGGAGGCTGGTACGTCCCCAACCACCGCGATCCCCGACACCGAGCAACAGGATGCCGCCCGCAGCGCGCGGGAACTGCGGGTCGCTGACAGACCGTTGGTGTCGGTCGTCGTGCCGGCGTTCAACGAGGCCGACACCCTCGCCGCCGGGATCGGCTCGCTCGCGGACGCCCTGGCCGCACTCGTGGATCGCTACCGGTTCGAGATCGTGATCGTCGACGACGGCAGCACCGACGCCACCGGTGCGATCGCCGCGGCACTCGCCGCCGGGCGCGACGGCGTCCGCGTCGTCAGCCACGCCGTCAATCGCGGGCTCGGCGCCGCGCTGCGCACCGCCTTCGCCGCGACCGCCGGCGATGTCGTCGTGGTGCTCGACGCCGACATGTCGTACGCGCCGTCGCACGTCGCCCGCCTGCTCGAAGCGATGCGCGCCACGGGAGCGCCGATCGCGGCGGCGTCGCCCTACATGCGCGGGGGCGCCGTGCACGGAGTGCCGCGGGCGCGCCGGGCGCTGTCGGTCGCGGCGAACGCGTACCTGAGGGTGATGTCGGGCGGCGCCGCGTCGACCGCGACCGGGATGGTGCGCGCCTACGACGGCGCGTGGATCCGCGCGCTGCCGCTCGCCGCCGACGGCATGGAGGTCAACGCGGAGATCGTCCGGCACGCGCTGCGGCGCCGCGCCCGCATCGCCGAGGTGCCGGCGCGGCTCGACTGGGGTGCGGCCGGGTCCGGCGGCGGCCGGGCGTCGAGCCTGCGGGTGGGCCGGCAGATCGTGCAGACGCTGCGCCTCGGCGTCGCGTTCGTGTGGGAAAGGGCGTTGGCCCGGATCGGGAGGCCGTGATGGCCGGTGTCGTCGAGGAACGGAAGAGGATCGTGCTGCCGTCGGATCAGGACGCGAGCGGGCGCAGCTTCGGCGAGGAGGAGCTGGCCGAGCTCACGCGGGTGGTGCGCAGCGGCATCCTGTTCTCGCCCAAGGGCACGGCGGTCAAGGCGTTCGAGCGCGCGTTCGCCAGCTCGCTCGGCGCCAGCCAAGCGGTGGCGTGCTCCTCGGGGTCGGCGGCGGTGCACGCCGCGATCGCCGCAATCGACCCCGAGCCCGGCGACGAGATCGTCACCACCGCGATCACCGACATGGGGGCGCTGACGCCGATCCTCTACCAGGGGGCGATCCCGGTGTTTGCGGACGTCGATCCGCGCTCGCTCAACGTCACCGCGGCGACGATCGCGCCGTGCCTGTCGCAGCGGACGCGGGCGATCGTGGTCACCCACCTGTTCGGCAACCCGTGCGAGATGGCGCCGATCCTCGAGATGGCGGCGGCGCGAGGCGTGCCGGTGATCGAGGACGCGGCGCAGGCGCTGGGCGCGACGTACGACGGGCGGCCGGCGGGCACGCTCGGGGCGCTCGGCTGCTTCTCGCTGCAGCAGGGCAAGCACATCACCACGGGCGAGGGCGGGGTGGTCGTCAGCAGCGACGCGGCGCTCGGCCGCCGCGCGTTCCTGTTCGTCAACAAGGCGTGGGGGTACGGCGACGAGAAACCCGATCACTACTTCCTCGCCCTCAACTACCGGATGAGCGAGCTGCAGGGCGCGGTCGCCGCGGCGCAGCTTCCCAAGCTCGCCGCCGGCGTGGCGCGCCGCATCGAGACGGCGGGGATGCTTACCGCTCTGCTCGCCGGCCTCCGAGGGATCGCGACGCCGCAGGCGCCGGCGCGCGGCGTGCACTCGTTCTGGAGGTACTGCCTGCGCGTCGATCCCGGCGTGGTGCGGGGCGGCGCGCAGGCGATGGCGGCGGCGCTCAAGGCGTGGGGGATCGCGTCGGCGCCACGGTACATCGTCAAGCCGGCTTTCGCCTGCGAGGTGTTCGCCCGCCGGCGCACCTTCGGCGCCAGCGGCTTCCCGTTCACGCTGGCGCGGCCCGAGGCGGTCGACTACCGGCCGGAGCGGTTCCCGGGCACCTACGCCGGCCTCGAGGGCGCGCTGGTGCTGCCGTGGAACGAGCGGCTCGAGGAGGAGCACGTCGACTACATCGCGACGGCGGTGCGCGCGGCGCACGCGGCGCTGGCGGAGCGGCCGTGAGCGCCGCGCCGCTGCGCATCGGGCTGGTCGGCGCCGGGCGCATCGCCCAGACCTACGCCGAGGCGCTCGGTCGTAGCACCGAGGCGCGGCTGCTGGCGGTGGCCGACGTGCGTGAGGAGGCGGCGCGCTCGCTTGCCGAGAGCTGCGGCGCGCGCGGCTTCGCCTCGCACCGCGAGATGCTGGCCGCGCTCCCGCTCGACGCCGCGATCGTCTGCACCCCGCCGGCGACGCACCCGGCGGTCTGTCGCGACTTGATCGCGGCCGGCCTGCACGTGCTGTGCGAGAAGCCGTTCGCGATCCTTCTCGACGACGCCCGCGCCATGGTCGACGCGGCGCGCCGCGCCTCGGTTCGCATCACGATGGCATCGAAGTTCCGCTACGTCGCGGACG
>Ga0315273_10010027_pt1 | contig 12049 bp, 10 predicted proteins | sample YL17G02_0_MG_FD_205753 | JGI IMG/M metagenome (GOLD analysis project Ga0315273, IMG submission 205753) | Sediment microbial communities from Yellowstone Lake, YNP, Wyoming, USA - YL17G02_0 | ecosystem: Environmental > Aquatic > Freshwater > Lake > Sediment | place: USA: Wyoming | collected... | reverse complement strand
CGTCAAATTGGCTCCCTCTATTGCCCGGTTTGCTTTTATCTTTTCAGCTATCATTATGTTTTCTCCTCCCCGCCCTCTACTCTAATTTATCATAGGGGAGGTGTCTCGACTATATTGACACAGAGGGTCCGCGAAGGATCTCGTCTTCTCCCTGAACCAGATCCTTCGTTTCACTCAGGATGACAACCAACGGCATATCATTCTGCGTCCTTCGCTTTGTCATTCTGATTTCTTCATATGTCATTCTGAGTCCTTCGTGCGTCATTCTGAACGAAGTGAAGAATCTCTTCGTCTGTCTCAGGATAAACTCCGCGAAGAATCTCATCGTTCATCTCAGGACAGGTTCCGCGAAGGATCTCGTCCTTCAGCTCAGGAAAGGCTTCGAGCAGAATCTCAGATCCTTCACTTCGTTCAGGATGACAAATCCTATCAGCTCTCACTTAAATCGTTCCAATCAGGATTCCGGGACTCGATAAGTTCAATCTTCTTTTTTCTCAACCATCCTTTTATTTGTTTCTCGCGTTTAATTGCAGCATTCACATCTTGTGTCTCTTCAAAAAACACTAACTTTTTCAAATTGTATTTACTTGTAAAGCCTGAAATAAGCTTCTCTTTATGTTCATAAACACGCCGGGCTAAATTGTTCGTTATTCCCGTGTAAAGCACGCCGTTTTTTTTATTAGTGATTATGTAGACAAAATATCTTTTTGTCATATACCGTTGCTAAGATCCTTCGTTTCACTCAGGATGACAAATAAACTGCATTTGCCATTCTGAGCCCTTCGCCACAGTCATTCTGAGTAGAGCGTCTGTCATTCTGATTCCTTCTTCTGTCATTCTGAGCGCAGCGAAGAATCTCGTCTACTGCTTACCTGCAACAACCAGATCCTTCGCTTCTCTCAGGATGACAAAAAGTCGCTGTGTCATTCACTGTTTCCATCCTTTCACTCGGACCCTGGAACCCCGTTAATTCATCTTTACATTCGACACCTTGGCCCCTCGAACCCTTTTCGTACCATTCACCCCTCTTTGATCGCCCGGACCTCTGCGGCGCGCTCATCCACCGGGATTACGGGCAGTTCGCCCTTCTTGGCAGGCAAAGTGCGGAGGTGATCCATGATAGCCTGCCACTCTTTGATCTCCTTGGCAGCTTTATTCTTCCCGCCGGTGACGACACTTTTCCTGTCCAGCTTACCAGTCGGCGGCAGCAGATCAGGGGTGCTGTCGCGCAGGTCGTCGAGCGCCTCGACTTTTGTCTTGAGGGGCTGTCCCTTCCTGTTCTTGGGTACAAGTGCCAGTTTGCCCTTGGTGTACTTCGGGATAGCTGTGAGAATCATTCCGAGATACAGGGGGCAGGTGAGGCTGTACAAGCGATCGGACTTGCCAGTGATATCGATGGCCTTGTAACCGCGATCGAGGTCCCCCAGTTCAATGGCCGTGACGACGTCAAACTTCGGCCGCGACTGATCGTAGCGGAACCTCATGCCGGAGGTGCGGGGGAAGTACTCGCCGGGATGGGACGGGTTGTCAACCAGCAGGAATTCGAGGATATTCTTCAGCTCCTGGCCGGTGAAGTAACCGGTTACGAGGGCGCTGCCGGCTGTACTGTCGACGGCTCCGGAACCGAGGGGCGCTACGGCAAACACGTCATAGACTGTCTGCACACCCGATTTCCCCCGGAGCAGACCGGCGCGCATCAACCCGTTGGCGCTGAAGCCGATGTCCGCTTTGGTGGCTTTTCGGAAGGCGTCGGTGCAGATGTTGGCGAGAATCGTGCTGGCGGCGATATCGTTGAAGGTGTTGGGCAGATCCTGCGGCACAGTTGCCAGCGGCTGATCGATGCTGTAGCCGCGTGAGGCGAACACAGCTGCAGTGACCCCCTTCTTCAGTTTGTCGATCTCGTCTGCAGTGGCCCGGTCGCCGGCAATTGTGTCGTCGATCGGGTAGAGCTGGTAGGAGTCAACCGTCAGTTTGTTGCCGTCAATGCTGATCACCAGTTCGCCGAGGTTTCTGCTCTCCTTGCCGGACTGGACCACGGGAGTGCGGCCGTTGACGATGATAGCTTTTTGCAGCTCGGTATGGCTGTGGCCGCCGACCACCACGTCAATGCCCGGCACAGCCGCCAGACTTACGTCATCCCCCTCACTGTAGTTCCCGTCCTTCCCTTTGCTCACACCGCCGTGGCTGAGTGCGATAACCAGATCAACCTTTTCCTTCTCGCGGAGAATCTTCACCATCTCTTTGGCGGTTTCAATGGCATCGGCAAACGTGGCAGGACCGGCACCACCGGTATAGAATTGGGCTTCCTTGCCGAGCAGCCCGAAAATGCCGAAGCGGATGCCACCCCGTTCGATGACGGTATAGCGACGAATTACTCCGGCCTTGGCCAGGCGCTGCAGGTCAGCCAGCTTTGCGTCCTTTTTGGTAAAGTCGATATTCGAAGGGAGCACTGCCGGAATTCGGCCGGCCTTGGCAGCCACACTAATTGACCTGCCAAGGCCGTCAGGCCCGAGGTCAAATTCATGGTTGCCGAAGGTGGTGGCGTCGTAGCCCATCCTGCCCATGAGTTTCAGTTCGCCGCCGATCTCACGGGTGGCGGCGGCGAAAGCGGTCCCCATGCTGTAGTCACCTGCATCCAGAACCAGTACAGGCCCCTCTCCCTTGCGTTCTTCCTTTATCTTTGCGATCAGGGCGGCCAGTCGAGCATACCCGCCCCGGGTATTGTCGTCGTTGAGCTTGAACGGGGTGTAATCCGCAGCCGGCCCCATGCCGATGAAACTCGTGTGCATATCGTTGGTGTGCAGGATAGTAAAGGTCTTCTTCCCGTCCAGTGCCGCGTATAGTCCTCCGGGCATGAAAATCGTTATGCCGACTGCTGCCGAGATGGCCAGAAATTCGCGGCGGGAGATGGTATTGCTTGAAATGATGGGGAAATTCTCCTTACATGCCGCTGCCGCGGCTGGTTTCTTGTTTTTGGACTTCATAAATGTCTCCTTGTTTCAGAATCCTGTTGATTGATAAGGGGCCGCACCCGATTGGATCAGGTACGGCCCGGTGTATTGAGTTAGTGTTTCTGTCAGTTAGGCGTTAATCGCCTTTGGATTTCGACAACTCTTCGATCTGCTTCTGCATCTTTGACAGGTTGAACGAACCCGCCGTCTGGCTGGGCGGATAGTCCTTGAAGGTCATGAGGAACTTGCCGACCATCTCGGTTATCGGCACGATGGTATAAATGCGGTCGATCCACCAGTCATTGTAAGTGTTCGAGTTGTGCTGGGCTCTCTCGAACGGATCGCGGCGCAGGTTGAAGATCAGCGGAGCACGAAGTTCGACGAAGGGCTCACGCCACAGGGCCATCGTTTCTGCCCGGTTCTCCATGAAGACGATCTTCCAGTCCTGATAGCGGGCAGCGACGATCTCGCCGACGTCATTCACATAGATGAACTCCTTGCGTGCCGATTCCTTGGCCTTGCCGCTCAGGTAATCAATCTGGTTGTAGCCATCAATGTAGTTCTTGTACGTGCGGCCGTTGAGTTCCACACCCTTGAGGAGTTTATCCTTGATGTCCGGTGCTCCGGCGGCGGCGGCGAAGGTCGGGAGCCAGTCCTCATGGGAGACGATGCCGTTGAGCGTCGTTCCGGCCGGGAAGTGCTTGGGCCAGCGTACGAACGCAGAAACGCGGTAGGCGCCTTCCCAGTTGGTGTTCTTCTCGCTGCGGAACTGCGTGGTGCCGGCATCAGGCCAGGAATTGTAATGCGGGCCGTTGTCGGTGGAATACATAACGATGGTGTTATCCGCGATACCGAGGTCATCAATCTGTTTGAGGAGTTCGCCGACATGCCTGTCATGCTCGACCATGCCGTCGCTGTATTCATCCTGCCCGGAGATACCGCGATTCTCGGCCTTCACATGGGTGCGGAAGTGCATGCGCGTGCCGTTCCACCAAACGAAGAACGGCTTGTTGGCTTTGGCTTGTGTGGTGATGAACCCCTTCGCGGCCGCGACGGTTTCGTCGTCGATGGTTTCCATGCGCTTCTTGGTCAGCGGGCCGGTGTTCTCGATCTTCTGGCCACCTTTACCGTCGGCCCAGGTATGCAACACACCGCGCGGGCCGTATTTCTTGCGGAAGTCCGGGTTCTTTGGATAGTCCAGATTCTCCGGCTCCTCTTCGGCGTTCAAATGGTAGAGGTTGCCGAGGAACTCGTCGAAGCCGTGCATAGTGGGCAGATGCTCGTCCAGGTCGCCCTGGTGGTTCTTGCCGAACTGTCCGGTGGCGTACCCCTGACTCTTGAGCACAGTAGCCATGGTCACGTCGGTCTTCTGCCAGCCTTCCTTCGCACCGGGCAGACCGACTTTGGTCATGCCGCTGCGAACGGGGACTGAACCGCCGATAAAAGCGGCGCGCCCGGCAGTGCAGCTCTGCTGCGAGTAGTAATCGGTGAAGGCCACGCCTTCCTTGGCGATACGGTCAATGTTCGGCGTCTGGTAGCCCATCAAGCCACGGCTGTTATAGCTGATGTTCTGGTTGCCGATGTCGTCTCCCCAGATGACGAGGATGTTGGGTTTCTTGTCCGCCGCAACCGCTATGGCTGCGAATGCGAACAGAAAAACTAATGTCAATACAAAATAAGTTTTGAATCTGAAAAACTTCATAACTCCTCCTTTCTTTTAATGCTTGTAAGGCGCTGCCTGAATGATTCTTATTCACCTCCTTTTTTTGTTGTCATTCTGAGGCGGGGCCGAAGAATCTAAGATCCTTCGTTCCACTCAGGATGACAAATTAACCGCATATCATTCCGATTCCTTTCTTTGTCATTCTGAGCACAACGAGATTCTTCACTTCGTTCAGAATGACATGCGAAGGATTTAGGATGACAAATATAGTGTTGGCGTCTTACATCGCCTTTATCACTTGAACCCTTGGATCCTCAAATCCTTGACCCCTGTCTTAACAACTGCTTCTGCGTCCATTTCAAATAAAAGCTCCTCCCTGCACACATCTGCGACGATGCAGACGCATGGAAAATCTTCAAGGCCGCTGGCTGAAGCCATCTCATAAAAGATTTTTGCGAACTCCGGTTGTTTGACAAACACTGTGGCAGAACAGATATCCTTCAGCTCTGCGTCTTCCTGTTTCAAAAGCGCCGCCACCTTATCGAATGTGCAATCAATCTGTGCACGGATGTCTCCCGGATAAAGGCTCACGCCATGCTCATCAATAGCTGCCGTGCCTGAAACCTCTATGAGGGCTGTACTTCCATTTCTCACAACAGAAGCACGGGCAAAGGCAGAGCCGTAGCGGAAGGCATCAAGCTGTGAAGGGTTTGTTAATCTTCTGATCGAGGGACGTGTCTTATCAATGTGGTCATTAGTAATACCACGTCTGAACTTCAATTCTGTCATTCCGGCTTGACCGGAATCTTTCTTCTCAGAAGGATCCCCGACGCGCTTCACTTGCGGGAATGACAATGATGATGACTCCTCAGGATTATTCTCGATGACCGCTATCAGATCCATTGCACACGCTGCGCCTGCACGCGAATCTCCCGCAATGCCGGTGCTTGCGGGAAGGAGCAACTCCCTGTCACCCGGACCTGGCATGATGCCGAACTCACCATACTTTTCATTTCTGACCTTGTTGAACTCGGCATACCAGTCCAGGATTTCGGAGAGATAGAACCAGGTTCTCACAACGTCTTTGTATGAAGCTCCGTTCTCCAGGAGAATCCTCTCAGCGCGCTCGATCATGAGACGAGTTTGAGCAGGTCTGGACATGCTGAAGAGATCATACGTATGAATACGTTCCCCCTCTCCCTTGCCCTCTCCCTCCAGGGGCGAGGGAACCTCTTTTTTCCCCTCCCTTTTCGCCTCGGCGAATCCGCCTGAGTGCGGAGAAGGGAGGGGATTGAGGGGAGGGTGATGCTTTGTATTCTTAGTTATAAATTGATTGCTGCCGATAGCCTGGATGTTCTGGAGAACCAAATGTGTTACCCCGTTCAGTCTCCACCCACGCCCACATGGCACGCCACTATCCAAGACCGTCCATATATTCTCTCTGGAATTGTTATTCGAAACTGCACGGATGATGACACCTGCAAATCCTTCACCCCACGGAGGATCTCCCTGGATATACGTCAATGGACTATCCGAAAAGATGCCCTGAGAATTCAATGCTTCTTTGCGAGAAGCCATAACGAGTGACTGGACGCTTAGACTTCCGAATATCCGTTCATGGACAATCTCCATGCGTGCTTCACGCAAAATTCCTGCGATAGCTTCATAGGCGGTCTTTGCGGCCTCAGCAGCGTCATGCCTGTCTGATACTGAGGTCACAATGAAGACCTGTCCCTCTCCGGCTTCCGTAATATGCAGGGCAATGTTTTTTGACCGCTTGTGTACTCTGATTAAGTCTTTCATCTTTGTAAGCTGCATCGGTTCATCACCTTTCTTTTTTCAAATTTCATTGTACCTAAATCGTATTTCAGGTCAATCGTGTGTTTTCATATTCAACAAAATCTTATCACCTTTGATCTCGATTGCATAGACCTGCACCCTGTCACCCGACAATACGGGGAAGAAGTTTTGAATTCTGTTAATGTTCCGATAGTCAGTTCAATCATTTAATCCTGAACCTCTCACAGGAACAGCATTTGACATCCTGCCATATAATATGATATGGTTAGCCATATGAAGACAACCGTACAGATACCTGACAGCCTTTTCAAGGAAGCGCGTAAAGTGGCGCGGGAGGAGCACACAACCATGAAAGCCCTTATCGAGACAGGGCTCCGCCGGGTCATCTCCGAACACAGGCAGCGTGAACGCTTCAAGCTTCGCAAAGCCACGTTCAAAGGTAAAGGTCTGCAGCCTAATCTTGCAGGCGCCTCATGGGACCAGCTTCGTGATATAAGCTATGAGGGCCGCGGCGGATGATCGCCGTTGACACCAATCTGCTGGTCTATTCGCATCGCGAAGATTCATCATGGCACGATGCTGCCTTTGCCCGCATTGCTGAATTGGCTGAAGGGCAGGCGCCGTGGGTGATCCCATGGCCATGCATTCATGAATTTCTTGCAATTGTGACACACCCCCGGATCTATGCTCCGCCGACTCCTTTAGAAAAAGCCGTCTCACAGGTCGATGCCTGGCTGGAATCCCCAGGCCTTCTGCTTCTTTCGGAATCAGAGGACTACTGGCAACAATTACGGTCTTTTCTTCAGTCCGGCAAGGTGAGCGGTCCACAGGTGCATGATGCGCGTATTGCTGCTTTATGCAGGCATCACGGCGTGACCGAGTTGTGGACAGCCGACAGGGACTTTGGTCGATTTCCAGGGTTGAAAGTCCGGAATCCCCTCGCAGGTTGATCAGATTTCCGTCGTCTTTATTTTTACTCTTCACTTGTCGCTCGTTACTCATTCTCAAATCTGCCCTTATACCAGCCGAGTACTTCATCAACATGTCGGATACGATGTCCTCGATCCGGCAATTCAATTTTCATCGAGTTTCACCACCAGCGGCCCCTTCACCGCATCCATGATGTAAGATGCGGGGAGCCCGTTTTCGAGTAATTTCGTCATTGCGCGTAAATATTTCCGGATATGAAGAAAAAACTTTTTATATCCTGCGCAGAGATAATGAAGCCCCGGTTCGTTGTAGTAGGTCTGCGCAAAACGATGTTTGGGGCAGCCTCCACGGCAGGCTGTTAGCACCTTGCATTCCCTGCACCAACGCGGCAAAGCAGTTTCTTTTCTCACACCGAACCCCGATTTGCAGGACCGCTCAACCATCTGCGACAGCGAATCAGTGACGATATTGCCGAGCCGGTATTCAGGATAGACACAGTGGTCGCAGGCGTAAACATCGCCGTTATGCTCAAGAACAACCGAACGGCCGCATTGCTCTGCATGAATGCAGACCGGCGAAGGATTGCCGATCCAGGCATTGAGCGCCCACTCGAAGTTCATGACAAAGACCTTGCCAACATCATGACGGACCCATTCTTCATAGATAGCGATCAGAAAGTCGCCGTATTCTTCCGGGATGACCGTCCAAGGCGTGACGTGAGTCTGCTGCTCTTCCTTGTCCAGCGATGCTGGACCGGCAAGACGCAGACCGTGTTGCGTGCTGCAGGCATCAGGCATGCGCTCAACAACCGGCGAAAACTGTATGAACTCGACCCCCTCGTCTCTTAAAAAACGGTATACATCAAGCGGCCGCTTTGCCGTTTCACGGGCAACGCAGGCCAGCACATTATATTCAACATTATCTTTTTGCAGAAGCCTCAGGCCACGCATCACCTGAGCAAACGTCCCGTTGCCCTTACGGTCGCGGCGATAGCAGTCGTGGATATCTTTTGGACCGTCAAGACTGATTCCCACCATGAAATTGTGCTTCTTCAGGAAGCGGCACCACTCGTCGTTAAGCAATGTTCCGTTGGTCTGCAGGGAATTGCTGATGGTCTTACTATGGCGGTCATTAATAAAACCACATACTCCACCCTCCCCTTCATCCCCTCCCCTCAAGGGAGGGGCAATAATAGAACCATCTCCCGATGGGAAGGACAATATTATATTACCCTCTCCCCTGGAGGGAGAGGGCGAGGGTGAGGGGGCTTTACTTATGAACTCCTTAGTAAGCCCTGAAAACTGCCTCTGTAGTTCGATCACCCTTCTGAAAAAATCTGTTCCTAATAGAGTAGGCTCCCCGCCCTGCCAGACGAACTCCACAACCGGCGTCGGCTGGGATGTAATGTAATTGGTTATGAAGGCTAAAAGAACCTCATCGGACATGCGGTACTGTTCGCCTGCGCCGAACAGCGCCTTCTTCTCGAGATAGAAGCAGTACTCGCAGTTGAGATTGCACACCGGCCCTATGGGCTTTGCCACAACGTGGATGCCCTGCCCGGTGCTCTCATTTTGCATGCTTATATTTGTGTGGTCCGTTTTCATGATGATGGATGATTCCCTACCTGTTCAATTAAAGGATCAGGAAGGAAATAGCAGGCCGCTCTTTCCTTCCTGAATCCGGTTACTCACTCAGTCCGACAGTGCTTTCTTCATACTGGCTTCTTTTAGCGCCATATCGGCTTTTTCCTTGTCTGCGGTCTTCATTTCCTTCAGGTCGATGGTAACCTTGTGGATCTTGCCGGTGAACTTATTATGTCTCTCTTTGTAGTCGTTCGACACATTGGTCTCATTGTCTACACCAACATCTACGCCTTCATCTGCAGAGAAAGCAAAAGGTTGGGTTTTTGGAATTTGCCCTTCTGCTACCTTCTGATTATCTACATACAAAATACATTTACCTCCGGTTCCCGGTTTAGGCGCATCAACAATAAACTCATATTTGATTTGATGCTTGCCTGCGGCCAGTGGTTTGGATGAGGCTATGTTAGTTTTTTCAAGGCCGAAGAAATTATATTCATGATGAACTTTACCACCCTTCATATAAAGTACCCAGCCCCCAAAACGGCCCGCCTGCGAAATGATAACACCATTGGTATTTCCATCTTTCAATTCAACATCGGAAGTAATGGTGTAATTCCGATTCTTAACATTAATGAATGCATTCTCCGTAATGCCGGTCATGCCTTCATACACTGTTAACGAAGTGCGGGGACCCATGAGGTCCGGTCTTCCGGCAATGGCGGCATTAAAACGCTCCGACCTCCGGTCATCAATCGGGAATACATGATTTTTGATTGCTTCTTTTTTAAATAATTCCTGAAGCTCTTTTAACTTTTCAGGGTTCTTTGCCGCAAGATTATTGGCCTGTGTAAAATCTTCATTCACATTATATAGTTCCCACACATCCTCCGTGAGTGGGGGATTCGCAACCATTAACCAGGGGATGGAGTGCCGTGTGCAGGCTACCCAGCCATTATCATAAATGGCCCTGTTGCCAAACATTTCAAAATACTGAGTGGTATGCCTGTCGGCCGCTTTCGCATCATCAAAGGAAAACGCAAACGATACACCGCTAAATGGAGTTTGTTCTGTTCCGTTCACCGATTTTGGGAATGGCAGACCGGCAGCTTCCAATACGGTTGGTGCAATATCAGTAGCGTGTGTAAACTGTGACCGTATCTCACCTTTTGCCTTAATACCTTTAGGCCAGTGAACTACCACTCCATTACGGGTACCGCCAAAGTGGGAGGCAATTTGTTTTGTCCACTGAAACGGAGTATCTCCTGCATGCGCCCAGCCAATGGCGTAGTGTGGAAATGTATTCGGGCTGCCCCAATCATCAACATGATTCATCATTTGGGATGCATTGCCGATAATTCCATTCAATACCATCATTTCATTGTACGCGCCTTCAGGTCCGCCTTCGGCACTGGCTCCATTGTCGCCCACAATGTAGATGAACAAGGTATTGTCCAGTTCGCCCATTTTCTCAAGTGACTGAACTAATCTGCCTATTTCGTAATCGGTGTGTTCGGCAAAGCCGGCAAATGTTTCCATTTGTCTGGCAAAGAGTTTTTTCTGTTCCGGGGTTTGGTCATCCCATGCCGGAATTTCCTTTGGGCGTGCTGTGAGTTTTGCATTCTGAGGAACTACGCCTAATGCTTTTTGTCTGGCAAATGTTTCTTCTCTCAGTTTATCCCAACCCTGGTCAAATTTACCTTTGTATTTTTCGATGTATTCCTTAGGAACATGGTGCGGAGCATGGGTGGCACCCGGGGCGAAATAGATGAAAAAAGGTTTATCGGGTGTAAGCGATTGTTGGGCACTCACCCAATTGATCGCCTGATTGGTCATGTCGGTAGTAAAATGATAGTCAGGATCGTCAGGAGTTTCAACCCGTATGGTACCATCATAGACTGCGGGAGCCCACTGATTTGTTTCACCGCCAATAAAGCCATAAAACTTGTCGAAGCCGGAACGGGTAGGCCAACGGTCAAAAGGTCCGGAAACTGAAACCTCCCATGGAGCTGTTTCATGATATTTCCCAAAGGCCGCTGTACTGTACCCATTTAATCGTAGCATCTCTGCCATGGGTGCAACACTATTGGGGCGAACGCCTGTGTTACCCGGAAATCCTGTTGCCAGTTCCATAATTGCGCCTGCATTATTTAAATGATGGTTTCGCCCGGTAAGCAAGGCTACACGGGTTGGCGAGGAAAGCGCAGTGGTATGAAACCGGTTATACTTTAAGCCGCTTGCGGCAAGCTTATCAAGCGTTGCTTCGCTGATGGGGCCGCCAAATGCACTTGACTGTCCGAAGCCCTGATCGTCAATCAATACAATCACCACATTGGGGGCTTTTTCAGGCGCTTTCACCTCAAATCGTGCCGGTGCCTTTGCGTTACGCGCATCCATGATGGTTTCTTCCGGATAGCTTGGTTCTTTGATGGGAAGAACCGATCGGTCAAGTTCACCGGAAGCGCCAACTGCTGTTGACGCGAACATCGCACTCAGGCCGCTCATGAGCATGGCGCCCGCTGATACGCTCGCTGTCAGTTTCGTTAATTTCTTCTGTCTCTCTTTCATAACTCCTCCTTTCTTTTCAATCGTGAAAACATAATAGCATACATCACATATCTCCTTTCACTTTACTCTCTATTCTTATGGCTTCAATCAATTCAATCCCCGTTGTTTCCGAACCCTCATGAAAGCAGATTTCCGGTGGTTCGTTCGCAAGTTCTATGGCGTTCAGAACCCGTAGGTACAGGTCGGATCGAATATGCCGGTGCATGTCTTCTTTCGATTGCCACTTCTCCATATAGAGGATCTTTTGCCGATCGCCGCTCTGTTCGTAAATGTCGCTGCCCATGCATCCGTGTTTCAAACGGGTCATGGTTGCAACAGACATGAGGATCTCGATGACTGCCAGATGTTTATCGGGCATTGGGTTTATTTTTAAAATTGAAAGTATCACGGTATGAAATGTACATTCTCAAGATTGATGCCAACCCTATGATGTGAGGTAATTACGGGATAAGTACTTTAAAAGAAAGAAGATAAAGTGAATGAAGTATTTTCGGATAAATGAACAGCGGGCTATTGAAAGGTCGCTATTACGTCTTCAGGTCGAAATGCCGCCTTTT
>Ga0315273_10010026_pt1 | contig 12049 bp, 10 predicted proteins | sample YL17G02_0_MG_FD_205753 | JGI IMG/M metagenome (GOLD analysis project Ga0315273, IMG submission 205753) | Sediment microbial communities from Yellowstone Lake, YNP, Wyoming, USA - YL17G02_0 | ecosystem: Environmental > Aquatic > Freshwater > Lake > Sediment | place: USA: Wyoming | collected... | reverse complement strand
CGGTGGAGCGCAGCACGACGACGGAACCGCGCGCCGGGTCGCCGAAGATCACGGGACCCCGTTCGGTCTCGAAGCACTCGATCTCCACCGGCGTGCCATCGCGCACGTCCACCTGCACCCGGCGAGCAGGTGCAACGTCGGGGCCCAGATCCTCGACGTAGAGGTCCTGGTAGTCGCCGTTGGCGTTGGTGACGCACCACGCGACCCGCTCGGTGTGGCCGAAGTGCGCAAAGCCGGGAACCCCGACGAAGGAGAGCCCGACGGCATCGAACTCTGTGCAGGCGAGATGCGCCTGGGCGTACACGCCGGGTACCTCGAGCGCGCGATGCGGATCACCGGCGACGAGGGGAAGTCCGGAGGCGGTGCGCGAGCCGTGCAGTGCCCAGGCGTTGCTCCCCGCGGCCGGCTCGGCCAGCTCGGCCATCGCCGTCAACACTGCATCGAGGTCGTGCGCGTCGGCCGAGGATGCGACGAGGACTTCGGGGGGCGGCACGATGAGCGGCACCTCGCGAGGGTCGACCGCCTCGAGGCGGGCAACGGCATCGGCCCCGAGCGCCGCCGCGAGGCGGCCGCGCCACAGCTTCTTCTGCCAGTTCGCGAACACGACGTGCCGTACGAGGAACACCGCAGCGCAGTCCGCCGGCACCCACGGCTCCGGCGTGACGCCGGCGAGCGCGAGGTCCGGAGGGAGCGGCGCATCCAGTGCGAGAACGGCGTTCACACCGGCGGTGAAGGCGACGAGCACGTCGCGTGCGTCGGCATCGAGCGCCGCCACCTCGCGCGATGCGGCCTCGGCAAGGCCGCATCGGCGGGCAAAGATGTCAAACGTCAGTGCGGTCCGGCCGGCGACCTCGGCCCAGGTCCCCCTGGCACGCCGGCGGTCGTACTCGAGTTGGCCCAGGCGGTCCTCGGCTTGCACGTATCCCTGCCCGAAGAACGCGTCGTGCACCGTCCGGGCCTGCACGTGCGGGATGCCCCACTCGTCGCGGTGGATCGAGATCTCACCGTCGATCCCGTCGACGCGTCGTTCTGGCACAACGTGAACGCTACGCGGTCCACCGGGGCGCGACGCACCCAATCGCCACGCGTGCGACGATGAGGGTGTGCACGAGGACCACATCCGGTCCGCCCGGTTGCGACTCTGGCTCGCCGCAGCCGGCGGCCTCACCGTCCTCACCCTCACCCTCGCGTGCATCGTCTTCCCCGTCGCGTGGTTGCTCGGCGCGGCGTCGAACCCACTCGGGACCGGCCTCGGCGTCGGCTGGGGTCTCGCGGCGTGGGCCGCGTGGGTGAGCATCGCGATCGGGCTGCCGGTCGCCGTCACGCTCTTCCTCTGGTCCCTGTTCCACGCCGAGACGCAAGCGCTGACGTTCGTGCAGGCGTGGCCTCGCCCCAATGGCTCGGCGCGGCGACCGCCACGGCTCGAGCCCGACATCGTCCCGCGCGTCGAGCACATCCTCGAGGTCCTCGCGCTGGCCGCGGGGGTGACTGCGCCGCGCGTCGCGGCGATCGTCGACGACGCCCCGAACTGTCTGACCGTGGGTCGAACGTCCGAGCGCGCTTGGCTCGTGGTCACCACGGGCCTGGTGGAGACACTTCCCAAGCGCGAGCTCGAAGCAGTGCTTGCCTACGAGCTCGGGCGGATCGCCGAGCTCGAAGTGTCCTTCGACACCGTTGTCTACGCGTTGACCGCCCGCAGCTTCGAGCTCTGGGTCGCGGCATTCTCCGACGTCGACCACGCCACGCCGCTCCTGGTGCCACTCTCTGTCGTCGCCACGCCTCTGCTCGTCGCGTCCGTGGCGTTGCGGGGCGCGGCACTACGCAACCGTGCCCGGCTCTCCGACGGCCTCGCCGTGCGCTACTGCCGCGACCCGGGTGCCCTCGCCCGTGCGCTGCGTACCGTGCTCGACGACCGCCACGAAGTGCGTCGTGGTGACCCCGCGAACGCGCACTTGTGGCTGGAGTACCCGCACAGCCGCGCGTCGCGTTGGTTCCTCCGGTCGCACCGCATCCTTCCCCGTCGCATCCGACGCCTCGAGCGGCTCGCCGGTGCTACTGCAGCGCGGGAGGCGAACCCGCCGACTCGCTAGGGATCAGGCGCGCTCGGCGTCGGAATGGCTCAGGTTCAGGCGCGAAGCGCCGCGAACACGTCGTCGAGCGGTGCGTGGTCGGCGGTGTGCTCGTCGACGTGCTCGTAGCGAACGCGATCACCCGGGCCCACGACGAACGTCGCGCCGAGCTGATTGGTGCGCTTCCCCGGCTTCCCGATCCGGTAGCCGGCCCGATGCGCGCGCCGCGCGCCGCCGAGGCTCCGCGGGTCGAACAGCAGCCGGAACGGGTTCACCCTGGGCAGGCCGGCCGCGGTCGCCGCCTGCGCGTCGTCGTCGACGAGGACCGAGAACGGGATCCGATCCTGTTCGACGAAGTCGGCGGCATAGCGGCGGTTGGCGGTCCCGACCGCGACGATCTCGGCACCGAGGCCCTGGATCTCGTCGTAGTGCTCACGCAACTGCGCAGCGTGCTCTCGGCAGAGCAGTCAGCCGAAGTGCCGGAGGAACACCAGCACCACCGGCCGGTCCTCCCAGTAGGCACCCAACCGGTGTGCGACGCCGGCCGGATCCTCCAGCTCGACGGCTCCGAGACCCTGAAGATCCATGGTCCCAGTCTGGCACCCCGCGGCGCACCGGGTCCGGAGGTGCGACACTGGGGACATGGCGACGACCTTCACCCGCATGGACGAGTCCACGGCCGAGCAATGGTCGGTGATCGGCAGGGAGACGATGGAGCACCAGAGCCGGGTCGCCGACTCGGTCCTTGCGATGCTCCGCTCACTCACCGGTGTCATTGACGGCTTCGCGGTCGACCAGCTCACGCACTCCCTGCAGACCGCCACGCTCGCCGAGCGGGCCGGCGCCGACGACGAGATGGTGATCGCGAGTCTCTGCCACGACATCGGCAAGGCCGTGAGCGTCCCGAACCACCCGAGGATCGCGGCGGCGATCCTGCAGCCCTACGTACGGGACGACGTGTACAGGGTGATCCTCGTCCACCAGGACTTCCAGGGTCGGCATTACTACCAGCACTTCGGCGGCGACCCGAACGCGCGCGAGCAGTACCGCGGCAAGCCGTGGTTCGAGCTCGCCGAGCAGTTCGCCGACGAGTGGGATCAGATCGCGTTCGACCCCGACTACGACACCCTCCCGCTCGAGCACTTCGAGCCGCGGGTGCGGTCGGTGTTCGCGTCGGCTCGTCTCTAGCGACGCTTCAGTGAGCGATGCACCACTCGCGCCGTTCCCCGACGACTGGGAGCGCGGCTTGGCCGTCGTCGCCCACCCTGACGATCTCGAGTACGGCGCGGCGAGCGCGATCGCCCGGTGGACCGGCGAGGGGCGGACGGTCGTCTACGTCCTGGTGACGCGGGGCGAAGCCGGCATCGACCTCATGGATCCGGCCGAGGTCGGGCCGCTGCGCGCCGCCGAAGAGGTGCAGAGCGCGGCGATCGTCGGCGTTGGCGATGTGGCATTCCTCGACGGCCATGCCGACGGCACCATCGAGTACGGCCTCGCGCTGCGGCGCGACCTCGCCGCCGAGATCCGCCGCCACCGTCCCGAGGTGCTCGTGTCGGTCAACCACCGCGCCGACTGGGGCCCCGGGACTCCGCCCAACCATGCCGACCACCGCCACGTCGGCGCCGCACTCGTCGACGCAGCACGCGACGCAGCGAACCGCTGGGTCTTCACCGAGCTCCTCGATGCCGGCCTCGAGCCGTGGCCCGGGGTCCGCTTCGCGGCATTCAACGCATCACCGCATCCCACGCACGCCGTGGATGTCACCGGGTTCCTCGATCGCGGTGTCGCGTCCCTCCGCGAGCACAAGGTCTACCTCGACGGCCTCGGCACCGACATGGATCCGGACGCGTTCCTCCGCGGCAACGCCGAGCAGGTCGGCGCGCGCCAGGGTGTCGAGCACGCCACCGCGTTCGAGGTCGTCCCGCTCTAGCCGGCCCGCACTCCGGCTCAAGGACGCCGAGGCGGCGGGCCTATTCCGGGGCCCGCGTTCCGTCGAGCCACGCATCGACGACCGCCGACCAGCGCCATCGCGGCGATCGTACGCGAGCAGTGCGCGACTGGCATCCTTACGCGATGAACCGTCGCCACGCCTACTCCGTGCTGTTGGTCGCTCTCGTCGGCGCCGTCGCCGCGACCGCGTGCGGCGGTGGTGGCGGGCAGCTCGCCCAGGGTGACGACTCGGTCACGTCCACCTCGGCAGCGGCGGGACCCGCGAAACGTGCGGAGGCCGTCGCACCGGTGCCGGCGTCGAGCCTTCGCACACCGACCTCGGTGAAGGCCGTCGCCCGTGAGCTCACCGCGGCCGAGTCGGGACTGCGTGCCGACGGGCGCACCGCCGAGTCGACGCGCTCGTTCGGTCGGCGCCAGCAGCGCGCGTACCGCGCCCTCGCGGCCCATCCGGAGTGGGTGTCCGCGGTGGTCGCCGCTGTGCCCGCTGATCTGCAGGTCGCCGTGAAGGCAAACGCCGACGCGGGCGCGGCGCTCGCGAGCCTCACCCCGTCCGACGCCGACGCCCCGACCGGTCTGCCCGCCTGGGAGATCCTCACCCCGGAGCCACCCGCGACGCTGCGCTCGTACTACGACGAGGCCGCGCAGGCGACGGGGATCCCGTGGCAGTACCTCGCCGCGATCCACCTGGTCGAGACCCGGGTCGGTCGCATCCACGGGCTCAGCAGCGCCGGTGCCCAGGGACCGATGCAGTTCATCCCCGAGACCTGGGCCAGCTATGGCGAGGGCGACATCAACAGCAACCACGACGCCATCCAGGCCACGGGGCGCTACCTGGCGGCGCGTGGCGGTCCCACGAACATGGACCGGGCGCTGTTTTCGTACAACAACGACGATCGCTACGTCGCTGCGGTCAAGGCCTACGCATCCGTGCTCCTGGCCGACCCGAAGGCGTTCGACGGCTACTACCAGTGGCAGGTCTTCTACGCGACGCGCGACGGGAGCTTCCTCCTCCCGGAAGGCTTCCGTGGCGCGTGACGCCAAGACCGTGGCGCGTACCTACCGACGGGTACTCTGACCCGCCATGTGGTGGCGACGCTCCGACGGCACGCTCTCGCGCGACCTGCCCCGGAGCCGGCGGGTCATGCCGTACCTGATGAAGGGTCGCAACGAGGCGGCGGTCTACTTCGAGCAGGAGATCTCCCTCGCCAAGACCGATGCGTTCATCCGGGCCTGGAACCAGGAGAACCCTGCGTTACGGATCGACGTCTTCCACCTGGCGGTGTGGGGCTTGCGCTCGGCGTTCGAGCGCACGCCGAGCACGCAGCGCTTCGTTGCCGGTGGTCGCCTCTACGACCGCAAGGGCATCTGGTTCTCCTACGCGGTGAAGCGCAAGCTCGAGACGGGTGCTCCGCTCGTCGTGGTGAAGCGGCGTTTCGACACCGACGAGACCTTCGCGGCGATGGTCGAGGGCATGGCGAGCGCCCAGGCCGACCTGAAGTCGGGCGACGACGACCGGGTCGAACGGGAGCTCGGGCTGCTCATGTTCTTTCCCGGCTGGGTCCGTCGCATCATCATGGCGACGATCCGGGGGCTCGACCGGCTCGGCATGCTGCCCCCGAGCTACATCGCACACGACCCGATGTTCACCTCGGCGTTCTTCGCCAACATGGCGAGCCTCGGGATGCCCCCCGTGTACCACCACCTCTACGAGTACGGCACCTGCGGCGTCTTCGGCTCCCTCGGGCGACCGGTCACCGAGCCCGGGAGCCCCACGAGCGGCCCCGACCGGCGCCGGTCGATGATCGTCCGCTGGACCTACGACGAGCGCGTCGACGACGGTCTGGCCGCCTGGTACAGCCTGCGCCGGTTCAAACAGGTGGTCGAGGACCCCGAGGGGGTGGGTCTGGCGGCTGCGGCCATCCCGGCCGGGGCCATCGAGCCTGCGCCAACCCCCGTCGATGGCGCCACACTCTCGTAGAATCCGGGCCGTGACCTACTTCTCGGAGCGCTTGGACGCGTTCCCCCGGATCGAGCCCTACCGTCTCGTTCGCGACGCCGGCTACTGGCCGTTCTACAAGACGGTAGAGAGCGCCTCGAAGCCGCGCATCACCGTCGAGGGCCGCGAGGTCATCAACTTCGGGTCGAACAACTACCTCAGCCTCTCTTACCACCCGAAAGTGGTCGAAGCGGCCATCGCGGCGACGCGACACTTCGGCGCCGGTGTCACGGGGAGCCGCCTGCTCAACGGGACGCTGAGCCTGCACCGCGAGCTCGAGGCCGAGCTGGCCGACTTCTACGGCCGGGAAGCCGCATTGGTGTTCACGACCGGCTACGTCGCGAACGTGGCCGCGATCGCGGGCTTCCTGGGTCGCGGCGACCACGCGGTGATCGACAAGGAGATCCACAACTCGCTGCTCACCGGCGTGAAGCTCTGCGGCGCCGCGATGAAGAGGTTCCGCCACAACGACGTCGCGCACCTCGAGAAGGCGCTCGGCGGGCTCGACGCCGACGCGGGCAAGGGGATCATCGTCGACGGCGTCTACTCGATGGGCGGCGACACCGCGCCACTCGACCGCTTGGTCTCGCTCGCCCAGAGCACACCCGGCACCTTCCTGCTCGACGACGAGGCACACGGCTTCGGCGTGCTCGGGGAGCGCGGCTTGGGCGCGGCCGAGCAGTACGGCGTGCTCGACACGGTCGACCTCATCACGATCACCTTCTCCAAGACCCTCGGATCGTGCGGCGGTGCCGTGATCGCGTCCAAGGACGCGATCGAGCTGCTCACCCTCACCTCCGACACCTTCATCTTCACCGCGTCGAACACCCCGGGGTCGGTTGCGGCTGCGCTCGCCGCGCTGCGCGTGATGCGGGCCGAGCCGGAACGCCCACGTCAGCTGCGTGCGAACGTGGCGTCGTTCCTCGCGATGCTCGCCGAGCGCGGCATCCCGACCAACCCGGTGGAGAGCGCGATCGTCACGATCCCCCTCCGGCTGCACGACGATCTCTCGACGGTCCTGTTGGCCCTCGACCTGCTCGACAAGGGCGTCTTCGTGAACCCCGTGATCCCGCCCGCGAGCAGCAGGGACATCGGTCTCATCCGGCTGAGCCTGATGGTCGACCACGACCTGCTGCTCCTCGAGGAGGCGGCCGACGTGCTGGCCAAGGTGCTCGCCGAGCACGAACAGCTCCCCGCCGAGTAGCCCGGTCAGGCAGCGCGGTTTCGTACCTGCTCGAACCGCTTCTCCCACGCGTTGTGGCGCGCCTTCGCGTCCTGGATGAACGGGGAGAACCCGATCACCTTCAGCACCACCTCGTTGAAGATCCGCGCCACGCCGTCGAGAGGCCGCTTGAAGTCGACGAAGAGCACGACGCGGGTCCCGTCGGTGTCGTTCCACGCCTCGTGCTCGAACGTGTCGTCGAACACGAGGCTCTTGCCCTCTTCCCAATGGCGGACGTCGTGACCAACCCGGATGCCACAGGCGTCGACCGGCTCGGGGACCATCAGCGCGAGGTGGTACCGCAGCACGCCCTTGTACGGACCGCCGTGGGGTGGGACCCGCTTGTGGGGGGCGAAGATCGAGAACATCGCGGTGGTCATCCCGGGGATCTGCTGTAGGAGCCGCGCTGTCTCGGGACACCGGTCGGCGTTGTTCCCTGCGGTGAACCCGTAGCCGTAGAAGAAGTACGTCTTCCACCGGTCGTCGTCGGTGATCTGGTACTGGTCGGTGGAGATGTCCTGGAAGTTGGGGAGATCGTCCTGGTAGCGAAGCACCTCGTCGAGCTCGGCGCGGATCGTCGGGGCGCCCGCCTCGAGCTCCCGCACCCACGCGAAGTCGCCCGGGGCAAAGAACGTGTGATCGCCGACCAACGAGTGGCGCCCGAAGTATCCGTCGAGCCAACGGATGAACTTCTCGCCGACGAGAGTGGAACCGTCGACCACACGCTCCCGGAACGTCCGCGCCACACCGACCTCCAATTCCTCTCTCGCGAGAACGCGCAAGATTACCCCGCGCCGCCGCGGGCTAACCCGCCGCCGCCCCGAGGAAGGCGCGCGCCTCGGCCGGATCGACGACGCGCCGGAGTGGCGGCATCGATGCCAGGAGCACCGACCGGTAGCCGGCGGTGGCGAGGCGCCGGTCCAGCACCGCGACGACACCCCGATCGTCGTGCGATCGGATGAGCCGCCCCGTGCCCTGCGCGAGCACCAGCGCGGCCGCGGGCAGATCGATCTCGCGGAAGCCGTCGCCCCCTGAGCGCTCCACGGCCTCGCGCCGAGCCTGCTCCAGCGGATCGTCGGGTCGCGCGAACGGCAGTCGGTCGATCACGACCAGCACGCACGCGGGCCCGGGCACGTCAAGACCCTGCCAGAACGCGCGGGTCGCGACCAGACACGACGTCTCGTCGTCGCCGAACTCCTCGATCAAGCGAGCAGTGGTGTCATCGCCCTGGGTCAGCACCCTGTGCTCGGTCCGCTCGCTGAGCACTTCGGAGAAGGTGCGGACACCGCGCCACGACGTGCACAGCACGAGGGTTCGCCCACCGGCGGCGTCTACGAGGTCGCACAGCTCGTCGGCGGCGGCCTTCGCCCATCCGGCATCGCGCACGTCGGGGAGGTGCTTCGCGACGTAGAGCATCCCCTGTTCGCGCAACGAGAACGGTGACTCGATGTGCAGTGCTTCGTAGCCGAGCCCGCGATTTGGCTCGTCGTTCTGTCCGTTGTTCAGTCCGTCGTCGGCCTCGTCATCGGTGTCCACTTCGTCTTCGTTGCGTCGACCGCGGGGCTTGGCGCCGGGGTCCGAGGGGGACAGCGCGGGGTCGAGGCCGAGCCGACGGGCCAGCGGTTCGAACCGCTCCCCCGGGCCGAGGGTTGCCGAGACCATCACCACGGGAACCGTCGCGAACAGCAGCGGCGCGAGCCGCGATCCGATCGACACCGGCGCGAGCCGCAGCGTCGCCCGATCGCCACCCTCCACCCATGCGACCTCGCCGTCGGCCGGCGTCTGGAGCCGTCGCAGTGCGTCGAGTCGGCTGCTCGCGAGCTTGACTGCCTGTGCTGCGAGGGCGCTCTCGGTGGCGTTGACTCCGCCACTCGCCAGCGCCACCCGTTCCGCGGCGGACGCGAGCGCGACAGCCAACTCCGCCTCGGTCGGGTCGACGCGACCCTCGAGATCCCCCAGCGCTCCTGCGAACCGTGCGGCGGAGTCGTTCAGGGCGTCGGCCAGGTCGGCTCGAGCTCCCGCACGTCGTAGGCGACCCGCGAGCTGGCGCAACCCGGCTGCGGTGACGTCGGCGCCGAGCGCACTCGTCGCGATCCGATCGAACGCGTGAGCCTCGTCCACCACGAGCACGTCATGGGGCGGAAGCACGCGTCCGCCGGCGGCGAGGTGCGCGGCATACAGCGCATGGTTCACCACGACGATGTCGACCGACTCCGCACGGAACCGGGCCCGCTCGGCGAAGCAGTCGACGCCGTGAGCACAACGCGTCGCGCCAGGGCATTCGTTCGGGCCGCACGTGACCGCGCGCCATGACGACGGCGCAATCGCGTCGTCGAGGTCGGCGACATCGCCGGTGTCGGTCGATTCGGCAAACGACTGCAGCGCCACAAGATCTTCACTGAAGGTCGGCCCCGGTCGTTCGTCGAACAGCGCGTCGCTCGTGTCGGCACCGTCGAGGCGGGCGAGGCACAGGTAGTTCGATCGTCCCTTCAGGAGCGCGCTCGACACTCGGCGGCCTGAGTGCTCGCGGAGCAGCGGGAGATCGTTGCGCCAGAGCTGGTCCTGCAGCGTCAGCGTCGCCGTGGCGACGACCGCCCGGACCCCCGCCGCCACGATCGGCGCGAGGTAGGCCAGGCTCTTGCCCGAGCCCGTCGGCGCTTCCGCCAGCAGATGGTGGCCGTCGGCGATCGCCTCGGCGACCCCCGTCGCGAGACGATGCTGACCGGGGCGGTCGTCTCCCCCGAGGCCGGCGACGGCCCGGTCGAGCACCTCGAGCGCATCGGCGGGCAACGGATCGGCGGTCTTCACACGGCCGCGAGCACGTCGTCGAGCAGGACCGGTCGCCCTTCGTCAATCGATGTCTGCGCGGCGACCCCGATCGCCACCGACAACAGCCCGTCCTCCGGGCCGATACCCGGGTGTCCGGCTGCCGTCTTCGCGGCAGCCCCACTCGAGACCACCCTGCTCGAGGCCTCACGCACCGCGGCGAGGAACTCGACGTGCTCGAGATAGCTCGACCCGTGATGGAAGCCCTCGTAGCCGACGCCTTCGTCGCGAACGATCTCCCGGTGCACGCCCGCTCGACCGTCCGTTCGGGTACCCCAGCGCACCTCCGATGACGGGAGGAACGCCTCGACCTTCCCGCGGTCGCCAACCACGCTCAACTCTTCCTGGTGCTCACTTGCCTCCGCGAACATACAGAGATCGAGCAATGCACGCGCGCCACGGTCGTACTCGACGATCACGTAGGCGTTGTCGATGATGTCGGGCTGCTCACCGTCGTAGCGCTCGTGGAGATGGTTCACATCCTGAGCACCGGAGGCAAGGACGCGGACCGGCGTCTGACACGTGATGTGGTTCATCAGGTCGAAGAAGTGACAACACTTCTCCACGAGCGTGCCGCCAGTGTTGCGGGCGAACCGGTTCCAGTCGCCGACCTTGGGGAGGAACGGGAACCGGTGCTCTCGGATCGCAACCATGCGGACCCGCCCCACACCACCGTCGCGCACGACTTCGACCAGCCGGGCGACCGGCGGCATGTAGCGGTACTCGAGGCCGACCCACACGAGTCCAGGGCGACCTTGCGCCGCCGCGACAATCGTGCGGCAGTCGGCGACGGTGGTGCAGAGCGGCTTCTCCACCAGCACGGGCAGCGGCGTCTCCAAGACGTCGAGCAGCACCGCCGCGTGCGTCATGTTCGGCGTCGCCACGACGACCGCGTCACAGAGCCCCGATGCGAGGAGGTCCCGGTGGTCCTCGAAGGTCGTGACGGCGCTCGGATCCGCGAGGACACGCACGCTCTGCTCGATCGATGGTCCGTGCGGATCGGCCAGCGCGGTCACCCGGGCGCCCGGAAGCGCAAGGACGTTGCGCACGTGCTCTTGCCCCATCATCCCGCAGCCGATGAAGCCATAGCGGATCTCGTCGCTCACCGCACGAGCGTAGGTGACGGCCGCCAGGACATCGTTCCGGGTACCGCGCCACTCTCTGACACGAACCGCTGAGGCGCGGCGAACCCAGATCATCGGCGCCCGCGAGCAACTGGTCGCGAACCCTCTCGCGAGCCCCCTCGCGAGCCCCTCGCGCCCAGCACGGGTCCCCGGCGTTCCCGTGGGAGCCGCGCGGTCTGGGGATCGATCCGATCCTGCCGGCCTGCACGATCGAACGGGTCGTCGCTCGCAACGTCGTCGATGTCGCCTCAGCCGGTGTCGGGTAATGCCCGGTCGGGGGGTGTGAGCCACCAGCCTGCTTGGTGTGAGCCTTGGAGTTGGTAGTGCTTGTGGGTGATGAGGTCGTGGTGGTGGCCGCAGATGCGGACTTCGGTCTCGAGGGAGCTGATGCCGTGGTCGGTGACGCGGGTGGTGTGGTGGATCTCGAGGCCGTCGGTGGCGTGACAGCCTTCGATACGACAGCAGGGGTCGCGCCATTCGATGGCAGCTTTGAGGTACGTGTCGCCGCTTCGGCCGAGGTGCGCGATGTGGGTGACGTCGCGGCCGAGGGTGAGGACCACGTCGACGATGGGGTGCTCGGTGGCGAGGCGTTCGATGACCGACACCGGGACGGGTCCGGTGCCTTCGATCTCGCAGATCTCGCCGGGTTCGGTGTGGCCGCGTACGTAGGCGGTGTAGTCGAAGCGGGCCCGCAGCACCGGGCGGGCCCGGCGTTTGGCGCCGGTGCTCGTGCCGGAGGCGGTGTCGGCGAGGACGCAGAGTGCGTCGGCGGCGCAGGCGCCGTAGGGGTCGTCGCGGCCTTCGCGCCGGGCGAGGGTGAGCTGTTCCTTGACGAACGGGGACACCGCGGCTTTGAGGCCGG
>Ga0315273_10010025_pt1 | contig 12049 bp, 11 predicted proteins | sample YL17G02_0_MG_FD_205753 | JGI IMG/M metagenome (GOLD analysis project Ga0315273, IMG submission 205753) | Sediment microbial communities from Yellowstone Lake, YNP, Wyoming, USA - YL17G02_0 | ecosystem: Environmental > Aquatic > Freshwater > Lake > Sediment | place: USA: Wyoming | collected... | reverse complement strand
CCTCGCGGATCAAGCTCGGGAGCTCCTCGGGACCGGATGCCGGCCCGACGTCTTCTTCGCCTCGGACATGCTCGACCTCCCGGTGTTTCTCGCGACTCTCCACTCCGGTGCCGGCGCGACCGGACCGTTACCGGCCGGCTATGGCCACATCCCGTCGATCGCCTATTTCCACGAGAACCAGCTCACCTATCCTCTGCCGCCGGGCGTGGAGCGCGACCTGGGGTACGGGTTCAAGAACCTGACCACGGCAGTGGCGGCCGATGTGGTCCTCTTCAACAGCGAATATCACCGGCAGAGATTCCTAGCGGCGGCCGTCGACCTCCTGGCGGCCATGCCCGATGCGGTACCGGCGTGGGTCACGGAAGAGATCGCCGCCAAGTCGAGAGTGTTGCCCCTGGGATGCGACCTCCGGGTGCTCGACCGGTACCGGTCGCGAGCAGCGGCGGAAGTCGCCGCCGGCCGCTGGGGCGACCCCGCTGCCGGCCCGCTCGTCGTGTGGAATCAACGCTGGGAGTACGACAAAGCCCCGCAAGACCTCTTCCGCGCTCTCGAGGCCCTCAGGGATAGAAGGGTCGCGTTCCGCCTGGCCGTCGCCGGCTCGGGCGCCACCGTCCCGTCCGAGGAGTTCGTACACGCCAGATCGGTGCTCGCCGATCGCGTCGTCCACTGGGGAAAGATCGATGATCGTTCGGACTACGCCGCCCTGCTTTGGGCCGGCGACGTGGTGGTGTCGACCGCGATCCACGAGTTCTTTGGGGTCGCGGTCCTCGAGGCGGTGTACTGCGGGTGCAGGCCTGTGCTGCCGGAGCGCTTGAGTTATCCGGAACTGGTCCCTCGAGAGGCGCATGGAGAAGTGCTGTACGGGGAAGGTGACCTAGCGAGCGCTCTGGCCCGGGCTCTGGCCAAGCCGCACGAGTGGTCGGAGGACTGGCAGCGGACGTGGGCGGCGCGATTCGATTGGGGCAGCCTGAAAACCCGGTACGATGAGGCTATCTGGGAGTGTGCGCTGCGCGGCAAGCGAGCGCGCGCGTAGGCGGCGGACGAACGGGCCGGACGAACCCGGCTCAAGAGGGAGACTGCGATGGACAGGCTTTCGGTGGATCTGGCGCGATGCATGGCGAACGGCGGGATCGCCCGAGGGCTGACCCCCGGGATGATGGATGAGTTCCGGCCGAGGCTGGACGTAGCGCTTGCCGCCGTCCACGCTTCCGCGGGCACGGGGATGTTGGAGTGGACGGAGCTTCCCGATCGGGGCCCTGACGACCTTCTTCGTTTCGCGGCTGAGAATCACGGCAGATACGACTGCCTGGTGGTGATCGGCATCGGGGGGTCGGCGCTGGGCGCCACGGCGCTCGCTACCGCTCTCTTGCCCTTTTACTGGAACGAGTTGAGCTCGACCAGGCGGCGGCACCGGCCGCGCCTGTACGTGCTCGACAACGTAGACCCGGACGAGACCGCGGCCTTGCTCGAGCGTCTGGACATTGAGCGGACCCTGGTCAACGTCATCTCGAAGTCGGGGACCACGGGCGAGTCGATGGCCGGGTACCTGGTGGTTCGGCAACGCCTCGAGGCGATCGTCGGGAGCCGGGCCGTGAAGGAGCACCTCGTCTTCACTACCGACCCGAGCGGGGGCACGCTCCGGCAGATGGGCGAAGCGATGGGCGTGCCGATGTTCGATCTGGCGCCGGGAGTAGGGGGCCGCTTTTCCGTGCTCAGCCCAGTGGGCCTCCTACCGGCCGCCCTCACCGGCATGGATGTCCACGGAGTGCTGGCGGGCGCGCGCGACATGGCCGCTTGGATCAAGGGCTCGGCGGGTTGGGAGAACCCCGCGTGCGCTTTCGCCGGGGTCCAGTACCTCCAGGACGTGGAATTCGGCCGGCGGATCAGCGTGATGATGCCGTACTCGGCTCACCTCCGCGACGTGGCCGACTGGTACCGGCAGCTGTGGGCTGAAAGCCTGGGCAAAACAGTCGACCGGCAGGGCCGCACCGTCAACGTGGGGCCGACACCCGTCAAAGGGCTGGGGGTCACCGACCAGCACTCCCAGTTGCAGCTCTACGCGGAGGGCCCGGACGACAAGATCATCACCTTCCTCGGCGTCGGCGAGTTCGCGCAGACCGTACGGATACCCGATCCGGGGCCGGAAGCCGAGGCTCTGGCCTACCTGGGAGGGCATTCGTTGGCCGAGTTGCTCTGGGCCGAGCAGAAGTCCACTGCCTGGGCCCTGGCCCAGAAGGGCAGGCCCTCCCTGACCATCACACTTCCCAAGGTCGACGCTCGATCGGTGGGCGCCCTCATCTACATGCTCGAGATGGCGACCGCCGTGGCCGGCGAGCTATACGACATCGATGCCTTCGATCAGCCCGGCGTGGAGCTGAGCAAGAAGGCGACATACGCGCTGATGGGGCGCGCCGGCTACGAGGACCTCGCAGGCGAGATCGGCTAGTGCTGCCGGGCCTCGCAGACCAAGCCCGCGCCCTCGAGCCCGCTGATGCGCGCGCTCGCTGACGGTCCCAAGCTGCTGCGCCGGGCGGTCTGGCTTGTCGGCCTCACCCTGGCTTACAATCTCGTCGAAGCCGGCATAGCCATATGGGCGGGGAGCGCTGCGGGAAGCATCGCGCTTCTCGGCTTCGGGCTGGACAGCGTGATCGAGTGCGCGGCCTCCGCCGTCCTTCTCTGGCGGCTGTCGGTAGAACTCAGGGGCGGCGATGAAGAGCGCGTCGAGACTGCCGAGCGCCGATCACGCCGTTTCGTCGGTCTGACCTTCCTGGCCCTGGCCGCCTACATCCTGGTCGAGTCCGTCGTGACGTTGGTCTCCGGCGACCACCCTCAGCCGAGCGTGCCCGGCATCGTGCTGGCGGCCGTGTCGCTCGCGGTCATGCCCTTGCTCGGCTGGGCGAAGCTGCGGACCGCGAAGCGGCTGGGTAGCCGCGCCCTCCAGGCCGAAGCCGAGGAGACTCTGGCCTGCGCCTATCTCTCGTTGACCCTTCTCGTCGGCCTGGTCCTCAACGCGGCAGCCGGTTGGTGGTGGGCCGACCCGGTGGCGGCGCTGGCGATGGTGCCCTGGCTGCTGAAAGAGGGCGTGGAGGGCGTGAGGGGGGAGGAGTAGCAAGCGCGATCCCTCTTGCCTCCGAACAAATGTTCGTATATCCTGTTCGTATGAAGGGATACGAGATCGTCGTCAGCAGGCTGCCGACAAGTGACGCTTCGCAGCCGGAATGCGATGGGCATGTGCGAGAGAAGGACGCAGGGAGCGTGAATAGCAGCGCTATTGACGCCACCGAGGACACACTATCGCGCCGCCCAGCGCGGACTAGGGCAGCCGAGGGCTTGTGCCGACCCGAGCCAACAGTGCCTTCCGGCGGCCGGGGCTTCGCTTGTCAGCAGCCTCTTAGGCCGCGGGCCGCTTATCGGGTCATCGCCCACCTGGATTTCGACGCCTTCTTCGCGGCAGTAGAAGAGAATCGGGACCCTTCCCTGCGGGGCAAGCCGGTCATAGTCGGGGGCGGCGAGCGGGGAGTGGTAGCTACCGCCAACTACGTGGCTCGGCGCTACGGCGTCCATTCGGCCATGCCGCTGCGCACCGCCAGGCGTCTCTGCCCGCATGGGGTGTATCTCACCGGCCACCATCAGCTCTACCACGAGTATTCCCGGCGCCTCATGGCCATGCTCGACGGCTATTCGCCCCTGGTCGAGCAGATCAGCCTCGATGAGGCCTACCTCGACCTTACCGGCACCGAGCGGCTCTTCGGTCCGCCGGTGCGTACGGCGCGGCTCATCCAGAAGCGGGTGGCCGACGAACTGCGGTTGAGCATCTCGGTAGGGGTGGCCACGAACAAACTGGTGGCGAAAGTGGCCTCCGATCTTCAGAAACCGGCCGGATTTATCGTAGTCCGTCCCGGGGAAGAAGCCGATTTCCTGGCCCCTCTTCCCGTAGAGCGACTCCCTGGCGTCGGCCCCGCCCTTCTCGAGCAACTACGGGACCGGGGCGTGGCCACCGTGGGCGATCTGGCCCGCATACCGGCGCATCTGTTGCGGCTTTCCTTCGGGGAATGGGGGGAGTCGCTTGCCCATCGCTCTCGTGGAGAAGACCTGGGCCGGGTGATGCCGCGCGAGGAGGTCAAGTCTATATCCCGGGAGCACACCTTCGAAGAAGACGTCTCCGACGCGGGGGTGCTGGAGTCAACGCTGGTCGCGCTCACCGAGGACGTGTGCTGCCGCTTGCGGCGCAAGCGGCTGGAGGCCCGGACGGTCACGGTGAAGATCCGCTATTCCGACTTTGTCACCCATACCTGCTCCCGCACCCTGTCGCGCCCGCTCGATGTGGACGAGGTGTTCTTCGAGGAGGTACTGGCCTTGTTCCGGCAGGGCAGGCGCCGGCGCTACCACCTGCGCTTGGTGGGCGTCGGGCTCAGCAACCTGGTGCCGCGGGCCTGGCAGGACGATCTGTTCGACCAGGAGCTACCGTTGCTGCGGGAACTCGACCTCAAGCTGGACGCCATCCGGGAGAAGTACGGCGCGGACGCCATCCGGCGCGGCGCGGCGCAACGTCACTGAATGATCTCGTAGACCCGCAGCTCGGACAACGCCGCGTCCTGCCACTTGTACGTCGGATAGACCGACAGGATGGTCAGCTTGATCCACTCGGTGTCGCTCGTCGCCGGCTTGATGGTCTGCAGGCCCTGCGCGTCGAGCAACTGGACCACCTGCGTGGCGCCATCGGAGTACTCCAATTCGATGCTCTTTACGCGGACGTTCCCCGAGAAGCGCTCCGCGTCCCTCTGGTAACCATTGGCGATCTCTAAGCGGGCCAGGGGAATGAGTTGGCTGAACGCGAGGCGCACCCATTCGCCGACGCCGGTGCCGTCCGCGCCCTCGTTCCAGGCGCTGGCCAGGTTACCGTCGAGCAGGTTAGTGGGGCGGAAGTCGGTGATGGCGGTGGCCTTGAGGGTGGAGGAGGCCGTGGCGGCATGAGGACGGACCAGGATGGAACCGCCAGCAGTGCCACCGCCGGGCGTGCCGGTGCCGGAGCCGCCCGTGGTGGAGGTGCTCAGAGTCGCCACCGTGCCCGACACGCCGGCATAGGGGTCAGCCGTCGTTTCGGTCGGGCTGAGGACCCGGGTGACGATGGTGTAGAGCACGAACACGGTTATCGCCAGAGCGAGCAGCAGCGCGAAAGCCATGACGAAGCCCGCGAGCGATACTCTGCGCCGGCGGGTCCCGGTGTATCCCGGGCGGTTCTGCGAGGCTCCACAACGGCTGCAGAAGAGAGCCCCCGCTTCGTTGGGGACGCCGCATTGGGGGCATCTGACTTGGTCGTTCGCAGCCACTGTCTGGCGGCCCTTCTTCCACGCTCGCCGAGAGTACGCCTGTGACATTATGGCAAAACGCGAGCATTGCTGCCGCCCGGCCGGTCCGCCGAGCGCCCTCTGGTAGAATCTCCTGGTCCGTCCCTCGCGAGCCCAGTGGAGAGTCATCCATGCCCGATATCGACAATCTCAAGGAATCGAAGAACTACTATCTCGATATCCCGGCCCGTAACGAGCCCTTCTTCCTCAAAGGCTCAGGAGCGCTCGACTGGGGGATGCAGAACCGGCTGTCCCGGGTGTTCCGCGCCCAATCGGGGCGGACCGTCATGCTCGCCGTGGACCACGGCTACTTCCAGGGGCCGACTTCCGGCCTGGAGCGAGTCGACGTCAACATCGTGCCGCTCGCCCCGTACGCCGACGCTCTGATGCTCACCCGGGGCATCCTGCGCAGCACCATCCCGTCGACCTTCGACCGCGGCATCGTCATGCGGGCGAGCGGCGGACCCAGCGTACTCAAGGAGTTGTCCAACGAGCAGTTGGCCGTGGACATGGAGGACGCGGCCCGGATGAACGTGGCCGCCATGGCGGTCCAGCTGTTCATCGGCGGGGAGTACGAGACCCAGTCCATCTACAACATGACCCGCCTGGTCGACATGGGCTATCGCTACGGCATCCCGGTGCTCGGCGTGACGGCCGTGGGCAAGAACATGACCCGCGACGCGCGCTACTTCCGGCTGGCGTGCCGCATGGCGGCCGAGCTCGGCGCCAATTTCGTCAAGACCTACTACATCGAAGAGGACTTCGAGACGGTCACCGCGTCGTGCCCGGTGCCGGTCGTCATGGCCGGCGGCAAGAAGCTCCCCGAACTCGACGCTCTCACCATGGCTTACAAAGCGGTGAGCGAAGGGGCCTCCGGGGTGGACATGGGCCGCAACATCTTCCAGTCGGAAGCGCCTGTCGCCATGATCCAGGCCGTGAACAAGGTGGTCCACGAGTCTATGAAGCCGGAAGAAGCCTACGATCTGTTCCTGACCCTCAAGAACGAGAGCAAGTAGGGCGCGGGCTGCCGCGCCGCGCGGCTCAGCGGACTCGATTCGAAATGAAGCTCCGCCGACAGGGTGCGATGAACGAGTGCGAGGCAAGGACGCAGGGAGCGTTCGTAGCAGCGCTACGGGTGCGACTGAGGAGGAGCGCATGAGCGGGACCCTCGCCAGGTTGCGGTCGCTATGCCCGACGGTGAGCGTGGGGACGCTCACAGCCGACCTGATGCACCTGGACGCCGAGCTAGAACTGCTCGAGCGGGCGGGGGTGGGCATCGTGCACGTCGACGTCATGGACGGCTGCTTCTGCCCGCAGATGACCGTCGGCCCCGCCTATGTCAAGGGACTGCGCACGCCGCTACTCAAGGACGTCCATCTGATGGTCGAGGAGCCCCTCGACAAGCTGGAGCCGTACGCAGCCGCGGGCGCGGACATCATCAGCGTGCATGTGGAAGCGACCGTCCATATCCATCGAGTCCTGCAGACACTGGGCACATTGGAGCACGGTGAGCGTCCGGGAGAGGCCATCGTGCGGGGGCTCGCCTTCAATCCGGGGACCCCGCTCGAGTGGCTGGGCCCGCTTCTCGACGAGGTGGACATGGTGACCATCCTTGCGATCGACCCGGGTTGGAGCGGCCAGATTATGGCTTCCGCCACGTTGGGGCGCGTGGCCCGGGCGAAGGCGATGATCGCCGCCGCGGGCAAGGAGATCCTTGTCTGCGTCGACGGAGGGGTGACTCGGGGGAACATCGCCGACATAGCGGCGGCCGGAGCCGACCTGATAGTGACGGGCAGTGCGGTCTTCGACGGCAAAGCAGCCGAGGCCAACGCGCGTTTCGTCCTCGCGGCGGCACGCGCGAGGAGGCTGTATGCGCTCTAGGTGGTCGGATGACGAGGCCGCCGGGTTCGTGGCCCAGTTCGGCCCCGGATGGGGAGAAGCTCTCGCCCTGCGTACGTACTCTTCCCGCCTGCTGGGCGCCGAGCCCGAGCTGGTCCTTCACGGTGGGGGCAACTCCTCGGTCAAGGCTCCCTGGAAGAGCATCCTTGGCGAGGAAGTCGAGGCGATCTTCGTGAAGGGCTCCGGCCTGGACATGGCTTCCCTCGAGCCGCGGGGCCATCCGGGCCTCGATCTGGGCTATCTGCGCCGGCTGCGGGCGCTGGACGCCCTCGACGACGGCGCCATGGTCGACCAACTTCGCACCCATCTGCTCGGCGGCGACAGCCCCACGCCCTCGATAGAAGCGCTGGTGCACGCCTTCTTGCCGGGCATCTTCATCGACCATACCCACGCTGATGCTGTGCTCCTGCTGACGAACCGGGAAGGCGGGCGCACCGCTGTTGCCGACGCCCTTGGCCCCGATGTGATCGTGCTCCCCTACGTCACGCCTGGCTTCAAGCTCGCGCTGGCCGCCGCCGAGGCTCTGGAGGCGCGGCCCGGAGCGCGGGCGATGGTCTGGGCGCACCACGGCATCGTGACCTGGGGCGGCACGGCCAAAGCTTCGTACGAGGCCATGATCGAACTGGTGTCGCGGGCAGAGGAGTGGGCGGCGGCGCGCCGCGCAGCGCGCGCTCGCCACGTGACGGCCACCGGCGGGGCCCGCACAGGCAGCGACGCCCGCAAGGACGGCGGCGCCGATGATCGCGCTTCCGGCGCTCGGCTTTGCGAGGACGTGGTGCCGGAGGCCCGGGCGGCGGCCGGAGGCCTGCCGGCGCAGATCGTCCCGGTCGTGCGGGGACTGCTCGCGGGGCGAACGGGAGACTGCGACCGGCCGTACAGCCGGGTCGTCACCCAGATCCTCGACGATCCCCATACGCTCGAGGCTCTCCTCGCCCCCGGGGCTCGGGAGACGCTCGTGACCCCGCCCCTCACCACGGATCACCTCATCCGCACCAAGTCGTTGCCGCTCTGGATAGAGGGGCTGCGGTACGACGGCCCGGCCCACCCGGCCGAGCGGATGGCGGCCGCGGTCGAGGCGTATTGCCAGGAGTACGAGGGCTACCTGGCTCGCCACTCCGCCGACCTCCCAGCGGGAGTCGAGACGTTCGATCCCCGCCCGCGGGTTGTCATGATCCCCGGACTGGGCGTCATCTGCGCGGGGCCCGACCTGGGGGAAGCGGTCACCACCCTGGATATCACCAGGCACACTATCGCCGTGAAGACTGCGCTCGCCGCCGAAGGAGTGGAGTACCAGGGGCTCCCCGAAGACGAGCTTTTCCGCATGGAATACCGGGCGCTCCAACACGCGAAGCTGAGTAAGCCTGCGGGCGTCCTCGGCCGGCCGGGCGCCTCGGGCGCCGCCGGCTCCCCGGCGGCCCCCCTGCGAGGAGAAGTGGCCCTGGTCACAGGCGCCGCGGGCGCGATCGGCACCGGCATCTGCGAGGGATTGCTCGAGGCCGGCGCTCTTGTCGCGGCCACCGACCTGCCAGGTCAGGGGCTCGATACCCTGCTCGAGGCCCTGGGAGGGGCCTTCCCCGGCCGTATTCTCGGAGTTCCCCTGGACGTGACCGACCCGGATTCGGTGACCGGCGCTTTCGAGCAGGTGGTGCACGCGTGGGGCGGGATCGACCTTGTCATTCCCAACGCGGGCATCGCGACCGTCGCCCCGCTCATCGATCTCGACTTGGAGCGCTATCGCGCGCTCCAAAGGGTGAACGTGGAGGGCACTCTCCTCGTGCTGGCCGAGGCGGCGCGCCTCTTCAAGCGCCAGGGGACCGGGGGAGATATCGTCCTCGTCTCGACCAAGAACGTGTTCTCGCCGGGCGCCAACTTCGGGGCCTACAGCTCCACCAAGGCGGCTGCTCACCAACTCGCCCGCATCGCCAGTCTCGAGTTCGCGGGGGACGACGTGCGCGTCAACATGGTGGCTCCGGACGCCGTCTTCGCCCACGGCGCCTGCCGCTCCGGCCTGTGGGCCGAGGTGGGACCCGACCGCATGAAAGCCCGAGGGCTGGATGAAGCCGGGCTGGAAGCCTACTACCAGAGCCGAAACCTGCTCAAAGCTCAGGTCACCACCGCTCACGTGGCGAACGCCGTGCTTTTCTTCGCCCGCAGGCAGACCCCGACGACGGGAGCGACCATCCCCGTCGACGGAGGGCTGCCCGATTCCACGCCTCGGTAAGGAGGAGGCCATGCCCATTCCCACCGCCCCGATCGACCTGCGAAGCGACACGGTCACCAGGCCAAGCGAGCCGATGCGGCGCGCCATGGCCGAAGCTGCGGTGGGGGACGACGTGTACCGCGAGGACCCGACCGTCGGGCGGCTCCAGGAGATGGTGGCCGACATGCTGGGCAAGGAAGCCGCTCTCTTCGTCCCTTCGGGCACCATGAGCAACCAGCTCTGCCTGCGGACGCTGACCCACATGGGGGACGAAGTCATCGTCCACGAAGACGCCCATGTGCTGCATTACGAAGGGGGGTCGGCCGCCGCTCTGTCGGCTTTGCAGCTTCGCCCGGTCCCAGGGCCTTTCGGCGTGCTCTCCCCGGAGACCGTCGCCGCCACGATAGGTCCTGCCGGCGAACACTTCGCCCACACCGGGGCGGTGGAGATGGAGAACACGCACAACCGTTGCGGGGGGACGATCTGGCCCCTCGAGGCGATGCAAGCGGTGGCTGCGGTGGCGCGGGCGCGGGGCATCAAGATCCACCTCGACGGCGCTCGGTTGTGGAACGCGCACAAGGCCACCGGGGTCTCGTTCAAGGACTACGCCGCCACCGCGGACTCGGTGTCGGTGTGCTTCTCGAAGGGGCTGGGGGCGCCCGTAGGATCGGCACTGGCGGGCTCCTACGAGTTCGTGGAGAGAGCCCGGGATAACCGCAAGCGCTTCGGCGGAGCGATGAGGCAGGCGGGCATCATAGCGGCCGGCGCGGTCTACGCGCTCGAGAACAACCTCGACCGGCTGGTAGAGGATCACGAGAACGCTTCGACGCTTGCCTCGTACCTTCTCCAGGTGCCCGGTCTGGAGATACACCACCCGGTCCAGACCAATATCGTCATCGCGGACGTCTCCCGGCTCGGCGGGGCGGAACGGGTGGTCGAAGCCCTCAAGGAGCAGGGAGTGCTGTGCGGGGTCGCGGCGCCCACCCGGGTGCGCTTCGTGACGCACCTTGACGTGAGCGCCGAGGCGGTGAAGATGGTCGGCGAGATAGCGGCCCGGGTGCTGCCTGCCATGGGGTCGGCCGCGACGACCGGATGAGTCTGGCAGCGGCGAGCGGGCCTGCCGCCGATCCGCAAGCCCCTTACGTGCGGTTGGCCGTCGTCGGCCTGATCTGCCGCGAGGGTGGCGGCGCCGGGCGCGGTGCCGGCGCCGGCGACAGCCCTGTCGGCGCGGGATCGGCGGGCGGCGCGGGCGACGGCCGGAGCGGCGTGGTCGATGCCCGGTGGCTCCTGCTGCACCGCGCCCAACCCTTCGAAGCCTGGGACCCTCCGGGCGGCCGGGTGGAGGCGGCGGAGGATCTCGTCCAAGCGATGCGGAGAGAGGTGATGGAAGAGACCGGGCTGGCCGTGTACGTATGGGGACCCTGCTACGCGTTCCTCACCTTCTACAAGGGGGAACGCGTGCTCGCGGTCAGCATGGCCTGCCGTCCCTCGAGCGACCCGGACACCATCCGCCTCGAGCCGGACGGGGCGGTGGGTTGGCGGTGGGCGACCACAGAGGAGTGGCAGCAGCTCGCCGCGGCGGGCCTCAGTTCGTGGGATCCTGCGGACGTGAAGAAGGCCGCCAGGACGGTGGCCGCGCTACGGGAGGCGGAACGAGAATGACGCGAGAAGAGGCGCTGGCTCTCGTACGGGAGCGCGTGAAGAACCCGAACATGGTGAGCCACATGCTGGCGACCGAGACCATCATGGGCGCGCTCGCCCGCCGCCTCGGCTACGACGAGACGCAATGGCGGCTGGCCGGGCTGCTACATGACCTCGACGCCGAGCAGACCGCCGACAGGATGGAGCTCCATGGGACGCTCACCGTGGACTGGCTGCGAGAGACGGGTCTCGACGACGAGGCGGTCCTGCACGCGGTCCTCGCTCACAACCCGGGGAACGGATCGAGCATCGAGAGCCCGATAGACCGCGGGCTCTTCGCGTGCGACCCCCTTACCGGGCTGGTTACGGCCGCTGCTCTCATCCGCCCGGAGAAGAAGGTGGAGTTGGTGATGCTCAAGAGCCTAAAGAAGAGGTTCCGCGAGCCCTCGTTCGCGAAGGGAGCGCGCAGGGAGGACATGCTCACCTGCTCGGAACTTGGGCTGGAGTTGGACGAGTTCCTCGAGATCGGCCTCGAGGCGATGAAGGAGGTAGCTGATGAGCTCGGACTCTGAGCGGGAAGTCGGCGCTGCGCCCGGCGGCGGTCCGTCTGTTAGTGGGCCGGTGCTGCTCACCCGCGTATACGACCCGGTGGAGGCGCAGATCGTGGTGGCCAAGCTGCGCAGTTCCGGGATAGAGACCTTCGTCAAGCACGACGCCCTGTCCGTCGTCTACGGGCTGACCGTCGACGGCTGCGGACAGCAGGACATCATGGTCCGGGCGGAGGACCTGGAGGATGCCCGGACGGCTCTGGAAGTCGCGGAAGAACCGGACAGCGCGGAATAGGCGTCCGGGATGCAGGAGGGAGCCTCCCAAGGTCGTGAGCAGGGTCGCAGGCCGGCGCTTTCGGTTGCCGCGCTCGATCCCTGCTACGAGCCGCTGCTCGCCATCGTCCGCGGAAGGG
>Ga0315273_10010024_pt1 | contig 12049 bp, 9 predicted proteins | sample YL17G02_0_MG_FD_205753 | JGI IMG/M metagenome (GOLD analysis project Ga0315273, IMG submission 205753) | Sediment microbial communities from Yellowstone Lake, YNP, Wyoming, USA - YL17G02_0 | ecosystem: Environmental > Aquatic > Freshwater > Lake > Sediment | place: USA: Wyoming | collected... | reverse complement strand
TGGCCGGCGTGGACGTACTTCTTCACCTGGTCCACGGCGGCCACGATGTAGGAGACGTCCGGATCGCGCTGCTTGGAGAGCGGCGTGGGGACGCAGATGGTCACGGCGTCGGCCCGGCGCAGCGCCTCGAAGCCGGTGGTGGCGGTCAGGTGACCGGAATGGACGAGGTCGCGCACCTCGCTGCCGGGCACGTCCTGGATGTAGGAGCGCCCGCGCAGCAACTGCTTGACGCGGTCCTCGCGCAGGTCGATGCCCGTGACCTTGAAGCCGGCCCGGGCGAACTCGACGGCGAGGGGCAGTCCGACATAGCCCAGACCGATGACGCCGATGTGGGCCCTGTGCTTCTTGATACGGTGGGAAAGGGTCTCGGCGGGGGAGGTTTGGCGAGTCTTCAAGGATCGTGGTGACATAGTGACTGGACGCTATCAGACCGCGTCGAATGCGGTCAACCGCACGATTTGCCCGCGGGCTTGAGAATCGCCAGAATGCCGATTCGCCATCAGGAGGTGCAGCGAATGCCCGATGTCCCGGCCCAGCACATCGCACGCTATCGTTTTGAAGGAGTGAACTGCTGGGGTCGTCGCGAGGGCGAGCTCTTCGTCCGGCTCGACGCCCCGCCCTGGCTCGGCGGCCGCGAGAGCGGCCCACGCGACGCCGCGGCGCGCACAGTGCTGCTGGCCCCGGCCGAGCCCACCAAGATCGTCTGCGTGGGACTCAACTATCGCGACCACATCGCCGAGAGCGCGACGGCCGTGCCCGGCGGGCTCGACGCGCCCGCTGAGCCACTCCTGTTCCTCAAGCCGCCCAGCGCGGTGGTGGCCACCGGCGATGCGATCCGTTACCCGCGTGGCGTGGAGCGGCTGGATCCCGAGGCGGAGTTGGGAGTGGTCATCGGCCGGCGCGCGCGGGCGGTCTCCGTGGCGTCTGCGCTTGACCATGTCGCCGGCTACACCTGCTTCAACGACGTCAGCGCGCGCAACTACCAGCGCAAGGACGGGCAGTGGACGCGGGCCAAGGGCTTCGACACCTTCGCGCCGCTGGGTCCCTGGGTGGCCGTGGGACTGGCGCCCGGCGCACTTGACGTCCGCTGCCGGGTGAACGGGGAGGAGCGCCAGCACGGGAACACGGCGGACCTGCTGCACCCGGTGCCCTTCCTCATCAGCTTCATCTCGCACATCATGACGCTCGAGCCTGGCGACGTGATCGCGACGGGCACGCCCGCGGGTGTGGGCCCCGTGGTCCCCGGCGACGTCGTCGAGATCGAGGTGCAGGGTATCGGCGTGCTCGTGAATCACGTCGAGGCCGCGGCGACATGAAGCCGGGGGCCGGCCTGCTCATCACGAAGGCCCGGGTCTGGACGGACGGCCACGTGGACGAACGGGCGGACGCCATCGCCGTGGCCGGGGGGCGGGTGCTGGCCGTCGGTCGCGCGGCGGAACTGGAGCCCCTGCTGCGGGCCGACACCGTGCGCCTCGACGCCGGCGGTGCGACGGTGACGCCCGGACTGGTGGACGCGCACCTGCACCTGCTGGCCTGGGCGCGCTCGCTGGACGAGGTGGCGCTCGCAGGGGCGGCCTCGCGCCACGAGGCGCTTGGGCGGGTCGCCGCCTTCCTCGCCGCGGAGCCGGAGGCCGGGCCGGTCTCGGGCCGTGGCTGGGACGCGAACGCCTGGAGTGAGCCACCGGAGCGGGCGAGCCTGGACGCCGTGAGCGGCGAGCGGCCGGTGCTGCTGCACAGCAAGGACTACCACGCGTTGTGGGTGAACAGCGCGGCCCTGCGCGAAGCCGGCGTCACGCGCGACACCCCCGACCCGGCCGGCGGCCGCATCGAGCGCGATGCGGCGGGCGAGCCCAGCGGGGTCGTGCGCGAGCATGCGGTGCGGCTCTTCGTGGGGCTCGAGGCCCGCGCGGTGCGCGGCTCGGATCTCGAGCGCCTGGTGCGCGCCGCGCAGCGGCTGCACGGGTACGGCGTGACCATGGTGCACGACTTCGAGGGTATCGAGGCGCTGCGGCTGCTGCGGGTGCTCACGCGTGGTCCCGGGCGGCCCCGCCTGCGCGTGATCGCCCACCTGCCGCACGCGGGGATCGAGGCCGCGCTGGCCATGGGGCTCGAGAGCGGAGTGGGGGATGACCGCTTCCGCTACGGCGCGGTGAAGCTGTTCGCCGACGGCACGCTGGGCTCGCGCACCGCGGCCCTGCTCGAGCCCTACGAGGGCAGCACGGAGACCGGGATGGACCTGATGCCGCCGGCGGAGCTCGCGTGCGCGGTGGCGCAGGCGGCCGCAGGCGGGCTCTCGGTCGCGATCCACGCCATCGGGGACCGCGCCGTGCGCTCGGCGCTCGACGCCATCGAAGCGTCCGCGGGGACGCTCGCGAAGCTCGCGCTGCCGCCGCGGATCGAGCACGTGCAGCTGCTGGACCCGGGCGACCGGCCACGCTTCGCCCGGCTGGGCGTGTGGGCGAGCCTGCAGCCCTCGCACTGCGTCGCGGACATCGAGATCGCGGAGCGGGGCTGGGGCGCGCGGGTCGAGCGCTCGTACCCCTGGCGCAGCCTGCTCGAGGCGGGCGCCTCCGTGGTCTTCGGTTCGGACGCCCCGGTCGAGAACCCCGTCCCGGCCCTCGGCCTGCACGCGGCCCTCACGCGTCAGCGTGTCGACGGCACGCCTGCCGGGGGCTTCACGCCCGGGGAGCGCATCGGTCTCGACCAGGCGCTCCGGGCCTATACGGCCGGTGGGGCGGCCCTGGCGGGCCGCTCGGCAGGGCTCGGTCGCATTGCCCCGGGGTGCGCGGCCGACCTGGTGGTCTGGGACGCCGACCTGCACCGGCTTCCGGCTTCCATGCTGCACGACGTGCGTCCAACGTGTACCCTTCTGGCGGGCGAGGCCGTCTACCTGGGCCCGCTGGCGCGACAGCAGGAAGTCTTCTCCACGCGGCAGGACTCATGACCGACCAGCAGCCGAAGACGATCGACTACCGTACCCGGCCCGATGATGAGCTGGTGCGGTTCGCCCAGGGCGGCGAGAACCCCGCCTTCGACGAGCTGGTGCGCCGTTACCAGGACAAGGTCTACCGGCTCTGCTACAAGATCCTGCGCCACGAGGACGACGCCGCCGAGGCGATGCAGGATGCGTTCCTCTCCGCCTACCGGGGCTTGAAGAACTTCAAGGCCGAGTCCACGTTCTCGACCTGGCTTTACCGCGTTGCGACCAACGCGAGCCTGATGAAGTACCGCAAGCGCCGCGATAAGCACATCTCGCTCGACCAGTCCCAGAGCCAGGACGACGAAGCCGAGCCGATGCAGTTGCCCGACTGGTCGGCGCAACCGCCCGAAGAACTGCTGACGGCCGAGATGCGAGAGGTCATGAAGGAGAGCATCGAGCGGCTGCCCGAGGAGTTGCGCACGGTGTTCGTGCTGCGTGACATCGAGGGTCTCTCGAACGACGATGTGGGCAAGGAACTCAAGTTGTCGGTGGCGGCGGTGAAGTCGCGGTTGCACCGGGCCCGCATCACCCTGCGCGAGCGGCTCAACCGCTACTTCGCCGACAAGCTGACCAGGAAGGACCGCGCCCGCTGAGAGCCTGTGTGGGGCGGAGGAAGGACGCGATGCGAAGGGAAGGGATTCCCCGGCCTCAGCGCAGTGCGAGCCAGACGACGATGGCCCCGGCGAACACCACGCGGTACGCGCAGAACGCCCCGAAGCCCGCGTGGCCGAGCCAGCGCAGGAGCCCGCGGATCGCCAGCAGCCCGACCAGCGCCGACGCGGACACGCCTGCCGCGAGCGTGGCGAGCGGCAGGTCGTGCGGCAGGTGGCGCAGCTCCAGCAGGCCGGCGCCGAAGGTGATCGGGGTCGCGAGCAGGAACGAGAAGCGCGCCGCGGAGACGCGGTCCAGCCCCGCAGCCCGCCCCGCGGTCATGGTGATGCCGGAGCGCGAGACGCCGGGCACGAGTGCGACCGCCTGGGCCGCGCCGACCAGCAGGCTCGTGCCCCAGCCCGGCACGTCCGCGTGCCGCCCGCCCGGGCGCCTGCGGTCCACCCACCAGAGCAGGACCCCGAACACCACCAGCATCGTGGCCTGCAACGGCAACGCGCGCAGGTGGGTCGAGGCCTCGTCCTGGAGCAGCAACCCCGCGACTACTGCGGGCACGCTGGCGGCTGCGAGGCGCAGCAGGGTCGAGCGGGCGGTGCCGCCCTCCGGCCCCGTCTTCAGGGCCCCGAGCGCGAGGCCGAGCCAGTCGCGCCAGAAGGCGGCCAGCAGCGCCAGCAGCGTGCCCCAGTGGAGCGCCACGTCGAAGGCCACGCCCTCGTACTTCCAGCCCAGCAACTCCGGCACGGCATACAGGTGGGCGCTGCTGGAAACGGGCAGGAACTCGGTGGCGCCCTGGATCGCACCCAGCACCGCCGCGCGCAGGGGTGTGAGGTTGTCGGCGACCTGGGCGGCGGGAGCGAGAGCGGCGGCGAACATGGCGCGGCACGCTAGCATGGGGTCCAGCGCGTGACAATCCGAGGCGCAGCCCGAGCGAGCACGGAGCGCAGTGTCGCGCGTGGGGCCGGAGCCTCGGGCGCGGCCATCCTGGTCTCGCGCCTCACCGGGCTCCTGCGCGACCAGGTGATGGCGGTCTTCTTCGGCGCGGGCTTCGCGACCGATGCCTTCAACGTGGCGTTCCGCGTCCCCAACCTGCTGCGCGACCTGCTGGGCGAGGGCTCGATGAGCCGTTCCCTCGTGCGGACCTTCACGGACTACGACCGCAATCGCGGGGAGGAAGAGGCCTGGGAACTGGGCCGGCAGCTCATGCTGTCCCTGCTGCTGGTGCTCGCCGTCCTGTGCGTGATCGGCTGGGTGTTCGCGCCGCAGATCGTGCACTTCCTGGCGGGTGGCTTCGAGAAGGTCCAGCAGGAACTCGACGGCTACAGCAAGCTCGGACTCACGACCCTGCTGACCCGCGTGATGCTGCCGTTCCTGCCGGCGGTCGTGCTGGCGGCCGTCGCCATGGGGATGCTGAACGCCCGCGAGCGCTACGGCGTCTCGCAGCTGGCCTCCGCCGTGCTCAACCTGAGCATGGTCGTGGTCGGGGTCGCCCTCATCCCGGTGATGCGGGCCTGCGGCCAGCCGGCCATGCTCGCGATGGCGATCGGCGTGCTGGTCGGAGGGGTGCTCCAGTTCGCCTATCAGTTGCCGCCGCTCTACCAGCTCGGCTTCCGGTTGCGCTGGGAGTGGCCGCGGTGGCACCCGGGCGTGCGGCGCGTGGCGCTGCTCATGATCCCGGCCACGGTGGGCAGCGCGGGCTGGCAGATCAACACGGTGGTGAACACGCTCATCGCGAGCCACCTGCAGCAGGGCAGCGTCTCGTGGCTCTACTATGCGCTGCGCCTCCAGCAGTTGCCGGTGGGCGTGCTGGGCGCGTCCCTCGGCATGGTCAGCATGACGAAGCAGGCTCACGCGATGGCAGCGTCCGACCTCGCGCGTTTCAAGGAGACCCTGGAGTCCGCTCTGCGGCTGGTGATCGTCGCCACCCTGCCTGCGGTGGCGTGGCTCATCGTGCTCTCGCAGCCTCTGGTGGCGCTGCTCTTCGAGCATGGCCGTTTCGGCGCCGGCGACACGATCCAGACGGCCGGGGCCCTGGTGATGTACGGCCTCGGGGTGCCGGGTGCGGCGGGGGTGAACGTGATGGTCGGAGCCTTCTACGCCCTCGACGCCCCGTGGCTCGCGGTCCGGGCGAGCGTGGTCTCGGTGGGAGTGAACCTCGCGCTCAACCTGCTTTTCGTCGGGCCGCTCGCCTTCCTGGGACTGGGTCACCGCGGGCTTGCGCTGGCCAGCTCCGTGGCCGTCACGATCAACCTGCTGCAACTGCTCTTCTACATCCGGCGCCGGGTCGGACGCTTTGGCGGCCGCCGCATCCTCGACAGCTCCCTGCGCGCCGGCGCGGCCTCGCTGGTGGCGGGACTGGTGTGCTGGGCCGCGCTGTTCTCGCTGGGCTCCGCCTGGCACCGGGGCCCCCTGGTCGAGGGCGCGGTCGTCCTGGCCGGCTCCGCGCTGATGATGGGCCTGACCTGGGGCCTGATGCGGCTGTTCCGTGTGCAGGAACTGCACACCATCGGGTCCCTGGCGCGCGGGGCCGTCCGCCGTGTCACCGGGCGCTGAGGGTCGGCCGGGGGTGGAGGCGGCCGATACGGTCGCGGCGCTGTGGGCGCGTCAAGGGAACGCGCCCTGCATCCCGCCGGTTGACCGTCGCGCGAGCGCCGGCCTAGGATGCCCGCGCCCATGGCCCTCCTGACCCTGGGCGCCCGCGGTCGCCCTTCCGAGCCGGCCCGCAACCCGCTGACCGTGCGCGCGCGCGTTGCGCCGCGGCCCGAGCCGCCCTACGACCGGCTCTTCGACCCCCTCACGCAGGACCTGGTGGAAGACGGGCCGCTGACCCGCGAGCGCTTCGCGATGCGCTGGAGCGACACGGCTGCCCTGCGGACGCTCGCCCGGGCCAAACTCGCCTCGCTCGCCGCGCCGCTTGCCGCAGAACTGGCCGAATACCACCGCCGCCTGGGCGCCTCGCCCCGCTCGATGGAGTCGCTCGAGCGGCTCGAGCGCGGCGAGGCGGCATGCGCGGTGGCGGGCCAGCAACCCGCGCCGCTCGGCGGGCCTCTCTACTCGCTCCACAAGACCGCGACTGTGGCGGGCCTTGCGACCGTCATCACCGAGCGCACGGAGGTCCCCTGCGTGCCGCTCTTCTGGATGCACGGCGAGGATTCGGACTTCGACGAGATCCGCTCGGCCACCTTCGCCGACGCCAGCCTCACGCTGCGGGAGCGCGCCCTGCCCGACGGCGCGCATGCTGCGGGCGGCCTGGTGGGCTCGATCCCGGTCGCGCCCCTTGCGGCGCTTGGGGAGGAGGCGCTGCAGGCATGGGCCGGCCTGGCGGGGCAGGGCGAGGCGGGCGAGTTGCTGCGGACCTCGCTCGCGCGGGCGTGCGACCTGGGCGAGGCCAACAGCGCCCTGATGCTGGCGTTGTTCGCCGAATCCGGGCTGGTGGTGGTGGACCCGCGGCTGCCCGGGCTCCGGGCCGCTGCGCGGCCGGTGCTCGATCGCTACCTCGCGCGCGCTGCGGAGCTCGCCGGTGCCGCGCGCCAGGCCGGCGCCTGGCTCGAGGCCCGGACCGGCCGCCGTCCGCTCTCGGACGCCGCGCTCGAGTCGTTCGTCTTCGCGATCGATGGGGATGCGCGGCGCAAGCTGTCGCCGGCCGAGGCGCTCAGGATGTCGGGCGCCCGGACGCTCTTGCCCAGCGTGGCGCTGCGGCCGGCCGTGCAGGACGCTGTCTTCCCGACGGTGGCGATGGCGTGTGGCCCGGGCGAGATCGCCTACCTCGCCCAGTTGCGTGAGGTCTTCGAGGGTCTCGGGGTTGCGGCCGCCTGCCCCGTGCCGCGCCTCGGGATCACCTGGTTACCGCCGGCCGCAGTGGCCCTGATCGAAGCCGCGGGTGTCGAGCCGTGGGAAGTGGTGGCGGGCACGGATGCCATCCTGCGGCGGTTCGCCGAGGAGTCGGTGCCCGCCGGTCCGCGCGCGGACCTCGCGCGCGCGCGCGCCGATGCCCTGAGCGGTCTCGAGCGTCTTGCCGCCTCGGCCCGCGAGGTGGATGCGAGCCTGCCGCAACTGGTGGAATCGGCCCGCGCGAAGGTGGAGTATCAGTTCCAGCGCCTGCTCGATGGTCTTACCGGCAAGGTGCGTCACCGGCTCGAGCGCGGGCACCCGGAGTGGCCTCGCCTGCGCCACTACCTGATGCCCGGAGACCGGCTGCAGGAGCGGCGGCTCGCCTCGCTGGAGGTGGTGGCGTACCGCGGCCATGCGGTCGTCCCGGCGTTGTGCGACCTGGCCGCCGAACATGTCCGCGCGCTCGCGCGCGGCGTCAACGAACACCTCGTCGTGGAGCTGTGACCATGCTGGATGCCCTGTTCTTCGGTGCTCACCCCGACGATGTGGAACTCTCCTCGGGCGGTCTCGCGGCGCTGCTCGCCGCGCACGGTCACGCGGTCGGGATCACGGACCTGACGCGCGGCGAGAAGGGCACGCGCGGTGACGTCGAGGAGCGCGCCGCCGAAGCCGCCGCCGCCGCACGCGAGCTGGGCGTGGCCTGGCGGGGGAACCTGGGACTGCAGGACCTTGGTCTCGACCGCCACGACCACGGGCAGCAGGCCGCGGTCGTCGCCTGTCTGCGTGAGCACCGGCCGCGGCTGGTCGTGGCGCCCGACCCGGATGATGCTCACCCCGATCATGTCGAGGCCTCGCGCCTGGTCGAGCGCGCCTGCTACCTCGCGGGCCTGGCGCGTTTCGAGACGGGGCCGCGATCGGCTGGCGACGCCGCAGGCGAGCCTTCCGCGGGGAGCCTGGCTCGCCACCGTCCCGAGCGCCTGCTCTTCGCGCTCTACCGCAGCGCGGCGCGGGCGCACCTGGTGGTGGACGTGAGCGCGGCGTGGGAGCGCCGCATGCGGGCTGTTCGCGTACACCAGAGCCAGCTCGACCCGGCGCGTGGGCCGGCGACCTATCTCACCGAGCCGGGGTTCCTCGAGGAGATCGAAGCGCGTGCCCGCTCGCTGGGCGCGCTGATCGGTGTGCGCTACGGTGAAGGCTACCGCGTGCGCGGTCCCGTGCCGGTCACGGACGCGCGCGCCCTGCTGCCGGCGGGATTCGAAGGAGGCGTGCGATGAGCGCGGTGAAGCGACGGGGTTCCGGCGCGAAGGGCCGGGCCGGGGGAGTGGACGCGGCCCGCCGCGCCGCCCGGACCCGGGCGAAGGCCCCGCGGGCGGCGGCGAAGCACGCGACGACGCCGCGCCCGGCACGCACGCAGGCGCGGCGGAAGATCGGTATCACCTGCTACTCGCACTTCGGGGGCAGTGGCGTGGTCGCCACTGAACTGGGGCTCGGGCTCGCGCGGCGTGGCTGGGACGTGCACTTCATCGCCCACCGGCTGCCGTTCCGGCTGCGGCGCTTCGAGTCCAGCATCTTCTTCCACGAGGTCACGCCCGTCACCTACCCGGTCTTCGAGCAGCCGCCCAACAACCTGGCGCTCGCGGCCAAGATGGTCGAGGTGGTCGAGAACCACGGGCTGGACCTGCTGCACGTGCATTACGCGATGCCGTTCGCGGCCAGCGCCTATCTCGCGCGCCAGCTGGTGCTGCCGCGCCAGCTGGGCGTGGTGACCACGCTGCACGGCACGGACATCAGCGTGCTCGGAGTGGATCCGGCCTACTTCCGCGTCACCCAGTTCAGCATCCAGTCGAGCGACCGGGTGACGGCGGTGAGCCGCTTCCTGGCCGACAGCGCCCGGAAGAACCTCGGCATCACGAAGCCGATCGAGGTGGTCTACAACTTCGTGGACCCGGAGATCTTCGTCCCGCGCGGTCGGTCCGGACTGAGGCTGGCCCCGCCCGAGACCCGAGTCCTGATGCACGCCTCCAACTTTCGTCCGGTCAAGAACATCCCGGTCGTGATTCAGGTGTTTGCCGAGGTCCGCAAGCACCTGGCGGCCAAGCTCGTGATGATCGGGGACGGTCCGGAGAAGCCGGCGGCCGAGCAACTGGCCCGCAAGCTGGGCGTGGAACGGGACGTGCTATTCCTCGGAAACCAGGATTGCATGGAGGAACTGCTCCCACTTGCCGATGTCTTTCTGTTGCCCAGTTCGTCCGAGAGCTTCGGCCTCGTGGCCCTCGAAGCCATGAGCGCCGAGGTTCCGGTCGTGGCCTCCAATGTCGGAGGTCTGCCCGAGGTCGTGGAGGAAGGCGTGACCGGTTTCCTGCACGAGGTTGCGGACGTCCAGGGCTACGTCGGATCGGTGCTCGAGTTGCTCACCCACGAGAAGCTGCGCCGCGCCATGGGCCGTCGCGCCCGCCGGATCGCGCGCGAACGCTTCAACGTGGACGACATGGTGGATCGTTACATCCAGGTCTATGACTCGCTGCGCTGAGGCATGCCTGGACGACCACGCGGGCCAGGAGGGACCATCGCGGTGATGGACGGTGCGGTCATGGCGGCCGGGGCCCTTGCGGCTTTCCGGAGGGACCATGCGTCTGCGGCATGAACCCCTCGACCTCGCCACCACCTACGACTTTCGCATCTCGTCGATGGGTGGGCGCAGTTGCCACGAGAACCTGCTGGTGCGGATCGAGCACGAGGGCCTCGAAGGTCTGGGCGAGGCCGCTCCCGCGCGCTACTACGGCGAGAGCCAGGCTCTGGCCGGCGCCGCGCTCGACGCGTGGGCACCGCACCTGGGTGAGGACCCGTTCGCGCTCGAAGCGCTCGGAACCCGGCTCGACCTGGTGCTCGAGGGGCAGTGGGCGGCTCGGGCCGCGCTCGACATGGCGCTGCACGACTGGATCGGCCGCAAGCTGGGGCTGCCGGTGTGGCGACTCCTGGGGCTCGACGCGTCGGCCGCGCCGCGCTCCTGCGTGACGCTGGGCATGGCCCCGCCCGCCGAGATGGAGGAAAAGCTCGAGACCGTGCTCGACTTTCCGCTCGTCAAGGTGAAGCTGGGTGCGCCCGGCGACGTGGAGAACCTGCGCCGGATCCGGCGCCGCTATGCCGGGAAGCTCCAGGTGGATGCCAACACGGCCTGGAGCCCGGCCGACGCCGTGCGCGTGCTGCGCGAGATCGAGCCGCTCGGCATCGAACTGGTGGAGCAGCCGGTGCCGCGCGAGGACCTGGCGGGGTTGCGCTGGGTGCGCGAGCGCAGCGGCATCCCGGTCTTCGCCGACGAGAGCGCGCACCATCTGCGGGATCTCGCCGCCCTGGCCGGGTGCGTGGACGGTGTGAACCTCAAGCTCATGAAGACGGGCGGCCTGCGCGAGATGCTGCGCATGATCCACGCCGCACGCGCGCTGGGGCTGAAGGTCATGCTGGGCTCGATGGTCGAGTCGAGCCTCGCCCTCTCGGCGGCGGCGCAACTCGCCCCGCTGGCCGACTACCTGGACCTGGACGGACACTGGCTGCTGGCGGACGATCCCTTCACCGGTGCGCCGCTCGAGCGGGGCGTGATCGCACTCTCGGAGCGGCCCGGGCTCGGGGTCGTGCCGGCGCGACCGGCTGGCGGGGCGCCATGAGCCGGAAGCTCGCGATCTACGTCATCTCGGTCGGCCTGGTCGCCGCCCTGCTGCTCGGCTTCAACCTGCCGCGCGGGCTCGAGTCCCAGTGGGGCCACTACCTGGTCTGGATCATGATCTTCGTGATCTCCGAGAGCATGTGGCTGAGCACCATCTCGGGCGAGGCCACCTGGAGCCTCTCCTCGAGCGCCACGCTCGCCGCCTGCATGCTCTGGGGCCACCCGCCGGCCATGTGGATCGCGGCGCTCGGCACGGTGGTGGCGGAGTTTCTGGTGCTGCGCAAGCCCTGGATGCGCGCCTGGTTCAACGGTGGGCAGATGGCGATCACGATGTGGGTCGCGGGTTGGGCCTTCATTCTGCTGGGGGGCCCGGGCGATGGACTCCACGCGCTGCTGACGGGGGACGTGCAGGCCGGGCAGTCGGTGGCGCTGCGGCTGGCGCCGGCGATCCTCGGTTTGTTCGTCGGCTTCCTGCTCGTGAACCGCGCGCTGGTGGCGGTGGCGGTGGCCTGGTCCACCGACAGGCCCTACCTGCGGGTGCTGCGCGAGGACTGGTTCTACGCCGAACGGCTGCTCGAGGACGGCGCGGCGTTCCTGCTCGCGCCCCTGATGGTGATCTCCTACGGCGCCATCGGCTATCTCGGGGTGGCGCTGTTCTACGCGCCGCTCTACATGATCTACGAGTCGGGCCGGCGCTACGTCGAACTCCAGAAGGCGCAGCGCCAGATCGTCCACACCGAGCGCCTGGCGGCGAAGGGCGAGATGGCGGCGGAGATCGGCCACGAGCTGCGCACCCAGCTGGCCGCCATCAGCGGCCACGCCCAGATGCTCCTGAAGGACGCCGATCGCAAGGTCTACGAGCACGTCGAGCGCCGCGGACGCATCATCATCGAGCAGTCCCGGCGCATGGAGCTCATCGCCAAGGGATTGATGGACTTCTCGCGGGCCGAGCTCGTCGTGGAGCGCGTGGA
>Ga0315273_10010023_pt1 | contig 12050 bp, 8 predicted proteins | sample YL17G02_0_MG_FD_205753 | JGI IMG/M metagenome (GOLD analysis project Ga0315273, IMG submission 205753) | Sediment microbial communities from Yellowstone Lake, YNP, Wyoming, USA - YL17G02_0 | ecosystem: Environmental > Aquatic > Freshwater > Lake > Sediment | place: USA: Wyoming | collected... | reverse complement strand
CATCGAGACGTTCACAATCCGCGCGCGGTCGTTCGCTGTGTAGGAGAGCGCGGCGGCTCCGTCGCCGGTCGCGGTGTGGTAGAGCCCGTACGACAGAAACCTCGCGGCGGCCACGCCGAGGGCGCCCGCGGTGTCGTTCCCCATGGCCTCGGCCCAGTCCAGCAGGTTCCACCCCACCGTCGCCGTGACCACCGCATTCGGAGTCCCCGCAGGAGCGAAGAAAAACCGCGACTGCCACGGGAACGGATAGCCCCACGCGATCCACGCGTCACGGCGGACCGCGATGAATTCGAGCAGCGCGACCAGCTCGCGAGCGATCCGCTGCGATTCGGAGGCGCCCAGCGAATCACGACCACGCGCGACGGCGCCCAGGAAGAGGCCGAGTCCCTTCGGATTCACGGAGTGCGGAGGGGAAAGCAGGCGGCGAACCGTGGAGGAACGCAGCGCTGCCTGCGTGACGAAGATGCGGGCACCGGCGCCAAACGGAATGGCGATGCGGCCGAGGGTGGAAAGAAGCCCGTCGTAGGGATCAGGTCCGGACCAGCCGGCGCGCTCCGCCCTCGCCAGAACCGCGCGAAGCGCCGCTTCGGCCGTCACGTCACCATTCCCCAAGCCGGAGCGGCCTCCCGTCGCGAATCGAACGCGCCGCCGCCAGGGTCAGCGCGGTGGTGCGGATGCTCTCTTCTTCCGGGATCGGCGTCGGTCCCCCCGTGCGGGCCGCCTCCAGGAACGCGCGGATCTCGGCGCGGTGCCCCTTGTCCTTCACGGACCACTTCACGCGCGCCACCTTGCCCGCGCGGTAGCATTCCGCGTGGCGGAAATCCTCGATGACGATGGAAGTCCCCTGCCGGTGGACCTCGAAGCGCTCCTTGGCCAGCGATGGATCGCCGCTGGAGACGTACTCGATCATCGCCATCGAGCCGTTCGCGAAGGCAATCTCGATCGCGAAGTCCTGCGGCGTCTTCATGCCGCGGCCGGCATCGCGGTCGCGGCCCAGCACTTCGACCGGCTCGCTTCCCGCGACGTGGCACGCCAGGTCGATGAAGTGGCACGCCTCTCCGAGCAACCTGCCGCCACCGATCTCCGGATCGAGGAGCCAGTGCTCGGCGGGGAGCGGGCCCGCGTTGACGCGGCAGAGGAATCGCATACCGCCGCGGTCGGCGCCCAGACGCTCCAGCGCCCATGCGATGGCGGGGGCGAATCGGCGGTTGAACCCGACCATCAGGCGGCCTCGGGTCGCGCGGATCGTCGAGGCCACCTGCGCGAGCGACTCCGCGGTCAATGCCAGCGGCTTCTCAACGAAGACGGCCCGATCGGCGCGCAGGGCCGCGTCGGCGAAAGCGGCATGCGTGTCGTGGCGCGTCACGATCACGACGACGTCGGTCTCCGCGTCCAGCCACGCCTCCGAGGGTGTGGTCGTGGCACCCTTGAATTCCCAGCGCTTCCGCGCGGCCTCCGCCTTGAGCGGGCTGGCGGTCGCCACTCGCGCGAAGGCAACACCCGGAGTGGCCGCGATGGCGGGAAGAAGCGTCGCGCTGGCGAAGTTCCCAAGGCCCACCACCGCGACCCGCAGCGTGCGCGGGGGGAATGCGGCGGGAGAGGGCGGGGTGGCGCCGGTGCGCGCGGAAGCGGCCGCACGGGGCCGATCGGACGGCGCGGACGTCGTCCCAGCGGCTCCGAATTCCAGCACGAGCGAGATCGGCGACGGGCCCTCGGCCCCCGTGAGCGCGTGATAGCCGTCCGGCGCCTTCTCGAAGGGAACCGTCATCCCTCGCAGGCCGTCCAGAGTGATCCGCCTCTCCGCCAAGAGGTCCACGAACTCCTGCATGTTGCGGCGCTCGGTCCAGGGGATGAAACCAGGAGGGTAGGCGTAGCCCTTCTCTTCGAACTCGGGATCGTAGCGGCCCGGCCCGTAGGAGCGGGAGACCACGAGCGAAAGCTCCTTCATGTAGAACGGCTCGCGCGGGATCTCCAGGTCGATCGCGCCCACGACGACGACCTTGGCGCGATCGCGAGCCGCATCGCCCGCGAGGACCAGCGGGGCGTTGTCCGCGCCGCCGGCCGTGATCAGAACGACGTCGGCGCCGCGCCCGCCGCTCCAATGAAGGATCGCCGTGGCCACCGCGCGATCGAGCGACGTCTGCGCGGCATCCGCGCCCGACTTCACGGCGAGGTCGGCGCGGTCCGCGCGCAGATCCACGCCGAAGACGTGCGCCCCCGCCGCAACGCAAAGCCGCGTGGCGATCTGACCCAGGAGGCCCAACCCGATCACGAGCACGCGATCGCCCAGCTGGACGCGCCCGGTGCGGAGGCCGTGCATGGGAATTCCCGCAATGGTGGCGAACGCGGCGTCCGACAGATCGACCACCGGCGGAACCGGGACGCACAGGTTGGCGGGCACCACCACTTGCTCCGCGTGGCAGGCGGTCGTCCCGCCGCACGCCACGCGCATCCCGACGCGCAGGTCATCGCAGCCGTCGCCGCACGCAAGGATGGTGCCGGCGAGCGAGTAACCCAGCGGCATGGGGGCCGCCAACCGCTCGCGCACCTTCTGAACGGTGGCCGCGAGCCCTTCCGTGCGCACGCTGCTGATCACCTTCGCCACCTGGTCCGGGCGGCTGCGCGCCTTGTCCAGCAGCGACTTCTTGGCGAGGTCCAGCTTGGAGAGTTCGGTCCCCGTGGAGACGACCGAATGCGAGACTTGCACTAGCACGGTGCCGCGGGCCGCGTGCGGAGCGGGAACTTCCTCCACGGACATTCGGCCCGAAGTCGGATCCAGCGTCAACTGCTTCACAGCGTGCCCTCGCTTCCCTGGGCCGCCCGGCCGGCGCGCAAGGCCCGGCGGAGACGATCGGTCCATGCCGACATCGAGTAGTTCCCTTCGTACCGCGCGCGGCCCGCCTTGCCCATCGCCTCGCGCAGTGGGGCGTCCTCCATGAGACGGAGGATCGCCGCCGAGAGGGCTTCCGGATCACCCGGCGGCACGAGAAGGCCGGTCTCGCCATCGCGCACCACGTCCGGGATCGCCCCGACGCTCTTCGACGATATGACCGGGATCCCCGCCGCCATCGCTTCCAAGATCACCATTGGCAACCCCTCATCCTTGCTGGGAAGGACAAGCACGTCCGACTCCATCAGAAGAGCGGCCACCCGGTCACGATCCAGCTCTCCAAGGAACTCGAACGCTCCTGGATTCACTGAATGTTGGACCATATCCATGCACTCGCTCCGGATCGCTTCCGCCGACTCACGATACATCGGGTCGTCGGTCCAGCGGCCAGCGAATCGGAACCTGGCCGTCGGCACGCGTTTCAGAACACCAGCGGCAGCCTCGATCACTACCGTGACGCCCTTGAACTTGAGAAGGTTGCCCAGGAAGACGACCGTGAACGCCGCCCCGGCGCGAGATGCACGCCGCCCCGGATCGAGCCCTGGGAGCGCGATTCCGTTTGGAACGACGTCGATTCGAGCGTCCGGCAACCACCGATGAAACTCCCCTCGCAACCCCTCTCCCAGCACGATGCCGCGTGCGACGCGCCCCATCGCGAGGTCGACGAATCGTCGGTACGGTGCTCGACTGGCGCGATAGAAGCGCTCGAACGCGGAGCCGTGCAGGTGGACGACAACGTGGGCACCCCCGAGCCAGGCCCCGACAAGAATCATCATGCCATCGCGGAAGAATCCCGCCGCGTTTTGCGAGATGGGAATGTACACGACCGCGGGGCGTTTCGTCACGGACAGCCAGGCGAGGCAAAGCAGGCTTCCCAGCGCGAGCGCGATGTTTCGGGCATCCCAGCGCCCCAGATTGTTCAGGTTCCGGCGGTCGGTCGTGTCCAGGTGAGTGATCTCGAAATCGTTTCCGAGGCCGGATTGGAGCATTCCCTCGATTGCCACGCTGCACCCGTGATAAGGCGGTGGGACCGGTCCGACGATCACGAGGCGCTTCTTCATCGCGGCGTCCGCTCCGGACCCGCGACGTGGCTAACGATGAAGCGAAACTTCCCGCTTGGGCTGCGCTCGATACTTTGAGGATATTCGAATCGAATCTTCATCGCGGTCCCCAGTCGTTCGACTGCGGCCTCGCGCAGTCTCGCCTCCATCGGGGGGCCATATCCGTCCGCCTTCACGATCCGCAGCACCACGGTACCGCGATCGGTCTGGACGATCTGGGCTTCGCGCACTCCCTCTGCCCCCTTGAACACGTGGTCCAATCGTCCCACGTAGTACCCCTCCGGGGTGATGATGTAGTCCTCAACCCTTCCCTCGATGCTCTCGACGAGGGGAAAGGCGCAACCACAACCACACGCGCCCGGTCCCAGCTTTAATCGATCCCCGGTCCGGTACCGGATCAGCGGCATCGCCGGATTGTTGAGCGCCGTGCACACCATGGCGCCGTTATCCGTCACCTCGAGGACACCGTAGTCAGGGCGCGCGTGCAGTCCCCCCTCCCGGCACTCGATGACATTGCATGTCATTTCTGTTTGACCATACCAATTGAAGACCTTCGTCTGGAATGCGGTCTCGATCGCCTCGCGCTGATGCGCGAGAAGAGTCTCGCTGGCGGTGATGATCGCCTTCGGGCGGATCGTGGACCCTGCCCGCGCGGCAAATGTCGCGAGCAGGTAGAGCGATGAGGGGTAACCGTGCAAGAGCGCCGGCTGAAACCGTTCCAGGGCGGCGATGTAGGCGGGCAGCGTCGACTCGCCGATGTGATAGGAGGAGAACAGCATTCGGTTCTCTGCCCGATCCAGCGCCCAGAACGGCGGTTGTGTCCGGGCGCGCGGGATGACGGGATGGCCCGCCACGTACGCGGCTCGACCTCCGAACGCGATCCCGGCCCACGCGCGGTGCCGCCAGCGGAACGCCATCTCCGTCTGGTATGCCTTGGAGTCGCAGAAGATCGTGAGCGGAGTGCCCGTGGTGCCGCTGCTCGTCTGCGGATAGAGCCGCCCGAACCGTCGATCTTCGGAGAGGAATCGGTCCGGCGCATCCGCCACGACCGCCTTGTCCAGGATCGGCCAGGACGACAGGTCGCTCGGATCGCCCCCGTGCTCCCGGTAATATGGAACCGTCGCCTTGGCCTGTGTCAGCAGGTCCTGCAGGCGGGCCGACTGCATCTTTTCGAGGTCGGCGAGAGAGAGGCGCTCGTTCTTCTCGAGCGCCTCCATGGCATCGCGGAAGGTCTTCCCGTACTTACGGCGATACGTCCGAAGCCCTTCCAGACTTACGAGGAACGACTGGAGCGGAGGAGGCGACGCGTCGTAGAGCCGCCTCGCCATGGAATTCACGGTGAGGCCTCGATGTGTCCCGTCCAGCCGAAGTGCGCGCGAAACTGGAAGGGCTTTCCCAACTCCGGAACGGCACTCACGTCCTCCGGCCGAAAATCCGTTAGGGGCAGGCGGGTTTCGTTGAACGCTTCGCGGATGATCGGGATCTTGCGCCAGTCGAAGTCCATCAGCGTTGCGCCAACGAGGTCAACCGCCACTGGATTCGTGCCCGCGAGAATGAGGCCGCACGGCTTCGCGTCGGCCTCCATCGGACCGTTCCCCTCACCAGCGATGATTCCATCCACGATGGAAAGGTACCGGAGAGGCTTCGCCCTTCGCCGGCCCGATCCATCGTAGTGAAAGAGGATCTTGTTCAGGTCGAGCACCATGCGCCATGCCGTGTCATTGCCGTACCAATTGCCGCTGCGAATCACATCCTCGGTGCGCCCGAAGACGGCCCCGCCGACGCGTTTCGCCAGAGGACCCAAGATCCGTCCCGCCGCAGGCACACGGTGCATCGCGTTCTTGAACGCCTGAATGCCCCGGCTCTGCAACCCTGCCGCCACACCGGCGTATGGCGATTCGTCCCCGCCCTCTTCGGCGGAACCCATCGAGAAGTGCGGCAGGTAGTTCTTGTCTCCGTTGATTCCCACCAGGTTCTTGAGACTGAGCGTCACACCGACCTTCTTGTGCGTCTTCAGCTTCGGGATGTTCACGAAGAGATCCGCGTCCAGGGCGAGCTTGGCCAAGAGGTACGCATGTCGTCCAGACGTGTGGTTTCGTTGCGTGAAGGCCGTGTCGTAGTCCGCGCCGTAGTACCGGGCCGTCTTGCCCTCGAAGGAGCTGTTCTCTCCAAGATCGACTTCGACGTAGCCGCCGGGCGCGTCTGGAAGGCGCCGCCGTTCCACGACGACACCACCGGCCGTCGTCCACTTTTCGCGGCGCAGGTCCATGATGCGGAAGTCGAGTCTGGGGTAGTCGCGTCTGAACTCCTCCTCCAGGCGATCGAGCCCCGTACGCTCGCGTATCAGCGAGAAGTCGCTGTCCGTCTGCGGACCATCGGCGATGGTGAGAGTTCCATTCCCTTCCATCGCACGCGCGATCTCCCGAGCAACCGCTGCTATGACGGTCCCATGCGTGATAATCTGCTCCCACTCGTCTGGCCGCGACGAGTGACTCTGGCGGATGAAGTTGGGTTTCACGACAACTCTCATGCCCGGTGCAGCAAATGATTTCAGTTGGATCCCGGCATGGGCCAGTGCGGCAGCGACCGATTCGCGGACGACCCCGGGTTCGTAGGTGGGCGCCTGCCGCACGACGCCAACGCGGGTCATCACGTCCTCCGTATCCGCGTGGGGTCTTCCGGCCCCTGCCCGATGCGCTCCAGCAAGGCCCTGATGCCACGCACCATGGAGCCAACCCCCAGATTCCCTCCCGCGTATTCGCGAGTGCTCACCTCGATTTCCCGCCTCCGCCCCGCGGGCAGAGACAGATACTCGATTACTCGGCGAGAGAGCGATTCCGGGTCGCTGTCTTCCGCGAAAAGACCCCCATCGGTTTCCCGTAGGTACTTCCATTCCGGGCTATGGTACGGCCCCCTTGGACCCGCGGGCGCCAGAACCACCGGAATGCCCATGAAGAGGCTGTCTACAACGCCCAAACCCGCGTAGCCCGGGACGACACTGGCGTCACAGCAGTAGAGCCACCGAGCCAGTTTCGCCGGATCGCGAACCTCTCCGGCGAATACAACGTCCTGTCCCATGACCAACCCGAGACGATCGCAATTCGCCTCGATTTGCCCGCGCTCCGGACCTTCGCCGATGAGGATGAGCCCGACGCTGGGGATTGTCTGGCGGATCGCGGACAAGATCGCGGGCAACCGGCGGAATCCCTTTCCTCGAATCAGACGACCGAGGCCGGCGATATAGAACCCCCTTTGGAGCCCAAGCTCGCCTCGCACGGCTTCGCGTCCGACACCGTCGAGAGTACGGCGCGCCTGAAGAAACGGCTCACCGTCCGTGGAATTGGGGGCCGCACCGATCACCTTACCTGGGTGGAGTTGCGCTAGCCGGCGTGCCATCGCCTCGTCGTAGCATAACAGGCCGTCGGCGAGGGAGATTTGCCATGCACGGCCATAGGATCCCGGGCCACGAAGTCCGCTGTAGAGTTCGAAGTTTTCGATACCGTGGCTCCACAGGATTCTTGTCGATCCAGGCAGCCGAGGCGCAAGGAGAAGCGTCCAGGTGAAATCGAGCCGCGCGCCGTGCTCGATCAGGAAGGTTGCAGGCTGGAGCCTGCGGCAGATTTCAAGGATGTCTTCCCGCCACCCAATCCGACGAGTATCCGGATAGTGAACTGCAAAGCCAGCCGCCTCGGGACGCGCGCTCTTAGCTGAAGTAGACTGCCGCGTCTTGCCCGCCACTACCACGTGTGTGTCCACGCCGGAGGCTGCGAGGCCGGCGAGAAGCGCTGGCCGATATGGCGATAGCTCGCGAGCAACATAGACAATACGGTTGGAGACCGCACGGCTCGTGGGTCGCGGGGAGTTTGCACTTGGGAGTGGAATCGTGTTCGCGAACCGGTTCACACTTTCCACGAACCGTGCGGCCTCATGGCGTACGTCATGGGTTGTTACCACGGCCTGCGCCGCTTCGCTCATCTCCTGCGCGCGTCCTTCCTCGGCGAAGAACGTCTTGATGCGGGCCGCAATTGCTTGGGTATCGCGCGGCTCGACCATGAAGCCATTCTTCCCATCCTCCACAAGGTCGATCGCCGCTCCACATTCCGGCGTGCTAATCACCGGGACGCCAGCGGCCAGCGCCTCGATTACGACCATTCCGTAGGGCTCCCTGGTCACCGGGAATACCTGGAGATCGCTTGCGGCGTAGATCGAGAGTACGTCGCCCCAGGAGACGAGCCCCATGAGCCGAACATTCTCTAAACCGCGGTGCTTGATGTCCGCGCGGACCTTATCGCGAAGAGGCCCGTCCCCCGCCATCACCAGCCAGAGATCGGGCACTTCCCGCGCGGCGAGGTCGAACGCCTCGATGACATCCAGAGGGCGCTTCCGCTCCACGAGTTGCCCCACGAAGCACACTACGCTGCCACCGACCCCCAGCCGAGATCTGGCCTCCTCCCGCGCCCCTGGGCGCCGTGCCTTCTGCTGAATCGCCACCAGGTCGGTGGTCAGTTGAATCACCGCAATGGCAGATGCCCTGGCACCCATCTTCTCGAAATACGCCCGCGTGGATTGAGAGGCTGCGATATAGCCCGCAGCGCTCGATATCAACTTTCGCCGGTAGTTGGCTTCGAGCCCGTGGACGGGATCGGTGTGCTCCGTGCCGTCATTCATGATGACAAAGCGACGTCCATCGCGCCTGCACTTCCGAGCGATCAGGGCCACCGTAGGCGAGAACCCGCCCGCGACCACGATGTCTGGGTCATGCCGTCGGATGACATCCGCCACGCCATGATTCAGCCGTGGCCGCCGGGACAGGAAGGGCACATCGAAACCCGCCAGATACTCCACGGGATAGGGTAAGTGCGGATTCATGTCCCAGTTCCTGCCTGGCTCTTGGGCTGCCTGGAACGCCACACAGAAGTGTGCGAATTCGCGGTGAACCCTTGCGAATAACTCAAGGCGGTATGGAGCCGGCACGTTGGTGACGACGAGGACTCGCAGGCGGCCCATGGCTACTCCGGGGCCCTTCCCGCTCGGGCCATGTGCTTCCACATGATCAGCAACTGAAGTTGCCAGCGAACGCGGGCATCCAGATCGACGGGAAACTCGGAGCTGTGAGGGCTTTCAACGACACCTGCGGGTTTCCGATGGCCCCTTGGTCCCCTCGGCTCAAAATGTCAACACGGTCGTAAGTTTATTCAACACGACGGTTGACGTCCCGGAGAACACGAGGCACTCGCGAGAGAGAGCCGAGAGGCTTCGCACCGCATCCCGGTAATGAACTCTCTCCGTGTCGTCGAAGACGACCACTAGCCCGGGACTGTGCCTCCCTTCGGCGATTTGCGAAGTGACGTAGGTTGCGCATTCCGATCGTGAGCGCCCGTCGATCACAATTAGATTGAACTTAGCTATCGAGGACACTGGCCGTACATACTCTGCACCAAGCTCGCGCAAGAGAACGACAGAGGGCGGAGCGAGAAAGGCACCGACTTTCTCATGCCACCGTGGATCGTGCTCGATTGAAGTGATTGTACAGCCCTGGCGATGAAACCACACGGTCGATGCGCCCGAGCCCCATTCCAGCACTTCGAATCCGGGTCGGATTCGCTCACGAACGAAATCGAGCGCCGGAAAGGTAAACGCAGGCATGGGATTCCGATGGAGATCCGAAGGACGGTAGTGTCTCAGAGTCGAGTACAATCGGTCGAGCGCGGGGTCGGTAGCGGTGAGCGCTAGAAACCTCCATGCGCTGCCGTGAAGTAGGCGGCTAATTCGACTCAGACGCGCATTCTTCATGGGGCACAAGTCAAGATGCGGGTAGATCACCGCAGGCGGTAGCCATCTGTATCGTCCTCGCGAGCTTTACTACATCGACGAAGTTCTCGCCGCGCCACACGGCGGTCCCGAGGCACGGCGCGGCGATTTCTCAAAAGCGCTTTCCCGCAAAGAGCAGCATTTCCCAGATCATTGCCGCATGGTTCGCGGTCTTCCTGAACCGCCTGGCTGCATCCGTTCGTAGACGCACAGCGGCGAATGTGCCCTCGATCACGTTCGAGATCCTCAGGCGCTCCCAGCGGCCCTTCGGGAAATCGAACAACGGGACCATCCGATCCCAGCCCTTCTCGTGGATCGCGACGGTTTGAGGATTCGCTCGACGCCAGGCTCTGGCGAACTCGGCCCCTCCGCCCTCGGCCTCGCGCCGCGTACGCGTGTAGAGGATCGCGCAGAGCATCTCCCGCGCCACCACCTGGACCTTCCGGGGCAGCTGATCCATTACGCTTAGAATCTTCTGCTTCCACCAGCCCTGCTCCGGAAGATCTCAAAGCACCCCCAGCCGCGACTCCTTCAACTCCCGCCAGGCCGAGACAACCGCGCGCGCATCCCTTCCCCCGCCGCACATATCTACGCTCGCCACAGCAAGCAGGCCTTCTCCCGGTCAAGCCCCGCGCGCACGAAACTCCCATCCGCTCACACGTACACCGGCTCTCGTTCCTCAAGCGGCTTCTGAGCCCATTCTCCGTACTCAGCTTGCCGCTTCACCCGAAGCCCCTCGATGTACGCCGGTGACAACAGCGCCATTCCCAAGCACCCCCGCACATCGCAGTTCGCGGCGTGGCGACTGCGGGCGTCTTCTCCACGGAGATCTCCCCTCCATAGCGGGCTTCCGACTGCGGCATTTGGCGGACCTAAACATTACGTCGCCTTCAACTTCTCTAACACCCATTGATCTTCGCCAGACGTTGAATCTCCTATTGATGAAGGCCGTCTAGCTGCGACGAGCATCCTACCGGTCGCAATTGAAACTCGCTTCCAGTACTCTATCACAAGTGTCGTCTGACAGATCCAGTGCAAACGGGGCGTAGCCTTTCGGTCCGCTGGAGGCTTTGATCGAAGACCTTGTGCAGCGAAAGCGCCGATGTCTAAGTATCAAAGCTCCTTTTCGCTCGCATTCTCATATGCAGCATGTGATTCAAAACAACGATCGAGATGGTTTTCGCACACTTGACATCGTCGCGTTGGCGCGATGATTGGACACTAGGCGCGGGCACCCGCGAACACCCTGCGCACCATGGGGGTTTGAATCGTGAAGGTATTTGATGCCGTTGTGAACGGGTTCCAGAAAGGTGTAAGGAGCGCACTCCATCCGAGAATCATCCAACGTGCGGCACCTGACTTTCGGGCAAGGGCGGCCGGTGCGAATAGCCTCGAGCAAGCGTTGGAGTTGACCTACAGATTCAATTTTTGCGGCATCCGGGTGAAACCTGGTCAAGTGAGGTCTGAAATACGGGCCTTTCTCACGGCAGTAGCAAGTCGACGTCCGAAAGTGTTGCTTGAAATCGGCACTGCCAATGGGGGCAGTCTCTTTCTGTTTTCTAGAATCGCGGCAGATGACGCTCTCCTCATCAGCGTAGACCTGCCCCACGGAATGTACGGGGGCGGGTATCCAGCATGGCGGATTCCCCTGTACCAAGCATTTGCTCGAAACCAGCAGCGAGTGGAATTGCTGCAAGCGGATTCGCATAATTCCCACACGATTAGTCGTGTGGAAACGCTGCTTGCAGGACGTACCTTGGATCTCCTCTTCATCGACGGCGATCACACTTACGAGGGCGTAAAGATGGATTTCGAGAAGTACTCACCGCTCATGTCCCCGGGCGGAGTGGTCGGCTTTCACGACATCGTGCCCGGTCCAGAGGCCAGCGTTGGGGGCGTCCCGCGTTTCTGGGGAGAGTTCAAGGAGAAGTTTCCTGTGACAGAAATTGTCGCGGACTGGACACAGGGTGGCTATGGGATCGGGTATACCACCACGTGAATGGCCCAGTTGGATTGCGGGTTCCGGGAGTCTCCCGAGATGAGGTGTCGAGCCAATTCCCCCGCGCTTGACGGGCCTTCGTATCATCGCGATGACTGCCCCTGCCCCGATTACCTTTCAATGGCTTGGCTCTTAGGCCTTTAATTGATCCTTCGCAGCCGCGCGTCTTCCTGTGTAGGTCTCACGACTTCTTCAAAGGAGCGTAGTCCTAGAAGCCAGAGAACCCTTCCCCAGTGGATCTCGGGACGAAATGCAGGGCGTCTCTTAAGTCCCGGATTCCAAGCAAGAA
>Ga0315273_10010022_pt1 | contig 12051 bp, 12 predicted proteins | sample YL17G02_0_MG_FD_205753 | JGI IMG/M metagenome (GOLD analysis project Ga0315273, IMG submission 205753) | Sediment microbial communities from Yellowstone Lake, YNP, Wyoming, USA - YL17G02_0 | ecosystem: Environmental > Aquatic > Freshwater > Lake > Sediment | place: USA: Wyoming | collected... | reverse complement strand
ATACTCACAGTTTCGGAAACTGCCCGGTTTCTTCAAAAACATCCCGATACGATAAGGCGGTGGATTGAAAGAAAGATGCTACCGGCCCGGAAAATTGCGGCAGGAGGGAAGGGTGTATATGTACTTCTTAAACTTGATGTGTTGGAGTTTGCAGTATCAACAGTCCTCAAACACAAACCCCGCGGAAGAAAGGCTCCCGGGCAGTTCCGCATCAATCATTCAACCCAGAGAAAGCTTCCAATTTGAAAAATGATACTCCCACTTTTTTTATTGCACGAAGTAACTCACACACTTCTATGCCTCTCATGTAAATAGAGTTTATTTATTACTGAAGTAGAAAGTTGATGTTGGAATCTTACCAATCGCGTCCGCCGCGATCATCGCCTCTTCCGCCACCACCGCGGTTTCCACCACCAAATCCACCGCTTCTTCCACCGCCTCCAAAGGGACGCCTATCTCCACCACCAAATCCACCGCTTCTTCCACCGCCTCCGAATGAGCGGTTATCACGCGGTTCCATAGGTCGGGCCTCATTTACTTTCAGGATTCTTCCTTCATAATCTTTGCCATCAAACATGGCAATTGCTGCTTTTGCTTCTTCATCAGAACTCATCTCAACAAATCCAAATCCTTTGGATCTATTGGTAAATTTATCCATGATGACTGTTGCAGATACAACTGTTCCTGCCTGTGAAAACGATTGCTTCAAGGAATCATCAGTCACTGAATACGGTAATCCACCTACATATAATTTTGCTGCCATACTACTCCTTTTAAAAAATACTTTTAATACAAAAACACGAAGCCTTTTTTTTCACGCTTTTTGTTCGTATGCTCCTCTCATACAAACGGAAAATGGTGAAAAATACAGGTGTGTTTTACATGAACTGATTTTTTGGGGGGATAATTGATTATGAAACGTATTACTCATGAAATCAATGGAAACAACACGGTCGGAACAAGAGAAAGAAGGATAGAGCCTACGAGGGCATTCCATAATCCATCTACAACAAATCCAGGTGTCATATCAAATCACCGAATACACAAATTCTTACTTGTGTAAGTGTATCACATTTCATGCTTTTCGGCTATACCGCTAATTTTCAGAGCTTCTGACGCGGTTTTTGCACTCATAAGTTTCTCCCGTAGAAGAGCAGATCCGTCAAAATCACGGATGTACAGTTTGAAAAATTTCTTCATCATCACAAATTTGTGAGATTTGGGGCCGTACGTAGCTTCAAAAAGCTCCAGGTGTTTGACGAGCAGCTGAAGTAGTTGGTCATGAGATAGGGTCTCCCCTTTTGGATCAAAACAATTGATATCCTGAAATATGCCCCGTCCGATCATAATCCCATCAGCACCGGACTCTCTGTGACGCTCCAGGGCCTGTTGGTATGACGTGACATTCCCATTTCCTATGACTGGGGTCTTACTGCCTAATTTTTTTCCAATATCAACCGCCTTTTTTATTTCATCCCAATCTGCTGGTTTCTTGTACTGTTCTTTTGCGGTTAGCCCATGAATGATAAGAGCATCCAGGTCGTGGGACAACAAAAACCGCACCCATTCCTCTGTTTTTTTTCGTGCATATCCAATCCTGGTTTTGACGCTCACCTGCAGGGGATTTTCGCTCAATCGCGCTCCCTCCTGCACTGCCCGGATAATTTTTCCGGCTAAATCAGGGTTTTCAATAAGGGCAGCTCCCCCTCCCATTTTCGTCACATTTTTATCAGGACAGCCCATATTGATATCTATCCCGTCAAACCCCATTTCCGCAATATCTTTGGCAGATTGAAAAAATAACTCCGGGGTAATGCCCCAAATCTGGGCAACCAGCGGACGTTCTTTTTGGGTAAACTGAAGTTTCGTAAGCGTCTCTTTTCTTCCCTTTGAATTCATGCCTTCGACGCTGACAAACTCCGTAAACATCACGTCCGGTTTATAGATTTTTACGACCATCTGACGGAATACCGAGTCCGTCACTCCTTCCATGGGAGCAAGGCAAGTAAATGGTTTTGGAATCTGGTTCCATGCAAATGTCATATATGAAGAAGTGCCACCGTTGTTTGTTCCCCATGTCCCGGGTAAAGTATTGTTTCGTTTGGTAACGACAGAATTTTTTTCACCGATAAAAGGAGTGCCTGTTTATCTGAATAGATGTGCCGCCAATCTCCGATACCCCCGCCGGCAAACACAGTGTCACCGGTAAAGCATATTTGGTCCTTTTGAGAGTAAAAACATACTCCACCCGGTGTGTGACCAGGAGTTTCCAGTATGGCAAATGAGGATGAACCAACTCTGAAAGACGAATTATTTTGCAATTCTTTGGAAGGATTGGGAGGTGGTTCAATAATGGGAATGTGGAGATAATGCTCTGCTGATTTTTGCATGCCAGTCAGGAGAAATTCATCTTTGGGATGGAGATACAAAGGGATATCAAACGTGTGTTGCAGTTCAAATGCCGACAGAACATGGTCAAAATGCCCGTGCGTGGCCAGGATTGCAATCGGCTTTAATTTTTCTGAAACCACCACCTCTACGATATATGATGCATCATCACCTGGGTCGATAATAAGGCTTTCTTGTGACTTATCTTCAGAGACAATATAACAGTTAGTTTGAAGTTGCCCTACAACGAGGGTTTTGACGTGAAGCATCGGTATTATAGTTTCTTTTTAAATTCCTCCCGTGTACTCCCCATCTTTTTCGTATTTTCAGTAATCTGAACCGTAGGAGCTACACGGCAGTACATCTTATCTTGTAAATCTTCCCCGAGCGCGACCCCTGCTCCCACAAATGAACCTCTCCCGATTTTGACGCCCGGCATGACACTGACATTGACCCCGATTCTGACTCCGCTTCCGATCATTGCACCCAACTTCACTCTTCCCGTGTTTATTTGTTCATCTATTACTTTTGATGAAACCGCACTTTCATCCAGTCTTAGGTTTGCAAGGACTGTTCCTGACCCCATGGATACGTCTGATGCGATGACACTGTCGCCGGCGTAGTTTGTATGAAACCAACAATTGTCTCCGATATAACTTCTGGTGATATCCGTGCTAAATCCCGTAACACACCCGGCCCCGATATGCGAATGCCTGATAAGATTATTATTTCCGATGATCGTGCCTTTCCCGATAAATACAGGACCCACTATTTTAGTTCCCTCGCTTATTTTGACGTCTTCTTCAATAATGACCGGCCCTTCAATGGTCACAAATTTTCCGATTTTTACCGTTGAATCAATATTTTGACCTTTGATCGTCCGGAGACACGCTTCCATCACGGGTAAAATATGCCACGGATACTTGAGGTACAGCCATTCAGTCTTTGTAATTACCGGTATGGCTTTTGATCCATTTTTTATTAATTTATTGAGAGCCCGTTCATACCCGTCACCAGGACGTTTTCCATAGGTTTTTAGTAACGCACAAAATGTTTGCATGTCCGGAATGATATCCACGACCAGACTGACCAAGTCTCCCGGCTCTTTTCCTTCTTTTGGCTTTTCGATAATTTCAGATATGGCGGTACCATCATTTGATAATTTCAGATACCCTCCGGGAAAATAAGATGATACCCGCACTGCTGCTATAAAAAGGGATGTTGATTCTTTTTTATGAACGTCAATGATCTGTTTCAAAAGTTCGTCTTCATATATGTCTGACGCATTTAAAATAAGTGCCGGCTTGTCTCCGAGACTGCGCCCTGCGGCCAGTACTGCCTGACCCTGTCCTTTTCCTTCCTGCACGACAAACTCTACGGAAAGTTTTTTTGGAATGGATACGGTTTCTATCTCCGGAAGACTTTCTTTATTGGCTACAACGATACTGTGCTTCACACCGATCCGTACCAACTGTTCATAATGCCAATAGAGAAGCGGCTTCCCAAAAAAAGGAGTAAGGTTTTTTTGCGTAAACGGCCAAAACCGCGTAGATTCTCCGCCTGCCAGTATAATGACGTCAATCATATTTTTTTCCTCTTAATGCTATGATATAGCATCTTCCGTCACCCGATCAATATGCGCACCTAACGCACACAATCTTTTTTCAATATGTTCATATCCCCTGTCAACCTGTTCAATACCATAGAGATAACTTTTCCCTGAACCGATGATGGTCGCAAGAAGAAGTGTAGCCCCTGCGCGCAAATCATTGATTGACAATACTGCATTGTGAAGATTCGTCGGACCGGTTATTCTGATAGCCTGATGAGTGTCAACAGGCCGGTCATTCCAATTAAAATTATAAAATTCTTCCGGATTTTTTATGTCGGGATCAAAATACGTTATCCGTGCTCCCATTTTTTTCAATTCCTCTACATAGGTAAACCGGTTCTCAAACACTGTTTCATGAACTACAGATTCCCCTTTTGCCTGTGTCATGAGAAGTGCCCATGGCGCCTGCCAATCGGTCATAAATCCCGGGTAAATTTCGGTTGTCACATCGACGGCAGTGAGTGCTTCTTTATAAAAATACCGCGTAGATTCAGCATCTATTGCTTCATATCCGCCGCCGGCTTTAGTGAGCGCTTCCAAAAATGCCCCGAGATATTGCCGTCTTGAATTATGAACAGTAATATCTCCTGTTGAGGCGATCGCGGCTACGGCAAACGTCACCTCTTCATTTCTGTCCGGCATGATTTCAAATTCTGCCGAGTGGAGCGATGATACACCCTCTATTACAATCTCCCGTTTTCCTGTCCGTTTTATGTGCGCTCCCATATGTTGCAACAGGTCAATAAGATTATCAACTTCCACTTCCTCTGCGGCGTTATGGAGTGTCGTCGTGCCCTTTGCTAAAATTGCAGCCAAAAGTATTGTTTCCGTACCCGTATGGGTATTTTTTTCAAACGTTATTTCTGCTCCGTGGAGCTCTTTTGCCTCTGCGTGGAAATACCCGTCATCCGACGTATAGGAAATCGATGCTCCCATAGCTTTCAACCCATCAATATGCCGGTCTATAGGACGGGCACCAATTCTGCAACCGCCCGGATTAGGAATAATGGCTTTTCCGTACCGGGATAAAAGCGGACCCAAAACCATTGAAGAGGTACGGAGCCGTGCTCCTACCTCCAGGGGAACCGTACAGGTGTGGGAGGAATTTTTTGTAATCGTAACGGTAGATCCCGTCAATGCAGCATGTTTTCCTAAATGTCCCAATACTTCCAGCATCAGATGGACATCACGGATATGAGGAACATTCTTAATGATAATATCCTCATCGGTAAGAAGAGAAGCAACGAGTGCTTTGAGAGCGACATTTTTCGCGCCTGCAATCATTACGTGTCCGATTAATTTTGCCGGTCCGTCAACAATAAATTTTTCCATACGCGGTTTGTTGTTAAACAAACTCTCCGATGCGGAGTATTTCTTCTTTCAAACGTACGCCGAATTTCTTTTGTATGCTTTTTTTCATCGTATCAATCAATTCTACCACATCAGATGCGGTGGCTCCGGGGTGGGCAATGACAAAGTTTGCATGAAGTGTGGACACTTCTGCTCCGCCTACTTTCATTCCTTTGCATCCTGCTTTATCTGCAAAATACCCTACACTCGTTTGATGATCGGGAGTTCCAAACGAAAGCGCCTCTGCAGGAGTAATATTTTTAAATATGCACCCTGCGGTATGGACACCTTGAGGCTGAGTTTCCCTCCGATACGCAATGCTTTCATTTGCCCGATTCCACAAAACATCCGTATTGTCCTTTTTAAGAATAAATACTACGCGAATGAGCGTGTCGTCACTTTTCTGAAGACTGCTTGTACCATAGGAAAAATTAAAATAATTCTTATCAACCTGTTTCAGCTGATTGTCCTTTGTTAGGATAACCGCCTGATATACCGTATCACCAACATTCCCCATTGGCTTGGTCCATTTAGAATTCATATATATGGCTCCCCCAACTGATCCCGGAAGACCTAAGTGCATCTCTAATCCCGAAAGACCTTCTTCAATCGTAAAACGGACAAGCTTATTCATAGGAACTCCGGAGTCAACTTCCAAATACACTAAACTCTCTTTGTTTGATCCTTGTACTTTTCCTTTCATTCCCTTGATGGTTATCCCTGATGAGTTATTTTTTATGACAAGTCCCCGGAATCCTTTATCACCAACAAGAATATTGGAGCCTCCTCCTAAAACAAACAATGGGATATGGAGATTTCGTGCCGCTATGACAATCCTGACCAGTTCATCGCCGGTTGTTGCAGTAAAAAACAAATCCGCCGGTCCGCCCACTTTATATGTCGTGTACGGAGCCAATAATTCACGTTCTTTTATTTTTCCCACAAATTGCTTTTTCAATTCCCCGTATTTATTATTCATATACATTTTTTATTTGTAGATTTTTCGGATTTGTCGGATTTGTAGATTTTTCATTATTTCCCTCCCCCATCCATAGATATCTCCTGCCCCCATACAGACAATGACATCTCCGTCTTTCGTATATTTTTTCAAAAATGATATCGTCCCTTTTATATCTTTCACATAATATACATCTTTTTGGTGTTTAGAAATTTCTTCTGCCAAATTCACGCCGGTCACCTCACGTGTTCCATTTTCGCGGGCTGATGCGTAAATATCAGCAATAAGAACACAGTCGCTTTTCCGGAAACAAAGACCAAACTCCTGCAGTAATGCTTTGGTACGCGAATAGGTGTGCGGTTGAAATACAGAAATAATGCGTCTGGTGGGATACCACAAGCGTATACCGTCAAGTGTTGCCGCTATTTCGTTCGGATGGTGCGCATAATCGTCGTAGACGGTACATGTTTCTGTTTTCCCGATCAGCTCAAACCTTCGCTTCGTTCCGTAAAAAGCATCTAATCCTCTCTTACTATCCTCCCATGAAATACCAAGAGCGTATGAGGCAGCTATTGCAGCAGCAGCGTTAGCGATATTGTGATTTCCGGGGACATGGAGCGTAAATGAGCCGATTGCCATCCCGCGGAATTCTGCTTCAAATACTGTTTTTCCCGCTTGGAACAGAGTCTTCGTGATATGAAAATCTGCGGATTTGGAAAAACCATAGGTCAAAATATTTTTTGTCTTTAAAAGAAGCGCGCTATTTGCGTCGTCGACATTGACGACCGTCATTGCAATTCCCTCTTCCTGATTTTGAAGGGCAAGAAAAGCATTTTTCACCTGATCCAAATTTTTATAGACATCCGGATGATCATAATCAATGTTCGTCACAACGAGTACATGAGGCTGTTGCCAGAGAAACCGCGGGCTAGAGTCATGGGTCGGATCCGTCACATATTCATCTGCCTCTGCCACAAACTCTTCGCCTTTGCCAAAATGTCCGGGATTCCCTAATCCCCTGATATCGCCACAGCCGATTGCATAGGATGGGTCGCGGCCGCTTTTTGCAAGAATGGTCGCAATCATCGCACTTACGGTCGTTTTTCCATGACTTCCTGCAATGGACACTTGCACGGATTCTTCCATAAAAAATCCTAGTGCCCTGCCGTGCGGCATGGTCTCTATCCCCATTTCTTTTGCGGCAATGACCTCAACATTGTCGCATCCCCCGTGAGCGCCGGTATAAATGACTAAATCCGGCTTATTCAAAGGGTCTATATGAACTCCGGAGAACCCCTTCATGGGGATAATGCTCATTTTTTCAAGCGATTCTTTGGTTGGAAATTCTTCTTCAACATCAGATCCCGTCACTCTCATTCCCTTTTCTTTACAATAAATGGCAAGGGCGGTCATCGCCACTCCTTTTATCCCGACAAAATAAACGGATTTTAGCTTCGTAGCATCAATGTTCATACGCTCTATTATAGCAAGTTATAAAGATCATTTCCTGAAGCCGATTACTCCCATTATTTCACCCGCAAGCGGTGCTCCGCTTTTACGGAATGAATAAAAATCACTGGTATTGCAATATGTACAAAGAGACGGGTCACTATCAATATGTTTTTCCGGAATTCCGGAGGAAAGAAGATCGTCTTTGTTCGCTTTTCCAAGATCAATATATGATTTTCCTTCTTTATGGATAACAACACCGGAATTCTCATCCCACAGCTGTTGGAATACCCGCATGCGTGTATCATCAACATCATAACAGCAAACGCCAATATGGGGACCAATGGCCACACGAATATCTGATACGTTTGAACCGCATTGCTTCATCTGTTTAATAAGTGTTCTTCCTATGTGAAGGGTTGTTCCTTTCCACCCTGCATGAGCTGATCCAATGATACGTATCATTGGATCAAAGGCAAGCAGTGGTACACAGTCTGCAGTGTGAACCGAAAGAGCAATAGAATTATCATCCGATGATTGTTTATAGACTAATCCGTCAACGCCGGGAATCATCCTTCCACTATCGTATTGAGAAATAATCTGAATCTTGTCTTTGTGGATTTGTTCCTGTTGTACCAATGACGCTTCATCAACTCCTAGTGCAGAAAGAAATATCTTCCGTTTTTCCTGATCCCGCATGTCGCCAAATTTTTTCGTGGAGAACCCGTGAATAATACCAGGTACATTCAATAAAGTTGACTGATAAATACCCAATGTGGATTTTTTCATGCAGGGTGCAACCCTTCAAGAACTTTTTTCACTTCCTCCTGATCACTCCATGGATATTCTTTTGTCCCTCTGCATAAACTTTTTTCATGCCCTTTGCCGGTAAGCATAACCAGATCTCCTTTTTTTGCCCTTTCAATGGCAAAGCGTATAGCATCAGTCCGGTTTGGGATACGATGCAGTTCCTTTTTTGAGGAAATTCCTTTTTGAATCTCATCCATGATCGTTTCCAGTTCTTCAGTCCGGTAATCCTCTTCTGTTAATACAATGATATCAGCAAATTGAGATGAAGCTTTGCCCATACCCGGCCGTTTATACGGATCCCGAAGTCCCGCGCTTCCAAACACATGAATGAGTTTGCCTTTCACCAGTGGACGCACTGTTGATAAAGCTTGGGTGATTGCATTAGGCGTATGGGCAAAATCCACAATGACAGAAAAATTCTTTTTGTACACAAATTCCATCCGTCCGGGAATTCCCGGAAAATCAGCAATTGCTTTTCTGATTGTTGTGGGGTCAATAGAAAGAGCTTTTCCAACAGAAATCGCTGCTAAACAATTATATTGATTAAACTCACCCAGTAAATGTGTCCTGAAGGGAAATGTTTTCGGCGTTATATCGGCATCTGTTTTTATCCCGTACGTAACGATATGGTGTAAATGAATCGATTCATCTACAGCAGAATATATTGGCTGTTCATCTTTATTCACAATGGCGATGTATGACCGCTCCAGCAACGTTAGTTTTGTTTTTAAATAATTGTCAAATGTCCCGTGCCAATCGAGATGTTCAGGCGTTACGTTGGTAATGACCCCCACCCGGAACGGAATACCGAAAATCCGATGCTGGTCTATCCCATGAGACGTCACCTCCAAAACCATATGCGTATCCCCGTGATCAACGGCATCACGGAGATATTTTTGGACGTACCATGCGTTCGGCGTAGTGACGTGAGATCCCGTATCGTATGTTTTGCCTCCTATAACGGCATGAACCGAAGTAATAATCGAGGCATGAATACCGGCTTTTTTGAGAATTTCGTAGATAAGCGTTGTAGTCGTGGTCTTACCGTCCGTCCCGGTAACACCGATAACCGTAAGCTGACGGGAAGGGTCACGAAACCAAAAAACTGAAAATACTCCTATAAGCAAATGGTATACATTTTTAAGCATTCTGATCATAGTATATTCGCATTATATCATCGGGGAGAAATACCGTAATACAGAAACAAATCCTTCGCGATGTTGAAAAAAAGTGGTGCTGCAGTTTCCGAACCCCATTGAGACGATGATGGTTCGCGCAGTGTCACGAGCATAGCAAATTTCGGATCATCGGAAGGCGCAAAACCAACAAAAGAAGCAATTGTTTTGGTCTCGTCATAATACCCTTCAACCGGAATCTGCGCAGTTCCCGTTTTTCCGGCAATCCGGTATCCCTGGGGTTTAGCAAATTTCGCTTCTCCGTTTTCCACGGACGCTACCATCATTTCCGTCACTTCCTCTGCTGTTTTTTTAGTAAATATCTGCCGGATTTTTTTCGGCGCTATCTCCGTCATTTTTCCGCTGGCATCAACAATTGCTTTTACTACTTTTGGCTCCATCAGATTTCCGCCGTTTGCTATGGCCGATACTGCCCGCACCATTTGTAGTGGAGTGACAGCAATTCCCTGACCAAAAGAAACGGTCGCCAAATCAATTTCACGCCACTCTTTGTCATCACGGAGCTGCGGAGCGCTTTCATCTTCCAGATCTACATTGGTAAGGGTGCCGAATCCAAAATTTTTAAGGCTAGAGAGCATTTTTTCCTTTCCTAATTTTTTTCCTACAAACACCATTCCAACATTTGAAGAATGCACCAGTACATCCGTCATCGTGACGGTTCCGTTATAGATATTGTTCCATGTTCTGATGGTGTACCCCATCACCTCAACCGGGCCGGTTTCTTCCATGCTTGTGGTTGGTGTGATAACTCCTTCGTTTATTCCGGCAGCCATCATAAGCACCTTAAACGTAGAGCCCGGTTCATAGGTGCTTCCGACAACAGGATTGATGTAGAGTTCTTTTTGAGTAGAGGAATATTCCCGAGGATCATAAGACGGTATGGATGCCATGGCTAAAATACCTCCGGTTTTCGGATCCATGACGACTACCGACCCCTCTTTTGCGCCATATTTTTCAATACCTTCTTTGAGACGTTTTTCCACAATTGCCTGCACCGAGCGGTCTACCCATAAGAGTAAATTTCTCCCGTCCTCCGGATCCACCCGAAATGTAGATCCGATGAGAATTGGATTACCCTGGACATCTTTCTCTATCTGCAGAGATCCTTCTTTGCCTTTCAACTCCCTGTCATAAAACCCTTCCAACCCAAAATATCCCCGGTCCATGCCATTTTGATCAAGTCCCACAAATCCCAACATGTGTGCAGCCATTGAGCTTTCCGGATAGTACCGCTTCGGTTCAGATTCAAATCCCAACCCCTTTTCCTTTAACGTTTTAAGTAGGTCAACTTTTTCACCGTCCACTTTATGCTGTATCGGCACCCATACCCGGTCCGGCTGGGTCAGTTGTGCAGAAATACTCGCGCTATCAATTGCTAAAATATCAGAAACCCGCTTGGCAAATCCATCCACGTCTTTCACTTCTTTAGGTTCAGCGTATACCAGGAATGCCTGCTTATTCATGATAAAAGGATATCCGTCTGAAGAAAAAATAGTGCCCCGTTTCGGAGGAAGAGCAAAACGGAAAAAATGTTGACTTACCGCCTGATTTTTGAGCCTAGCGCTTGACCATACATGCCAATAAAATAATCGTGTAAAAATAGCTCCGTACAGAAGAAGAAATAAACCAAATATTGTCCAAATGCGGGCCATACCTTTGTAGCTTACCGTTTTTGAGTGAGGGCAACAAGGTACTTCCCTTGTGCAAGGGTGAGAAATTGTTTTGCTTCAATGAATCCACCCGCAACTGCTTTCCGTTGAATTTCCAAAAGAGAAGATGCGGAAGCAATCTCCTGTTCCAGCCGTTCATTTTCAAATACGAGAACATCTACGTTCGCTGTTATTGTTTTTAATGTTGATCCGTCTTCTGCAAGATTGTTGGTAAAAATAATCTGACTTACAAAAAGTCCCGTTGCGATAATGGGCAATAAAATTGTGCTTATGGTGACAATCCATTTCATACTTGTTCTCCAATCCTTAATTTTGCACTTCTGCTTCTCCGGTTCTTTTGTTGCTCTTCAACGCCCGCTGTAATTGGCTTTTTTGTTATGATCACAAGTCCTTTTTTTACAAAAAACTGCTTCACTATTCTGTCTTCCAAAGAGTGAAAACTGATAACCGCGATTCTTCCTCCCGGTTTGGCAAGTCTCACTCCTTTTTCTAACCCGATTTTTAATGTATTCAACTCATCATTAACGTATATCCGGAATCCCTGAAATACTTTCGACGCGCTCTTATATTGGTTCCTTTCACCTTTTATGTCGCCAATAATCTCTAAAACGTCTCCGG
>Ga0315273_10010021_pt1 | contig 12051 bp, 13 predicted proteins | sample YL17G02_0_MG_FD_205753 | JGI IMG/M metagenome (GOLD analysis project Ga0315273, IMG submission 205753) | Sediment microbial communities from Yellowstone Lake, YNP, Wyoming, USA - YL17G02_0 | ecosystem: Environmental > Aquatic > Freshwater > Lake > Sediment | place: USA: Wyoming | collected... | reverse complement strand
GTGACGCGCGCCCGGCGCATGAGGGCCTGGATCTCGCCAGGCGAGAGCTGGTCCGGGGTCGCACCCGGTGGCTTCCAGACCCTGTGCGGATCGTGCGGGTAGTGGATCGGGCCCAGGTGCGAGTAGTCGCGGCCGGGCGGGTTCTGCTCTGCGAGCTGAGGGGCGACCGGCTGCAGTCGCATGGCCGTCAGGATCTCGTTCACATGCTGGTTCAGCGTGGAGGTGTCGTCGACGCAGCCTCCGCACAGGACTACCTGGCCAGCCCGGTCCTCCGCGTGACCGCTGATCTTCAGGCGCTGAGCGTCGGAGGTCGCGTCAAGGAGGACGCCGTCGACTTCGATCCAGGCATGCGGGAAGCGGTGATTCTTCCACCCCGCGAGGCCCGCGACCACGCGGACGCGACCTCCGTGCCCCAAACGCCTGGCCAGTTCCTGCAGAATGACCGAGACCTCACCGCACCCTCCGTTCATGAGATCCGGGTCGTTGTTGGACAGCCACTTGGCGGCGCGGAGGAGGGCCCCGCGTAGATCGTCGTCGCCGCGTGGATTCGACATGGTCGGAGGCGCGATCCGAGACCTGACCGGCTGCCTGTAGCCGGTCATGACGCCTTCACGGGTAGGCATGCGGGCGTAGCGCGAAGCCGCCTCGGTCGCCGCGTCCCATGACGGGAACTCGCGGGCCCACGGCTCCTGCCCCTGAGCGTGCAGAGACCGTGCGGTGCGCGGCCCGCCGCTTCCGGCGTCGGTCCAGCTGACCCAGGCCGGGTGGGGCACGGTCATGCTGTCGATCACCTCGAGTGCGAACAGCGCGCCTGCCGTGTTGTCGTTGTCGAGGCTCTCCTGAAGACCCCTGCACGCCGCGTTGTAGGCGCCCAGCTGGTACTCGTTGATCAGCCCTACGCGCCCTGCGGTGAGCGCGAGCTTGACGCGGGCCTGGAAGTCGCCGGTCGCGGCGGCGCGCTCGAGAGCGCGGCGTGCGGCGTCGCTGGAGGCCGGGTTCGACGTGTGCCGCATGATCGCGCTCCGCTTGGCGGCCTCGGCCTCGGTGCGCTCGCGCCTGATCAGGCTCGTGACGGAGGTCGCCTTCGACACCGAGACCAGGGCGCGGCGCAGGCCCACGACGTAGCCCTTCGTCGCGGCGTCGTACGGGTCAGAGGGCTCCGTCGGGAAGTATGCGACGTCGCGTGCGTGCGGACGCCCTCCGGCCGCGAGCGGGACCAGGTGCCGCTCGACTGCGCCCACGGCGGCCCTGCGGCAGTCGTCGTCGATCGGGTTCGCCTGTGCCCTTGGGAACCGCAGCCACACGCGGGTGTAGGTGCCCAGCATGTCGTCGGGCTCGAACTCGACGTGGAAGTCGGTCGCGCCCTCGACGTCGTAGTCGCCGTCGAAGATCCCGAGCACCGTCTCGAGGTCGCCCGTAGCCTGGGCGTCGTGCAGGACCGCGAAGTAGTCCTTCCGGTCGCTGCGGCTCACGTCGTTGACGTAGTGGTGCGCGCCGTCCAGCTCCTCCCAGCCGAGGGCCTCAAGGTCCTCGCCGCGCGGCGGGTTCTCCTGCACGCTCGGCGTCACGACTGCACGCGCGAGCACGTGACACACGGCTCGGGAGCCGCCTCGTCCGACCAGACCGGCTCGGCTGGAGTCGGCAGCCGACAGCCGCGTCCGAAGATCCTCCCCACGCACGTCGCGCACACGAAGCGCCCGGCCGCGATCCACCCGCGCAGGCCAGGAGCAGGCGGTGGGATCTTGTCGGCCGGCGGCGCATGGACCACGAACCGCTGCAGCTCGGCCACGGTCTCGTCTGGAGTGTCGATCACGCGCAGGTCCGTGGCCTCTCCGCACTGCGGGCACGAGTCCATGAACGCGTCACCGACCTTCGCGGTCTCGAGGGTGCGTGGGTCGCGCAGGCGCGTGACGTGGCCCTTCGGGCAGATCACGAGATCGGGTCCGCGACGGCGTGGAGGCGGGTTGCTGCGCGGGTATTCCACGGGCATGCGCTCCGGGTGTTCTCTCTGCACGCGGCCGATCACCCGGCGCGCGGTCTTCTCGGGAACGGTCGCGATCCTGGTCGCGATCCTGGTCGCTGGGTTCCAGGTGTGCAGGTCCCAGCTCAGGCCGCCGCCGCTGGCGAGGCTGGAGCGAGTCGCCCCCCACGTCAGCCTGACCAGCGCGTCCTCGTCGTGGTGCGGCGGGTTCTCCTGCACGCTCGGCGTCACGCTGTGCATGGCAGCCCACCGCAGGACGACGCTGACAGGCACGGCGAAGCTGCTGCCGTGCGAGCTGAAAGCTCCGTTCGGAGCCGCTGACGGGACCAGCGGCAGAAGATACCTGTCTTGAGCGGCGGCTCCGTCCCAGTAGCGCCCGCCGAAGAGGCTCTTCTGCTCCACGGACATGAGCGGCGTGTCGGAGTAGCCGTCCCATATCTCGAACATGCGCTGGCGGTCCCACTTCCTCTCACGATCGTTGCCGAAGCCGTGGGCCACGATCTGCTCCGGCGTCTGCGAGACGTAGGCCGCGACGGCGTCCACGTACATTCGCGGCGTTTGTGGCGTCCCGCCCATGAGCAGGCTGATCGGCTCGGACGTGCTGCGTAGCGGGCCGGCCTGGCGCTGTGGCGGCGCGACCCCGGTCGCCACGTCGACCAGGAACCGGGCCAGGAGCGGCGTGGGGATCGACTTGGAAGCGCCCCTCGCGAGGTGGTCCAGGCGCATGAAGTGAGCGCCCGCGATCGGGTCGCTGCGGCTCAGCTCTGCGGCGTAGGCCTCGAAGTCCGACGGGGCACCGCTCGCGAGCCATGCACGCTCGAGCTGGCGCAGGCGGTCGTCGGTGGTGCGCCCAGGCGGGTTCAGCTTCACGCCGGCGATCTTCGCCAGCTGGCGGGCACGGCGGCTCGGGCCTCCGGTGAGGAAGCCGCGCCCGACCCCGCGCTCGTAGGGCACGGGGCTGTTGAACTGCGCCGCCGCCGGGTCGAGGACCTGGCCCTTGGGCCCCTGGACCCACCAGTGGCTCTCGCCCTCATGGACCTGCTGCATGGGCGTCAGGCCGGCGCGCTTGCCGCCGCCGGCGTGGTAGACGACCTCGGCGGCCGGGTAGCAGACGCGGGCCTTGCCCACGGCCTTGCGGACCTTCTGCAGCGTCCCTGGGTTGCGGCGGACGGACGGGATCTCCTCCACCTCGTCGAAGAAGGTCTCGGCGACGTGCTCGTCGTCGTTCCACCAGACCTGGTTGTCCCACTCCTCGGCCCCGGGCAGGTGCCTGTCCAGCCTGACGGCGTACTGAACGCCGCCGTCCTCCTCGCTCTGGACCTCCGTCACGACACCAGTGAGCCCAGCTCGCGCGACGAAGTGCGGGTAGCGGTTGACGTTCTCGATCAGCCGCACGCGCATGCCGACCCTGGGGACGATCCTCGCCGGCTTCGCCCGCCACGGCGAGCAGGCCTGGCAGTCCCACTGGCCCGAGAACGGGCTCTTGTAGGCGTCCTTGGCGCCGCACTTCGGGCAGGGCGGATTCGTCTTCGGCTTCTTACGTCCAGGCAGGGAGACGCGCACCTGCGGTGGCGGCCCGGTCCACGGCTTGGGCGTCAGGTCACGTAGTGCCTCGACGCCAGGCATGTGCCAGCGGAGGCGCGTGATCATGCCTGGAGGAGCGGGGAGGCGGTCAGTGCTTGCGGCAAACGCCTGGTAGGCCGCGACACGGTCCTGGCTGTTCGGCGGCAGTGCGTCGAGGCGGGCGCGGTCGAACGGCGAGAGCCAGGCCCAGAAGGCCGCGTCGTGCGGCCCGGTGTTCTTCCGGATCGGCCGGCGTGGGTTGCACCGGAGCGGCGGCGCGCTTTCGCGGAGGACGGGCCGCTTCGTGGCCAGCCAGCCCATGATCCCGTGCTTGCGGCCGTAGACGGAAGCGTGGTGGTTCAGGTAGCCGGCCGCGTCGCCAGCGTCGTCCAAGAAGTGGTCCCAGGACGAGTTCACGAGCTTGTCGGTTTCGCGCGCGTCGATCGTTCCGATCAGGACGGCAGGCACCGGGCACCTGCACCAAACCTCTCCGGTGTCCTCGACGTCCGGCAGGAGCTTCCGCGGTGGAATCCTGGCTTCGACCGGGCCCTCGTTCGCGTAGATATGGACCGCGGCCTTCCCGCGCATGCCCTTGAACCGGCCACCGCCACCGGCAATACCGAGCGTCCACAGGTCAATGGCGGCCAGCGCCGCGCCAGGCGACGGCGCCAGGCACGCGCGCTTGATCTTCTTGTCCTCGCCCTTCATGGCCGTGAGTGGGACAGCCGACCTGATCACCAGGCGCTGAGCGGCCTTCTGCCGCGGCGACAGACGGACGTGGAACAGCTCGCCAGCGGCGTAGACGCGCTTCTCCGTCAGCCGGCGGTCGGCTGGCGGCGAGCAGGCGGACTTCTTCGGTGCTCTGCGCGCCACCTGCAGCTCCCGCGTCGATCCTACGCGGGCAGCCAGCACCCGCCAGCGCGTCGCGATCGCGTGCCTATCGCGTGTCCTCCGGCAGGCACGTCTTCACCGCGACCTTCCCCCACGTGGTGTACCAGTCCGGAAGCACCCCGGTCTGGCCGGCCCGGATCGTGCATGCCTCCGTGAACTTCTTGCTGTCCATGCCAGGGAAGCCCTTGGTCTTCACGGCCTGCATGCGCTCACCGGCAGCCTTCATGGCGCTCGCGGTCTTGCCCGAGCACCCCCGCAGGCCGCTGGGCAGGTGCGTCAGCCCGTAGCCGGAGGCCCCGACGTTCTTGTGGACGCCGAGCACGCCGAGCGGCAGCAGGACCTCGCCGCTGACCGTCTCGCTCCTGGCACCGCACCACACGTCGAACGTGGCCTTGACCCACCCGGTCTGGCCAGCTCGCCCGGTGACCTTCGTCGCCACGAACGGCCCCCATGCGGCGGTCTTCGGCTTCGGCTTGGAGGCCGGCTTGGCCGCAGGTTTCGGCTTGGAGGCCGGCCTGGCCTTCGGCCTGGAGGCCGGCCGGGCCGCGGGCCGCGGCTTGGAGGCCGGCCTGGCCGCCGGCTTCGGCCTGGAGGCCGGTCTGGCCTTCGGCTTGGAGGCCGGCTTGGCCTTCGCCTTCGCCTTCGCCTTACGCTTCGGCTTTTCGCCGTAGCCCGTGTCGACCCAGTTCATGTGGACGCGCACTAGAGCAGCCCTCCAAGCATGCCGAGCATGCCACCGAGCTTGTCCGCGAGCCCGTTCAGGAGGCGGAGCACCTCGGCCTCCTCGGTCGCGGTCGGATCGACCTTGAACTTGACGGCGCGGAAGCCGTTCTGCAGGAGCGAGCGGACCTGCGAGTCGTCGCTGCCCGTCTTGTGCTTCGCCAGCAGCGGCCGGAACCGCTCGAGCTTCTTGCACAGGGTGGCGTGCTTCGGATCGGTCGGCTTGAGGTCGTTCTTGATCAGGCCGAGCGCGATCGACTCGGCTTTCGTCATGACGCTGTTCAGGCTGGCTTTGCCCGACGTATCGGGCAAGGGAGCGCAAGCTCCTGGGACACGAGGCCTCCCAGCGGGCATTGAAGGCGGGATCGTATCAGGGGCGTCTCGTTTGGGAAGTCCGTTCGGGCTGAACGCGGGCACCGTCGTCGCTCCTTTGATCACTTGGGCTTCCTCTTCTTCGGCTTGGCCTTCGTCTCGACCATGCACTCGAGCTTCAGGCGCGCTACGGCATGGCGTCGCTGCAGGACGTGGAACGTCTGGTGCTGTGGAAGCGCCTCGACCCTCTTGTAGCCGAAGACACCGACCAGGTCCTCACGGTGCCAGTAGGCGGTGTCGTAGAGCTTGTTCAGCCACGTGATCAGGGACTCGACCGTTCGGCGCTGTGCAGGAGCTGCGCCTGCGCCCACCTTCTCGGCGTCCTTGATCACGTCCTCGTATTCGTCGAGCAGCTCGGTCCACGTGACAGCGGCGGCCTCGAGAACGGGCTTCGGAAGAGCTTTGCGGCGCGTCTTCACCACCACGGATTCCCCCGCACGCGCATGAACGACGCGAACCGCGGCGTGCCCGAGTCGGACAGCTCCTGATACTTGTACGTGATCACGCTGCCGATCTTGGGCGGTGACCTGCGCTGCGCGTCCGTGAACCCGCCGCCGATCTTGAAGCGGTTTCCGCCGGGCATTTGCACGATCACGCCGCCGATCACGCCGGCGTGCTTGCCCTTGCCAGGGAAGTATCCGACGACCTTGGCTTCGGCGTCGTGGAACGTCTTGACCTTGAGCAGCGAGCGGGACCGCTTCGGGTCGTAGAGCGATCCCTGCAGGCGCAGCATGAGTCCCTCACCGCCGAGCTTCTCGACGGCGGCCAGCTCGTGGTGCATGTGGCCAACGCCCTTGCATTGGTAGTGCTTCACGGCCTGGGCGAAGGGCGCGTTCTCCACCAGCTGCTCGACCGCGTCCATGCGCGCCTCGAAGTGGCCGCGGTGGGACGGGGCGTCGAACACGAGGTAGCGGACGCGCTTCCAGGCCTCGCCGGAGGTGTGGCTCTTCACAATGCTTAGCGTCTGCTGGAACTTCTTGCGGCCGGACCACAGCTCGCCGTCGAGCGGCGTGCGCGGCAGGCCCTTCGTGAACCAGGCCGGGGCGTGGAACACGTTCCCCTCGCGCGAGAGGAACTGGCTCCCGGTCCAGTAGGCCCGCACGCCGTCGAGCTTCTCGCTGATCCACCAGCCGAGCGGGTCGCAGGTCTCCTCCCACGAGTGGGCGAGGAGCAGCGAGGGCGCCGCCTTGCTGTGGGCTCGAGGTGCCGTGGGCGCGGCCGGCTTGCGTGACGCGTGGCGCGGGGCAGGCGGCAGCGTCGCCCTGACGCTGCCGCCCTGATCAAAAGGGCGGATCTGCCCCACGACGCGGTAGTGCGTCCCCGGGCTGTCGTCCAGATCGTCCACGAGGAACCTGGCGCCCTCGACGCGGAGGTCGCGCGGGAACTGCACGTTCATGTCCGGGTCGTAGCCCGGCGACGCGGGCTTGACGCGGATCTTGCCGCCCTCGCGTACGCACTCGACCACGACGCCGCCCTGGACACCGCGGCCGAGCTTGGCGAGGGGAGCGTTGTGAGGCTTCGACGCCGGCCTCGGCCTCGACGTGGGCCTGGACGGCAGGGAGGACGTCTTGCACTGCGCGGCTGGGCGCGGGCAGCTGGTGATCCTCACCACGTTGTGGTCTTCGTCAGTGACGTTCACCGAGAGGCCCGCGATCCGCAGCGCGTTGATCTTCCCAGCGGCAGCCAGGACCTTGGCCGCCGGGCCCTCGTAGGTGTATGAGTTGCTGTCCTCGTTGAAATCGCCGCTGTCGCCGAGATACTCCAGGCCCCCGGCGAGGCGGGCTGCACGATCCGCCTGCGCCTGCGTGACCCGCGCCCCTACCTCGACGTTCAGCGTGAGCGTCCCGCTCGGAGCCTTGGCCTTCGTCCTCGACGCAGGCTTGGCCGCGAGCCTGGTCTGCGTGCCTGGCACCTTGGGCACGCCGGCGGCGATCAGCTTGCGTGCCGCCGCCGGGGTCAGACGCGCGATCTGCGCGCTGGACCAGCCGTGCGTGGAGAGCCAGTTCACCTCGCGGGAGCTGAGCTTTCCGGTCGGGAGCGGCCGGTGGTATGGGAGGGTCGAGCGCGGTTTGGAAACCGGTTTGTAAACCGGCTTCGGCGCCGTGCGCGGCTTCGGCTTGGCCTTCGCGACCGGCCGCGGCTTGGGCTTGGCCGCAGGCCGCGGCTTGGCCTTCTTCTTCGGCTTCCTCTCGCCGTAGCCCGTGTCGGTCCAGTTCATGCGGACGAACATGAATGCTCCTAGTTCCTGACGGCCAGCCACCCGACCTTGCGGGAGCCGAGAGTGCCCTTGAAGTAGACGGAGATCGCCTTGCGGGCGTCCGTTACGGGCTGTAGCGCGATCCGATTCCTGTATGGCTCGCTAGTGAGCAACGACAGCTCGGCCTCGAACAGCCTTGCGTCGTAGCCGCGCCCGCGGCGCCGCTTCATTTCCTTCAGGACCTCGAGCAGCGGGACGCCGTTCTGCGGCGTCCAGTCGCGGGACCTGGCGGCCACCGTTCCGATCAGGTCGACCAGGAGCTTCTCCAGCTCGCGCGGCGGCAGCATGGCCTTGCAGACGCGCTCGATCTCCGCCTTGCAGGCAGCCCAGACCTCGTCGTGCGTGCTGACCTTCCCAGCCGGGCGCCCGTTCAGCTTCAGGAGGCCTGTGTCGTAGTCGAGCTTGAACACGACCAGCCCTTCGATGTACGCCTCGCCGTATCCGGGCGAGGTCATGCAGTACAGGCCGGCCTCCTTGCACCGCTGCTCGAGTTCGTACCAGAGGTCGAGGCGGAAGCGCAGCGCGGCGTCTTCGGCGTCTTCGTTCAACGCGCGGATCTTGGCGGCCTTCGGCTTGGACGCGGGCCTGGCCTTCGGCGCGGCCTTCGGTGCGGTCGCCAGCTCGACCAGGGCTCGAGCAAGGTCGCCCGGCTTCGCGTTGGCGATCTGCTTGCGCGACCACCCGTGATCTTCGAGCAGCTTGAGGACCTTGTCGCCCGTGCCATGACGCTTCAAGAGAAGCGCGACCGCGGCCTTGTCTCGCGGCGAGAGCCGATCGTAGGTCAGCTTCGGTCCTGCGGCCTTCGGCTTGGGCGCGGGCCTGGGCGCGGGCCTGGGCGCGGGCCTGGCCTTCGGCTTGGGCGCGGGCCTGGCCTTCGGCTTGGGCGCGGGCCTGGCCTTCTTCGGCTTCTCGCCGTAGCCCGTGTCGGTCCAGTTCAGGAGGGCGCGCACTCGACCTCCTAGAGCAGGCCGGCGACCTTCGCGACTGCGAGGCCGAGGACCCCGACGATCAGCAGCTGCTTCGTCTTCTCGGCCTGGAGCTTGTTCTGGCGATCCTCTGCGGCTGCGCGCAGGCGGGCGCTCTCGGCTACGGCCATGGCGTGCTGGCGGGCCGCCTCCTGGGCCTGCACGGCCTGCATTTGCCCGGCGACGAAGCGGAGCTGGATCTCCTGCTTCTGCTGCTCGAACCGCGTCTCGTCGGCCGCGGCGCGGCGCTCGTCCAGGCGCCGCTGCAGCTCGGCCACGCGAGCGGCAGGGTCCGTCGGGAGCGGGCCCGCCGACGCGGTCGACCCGGAGGCCGCGGCCACGCCGGCAGCGGCAGCGGCACGCTCGCAGAGGCCGTACTGGCTCTCACCGGGGCCGAAGACGACCCACCCCACGTTCGGGCAGCACTGCGCCTGCTCACCGGGCTGCAGCTCAGGCGCGGGCCCGCACGGCGTCTCAGCGTCAGCGCCGAGGCCGCGCAGCCCGTACAGTCCCTGCGGGTCGATCAGGCCGCTCATGCCGCGCGTCGGGCGACGGACGAGCGAGGCGCGTCCGCCCGCCAGCTTCATGTAGCGGCCCTCGAGCCCGAGGTCGTTCATGCTCATGTGGCCCATGGGAGACCTCTCAGATCAGCGTGAGGAGGAAGGGGAGGAGACGCGTCGCGGCGAAGGTGCCGACGTCGCGCAGCACGGTCTTCAGCTCCGCGATCTTGGCGTCGAGGTCGCGCTTCTTCTGGTTGCCGGTCTCCGCGTCCGTGAGGATCGCCTCGTTGACCTGGCTCCAGCTGGCGGTCGTGCGGAGCGTGATCAGCGCCGCGTGCTTGGCGGCTGCGTCGTAGCGGCCGAGCCCGACGAGCGCGATCGTGGAGCGCAGGCCATGCTCGCCCAGGCTGACGAGCGTCGGCTTGTGGCGCTCGAGCTTGGCGAGGTCGAACACGACAGCCTCTCGGAAGCTCCGTAGTTCCTGCTGCTCCTGCGTGAGCGGCAGGCCGTTCGCGGCCAGCTCGGGGTCCGCCGGCAGGAGGTCCATGATCTTCCCAGCGACCGCGTCGTAGCCGCGCTCGACCCAGGCCTTCTGCCGGGCGGGATCGTTGATCTCCTCGAGCGCCTTGTCTTCGAGCTTGTCGAGCAGAGCCATGGGTCCTCCTTCAGCGGTCCTGCGCCTGCGCCTGGACCTGGGACTGCACGGACCGGATCTCGTCCTGTGCGAGGGCTCGAATGACGTCAAGGGTCTGGCCCTGGACCTGGCCTTGGCCCTGATCCTGGTCCTGATCCTGGGCCTGAGCGTGCTGCGAGCTGAGCACCGCTGCGATCAGGGCGGTGGTGTCGACCTCTCCGACCCTCGAGCCGACCTCGCTCCACCCGGCGCTCCCGCGGATCCTCTCGGCGATCGCAGCGCGGAGCGCGATCCGCAGTGCCTGCTGCTGCTCGGTAGCCGTGCTGACGGCCGTGCTGACGGCCTCCTTCTTGCCGGCGTCTCCGCGCCAGAAGCCGATCAGGCCGGCCGCGAGCGCGGTGATCAGCGCGGTGAGCGCCGGCGCGAGCAGCTTGCGGGCCTCGGTGATCAGGAACTTCGTCGTCGGGTTGACGGCGGGCTGCGCTGGCGGCGTCGGGGCCAGCCCCGGCGGCGGAGGCGTGGGCAGATCGCTCTGCGGCGCGTCGCTCATGGTCAGAACCCCTGCAGCTCGACGGCGAACCCGGACGAGTCGTTGTTCGAGCCGCCGTCGTGTCCGCCGCCCTGCCGCATGTCCGGCGGGGGCGGCGGGGCCGGGTAGCTCATGGGAGGCGGCGTCGGAACGGAGAACGGCGCGACCTGCGGGTTCGACGGCAGCATGTTCTGCACCTGCGGCGCAGGCTGCGGTGGCGGGGCGAACTGCGGTCGCGGCTGCTGGAGCGGGGCCTGCGGCCTGTAGGCCAGCTGCTGCGGAGGCTGCTGCCCGTACGCGCGCTGTCCGTTCGCCGGCAGCTGGTGGTGCTTGCGCGTGTGGTCCTGCTGCTTGCGCCAGCATAGGAAGCCGTAGGTCAAGCCTGCTCCGGCGACGAGCCAGATCAGCTTGCCCCCGAGGCCGCTCGACTCCTCGCTCACGACGAGCCGTCGCGGGAGGCGCAGTAGAGGCCGAAGAGGCCGGCGGCCAGGACGGCGAGCCAGGTGCCGGTGGGCTTGCCCGTCGCGCCGGCGTCCGCGGCCTTGACGCCGCCGAGGACCGCGAGGCCGAGGCTCGCGAGGCCCAGGGCGCCGGTCGGCAGCGCGGCCATGCCGGGCAGGGCGCCCATGCCGCTCACGCCCGCCATGCCCCCGACCCCCGGGTTCATGCTGTTGCTCCACGGCCCGGCGACGGGCTGGCCGTAGGCGCCGCGGTAGGAGTAGGCCCGAAGCTCGGTCTCGGGGAGGAACGTCTCGTCAGGCATGTTCAGTGACCTCCGAGCAGATCGTCGGCCGGAGGAGCGACGGGCTGCAGATTCATGGTGCTGGGGTCCGGACCCTGGTTCAGCTGGAACAGGATCGAGTGCCAGGCGACGCGGTTGACGTGCAGGGACTGGAGGAGTCGCTTCACGAGCACCTGGACGCTCTGGGGCGACTGCATGAACTCCTGGGTCGTGACGGGAGCGAGCCCCATGCTGGGGTCGATCGTGCAGGCGAACGCCTGCTGCGCGAGGTCCGTGTAGCGGTCGTTGCCAGCGGCGGCCGTCGAAGCGGTGTCGATCGCGGCGTCGGTGACGCAGCAACCAGCGACCGTGAGCGAGAGCGCGACGAGCAAAGCGAGGCGGTTCATGCGAGGTCCTCCCTGTCAGAGCCTACAGGAGAACCCGGCACCTTCCACCGTGCTCCGCCTGAATGTCAGAGCCGATCCGTGTTCCAGAGCCTGCACCACGCGTCCGGCTTGATCGTGCCCTCGACCTGCGAGCAGATCCGGTCGTTCGAGACGTTGTGCGTGTAGCTGCTCGAGCAGTTCGCGCACCGCTGCTCGCTCACCGGGACCTCCTGGTAGGCCGCGTCGAGCTTGGCCATTTTGAGCGGCCCTGGCCCGGACCCGAGCAGGCTGTAGAGGAGCGGGACCTGGCTCTTGTCAGCAACCGCGGAGGCCGTGGGCAGGCGTCGGTAGAGCCGGACGTAGCCCTGAACGAGAGTCGGTCCGATCGCCTGCGGCGGGAGGCCGCGCTCGATCAGGCCGATCAAGAGCCCTTCCACGAGCGAGGCGGCGTCCGGGCTGCCTGCTACGCCAGCTCGCGGATAGGAGAACGGAGGGTCGGGAAGCGCGGGGAACATGGCTCCAGCCTACCTCC
>Ga0315273_10010020_pt1 | contig 12051 bp, 19 predicted proteins | sample YL17G02_0_MG_FD_205753 | JGI IMG/M metagenome (GOLD analysis project Ga0315273, IMG submission 205753) | Sediment microbial communities from Yellowstone Lake, YNP, Wyoming, USA - YL17G02_0 | ecosystem: Environmental > Aquatic > Freshwater > Lake > Sediment | place: USA: Wyoming | collected... | reverse complement strand
TCTTCTCGTCCGGCTCCAGCGTGTCCGCGAGTGTCGGCGCAGGCTCGGCGGCGACCTCAGTGATCGCAGCGACCGCCGGAGGGGGAGGAGGCCGCGACGACGGTCGCATGCCGAGCTTCTGTCGGATCCACGGTGCGAGCGACTCGACGACCTTCATCACCTGCCGAGTGGCCGCCTCGACCAGCTCGTGAATGGTCGAGTTCCCCATCCCGGCGAATCCGAACCAGAGTGCAGCGCTCGTGCGGCTGTCGGCGAAGTCCGGATGCGGCAGCTCGGGAATGAAGCTCAGAAGCGCGCCGACCACGAACGGGTGCGAGAGGCGCGTCGTGTACCAGAGTCGGAAGAGCAGCGGCAGCTTCGGGTCCATGGCCTTCGCCTTACCGTCGACGAGATCGGCCGTCTGCGCCCAGAGCGCCTTGACGATCCTGTTCGCCGTCAGGCCGCCGCCGTAGATCACGAGCGCGACGACGATGGTCGACCAGAGCTGGCCGAAAAACCAGGTGGCATCCTTCGGAACGGAGGGGTCCATGACGAAATCGTACATCAGAACGATGCGCTGGGCTTCGGAGCGAACAAGAACCGGCGCGCCGCCAAGCTCGCGTGCTTCTTCATGCGCCTGTAGCGGCTATCCTCGGGCGGGCTGCCGGCCGAGGCGCGAACCGCGTTGCCCCACACCTGGGTCCAGAAGACCGCGTGCGCGAACTCTGCGCGGACCGCATCCAGCACCTCGGGACTCAGCGCCATCACCATCACCCTCGCCCCATGCACTCGACGCACGAGCACGAGGGCCCGTGCGCCTGCCACAGCGCCTTGCGGCGCAACCCGTGCCACTTCGTGCGGCACTCGTCATCGCAGAACACGAGGCGCGCTGGGTCGATGACCCAGAAGAAGGTGGAGAGCACCTTCACCTCCGCCTCCATCGGACGCTCGACCACGCGGCGCTTGCCCGGCGGCTGCGCGCAGTATTCGCACTCATCACCCACCATCGCCTCCGTCGAGGAGCAGCTCGTTCTGGTTCAGGTCGTCCTCGCCTCCGACCGCCCGATGCAATGCGACGAGCGATGCCTTCGCGAGAATCACCTGACGGGCGAACTTCCAGAGAATCCAGATCGCCGTCTGCTCTTCGAGCGCCAGGCTGACCGTGACCGCGCCTTCCTCGCGAGAGACGGTTCGTCCCATGCGGGTGATCAGGTTGTCGACGACCTTGAATGCGTGCATGAGCTTCATGACGCGGGGGTCTCCTTCGGAGCGCCAAACTGGACCATCGTCGCCAAGAGTTCATGCGGGTCATAGATCGGCAACGGCTCATTCGCGTCAGTGAGGTGCACCGACATGGCCTCCTGCTTCGCGGCGATGACCAGGCGCGCCTGCCGTTGGGCCCTGACGTCGTCATCCAGGTCCGATGGCAACGCGTCCACGTCCGCCACCAGCTTTCGCACGCGAGTCAGGTCGAACTCGAAGTCGATCATGAACTCCGGCTGCTCGGTGAGCATGTGCTCCTCCGCTCCGCCAATCTCGTCGAGACGAAAAAGCGCATCCACCTCGTCTTCAGCCAGCACAAAAGAGACGTCGCCGTTGGGCCAGTCACACCGGTAGATCATCATAGGATCGCGACCCTAACGCGCGCCCGTACGCGCGTCAAGGTTCTTGCAACATACGCTACGACGCTTTCTTCTCCTCGCGCTCGGCTCGCAGGATGCGCTTCCATTCGTCGACCGCGCTCTCGAACCTGAATGGCGTCATCCGGATGCAGTAGTGGCACGCGCGAAGCGGCGGGTTGCCACGGAGCCTGACGGACGGGAGTCCACAGCCGGCGCAGACGCGCTCGGCCTTCACGCCAGCGTGAGGTCCTGCGGCCGGAAGACCATGCGCTTGCCGCCCACGTTGACGTAGACGAGTTGCACGCGGTTGCCGATCTCCTTCGGCTTGAGGCCCATGAAGCTCCCCGTCGTCGTCACCCCGAGCTTCTCCTGGAGCCTCGACGGCACGCGGACAGCGAGCTTGGTTCCCTTCGTCATGCGGCCGTTGTCGGCCAGGTCGGAGATCTTCATGGCCCACATCATGTCTGACACGTTCTCACTACGCAAGAACCTGTGCCACAATGAGTCCCATGGCGAACCTGACCCTCCATGCTGTGCCGCGCACCCCAGAGGAGATCGTCCGCTTCGGAGCCGGGGATGCCGGCCGGGCCAAGACGTACCTCCTCGCGCTCTACGGCTTCCTCGCGAGCAAGCCTGAGAACACGCGCAAGGCGTACCAGCGCGGCATCCGCGAGTTCTTCGAGCTGTGGGACTGGCGGAGCCCCGAGCAGATCACCGTCGCCGAGGCCGCCTACTACAAGAAGTGGCTCAAGAGCCGCGACCTGAGCGACTCCACGATCTGCCTGCGCCTCGCCGCCTGCCAGAGCTACTTCGACTTCCTGATGCAGCCCACCGGCGCCTCTGGCGTCGCGCTCATCACGAACAACCCGTTCCGCCTCGTGACGCGCAAGGACTGCACGCCCGCGCCGTACGGGCGCTCGACGCCGACCGAGTGGCTCGACTTCGAGAAGATCCTCCGGGCCATCCCCGACGACATCGCCGGCAAGCGGGACCGTGCGATGCTGATCTTCTTCGCGAACACCGGGCGCCGGCGCGCCGAGGTCGCGAACCTGAAGGTGAAGGACCTCAACCTCACCTCCGACCCGAAGACGTACGTCGCGAAGGTGAAGGGCGGCAAGCTCCAGACGTACGAGCTGTCGGACGCGTGCCACAGCGCGATCCTTGACCACTGGATCAGCGCGAACCGCCTCAAGACGCTCACGCCCGAGTCGTCGGTGTTCGGGCCGATCAACCAGGGCGGTGGCGACCACGCGCGCGACCCGAACCGGTGCCTGACCGTCGACCAGGTGCATCAGATCCTCAAGCGCAACGCGCGCCGCGCCGGGCTCGATCCGCGCCGCTTCAAGCTCCACGGCCTGCGGCACATGTTCGCGCACGACATGGACACCGCGGGGATGCGGCTCCAGGAGATCCAAGCTGCGCTCGGACACGTGCAGATCAACACGACGCAGATCTACACCGGCAAGATGCGCGGCCCCGCTGCGGTCGGCGTGCAGAAGCAGATCGATGCGATCCGCCAGAAGGCGTCGCGCGAGGCCGAGGCGGCGCTCGACTAGGCCGAGTACGCCGTCGCCTGGATCCTGTTGACGCGGAGCCAGTCGTCGATCACGCGCTTGGCGCACGTGAAGCGTGGCTTCTCGACCTGCTGACCGGCGACGCGGGCCACGTAGAACGCGCGGGGTCCCGCTGGAGTCGGCTTCGCGATCTGCACCACGTCGGCGACAAGAGTGCCACGAGCATCGCGCCAGACGAACATGGGACGCATCACAGCCTCCTCAGTAGGCGAAGCGAACGGGGATCAGCACATTCGCAGGCGTGGGAGCGCCGAATGTTACGAGCGTCAGGTCCTGCGTCGCATCGGTGCCGAGGTTCGTGAGGAGCGCGGGGACCGTCGGGTACACCGCGCCGGCCGAGTAGAGGTGCGTGGTCTTGCCTGGGATCGGCTGGATGGTGAGCAGCGCCCGGAGCTGCTGGAACCACGCGTGACGCTCAGCCGGCGTCGGAACACCCGGACCACCCGCGAAGCCATGGAGAGCGCCGGGGAGCGAGCTTGGCAGAAAACGCAGAAGCGCAGCGCCTGGGAAATACGGTAGGACCTCTTGTTGGATCTGCAACACCTGGTCCTCGAAGTAGACCTTGATGCTGTATCCAAGCGTCGTGGCTTCCGCGACTACGATCGACGCGGAGACGAAGTCGTCGCCTGCCACTGCAAGCTCGACGTCGACAGTGGTCCCCACCGTAGCGGAGACCTTCACGAGGTCGGCGTCGCTCAGTGGATTGATCCGGTTGGCGCCGCTGAACTGAACCTGCTGCCCGCCGGCCCGAATGCCGACGGCAGCGAACCAAAACGGCAGCGAGAGACCCAGCGACGAGTTCACCCCGGTCGCGTAGGAGGCGAGGTTCACTCCGAAGTTGAAGTCCTGGAAGAACGCCATGTCTCCGATGGTGTCGGGGATCGGTGTGCCGCGACCCCGGTTCCACGAGGTCTTCCAGAGCGAACCCTTCTTCGACGTCATGCCGCTCTCCTGGACTTGCGCACGTAGTGGTTGATCACGGCGAGCGCGATCGCGCCCGCACTTCCCGCCGCGAGCCACGGCAAGATCACAGCGGCCCTTGCGGTGACGAGCGCGCGAGCGGCGGCGGGATTACCGGCCCCAGCTCCGCGTGCGTACGCTGCGGCGACGCGGGCGCCCCATGGCGACGTGCGCGAGCCGTTGTAGCGGTACGCGAGGTCGCTGAAGTTCAGCGCGCGAGCAGCCGCCGCAGCGTTCGGGTTGTGCGCGAACCAGGACACGAGCATCCGGTCGCTCGTGCCAGCCGGATCGGAGTCGAACGTGCCCACCGGGTTGCTCGGCGCGACGCTGAGCAGGTGCTGCCCGAGCACCTGGTAGAGCCCCCACGACGCCGAGCGGATCGCAGCCTGCTCGTTGATCGTGCGAGCGTGCTCGAACGCGGCGCGGTTCGTGTGGGCGGGCGTCAGGTCGACCTGTCCACGGGCCGGCGTGTAGGGGACCGACGACGTGGCGGTCGGAACCTGGCGGAGGAACAGGTTAGGCTCGAACCTGACCGCGTTCGCGTGGGCGCCCGACTCGATCGATCGAATCGCCTGGAGCACGCCGACGGGAATCTGCGCTTGCGCGGCCAGATCCACGTCCGACCCGAGCGAGCCGAGGCCATGCACACCGCCTCGAACCAGGGTCAGATGGGGGCGCCCCGGGCGCTGTACGTGCGCGTAACTCATGCCTCTTCCTTCCACCCGCGGAGCCGCGCCTTGCGACGGTTCGGAGCCATCATCCGCCGGCTCCGAAGGACGAACAGTACCGTCGCCACGGCCGCGAAGCCACCGGCGATTCGGGTCCAGTCAGCGCGCGACAGGGGCACCCCGCGAGTCTACACCGGAGCCCCTAGCAGGTGCCACGCGGGGTTCTTGCAACATACCTTGCGCGATCGCCAACCCTCGGGCAGCATCTGCCCCATGCTCGACGTAGCCGACCGTGCCGCCTTCCTCCGCTGGCTCGACAACAACCAGGAGGACCTGCTCGACGCGATCAACCAGCGGCCACGGTCGATCAAGCTCTGGGTCGCCGACTACGCGAGAGCGATGAAGTCCGCGACCGTCGAGATGGGCATGGACCGGGGACACGCGGGTGTCTTCAGCGACAGCGAAGAAGAGATGGGTCTGCACGATCCCGAGGCAGAGGACGAGGAAGAGGGTTACTGATGAGCGACGACGAGAAGGGTGAAGACATGCACAACGAGCTGTTCTGGGAAGACATGCCACGCGCGGCCAGGCTCGTCGTGTACGAGCACCTACGCGCTGTGATCGCATCGCACCGGAAGGACTCGGCCATGGCTTCGCTGCTGCGCGACGTCGCGCTGAAGGGATCGCCGGACTCCGGTCCGAATCCAGTCGAGGTGTTGCACGAGGTCGCGGGAACGGCGTTCGTCGTCGCGCTCAACACGCTGGAGGCATCGGACGAGGAGCTGTGCCCCGACTGCGGCACCTACCACGACGACGGATACGTTCACGTGCCGTCCACGAACCCGAAGGATCTCTCATGACGCGACCCTTTCGCCTCGAAGAGGACGAGCGCCGCTATTTCGCGCTCCGGTCCGAGTTCTTCATCCGGCTCGTGCAGAGCGGCGTACCCACGCAGACCGTGCACGATATTCTGCGCAACTTCGGCAAGCTCGAAGACGCGATGTTCTTCGAGGGCGTCAGGCAGGGCATGGCGGTCTCCCTGCTTGCGGACGCTGACCAGCAGGGATGGGACGCCGTCACGGCGCACGCGACGACCTACGGCGATGCAGCCACGCCGCTGACGCGCGTCGAAGAGTCCGATCCGGAGTACCCGACGTTCCACACCCACCCGTGGCTGTCGAAGGACCCGATGCGGTTCGGACCGCTCACGCTCACCGAGGCTCACGAACAGCTCGGACCGGATCTCGGCGTGAAGGGGGCTCCGGCACGACCGCGCGAACCGGCCGCGCCCAAGCCGTTCGATCCGGCGACCGCGCCTGGGATGACCGACATGATGGCGATCCCAGACCAGGACGACGGGTTCGATCCAATGGCCGCGCTCGACCGGCTCGCCAACGGCGAGGATCCAGAAGCCGTACTCGGCGAGCTGGCTGCGCTGGGCCAAGCCGGTGTCGACGTACAGCTACAAGACCTGATCGAGCTTCAGCCGGATGCGGAGCCCCTCCACCGACCCGCGCTGCTCGACAACGTCCGCGACATCCTCCTACGTCTCGACGCGCCGCCGCAGGACTGGCAGAGCATGATCCTCATGCTCATGCGCGAGACCAGGCACGACGCCGGCTACCTCGACAACCTGATGTCCACGCCGATGGGCATGACGGTGGTCTCGCAGGCCAAGCTGTTCCACCTGCACCCCGGCGCGATGCCGGAGGTCAAGCCCGCCGTCCCGGGGTAGACTCTGGGCGTGTCGAGACTCGTAGCGAATCCGGCTGAGCTAGGTGCGGTGCAGCAGTCGCTCACTCGGGCGCCGGCGTTCCTCGAAAGCATCGGGATCACATCATCGGACATCGCTTCGATTCTCTACGGACGGCCGCTCAGCATGTCGCGCGAGCAGTACGAGACGGCGCTGATGAAGTCGCCGGTGAAGCACGTGGGGCAAGGGCACTACGCGCACGTGTTCTCGCTGCCCAGCGGCGCGGTGCTCAAGGTCACGACAGATCCCGACGACGCTCAAGCGGCGGAACTCGTGCGCCGGGCGATCAGCAAGGGCGAGAAGCCGCCCGGCCTGCCGTACATCGAGCACGTCAAACGGCTGCCCGACCCAGACCCTCACATCGACCCCGAATACGGCCGTGGGCCGCGCACGCTGTACGCGATCGTGGTGGACTACGTGACCCCGCTTCACGCGGAGGAGTCGGCTGGTCTGAAGAAGTGGCTCCGCTGGATGGCGAGCGAGGACATCTGGACCATCGACGAGTCCTTGAAGCGAGGCAACTACAAGCTCGACGAGCCGCCGGTCTTTGCTGATCGGCAGATCGTCGCGAAGCTCGACCAAGCGATGCGGGGGGTGAAGTGGCTCCGCGAACGCGGATTCGAGGTGAACGATCTGCACCTCGGCAACTTCGGGGAGACGCAGGACGGCGAGGGCGTCTTGATCGACTTCGGCGACTACTCGCGACAGGCAGAAAGGGTACCCCGCAAGGTGCCCATCAGGGTGGCGTCAAACCCTAAGCTCGTCGGCTTTGGTCCTGGCGGAGCGCTCGAAGCTGCCGCCGGTCTCGCCATGAACCCGCTGCTGAGGCCCCGCGATGACATGGCACACAACGGTCGCAGGCCGACCGAGGCGCAGGTGCGCGAGGTCTGGCGCGCCATCGGCTCGCCGCGGGTCGACATGGACGAGCTGCGTATGGGCATCGAAGTCGAGCAGGAGCACACGTCTGACTTGCGTGAGGCCGGCAAGATCGCAATGGACCACCTCCGCGAGTTCCCCGACTACTACACGCGGCTGACGAAGATGGAGGCGCGGGCGAAGGCCGGGTTGGCGCCGAATGGACGTCGTTCGATGCCGAAGGTGCACAGATCCTTCGATCGCCACTTCGACGAGGCCGAAAACATGTTCCCCGATATCGGCACGATCGAGCTGCACGAAGACGACGCAGCGGGCTCCGACAACGGAGCGGGCAGCGAACGCCAGTTCGGCTACTGTGCCGACGAGAATCCGATCCGCATCGCGTTCGCGCCGAAGACCGAGAAGCTGCCCCAGGCGTACGTCGACGGTCTCATGGCGCACGAGTTCGGGCATGCGATCGAGTTCCGATACGGCGTTCCGCACCTCGAAGACCTATGGGGAAAGCTCCCGAAGAGCATCGAGCGTCGCGCCGACCGAATCGCATGGCACGTCTTCGGTGTGCCGATCCAGTACGGCAAAGGCGACATTCAGTGCATCGGCTGCGGCGGCAAGGCGACGCGACCACGGAGGCTCGGGTAGCTACCTCGCCTGCGAGAACCGCTGCTCGATGGAGATCTGGTGCATCTTCTCGATGCGCTTCTCCAGCTCGGCGCGAACGAGGCGCCCCTCGGCAAGGCAGGCGCGAATCTCCTCGTGCGTAAGGACGACTGTCTCGGCTTTCTGGCGCTTCCTTGTGGACACGCGCGGCTTGTAGCACGCTCGATGCGTGAAGCGCACGAGTCGTAACCCCACCCGACGCGTAGGTCCTCGCACCGGCGCGATCCCGGTGCGCGAAGCGGACGTCCAGCGCATCCTAAACAAGATCTTCCGCAGCAGGCAAATCCGCGACGTGCCGGGGCATCCGGGCTACGTGATGCTTCACGAGGTGAAGGGGCGACGACTCTTCGACCGCCACGTGATCAAGGTCCGCGACAAGATCGAAAGCTATGCCACCGGCAAGAAGGAGCCCCTGGTGGTGTCCGTGTTCGACAGGGAACGGGTCTCCATAGAGCACTCGACGTCCGGCGGATGGCAGTCCTCCAGGCTGGACGAGAAGCTGATCATGGTGCCGAAGAAGGTGCGTGTTGCGCGCTTGAGTCGTGCGATCGAGGCCATGGGCAAGCGGGTGACTCCGAAGCGGATCAGCACGCTGCTCGGCACACATGTCGCGCGACGGAAGTGGATTCCCGGGCGAGAGGTTCAAATCGCGCTCGTCGCTCGATTCGGAGAGCCGTTCAAAAAGGATTGGCTTCGCGAGCGCCTGGGTGATGTCCTGCGTCACGAGCTGGCTCACGCCATGGATGAGACGGCGCGTCAGGATCAGATGGCGCGCTGGGCCGACAGGGACGGAGACGAGTTCGAGCGGGACACCGCCGGCGTCGTGCTCGGCCTCGGTCTACCGAGGCGGCTGCTGAACGTCTGGCACGACGTGAAGCGTCCCGAGCGCAAGAGGAAGAAGAAGGTGCTGCGTACGTCACGCGAGCCGCGGAAGCCGCGCGTGTTCGATGCCGCCTACTACAACGAGCCGAAAGAGGTGACGGCGCGGATCGTCGAGATCTTGTACGAGCTGGATCGGGAAGATGCGCTCAAGATAGAGCTGGAGCTGTTCGGGACTAAGTACGGACGGAGCAACCAGTTGCTCGCCGCGACGCGCTGGGCGAGCCCGACGTTTGCGCGACTCGAAATGTGGCTGACGCCCAAGAGCTTCGCCCGCGTGATGAAGGCCATCTACGACCGCTACCACGCCGAGCCGTGGTTCCCGCAGGCGACCGGCGTCTACAAGAACCGCCGTCGGACGAGCCGTCGACGCACCAGCCGCCCCTGAGCTACGCTCTGGCCATGCCCCAAGCAGTTTTGCTGATCGGCGATAGTCAGGCCGGCTCGCCCGGAGCCGCCGCCAAGGCCGCGCTCGAAGCGCGAGGCTTCACGGTCACGCAGATCCACAACGACGGCAAGTCCCCGCCCGCCTACGTGAACACGCCCGCGCTGTGGAGCCAGTACACCGCGGCGGCGGCCGGCAAAGACATCGTCGTGCTGCTCTTCGGGCACAACAGCACCGCGGGGTCCGCCACGCGCAATGCGCTCATCCGCATGAAGACCGGCATCCACGCCCCGGTGCTGATGAGCGGGCCGCCAATGTACCCGAACGCCCCCGATCAGGTGATCGGCACCGCGCTCCGCGACCAGAACTCGCGCATCTTCGGCGACCGCTACATCGACGCGTGGCCGAGCACGCCGCCGTCCCTGCCCAGGGACGCGCCGGGCTGGCACCTGACCAGGACCGCGGCCCAGGGGTGGGGCCAGGCGATCGCCGACGCGACCGTTCGAGCGCTGGCCCCAGGAGGGGTCGCGACGCGCCCTTTCGGCCTTAGCCCCCTGGAGATCGCCACGGCAGTCCTCGGGACGGCCGCGGTGGGTGTGATCGTCACGCTCCTCTGGAGGCGGCGGTGACGCTTCAGCGGCGGCTCGAAGGCGTCTACCGCCAGTACGTGGCGCGACGCCCCGACGTCGCGTTCCTGACGGGCGAGGTCGTCTACGGGGTGCGGAGCAATCAAATCCCCGGCTACATCGTGGCGTACACCCCTGGTCAGTGGGACAGGAAGTTCTCGCAGAGGACCATGGGCTTCGAGCCGATGGACCAGCTCCGTCGCGACGTTGAAGTGCTGATGACCGGCGAGGCGCTCGACAAGCCATCCATCAGTCTTCACGACGCCGTCGCGTGGTACTTCGCCCACTACGTCGCCGGAGGCACGTGGTACGGAGGCCCGGCGCTCAACGAGAACACCCGATACGACAAGCTCGTGCCGTGGATCGCAAAGACGCTCGCGTCCGCTGAACCCGTGGCCGCTGTCAACAACGTCGCCTGGCGCCTCCGCCATGGGTTGACCACCATCGCCGACTGGGTCGAGGCCACGCACCCGGACATCATGCGGTTCACGCTGAACCAGGTGAACCACCGCGCCGCGCGTTGGCATGCCGCGCTAGAGCGCGAGGCGCTCGGGAAGGCAACGGAGCCGGGCGACATCGTCTTCCGTTTCGAGGACGGGTGGACCGTGCAGAAGCTCACCACGCGCGAGCAGCTCAAGTGCGAGAGCGGCGCGCTCGTGCACTGCGTCGGTAAAGTGTCGTCCTACGGCGACCGAATGCTGCGCGGCGAGATCGACATCTACTCGCTGCGCGACGCCACCGGAGTGCCGAGATACACGCTCGAAATCGGTCGTCGCTACCGTGACATCCGCAGCGACGACTTCGACCTCGTCGTGGCGCAGGCCAAGGGGCTCCAGAACAAGCGGCCGAAGAAGAAGGAGGACTGCGAGAAGATCCTGGTCTTCCTCGAACACCTGGGCGTGACACCGCGAAACGAGCAGGACCTGGAGCACTGTCTCAAGATTCCATGGAAGACGCTCAAGCGACCCGCCGGCGGCGGCGTACAGCGCAACCGTCGGACGTCGCGGCGACGAACCTCACGTCGCGTCGCCTGACGTAGCATGAACTTGTCGGACACTCCGGCACCGGCTACCCTGCGGACGTGTCCAAGCCCTATCGCGATTACTCGTGGGTGGTTCCGAACAAGCTCGCTCAGGGCGCGTACCCCGGCGCGCACCCGGGTCTCTTCCAGGCGTTCGACGTCATCGTCTACATGGCCGAGGAGGCGCAGCCCAAGATCCAGTGCCCGCCGGGCAAGGTCGCGCTCTACGGACCGATCGACGACGACATCTACCGTCCGGTGCCGCCGCAGGTCGGCCAGCAGCTCCACCTGCTCGCGCAGCAGTGCGCCCAGCACGCGAGCTACAACAAGCGCGTCCTCATCACCTGCATGCAGGGCAAGAACCGCTCGGGGCTCGTGATGGGCCTGACGCTGCTCAAGCTCTACCCGAGCTGGACGCCGGAGCAGGCCATCACGCTCATCCGTCGCAACCGCAAGCTCGCGGGCGGCGACATCGCGCTCTCGAACACCATGTTCGAACAGTACCTGCGCGCCAACGGCAGGCGATGATGGGCAGCATGGTAGCGCGTGATCAGGCGCGTCTAGCGCTCGCTCAGCGCGACACCGCGTACGCCGAGCGCGCCATCCTGGTGGTCACCGTCGCTCGTATCGCTCAGCGCGACGGACTCCGCGTCTGGATCGCCACCGACGAGAAGGAGCCGGAGTGGCCGGTGCTGTTCATCGAGCTGCCCACGGGCCAGGTGTCCTGGCACCTCACACAGGCGCAGCGTGACGATCTGGATGACGAGTTTCCGGTCGGCCAGAACACGTGGGACAACCACACGACCGAAGAAAAGTACGAGCGCCTGCTCGCGTGGAGCGAGAGCTTGTGGCGGCGGTGACCGAACCATCCGTCGATCAGATCCTCGACGAGACATGGGACGCGGATGACCGCCGCGTCATGAAGACGCCGTTTCACATGCCCAAGAAGATGACCGACAAGCTGCCGTCAGCTCATCGACGCGCAAAGACAGCGTTCGGATTCCTCGCGGCGTGGCGCAAGCTCCGTGACGCCGTCTGGACTGCTCGCGGC
>Ga0315273_10010019_pt1 | contig 12051 bp, 12 predicted proteins | sample YL17G02_0_MG_FD_205753 | JGI IMG/M metagenome (GOLD analysis project Ga0315273, IMG submission 205753) | Sediment microbial communities from Yellowstone Lake, YNP, Wyoming, USA - YL17G02_0 | ecosystem: Environmental > Aquatic > Freshwater > Lake > Sediment | place: USA: Wyoming | collected... | reverse complement strand
TGCGCCAGGCTTCATTTCCTATCCTCCATCCGAGCGAACCGGCAGCGTGGGGTTGGCGAGGTCCATTATCGAGAGGGATCTGGCAGCAAGCACCGAACGGCGAAGCCCTTCAAGACGTGAAGGCGAGTATGCCAGAAGCCGACTTGAAGTAGACGCACCGCTCTCCCGGCACCATGATGTGGAACCTCTGTGCGGGGAAGTGGTCTACCAGGTAGTCCACCAGGTAGCCGGGGCGCTCGGTGTTGGCCAGGTGCATGCCGAAGTGCATGGGGATCAGCAGGCGGATGCCAGCGGCGGAAGCCAGCTCGGCGGCCTCGCGGTAGCTGAAGTTGCCCGTGAAGCCGCGCCCCAGCCGGAAGTAGTCGCGGCCGTTGATGGGCAGGAGGGCGATATCGACGTCCAGCGCAGCCAGGCGCTCGACCAGCCCGTCGTACGGGACGCAGTCACCGGCATGATAGATCGTGACGCCACCCAGGGTGACGACGTAGCCGCGGTAGGGATAGCCGTGCACTGGATCGTAATCGAAGGCTTCGTGGGCGGCCGGGATACTGACAAAGCTGACGCCGGCGCTGGTTTGCAGCTGATCGACGGCCGGAGTCACAACCCGGTCCGGCGGCAACCCGAAGGCTTCTAGCGTCTCAAGCGCCGCGCCGGGAACGATGAAGCGGCAAGCAGGCGAACAACGGGCGACGGCCCTTACGACCGTGGGATCGATGTGATCGTAGTGATAGTGCGAGCCGAAGAATAGGTCCGCATTGCAGACATCCGAGGGCCCAAGCGGCGGCCGGAAGTGCCGCGGGTCGGCGTCGGGCCGGCCCACGGTGAACTGCTCTAAGAAGTCCGAGAGGTAAGGGTCGAAGTATGCAACCCGCCCACCGCCCTTGGCAACGAAACCGCTCTGGCCCAGGTACCAGAGGGCCACGCTGCCATTCGGCAGCACGGTCTGGTCCATTTCGAGGATCAAATCGCGGCCTTGGGGTCTCTGTGTCTGCATAGCCTATCCCCTATGGCAGGGGCTGCCACAGTGCGGGCAAGCTGCGGCAGCCCGAGAGACGATCAATAACCAGCCGTTTCCAGGTCGAGGCGGAACTTAACCATGTCCTCTGACATTTTCCATTCCATGCCCTGAATCGAGTATCCACCGTCGACGTCCAGCACCTGACCGGTAACGCCGGAAGAGTCCTCGCTGCAGAAGAAAATGACCGGGCCGACACACTCTTCGATGGTCACGATCCGGCCCATGGGCGTCCGGCTGTTGACCGGATCGGCGTTGACCGGATCCTCGAACATACTGCGTACGGTGGGCGTCATCACGCAGCCGGGCGCCACACAGTTGACGCGGATGCCGTGGCGGCCGAGGGCAACGGCCATACCCCGGGTCGTGGCCTCGATGCCACCTTTCGTGGCGGCGTAGTGCACATAGCTTGACGTCACGGAGCGCGAGGAAATCGAGCTGATATTGACAATGCAGCCACCGCCGCCCTGCGCCACCATTTGCCGGGCACCGTAGAGCGAAGTCAGGAAGTAGCCGCGTAGATTCGTCTGCAGGAGGCTGTCGACATCGGCGTCGGTTAGGTCCAAGAGAGGAATTTGGGGCCCGGTGGCGGCGTTGTTGATCACGATATCCAGCCGGCCAAAGGCGTCGACGGCAGCCGAGACCAGGTGCTGGATATCTTCCCCTTTGGTCTGATCGCCGTAAATGGTCACCGCGTCGCGGCCCAAGGCTTTGATTTCCGCCGCCAGCGTGGCCGCCTTCTCACCACTGTTATGGTATGCAATGGCAACGTCCGCGCCCTCGCGGGCCAGCCCGAGCGAAATCCCCGTGCCAATGGCCCCCGCGCCGCCGGTGACCAGTGCCTTCTTGCCTACAAGTCTCATGTCATCCTCCGTGCAAAATGATCGATGCCTGAGTCTTCAGGCTAATGTGAGATGTGTACCTTCTCGCAGGTCTCAACCGAGCTAGGCATGGTTGCGCTTCCTCTCGACCCACGTCGACAGACTGTTACCCGCGCACCGATCCGATCCAGTTGTGGGCCGGATCCTCGAAGGGGATCCATTGCTTGGTCGTACCGGCCATGCCCCAGAGCATGTACATCTCGTAGCCCGGCCCGGCCACGTTGGGATGCATGCCCTTCGGCACCAGGATCACGTCGCCGTCATGAATGATGTAGGCTTCGTTTAGCTCGCCGTCGAGCGTGTACAGCCCCTGAAAACCGAAGCCCTGGGCTGGCCGGAAGCGGAAGTAGTAGATCTCCTCTAGCCTGGTCTGCTTGTCTGGCTCGTCCTTGTCGTGGCTGTGGGGTGGCGAAGAGCACCAGTTGCCGGCGGGGATGTGCGTCTCACCGACAATGAGGCGCTGGCTGGGAACGCTGTCGCCGATGATAAAGGTTCCTTCCAGGTACCAATTGCCATTGCCGATCTTCAGCACCTCGACATCATCGGGGCGGATAACCAGAGGCTCACCGCCGGCCTCCGCAGGCGTGCCGAAGATGGCCATGTTCAGCGGGCCGTGAGCGAGGACGTCGACGTGGCGCCCGGAGGGTACGTAGATCGCGTGTGGCCAGCCGCCCAGGGGTTCGCTCCGGGCGTGAAGCACCTGCCCCGACGCTCCCTCCCATGCCACGGTGCAACTACCGTCGAGAACGACACAGCCCAGCTCACGGGAGTCGTCCCCCAACTGCCAGCGCTCGCCGTCGTTCAGGCGCAGCAGATCCATGTTGACGAACTGCATGATCGGGTTCTGAGAGGCCACAATGGTTTGCAGGCCATGTAAGGGTCGTGTGGTGAGGTGCAATTCCGGGTTGCCCATAACCTTCCCTCCTGTTACTGTGAGACGGCACTGTAGAAGAATCAGGCCCGAGGAGAACATCATGCATAATGCACAAAATATCTTAGCACAGAGGCGCGCTTGCTGTCAAGCTCTACTTTCTAATGGAACTTATGTCCGGACATCAGAATTGGGGTATGTCAGAATTGGGGTATTGACAAGGCAAAAGAGGGTGCTATACTGGGATTTGATAAAGTCAGTGAACTTATAAATTGTGCCGCCTGTCACAAGCAGGTACCTGTGTTCACGGCCCTGTCAGCCAGGCCCGTCCATTTGGCCGTCCAGGACGCCCCGCACATGATAATCTCTGACAAGAAGGCCACGCGCGATCATACAAAACTACACAACCGGCGGCTGGTCTTTACGAGCATCTACCGGAACCAGCAGATCAGCCGGGCCGAGATTGCTCGCGCTACCGACTTGACGGCCACGACCGTCTCAAGTGTGGTCTCGGACCTGGTGGCCGAAGGTCTGGTCCTGGAAGAAGCATCGGTACCGCTCACCAAGGGCAAGCCTCCTATTCTGTTAAGCGTCAATAAGAACCACCGGTGCATTCTCTGTCTGGATTTGACCAGCAGCTCGTTCCGCGGAGCGATCACTAATCTGGGCGGGGAAGTGCAGAATCGGATCAGAATTTCCAATCGCGGCCAGACCGGTGACGAGGCGCTGGCCGCGGCCTTCGCCGTGGCGGATGCGCTCCTGGCTTCGGTCGCAGGCTCGGTCATGGGGATCGGGGTCGGTTCACCGGGAGTGGTGGATCCCGGCACTGGGATCGTGCGCCGGGCGGTCAACTTTGGGTGGCGTGATCTCCCGCTGCGTGATTTACTGAGCGACCGTTACAAGTTGCCTACCTACGTGGCCAACGCGAGCCACGCCGCCGTGCTGGCGGAGTACGTTTTCGGGCGCCACAAGAACACCCCTGACCTGGTGGTCGTCAAAGTCGATCACGAGGTCGGCGCCGGGATTATTCTCAACGGACAGCTATTCCTGGGTCACGGCGACGGGGCGGGCGACATCGGCCACGTGCGGGCCGTCGAAAACGGTGAGCCGTGTACCTGTGGCAACTCTGGTTGCCTCGAGACGCTCTGTAGCAGCCGGGCGATTGTCAAGCGGGCGCGAGCCATTGCCCGCGACGATCCTGGCTCGCTCTTGCACAGTTTCGCGACTCACGAGGAAGAGCTCGACATCGATGCCGTCGTGCGGGCATATGAAGCCGGCGATCGGGCGGTAGGGGCGTTGGTTGCGGATGTCGGTCATTACCTCGCAGTCGCTCTTTCGCATCTCGTCGGCGTCTTGAGTGTCCCCTGGGTTTTGATCGCTGGAAGCATCGCCAACTTCGGCGAGCCTCTCATGTCCGCCATTGACCAGGAGGTCAGGCGCCGGTCGTTCGTTTCGGTCCTCAGCCAGACCTCAGTAGAGCGTGACAGTCTTGGGCCCGATATTGTCATCCTGGGCGCCGCGGCACTTTTTCTGCACTACCACGTCGGGGTGATGTAGTAGTCTCGCCGGAATACCGGGGACCGCATCGGATTCGCCGCTGCAGAGCATGCGGAAGGGATAAGGCGTGAAAGCGTTGTTCCTGGAGCGCAAGGAAGTCCTGGCCTTCCGCGACTTTGATTGCATTGAGACCGTGGGACCCGACGATGTTCGGATCAAGATCCACACGGTGGGGATCTCTGGCAGTGATCTGCACTATTACCGCCACGGCCAGGTTGGCCGCTACCTTATGCAGGAACCGCTCATTCTGGGCCATGAGGCCTCCGGCACAGTCCTCGAAGTCGGCGCCAACGTCCAGAACCTTCGGCCAGGCGACAGAGTCTGTATGGAGCCGGGCGTACCGGACCCGCGGAGCAAGGCCACGCGCCTGGGCAGGTACAATCTGGATCCTCAAGTGCGCTTCTGGTCGGTGCCCCCTTATCACGGCGTCCTGCGCGAGTCGGTTGTCCATCCAGCCCCGTTTGTATTCAAGCTGCCGGACCATATCAGCTTCGCCGAAGGAGCGCTGGTCGAACCGCTGGCGATCGGCATGTATGGAGCCCAAAAGGCGGAGATCAAGCCGGGCGACGTCGCTCTCGTGTTCGGCGCAGGAACCATCGGGACCATGACGACGCTTTCGGCCCTCGCCGGAGGCTGCAGCAAAGTCATCCTGGCCGATATCGTGCAGGAGAGGCTCGACCGCATGTCAGAGTTCGGTCCCATTGTGCCCGTCAACCCCGGCAGGGAGAACTTGCTGGACGTGGTGTCTGAGCTGACGGACGGCTGGGGCGCCGACATCATCTTTGAGGCCACCGGTACGACAGCCTGGGCCTCCCAGATCTTCGATCCCCTCTGCCCGGGTGGGCGGATCATCTGGATCGGGCTTCCTTCACAGCCCGTGCCGCTGGATCTTGCCTACGCCACCGTCAAGGAAGCGCGCATTCTCACGCTGATGCGCTACGCGCATATCTTCCCGCGGGCGCTGGCCCTCATGGGATCGGGCCAAGTCGATCTCAAGCCCTTCATCACGGATGTTTATCCGTTTTCGCAGAGCATCGAGGCGTTCGCCTACGCCAACGATCCGCGACCTTCGAGCATCAAGGTCCAAATCGTTATGGAGACATAACCAGCCTGGAGGAGCAAGGAGCCATGGGGCAACTTGAGAACCAGACGGCTATCATCACCGGGGCAGGCACCGGCGTCGGACTTTGCATCGCCAAACGCTTTCACCTCGAAGGCGCCTTTGTCGTGATGTGCGGCAGGCGGGAAGATGTCGTGCGGCAGGCGGCGTCTGAGGTCGATCCCAGCGGCCAGCGGGTGTTGGCAGTTGGGGCCGACATTGTCGACGAAGAGCAGGTCCAGGCCCTGGTGGCCAGAGCCGTCGAGCGCACGGGCCGGGTCGACATCCTGATCAACAACGCGGGCGCGATGCGCTGCAACAAACCCCCCGAAGAGACCTCACTCGACGAATGGAAGTTCGTCATCGACACGAACATCAACGGCACCTTCCTGTGTTCCCGGGAAGCCGGCAAAGTGATGATCGGGCAGAAGAGCGGCCGGATCGTCAATATCGCCGCTATATCAGGCGCCGTCGTCAACAGGTACTTCCACGGCGGCTCTTATGAGGTGTCCAAGGCGGCGCTCAGCATGTTGACCAAAGCCTTCGCGGTTGAGTGGGCGCCTTACAACATTAAGGTCAACGCTATCTTGCCGGGCTACTACGAAACCCAGCCCAATCGCGACTTCTTCATCAACGACCCGGTGCTGTACGGCAAAATCCTCGACCTGATCCCGATGCGCAAGCTGGGCGATCTCGAGGAGCTGAGCGGGCTGGTTCTGTACCTGGCTTCCCCGGAGCTGGATTACATGACCGGTACCACGATCACCATCGACGGAGGATACACGATCTGGTAGGAGCCTCGAAAGGAGGGAGATATCGGCGATTCAGTAGCGGCGGTCTTGAGCCGAAGATGACTGCGTGTTGGAATCGGTGTTGAACGAAGCGCCATTAGCTTCCACCCGTCATGAAGGAGAGGAACGAAATGACTAAAGCAGAGCGTATCTCACGTCGAAAGTTCCTGCAGACGACCGGAGCCGGGGTTGCGGCCGCGGCGGTCCTGGCGGCCTGTGGGCCCGTGCCTGTGGCGCCGGCCCCGGCCGCGCCAGCCGCCACCGCGGCACCTGCTGCACCGGCAGCTACCGCCGCACCCGCGCCCACGGCGGCCGCTACCATCGCCGCCAAGCCCGCTGAAATTCGGGTGCTTGTTGTGGGCGATCCCTTCCAGTTCGCCCTCGAAAAAGTTGTCCCGGATTTCACCGCCGCGACCGGCATCAAGGTCAACCTGGAGAGCCTGGCCTATGATGCGCTGAACGCGCGCCTTGTGAACTCGTTCGTGAGCAAGACCCCCGACGCCGACGTCGTCACGGTCGACGCCATGTGGATGGGCCAATACTACGACAACGGCTGGATCTCGAGCCTGGACAAATACATCAGCGCGGATAAGGACACCAACATCGAGGACTTCATCCCCGAGGTGTTGTATTCGCTCAACAGCTGGCGCGGGCACATCATCACCCTGCCCATTGCACCGTACGGCCAGGGCGTAATATACCGCACCGATGTCCTGGAAGAGGCAGGCGTCGCGGCCCCTCCGTCTGATCCGGCGAAAGCCGCGGACTGGACCTGGGAGAAATACGTCGATGCCCTGAAGGCTATCAACGGAAAAACCCTCGCCGGCGCCAAGATGTTCGGAACAGTCGTCTGCGGCGCGCAGCCGCAGCCTATTGTGCACATGTACACCCAGCTCGCGGCCAGCCAGGGGACGCGCTGGTTCAAGCAGTTCCCAGAGAAGACGCCCTGGGACTTCACGCCGACCATCAACAGCCCCGAAAACGTCAGCTCGCTGGACATGTACAAGAACCTGTACTCGATGTCTCCGCAAGAGGCGATCAACTACGTCTGGTTCGACGCCGGTACGCGCTTCTCGCAGGGTGACATCGGCATGTTCTACTGGTGGACGCCCTACTTCTACCTCGTGAAGAACGATGGCTACATGAGCGGCACGCCGGCCAAGATTATCGACAAGTATGCGGTCGGCCTGCTGCCCAAGGATGCGACGGCACCCCAGGTGATCAGCAACGGCGGTTGGAGCCTCGGCTTGCCGTCGACCGCCGGCAACCAGGACGCCGGCTGGCAGTTCATCAAGTGGGCCTGCAGCGCGGAGACGCAGAAGAAGATGGGGCTGGTGAAGGACTGGAACTATCAGTTCAGCGACTTTGGCCGGTTTTCGCTGTACAAGGACGCCGAGTTGAAGAAGATCTACCCATACCTGGATGCACAACTCGGTATCCTGCAGAGTGGTAACGGCAAGGCTGTGCGCCCGCCGTGCCCGATCTACAGCACCCTGGAAGGCATCTACGGGCTGCAGCTGAACAAGGTGTTGACCGGCGCCGTCTCGTCGGCTGATGCCTTGAAAGAGACCGAAACGCTGTTCACGAACGCCCTGAAGGGCAACTTGATGATTCCGTACAGCCAGCCGAGCTACGAAGATACTCTCGAGAACACCAAGAAGTTGATCAAGAGCCTGGCTTAGGCGCCACCTGGCTTGGGCTCCCGGTCGCGGCCGGGAGCCCGGCTTTCCAGGCACAAGGAATGTGGGCGCCCCGCCCTCACGGGCGCCGGCCGGGAAGCGGAGAGCGAGCGGCGTGTGGGCGCCGGCCTCGGCTGAGCAAAGGACTGTGCGATGACTGGGTCGTCCAAGGCGAGGCCATTCCTGTGGGTTCTCCCCTCCATCCTTATTCTCTTCGGATTGATTGTTTATCCCCTGTTCTTTTCGCTGACAAACAGTTTCAGGTTATGGAACCTGCAGACGAGCCCAATCCCCTTGGGGTTCGTGGGCATCGGGAATTATCGTCAGGTCTTTCAGACGACGCCGTTCTCCCCGGCGCTGATCAACACCCTTATCCTGGCTTTCGGCGGCGTCTTCATAGAGTTCTGGTTTGGCATGGGTGTGGCCTTGTTGCTCAACTCTCGGATAAGGGGGACGGGGATAAGCCGCGCGCTGCTCATAATGCCAACCACAATCGCACCCATCGTCGTGGGCTTCCTATTCAGGTACATGTACTATGAGAGGGGAGGACTGATCACGTGGCTCCTACGAACGGTGGGCTTTCCCGTCCCAATCCAAGGCATGCTCGGCAGCTCCAGCACGGCGTTGGCCGCGGTCGCTCTGGCCGATATCTGGCAGTGGACGCCGTTTTTTGCTATTGTCCTCTATGCGGGGCTGCTGTCAATCCCCGAGGACGTGATCGAGGCAGGCATCGTCGACGGCGCCTCCGGGATCCGCATGTTCCTCTGGATTACTCTGCCTTCCATCAGCCGCACGGCCATCATCGTGATCATGATCCGCTTCATGCAGCTGTTCAATATGATCGACCTGGTTCTCGTGCTGACGCACGGCGGGCCCGGCACCGCCTCCCGGACACTGAGCTTTAATCTGTATCAGGTAGGGTTGGTCGATTACAACATCGGCGTGGCGGCCGCGATGACCTGGCTCATGGTCATCATCGTCACCCTCTTGATCAACGGTTACGCCCGGGTGGCGTTCCGCAACTGGGAGTGGTGAGTGAAAAGGCCGGCTTACCAGACAGTCCTGCTCAATATTGCCCTGATTGCCGTGATGTTGTTCTTCATCGGCCCGATCGTGTGGTTTGTGGAGCTTTCGCTGCGCTCACCCACCAGTGCTTTCGCGTCGCCACCGCAGCTGCTCTTCAAACCCACCCTGGACGCGTTCAGGTATACCTTCGTTAAGCCGGGCACCAACGCGCCCCAATTGGTTTCCAGCCTGGTTGTCGCCATCGGCGCCACGCTGCTGAATCTACCCTTCTCGATGACGGCAGCCTATGCGCTTTCGCGCTTTCGGATGCGCGCGAAGGCTGGCCTGATGATGTGGTACATCAGCCTGCTGATGGCCCCGGCCGTGGTCTACCTGATCCCCTATTTCATTCTCATGTCGAGACTGAGGCTGAGGGGCACCTACATGTCGATGATCCTCATCTCGATGACAATCACCATTCCGTTTTCGATCTGGCTGCTCAAGAGCTTCTTCGATGACGTGCCTGTCGATATTGAGGAGGCGGCGCAGGTGGATGGGGCCAGTTTTCTTCAGGCGATGATGAAGATCACATTGCCGCTGAGCCTGCCCGGCGTCATCGTGACGTCGATGTTTGCGTTCGTCTTTACCTGGAACAACGCCCTCTTCCCGCTGGTGCTGAGCAACCAGCGCACGGCGACGCTGCCGATCGGAACGCTCAACTACTTTGCTACGACGGGGGTAACCTGGAACTATATCGCGGCGACCGCGGTCGTGACGATGCTGCCGCCGATGATCATCTTTCTCGTTTTGGGCCGGCATATCGTCCGCGGCCTGACGTTTGGGGCCGTTAAAGGGTAATCAACCAGCATCCGCATCGCAAAAGGAGAGAAACGCAATGAGTGCAGAAAAAGTGGGCTTTGGCGTCGTTGGCGCCGGCATCCTTGGCGAAGAACACTCGCAGGTGTTCAGCCACATGGCGGAGAGCGAGCTCGTCGCCGTATGTGACGTCAACGGCGAGCGGGCAAAGGCAGTCGCAGAAAAGTTCGGCGCCCGCAGGTGGTACACCGACTATCAGGAACTCTTAAAGGACCAGGATATCAAGGCCGTTTCGGTAGCCACGCCCGATCACGCCCATACCGACATCACGATCGCCGCTGCGCAGGCGGGCAAGCACATCCTGGTCGAGAAACCCCTTGCCACCAGCCTGGCCGAGGCCGAGAAGATAGCCGCCGCGGTCAAGAAATCCGGTGTCAAGCTGATGGTGGACTATCAGAACCGGGTCAACCCACCCTTCGTATCGGCCAAGAAGAGCATCGAAGCCGGAGAGATCGGCAAGCCCGCCTACGGGTACATCCGCCTGAGCAACACTACCTGGGTGCCGATGGAAATGATTCCCTGGGGCGCCAAGAGCTCATCGCTGTGGTTCCTGGCCATCCACACGATCGACATGATGCGCTGGCTGCTGCAAGACGAGATCATGCGTATCTATGCCGTCAGCCGCTCGGGCATTTTGAAGAGCCTGGGGGTCGACACGCAGGACTTCCATTGCGCAATCGGCGAGTTCAAGAACGGCGCAGTGGTGACCTTCGAAAATGCCTGGATCCTGCCGCGCAGCCAGCCGATGGTCTACGAATTCAAGATGGAATTGCTGGGCAGCAAGGGCGAGATCAATGTCAACACCTCGCATCACGCCGCTGTCGAGAAGCATGTCGACGGCAAGATGGCCTACGGCGACGTGTTCGGCACCATCCCGACCGCACCGCGGCGCCTGGGTGGCTTCGTAAAAGAATCGATCGCCCAGTTCGTCGATGCCATCGTCTACGATACGCCAGTCCTGGCGACCCTCGAAGACGGTATGGCCGGCGTCCGCGTCGCCGACGCCATCCTCCGGTCGGAGGCATCGGGCCAGCCTGTAGACCTCTGAGCGGACCGCTGCTCCTTCTGTTAACACGGCCGCTGGGCCTCGCCAACGGGGTCCAGCGGCGCGATTATTCCTGTTCCCTTCTATATCATCGCAGGCAGACCGTGGAATCGCTGCCAATATCATGCTGGTCGGCACTCCGCATCTATGGTACGATGGGGCTCGTGATTTGTGGAGGAGCGAGCCGCCAACATGACTGACCCCAAAATTCGCGTGCTGGTCGCCAAGCCCGGGCTAGACGGCCACGATCGGGGAGCGAAGGTGGTTGCGCGGGCGCTGCGCGATGCCGGAATGGAGGTCATCTACACCGGTATCCGGCAGACCCCTGAGATGATCGCCGAGGCAGCCCTGCAAGAGGACGTCGATGTCGTGGGGCTCTCGATACTGTCCGGGGCCCATATGGCGCTCTGCCCTCGGGTTGTCCAACTGCTGCGCGCCCAGGGAATGGATGATGTCCTGGTTGTGGTGGGCGGGATCATCCCGAACGACGACATCGCGCCACTGCAGGCGATGGGCATTATGGGCGTGTTCGGTCCGGGCACCAGCACCGGTGAGATCATTGACTTCATCCGCAGGCATGCAGCTCGCTGACGATCTCCTCGCCGGCAACCGGCGCGCACTGGCCCGCGCCATCTCCCTTGTCGAGGACGGCGGCGCCGGCGCCCACGCCGCGCTGGCAGCGCTCTACGCGCAGACTGGCCGTTCGCACGTTATCGGCGTCACGGGCGCTCCCGGCACGGGCAAGTCGACCCTGGTGAACGCGTTGGCGAGGGTCTACCGCAGGCTCGGGCAAAGCGTGGGGATCATCGCCGTGGATCCCACAAGTCCATTCTCAGGCGGCGCGCTGCTGGGAGATCGCGTGCGCATGCGCGATCTGGCAGGCGATCCGGGCGTGTTTATCCGGAGCATGGCCACTCGCGGCAGCCTGGGGGGACTGGCGAAGGCCACGGCTGATGTGATCCTGATCCTCGATGCCGCAGGATTTGACCGGATCCTCGTGGAGACCGTCGGCGTGGGACAGGCCGAAGTCGAGATAGCCAGCGCCGCGCATACGACCATCGTGGTGGAGGCGCCCGGCCTCGGCGACGAGATCCAGGCCATCAAGGCCGGCATCCTGGAGATCGCCGACCTGTTCGCTGTCAACAAGGCCGACCATGAAGGCGCCGATCGCACCGTCGCGGGGCCGCCATAGAATGAGGGGCGTGCCCCGAGGAACGCCGGCCGCGGGGGTC
>Ga0315273_10010018_pt1 | contig 12051 bp, 9 predicted proteins | sample YL17G02_0_MG_FD_205753 | JGI IMG/M metagenome (GOLD analysis project Ga0315273, IMG submission 205753) | Sediment microbial communities from Yellowstone Lake, YNP, Wyoming, USA - YL17G02_0 | ecosystem: Environmental > Aquatic > Freshwater > Lake > Sediment | place: USA: Wyoming | collected... | reverse complement strand
AACCGGCCAGATCAAGAGCATCGAAGGTAACGTGCTTACGCTCAGCACCCCACAGAATGTCACCACCGTCAAACTTTCCGGTTCTACTCAGATCGAGAAGATCGGAACGGGGACGCTTTCTGACCTGCAACCGGGCCAGCAGGTGCTCGTGACGGGCCAGCGGGACGCCAATGGAAACATTGCCGCCGCCACGATCCTGATTATGCCGAATAATCCGGCCAATAACCCGCCGGGCTCACCGACCACGACACCATAATATGATCGAAGTCAAAGACCTGACCAAAATTTGCCACCTGGGTTGCTTGGACTTGCCCACCGGCAGCCTCCAACAACGCGTGGCAATCGCCAGGTCATTGATTATCAAACCGGGCTTGATCCTGGCTGACGACCCGACCATCGCTGCCCCAATGCTGCGGACCATCCGCCTGCGGGATGGGCTGATTGAAGATGGGAACCCATTATGAACATTTTACAGAACCTGCTTGAGGCAATTGAAAGTCTAAACGCCAATAAGCTGCGCTCGATGCTGACGATCTTAGGCATCGTGATCGGCGTGGCTGCGGTGATCGCCATGCTCTCGATCGGTCGTGGGGCGCAAGCCTCCATTACAGCCCAGATCTCCAGCATCGGGACCAACCTGGTGTATGTCTCGCCGGGCGCCCAACGCCAGGGGGGGGTGTCCACCAACAATTCGTTTGCAACGCTCACCACCGATGATGCGGCTGCGCTGGCGTCCCTGCCGGGGGTTATCAATGTCGCTCCGGAAGTCGATGGGCGCGCTCAGCTGACCTACCAGGGTCAGAACACGAACACGCGCCTGGTGGGCGTCACGCCCAATTACCAGAGCATGCGCTCCTTGACCATGGCGGATGGCACGTTTGTCACCGACGCCAACCAGGTCGCCCGCTCATCGGTGGTCGTGCTGGGCAGCTCGGTAGCCAACACCCTGTTTGGCGGCCTGGGTGGGGTGGTTGGACAGACTGTCCGTATGAACGGGCAGCCCTACCGGGTGATCGGCGTGCTCAACAGCAAGGGCGGCACCGGGTTCCTGAACCAGGATAACCAGGTGTTCGTCCCGCTCAAAACGGCGCAGACCCGCCTGGTAGGCAACGAGCGCTTCCGAGGCGCCAACGTGGTGAATACGATCAACATCCAGGCTGCCGATTCAAAATCGGTCACGAATGTGGTCAGTGAAGTTACCGGTGTGATGCGCACCCGGCACCGTACCTCTCCGGGGACGGACGATTTCTCCGTTTCAAGCCAGCAAGATGCTCTCAGCGCGGCCACTTCGGTGACGGATACGTTGACGATCTTCCTGGGCGGCATTGCTGGCATCTCGCTGGCAGTGGGTGGGATCGGCATCATGAATATCATGCTGACGTCGGTCACCGAGCGCACCCGGGAAATCGGGCTGCGCAAAGCGATCGGCGCTCAACGGCGGGATATCCTGGTCCAGTTCCTGATCGAGTCGATGGTGTTGAGCTTGCTGGGAGGGTTGATCGGCATCGCCCTGGGATGGTCGATTGCCCACTTCATGGGAAGCGTCTCGCTGGGAGGCACGGCCATCAAGCCGGTGGTCGGGCTGGATAGCGTGCTCTTGGCAGTGTTGTTCTCGATGGCGGTGGGACTGTTCTTTGGCATCTACCCGGCCAGCCGGGCGGCCAGCCTGCAGCCTGTAGAAGCGTTACGGTATGAGTAGGGAAGAACAAAGTGAATTCTGTTGATTCAATGAGGATACGCACATGAAGAAGATATGGTGGGTCATAGGGATTATCGTCGTGGTTGCGGTGGGTGGGTTCGTGGCATACCGGGTGTTGGCTGCCAGGCAGGCCTCCGCGGCCTCCGCCGTGAGCTTGCAGACCACCACGGTAGAGCGCGGGTCAATACCGGCGACGATCAGCACGGCAGGGACAGTGCGCTCCGGTCAGAGTGCAGTCATCAACTGGGCGACCTCAGGTAAAGTGGGCAACGTCAACGTTAAACTGGGGGACCAGATTAATGCTGACCAGGTGCTGGCTGCGCTGGATCCAAATTCACTGGCGCCTTCCATGATTAATGCCAGGCAAACCCTGATTGATGCGAAGAAAAAGCAGGATGACCTGTTGAACTCCAAGCTCCAGCAGGCGCAAGCTTTGCAGGCCGTGCAGAATGCTCAGACCGCCCTGGATGATTTAAAGCAAACCAGCGGGACGAACAGCGCTCAAGCGCAACAGGCTGTGGCAACCGCGCAAACCGCCCTTAAAAACGCCCAGACCAAGCGGACTGCGATGAATTACGCCCATTCTTCAGACCCGCTGGTCGTCGAAAACGCTCTCACAAACTACATGCTGGCAAAACAACAATATAAGGATGCCTTGAAAGAATTTGATAAATATGCGCATCTAAAGCTGACGGATCCGAAGCGCGCGAACGCTCTCCGGAACTTGCTGGCTGCCGAACAAAAAATGCGAACAGCATTTGCCACCTACAACTGGTATTTGCTCCCCCCTACCCCTGACGAGATTGCCCAGGCTGACGCAGACCTGGCTGTGGCGCAAGCGACCCTTGTACAGGCGCAGGCGAATTGGGATAACCTGAAAAAAGGCTCAAATTCCGCCGCAACCACGCTGGCAGAAGCCACACTGGCCGACGCCCAACGCGCCTGGGAGCGCGTGAAGGACGGCCCCAACCCCGATGATATCGCCGGCGCCCAGGCAGCTGTAGATGCGGCGCAAGTCACCCTTAGCCAGGTGCAACTGACCGCGCCTTTTGCCGGTAAGATCAGTGATGTAAATTTATTACCGGGAGACCTGGTCAGCTCGGGTACGAAGGCTTTTCAGATCGATAACCTGACCGATCTCTTTGTGGATTTGCCAATTGCGGAAATCGACATCAGCAGTCTGCAGGTCGGACAGAAAGCCAGCCTGGCCTTCGACGCCATTCCCAACAAGACCTACGACGGCATAGTGACAGAAGTTGGCATGGTCGGCGCCAGCACCCAGGGTGTGGTCAATTACCCGGTGACGGTTCAAATCACCGATCCGGATGCGAGCGTCAGGCCGGGTATGACCGCGGCGGTCAGTGTCGTCATCGCCCAGCACGATAACGTTTTGATGGTGCCGAACCAGGCGATCCAGGTGACCGGCAACCGTCGACAGGTGGTTGTACTGTTCGAAGGCCAGCAGATACCTGTCCCAGTGACGGTCGGTTTGAGCAACGAAACGATGAGCGAGGTCACTGGAAACCAACTTAAAGAAGGCGACACGATCCTGGTCAACCCACCGGCTGTAACAACCAATGCAGGCGCGCGTGGCGGTGGGATCATAGGAGGCTTTGGCGGTCCCGGCGGTTTTGGGAGATAGAAACATTTAAGGGGATTTGAGCAGGCAAATAAGCAAGTAGACTTGTAAACAATCGAACAATAAAGGCGGGTCGCGGCCCCTGAGACTGAGACACACCTTTTTATTTTAAACGAATCAAGCGAATGAATTATTACAATATTTTCAGTTTTGTATGCAGAATAAAAGGATAACGCAATCTTAACAGTATTTAATAAAAATCTGTTGTATAATATATGGAAATGACAATTGTTTATGAAAGGAGACCCTACAATGCACACTCTGTTCAATAAATTTTCACATAAACGCCTGCAACGGGCAGGCAGACTGGCGCTATTTGTCTTTTTAGCGCTGGCTATGGTAGCAGCGGCGTTTCCGCAACCGGCTTCGGCAGCCTCCAAGTGTGTTACGTATTACACGGTCAAATCGGGGGACACTGCGAGCCAAATCGCCCACACCTACGGCCTGAGGTGGGGGGATATCGCCAAAGCCAACAATATGAAAAACGATGCCAGGCTTAAAGTTGGTCAATCTTTATGCATACCGGACAAGAACCCGCCTAAAGCAGCTCAGACTGGAACGATGAAAGCCACCACCAATGGCGAGGCCTTGAACGTCAAGATGTCCGGGTTCCCAGAGCGATCCATCTGGTATGTCAATGTCAACGACACCCAGAATAGAGTGCCCGGCGTTTTCAAGGTTGGACAGATGACCGTGCCCGTCAATACTGATGTCACAGGCTGGTTCAAACTGCCACCAGAGTTAAGGAAAACACCCTACTTAACCGTGTGCGTCAAGAATGCCATTAAAATGCAAAAGATCTGCCACCAGGTTTATCATAAGGTATAAGGCGAGCCAGCGTATAAACAAGTAACCAGCAGGATGGAAGACAATTGAATAGATAAGGTGGTTGTGGCCGGAAAACCGGACACCACCCACCTTATTTTTATTTCTGGTGAATAACCAGCACAAACAGGGATCTTCAGACGAAGGAATAGGAATTAAGTACTGTATGAGTAGCGGATTTTTCGTTTATACTACTTCTCAACACCTATTATAATATAGGCAGGGTGAACAGTATGGAAAAGGTGTTGGAAAGCAAGCCATATTCTGTTCGGGGATGGGATAAGGTAATTTCTGATTGCCCATTCGGGCTGGCCGCGTGCAGAGGGAATACTGCGCGGTTCCAATTGGAACAATTCGAAAGGAGTCGATCAAATGAATACAATTTTCAATCGTTTGTCAAATAAACGCCTGCTGCGACTTGGTAGCATGGCGCTCACCGCAATGTTAGCGCTGGCCATGCTAGCGGCTGCTTTCCCTCAAACAGCCCAAGCAGCCACGTGCTCTGCGTATTACACGGTCAAGTCGGGCGACACGACCAACATGATCGCCCATACGTACGGCCTGACGTGGAAGCAGATCGCCATGGCTAACAACATTAAGTCTCCCTACAAGCTTAAGGTCGGGCAGACCCTGTGTATCCCTGCCCAGGGCGGAACGGCCGCCGTTCAGCCCGGCAAGATGACCGCCATCGCCAATGGCAATGGATTGCGCGTCAACATGTCCAATTTTGACAGGCGCTACATCTGGATCGTCAAGGTCAAAGACACACGCACTCCATTAGGCACAGATTACAAGGTTGGACAGATGGTTGTTCCCGGAAAGACTACGGTTTCGGGCTTTTTCAACCTTCCACAAGCCCTACGCAAAACGCCTTTCCTGACTGTGTGCGTCAAGAACTCCACCACAGATCAAAAGATCTGCCAGCAGATAGCACATAAGATGTAAAGCGCTCAGACCAGTAAATAAGTGGACAATTGAATAAAGGAGGTGGGTTGCGAGCGATGCGTTTGCAACCCACCTCCTCTTTCTTTTATTATGGCAGGTGAAGCAGTCGCGGGGTGGAAATCAGACCTGGCTATAACCCTCATCTCCGGAGGCTTCGCTCTTTTAGATTATAATTAATGTCAAGAAGAAAGGAGAAAGCAAATGAAGACTATATTTAATAAACGCAGGCTACATTTTTGCAGCCTGGCGCTTCCTGTGCTGGTCGCCCTAACCCTGCTGGCGGCATCTCTGCCTCAACCGGTCCAGGCGGCGAGTGCGCCTTGCGTCACATACTACACCTATAAGATGGGTGATAAAACTTATTCCGTCGCCAAAACCTTTGGGCTGGCGTGGTGGGAGATTGGCCTGGCCAACAATATGAAGTATCCATATACGCCAACCGTGGGGAAGAGGCTGTGCATCCCACCTGCCGGTTGGGCAGAAGCCCAGCCGAAGGTGACCGGCTTTATGAGCGCTTTTTCCAAAGGCTCGAAGGTGAGCGTTACAGCTTCCGGCTTTACGACCCGTTACCTGTGGATGGTCAAGGTCAAAGACTCCACCGGCAAAGTAAGCGGCGATTTCAAGATTGGGAGGATGCTCATCCCGGTGACTACGCGAGTTACAGGCATTTTCCAGCTCCCGGCAGAGCTGCGCAATTCGTCCTACCTGACCGTATGCTTGAAGAACCAGACCACAGATGAGAAGATCTGCCGGAATATTGTGCATGCGCCGTAGAGGGAAGGAAATAAGGGAATAAGTAAACAGGGAAACAAGTAGATTAAGGAGATGAACTGATGAAAGCTATCCTGAAATTCATTTCGAGCAGGCGCCTGCGGCACGCAAGCAGCCTGGCGCTGACCGTACTGTTGGCACTGGCTTTGCTGGCGGCTGCCCTGCCACAGCCGGTGCAGGCTGCGACCAATCCAAATGCGCCGTGTGTAGCCAACTACACGGTCATGAAAGGCGATTCGACCTCCTCGATTGCGCACAATTTCGGCCTGGGGTGGTGGGAGATCGCCAAGGCTAATAGCCTGACGAAATCCTACAAGCTTAAAGTCGGCCAGACGCTGTGCATCCCGCCGAAAGGGTGGGCCGGCCAGAAAGCCGCCGGGAATATGACCGCCACCGCCATCGGCGCTAAAGTGACCATAACAGTTTCTGGGTTTGATGCACGCTATATCTGGGCGGTAAATGCGAAGGACACAACAGGCAGTGTGACCGGCAATTATAAGCTTGGACAGATGGTCATCCCGAAGAATACCGCGGTGACCCAGGTTTTCCCGCTTCCAACCGAGCTACGCAATGCGCCTTACCTGACGGTGTGCTTGAAGAACCTCACCACCAATGATAAGGTATGCCGCTATATCATCCACTATCCATGACTTTCATAAGACCCTAAAGGTTTATGAAAACCTTTAGGGTCTGGATGCAAGGTAAACATAGCGGGGCTGCACACAGGCAGCCCCGCTGGTGTTAACCTATTTCCGTTGTATTTATGGTTTCAGCAGGCAGAAGCCGGCGTCGTACGAGTTGCCGTTGTGGCTGCCTGGGACGCTGCTAACGATGGTGTTGTCATACACTTCCAAGTGGATGACGTAACCGCACGGCCGCATGTTGATGGGGGAAGCCGTGTTCAGACTCCAGGTGTCGCCGCTCAGGCTGGTCTCGGTATTCGTAGCAGTGGCGGTGACAGGCTGGTTGGAGGGGGTGGTGATGGTATTGGGCAGGGTGCTCAAGCCGAAGTGACCGAAGTGCAGGTCGCGCGCCACGAACTCGCCGGTGATGGTTACGCCGGGGGTGTATTCATCGCACTCGCCGCCGTCGACGGTGATCGTGGCGGATGGAGCTGTGTTGTCCATCTGGATCCGGTACCAGGGGGTGCTGCCCAGGAAGGCTTCGCCGAAGGTGAACAGCTCCAGGCGCACATCCCACAGGTCATCGCCGCCCGGAACCCAGGCGTTGGCGACCATGCTGTTGATGTTCTGGCTGCTATCCAGGTAGGTGAAGAAACCGCCTATGCCGGGGGAATGGTAAGAGCCATTACCACCCGAATCAACCACCCACACCGGGTCGGTCAGCATCTGCAAGCTGGTGCCATTGTCCTTCTGCACCCAGATGCGGTACTTGTAGCCGTTGACCGGCGCGGCCTGGATGGTTACCAGGCCACCGAAGGCGCACATGCGGGTGTTGTCATACGGGTCGGTGGGGGTGCTGTAGAAGCCGAATACCGCGCTGGGGTTGGTCATGCCGGTGAAGGCGGTATCGATGTAAGCCAGGCCCACACCGCCGATGGCGGCGATCTTGGGGGCGATGACACCCGTCTCGCCCGGGCGGATCTGCACATGGGAGTCCAGGCGGTTGCCCCAATAAGGCACATCGTCGGGGTTGGTGGTGGAGGGCGGGGTGTTCCAGGAGAGCACGGCCCGCAGGCGCGCCACTTTGGGCTGGTCGCAGGGCATGCGGTAGGGGTCCAGGTTGACGGGCCAGATGGCGGTATAGTGGATGCCGTCGGCCGGCACCTGGGAGAAGTCGTGGACTTCGACCTTAGCGGTTCCCAGGTAGGTCCACTGGCAGGTGTCGTCCCAATCAGCCCAAAATGCGATGTATTCCTGGCTGCCATTGGCGCACAGGTCACCGTTGTAGCCGAATGGACGCTTGATAGCAAAAGTGGCTCCCAGCCACTCGCGGTTGTAATCCAGGCCCAGGCAGTCGAGCTGTTCGTACGAGACGTCGCCGCTGGTGTCTTCCAGGGCAGCCAGGGCAGCCTGGAAATTCAATCCGACCGCCTTCCACTCGGCTGCCTTGGCAGCGATGGTGGGCGGGTTGAGCGCACCGGACTTGAGCACGCTCTGCAAGTTGTTTAAGCCAAAGCGGTGCGGCTCGACGCTAGTATTGAGCTCGATGGCTTTTTCAATAGCTTTGGTCACGCCCGACTTGACCGAATACAGATTGGCTAGCTCGGCCAGCTTAAAGGGTGGAGGGTCGGGCAATGGGATGGGTTTCAACTTGACTTCTTCGAACAGAGGCGGCAGTTTCAATTTCTTGTCGACCTGTTTGCCGAGCACATCCACCAAGTCAACGAAGTTCCACTGGCGCGGCTTGATCTGGATCTCGGCATCCAGCACGTCGCCCCAGATGGGAATGTAGTTCGGGTCGCCGAAGGTGGGCTGCACGTTCCAAGACAGGATGGCTCGCGCCTTGGGCAGTATTGGATCGCCGCAAAAATCTGTAAGGGGATCGATATCGCGCGTCAGCACATAAAAGAGCGGCTTTTCCGGATGTTTGGCGCAGTCGAGGGCATCGGGGATATCGTGGGCGTTGAACGAGACCAGGCCAACATCCTGCCAGCCGGAGCCGTAATCCAGGAAGAAGCGCACATACTCGTTAGAGCCATCATGGCACAGGTCGCCGTCGTAGCCAAACGAGCGCTTGATCTCGACCGTGGCTTCCAATGTGTTGAGGTTGGGGTTAAAACCCAGGCAGGCCAGTCCTTCATAGCTGGTGTTGGTGGACATGGCTTTGACCGCCGCCTGGGTACTCCCTGCCAGGGTCCCAAAATAATTGGGATTGGAAATGAGCAGCTTCTTGAATTGGGCGCGCTCCTTTTCCACCCGGTGACCGGCTTTTCCAGCAGCCGCCTGGCTTGAACTTGAAGCAGGTTCCTTGGTTTCCATTATAGGTTTCCTCCTGTGGGTAAACAATGGGTCGTTTTACCAATCCTGCGACAAAACGTTGGTCGCAAAATTGTTTTCTGAGAACAATTATACTATACAATTCAGATAATAAGGGTAGGAAATAGGTACTTACCAGGGGGAAATGAGGGTGATCAGTGACTGGGGATTAGTGATTGGGGAGAACTAGACCCCTATACACTTGGGCGGAAATGAGGTGCAAGCCTCGATACAAGGTTGAACGATTTGATAGCGTTGAGGATATGAAATTGCTAGAATGCCCATCAGGCTAGGCCGGGATGATCCGACCAGGCTTTTTGATTACCTCTTGGTGAATTGCAAGCTCGTTTCCACTGCCAGGCTGATCTCAGTAATGTCAATCTTGACGCCCCCCACTGTTCCAACGGCGCGGGCGACCAAATCTGCCTCGACGCGCTGTTTAAAAGCTACCAGATCCTTTAACCCTTGTTTAGCCACCAGCGGCATAACCAAGTTGCTCATAATCCGGCCGGGCAGGGGGCCTGTGGCTTTGCTGAATAATTTAGCCAGGCAAGTCCCGGTCTCGGTCGGAGTTAAACGATATTCGCACAGGAGGAGCGTGTTCGGGACCGGAACCGGTACCAAAGACTGCGTGACCATCCTTTCAAACGGCTGCCATTCCAGGATGAGCAAGCGGGAGGCATGATCCCCATGATAACAGTGAAAGACCGAGCCGGTCGTAATCCGGCCGTGGGAGCGATCCGTAATTTCTTGCCGGTCTGCACCTGTCAAGATATTCACATACTCCGGTATTGACAGATAATCCCACACCTGCTCAGGCTGCGCCTGGATGTCCACCTCGAATTGAATCAAAACCTGGTCTGGGAGGAACGTTACCCGCCCGGCAACGCGCTTTTGTTCCCAGATGGGGTGCATGTCTTGGATCCAGACGTTTACTTCGTCCAGGTACTCGTACTTCTCAGCATGAGAGGTCATGGTTTCGTGGATATCCGGGCTGCCCAGGTGGCGGATGGCGGCATCGGTGTAGAGGCTGTAGGCCCGGAAACCGGTCTTTTCAGAGACATGGTTCTTGAGCAGGCGATGAATCAGGTTGACATCGCTGCCGACCAACTCATCGTGGTCGCCGATATGTTGAATGATGAAGACGCCATAGTGGATAAAGAATTTCAGATCGAGACCGGAAATGTTGGCGCAGGCGTTGCAGTGGCAGTTGTTGTTGAGCACCATTTTCTCGATCACCTTGCGAAAGGCGACATAAGTATCCTCGATCATTTCGATAAACGTCTGCCCCTGGTAGAAGTGGTCGCCCAGCCCATAGCTGATCACCGCGTCGCCAGCCAGCCTGGAGAGTACCAGCGGCGGCCGGGTGTGGTCGACCAGCAGCTCCAGCAAAACCGTCAGGATTTCCTGGGCATGTTCGAGTTCGGATTTGCTCAAATACACAGTGTACCCCGTGATATCGGCAATCAGCAGGTACCCTTCTTGGGTTTTGGACATAACCAGTTCCTTTCCTGATGGACCGCCAGCCGGCGCGATGGAAAACCAGCGCAATTTGATATATTATATCCTCTTTCAGCTACGCTAACCCATACGATTCGCTAATCACCGATCACCCGCACCTGGTTGCAGCCAATTGATTTCAATCGACCATGGTTGTATAATCTCATGAGGAGGAAAAATTCCAATGACTGACCAAGCAAACACAACTGTCCTCGCCATCGACCTGGGTACATCCGGCCCAAAGGTCGGGTTGGTTAATTGCCGGGGCGAAATTCTGGATTGGGAGTTTGAGCCGGTGCCTCTGATAACAACGCACGGTGGCCAGGCTGAGCAATCCCCCGACGACTGGTGGTCGGCGATCTGCAAAGCGACGCATCGAGTATTGGATAAACGGCTCGTTTCGGTTGAGAACATCCTGGCTGTGTGCTGCACGGCGCAGTGGAATGGCACCGTGCCGGTTGACCGGGGGGGTAAGGCTTTAATGAACGCCATGACCTGGCTCGATTCGCGCGGTGCGAAATATATCCCCGGGATGGTAAAAGGGCTGGTGTCGGTGCAGGGATATGATCCAGTGAAGCTGCTGCTGACCTGGATCCGGCTGACCGGAGGCGCGCCGTCGTTAACTGGAAAGGACCCGGTCGGGCATATCTTGTTCATTAAGAACGAGCGCCCAGAAGTCTTCAAGGAGGCTGATAAATTCCTGGAGCCAAAGGATTACCTTAATCTGCGCCTGACGGGAAAGGCCGCGGCTTCTTATGATTCGATTGCGATGCACTGGCTGACCGATATTCGGGACATCGGAAACATCCACTATGTGCCGCGCTTGTTCAGCTTGCTAGGCGCCGGGTCTGAAAAGTTTCCTCCGCTCAAACAGGCGGTCGACGTGCTGGGTCCGCTCAGCCAAACGGCGGCGGCTGACCTGGGTTTGAGTCCGAAGACCCAGGTGGTGATGGGCACGCCGGATATGCACGCCACGGCGCTCGGCTCGGGCGCCGTACGCGATTTCCAACCACATCTCTACCTGGGGACATCGGCGTGGATCTCCTGTTATGTGCCTTTTAAAAAGACTTCTATCTCGGGTGGTATGGTATCCTTGCCTTCCGCGATCCCCAACCGGTACCTGGCGATTAACGAGCAAGACTGGGCGGCCGGCTGTATCAACTATGTCCTGGACAATATTTTTTACCCTGAAGATGAGCTATCGATTGGGGAAAAGCCAGCAGACGCCTATGCGCGCTGGAACCAGGCTGCTGCAGAAGCGCCGCCCGGCTCGGAAAGAGTGATTTTCACCCCCTGGCTGTATGGCGAGCGCACGCCGGTGGATGATCCGTGGGTGCGAGGCGGCTTTTTCAACCTTTCGCCCAACAAGACACGCCAGCACCTGGCCCGGGCGGTGTTCGAAGGGGTGGCTTATAACGCCCGCTGGCTGCTGGGTCACCTGGAGAAATTCGTCGGTCGTCGTTTGGATGGGTTCAACGTGGTAGGTGGTGGGGCAGTCTCAGATTTGTGGTGCCAGATCTTTGCGGATGTCTTCGACCGGACGATCAATCAAATGAAGGAGCCGCGCATGGCGTCGCTACGCGGGGCTGCCAACCTGGCGCTGGTCGCCCTGGGCTGCACCTCTTTCGACAACCTGGCTGACAGCAGCCAGATCGAGCAGACCTACGTGCCGAACCCGGCTAACCGGAAAGTGTACGACGATCTTTTCCGGGAGTTCGTCAACCTGTATCGCG
>Ga0315273_10010017_pt1 | contig 12052 bp, 16 predicted proteins | sample YL17G02_0_MG_FD_205753 | JGI IMG/M metagenome (GOLD analysis project Ga0315273, IMG submission 205753) | Sediment microbial communities from Yellowstone Lake, YNP, Wyoming, USA - YL17G02_0 | ecosystem: Environmental > Aquatic > Freshwater > Lake > Sediment | place: USA: Wyoming | collected... | reverse complement strand
CTTTACCCCGCCCGTCAGGCGGCACGGTTGAACCCGGTCGAGGCGATTCGGTACGGATGAGCGCGCGATCATGACGGAACGAAGAGACGAAACCAGCGCGGTGCGTCCGCCGGAGGCCCTCATTGCCGTCCGCGGGGTGTGCAAGGGCTACCGCAACGGCGGGGCGGTCGTCCGGGTGCTGGAGGGGCTCGACTTCGATCTGGAGGCGGGTGAGACCATCGCCATCATCGGCGCCTCCGGGATCGGCAAGTCGACACTGCTGCACATCCTGGGAACACTGGACCGCCCCGACAGCGGCCGGCTGTATTTCAAGGGCGAGAGCATCTTCGACTATCCGGATGCCCGGCTGGCGAAGTTCCGCAACGAATGCATCGGTTTCGTGTTCCAATTCCATCATCTCCTGCCCGAGTTCAGCGCGCTCGAAAACACCATGATGCCGGCCCTCATCCGGGGCTGGCGGCGGGAGCGCGCCGCCCAGGCGGCGCGCGAGATCCTCGTGCGGGTCGGATTGAAGGACCGGCTGGACTACCGGGTCGGGAAACTGTCGGGCGGGGAGCAGCAGCGGGTGGCTCTCGCCCGGGCGCTCGCGCTGCGACCGCCGTTTCTGCTGGCCGACGAACCCACCGGAAACCTGGACCGGGCCAACAGCGTACAGATTCACCGGCTGCTGCTCGAGTTGAACCGGGAACTCGGCATGACCCTGGTCGTGGTCACGCATAACCTGGAGCTGGCCGCCGGCATGTCGAAACGGGTGACCCTGGTGGAAGGCAGACTGGCGCAGGCGACCTGAGCGCGGATTGCATCAACGGAGCACATCGGATTTACACCGGCGACGACATATGAAAATGATTCCAGCCCGCCACACCTTTCGCTTCGCAGCCGGGCTTGCGTGGATGGTCCTGATCCATGCGACGCTCCTGCCCGCCGAGGCCCCGGCCCAGCTGCAGGCCGTGGGCGTCATCGTCATGCCCTTTGAGATCCACGCGCCGGCAGAGCAGGCGTATTTGAAGAGCGAACTGCCGGAGGCGATGAAGCAGCAGTTCACGGAGGAGGGCGCCAACGCCCGCGTTCTGGACGACGCCACGGCGGGCAGCTGGAGCCAATCGGCGGTGACCCATGCCGACCTGGCCCGCTTGGCCGTGCAGACCGGCGCCGACTACCTGGTCTGGGGAAGCCTCACCTGGATCGGCCAGGACTTCAGCCTCGACGTGCGCCTGCTCGCCTCCGCGGGGGACCGTCCGGCCAAGGTGTTCACGGCGGTGGGAAAAGGTGTCGAAAATCTGCCCGGCGCGGTGAAAAAACTGGCGCAGGACATGGGCCTGACCATTTTCAAGCGCGAGAAGGTCGTCGAGGTGGTGGTCGAGGGTAACCAGCGCATCGAGACGGACGCGATCCGCCGGCTGATCAAGACCAAGCCCGGCGATGTCTACCTCGCCCAGAACCTGGCCGAGGACCTCAAGGCGATCTACGGCATGGGGTATTTCGACGACATCCAGATCGAGTCCCAGCAACGAGCCGACGGTGCCGTGCTGGTGTTCAAGGTGACCGAAAAGCCCACGGTGCGCGCGGTCACCGTCAGCGGCAACATCATTTTCGACAGCGACGAGATCAAAAAAAGCCTCAATCTGAAGAAGGGTGCCATCCTGAACATTTTCACCGTCCGCAACGACGTGCGGCGGATCGAGGAGATGTACAAGGAGAAGAACTACCACAACGTCAAGGTGAACTTCACGCTCGTTGCCCAGAAAAACAACCAGGCCGACGTGGAATACGCGATTGACGAAGGTCAGAAGCTGCAGATCAAGAAGATCCTCTTTACGGGCAACACGGCCTTTTCGGCGAGCAAGCTCAAGGGGGTGATCGACACGTCGGAGAAGAGCATTCTCTCCTGGTTCACCTCCGCGGGCGACCTCAACCAGGACATCCTCAACCAGGATGCAGCTAAACTGCAGGGGTTCTACCAGAACAACGGCTATATCCGCGCGCGCGTCGGGGAACCCCAGCTCGATTACGAGGCGGACGGCATCATCGCCACGTTCAAGATCAACGAGGGCCCGCGCTTCAAGGTCGGGAAGGTGGATTTCAGCGGCGATCTGATCCTGCCGAAGGATCAACTGTTGCCGAAGATCAAGATCGACAAGGAGCCCTTTTTCAACCGCGAGGTCCTGCGCAACGACGTGCTGGCCCTGACGGACCTCTACGCGAACGACGGCTACGCCTACGTGGACATTTCCCCCCTGGTGGATCAGAACGCCGAAACGCTGCTGGCGAATATCACCTTCAAGATCGACAAGGGCAAACAGGTTTACTTCGAACAGATCCAGATCACCGGCAACACCAAGACCCGGGACAAAGTCATCCGCCGCGAGCTGCGGGTTTACGAGCAGGAACTTTATGGCGGCCAGCGGCTCAAGAGCGGCATTCGCAACCTGAATCGCCTCGATTACTTTAAAGACGTCAAGATGGATACCGCCATGGGCAGCGCCGACGACAAGATGAAGGCGACGGTGGGGGTGACCGAAAAAAGCACCGGTGCTTTCTCCGTCGGGGCGGGCTACTCGACCGCGGAAAACGGGTTTTTGACCGGCACCATCGCCGAACGCAACCTCTTCGGCCGCGGCCAGACCCTGGCCCTGCGCGGCATGCTGGGCGGCAAGACCCAGCGCTACAGCACGAGCTTTACGGAGCCCTGGTTATTTGATATACCGCTGTCGGCCGGGGCCGAGCTCTACAAGTGGCAGAGCGATATGGACGATTACAGCCGGGACAGCATCGGCGGGACGATCCGGTTCGGCTATCCGCTAGCCGAATACATCCGCGGCAATGTCTCCTACAACCTGGATTTTACCCGGATGGGCCAAATTGACGAGGATGCCTCGCAGCAGATCAAGGATGAGAAAGGCGACTACGCCAAGAGCAGCATCACGCTGAATCCCCGCTACGATTCGCGGGACAGCCTGTTCAACGCCAAAGAAGGCGCGATGCACAGCATCTCCTACGAATTCGCCGGTCTCGGCGGCGATGTGGGCTTCAACAAAGTCATCGTCGAGAACGGCTGGTACTTCCCCCTGGGCTGGAAACTCACGGGGGTCATCCACGACCGGGCCGGGTATGTCAGGGAGCTGCCGGGCTGGAAGCTGCCCGATTACGAGAAGTTCTACCTGGGCGGCATCAACACCATGCGTGGCTTCACGCGTAACGACCTGGCGCCGCAGAAGGAAGGCGGGGCCGTCGGCGGCAACTGGTTCGTGCAGAACAACTTCGAGGTGAAGTTTCCGCTGGTGGAGGAGGCGGGTGTGTCCGGGCTGATCTTCCTCGACGTCGGCATGGTGGGACTCGATGGTGAGACCCCTAAATTAGGCGATCTGAGAAAAAGCGTCGGGCCGGAGATCCGCTGGCTGTCCCCGATCGGCCCGATCCGCATCGCCTATGGGTTCATCCTGGACCCGAAGCAAGGGGACTCGAGCAATGGGGCCTGGGAGTTTTCTGTGGCGTCCGCCTTCTAACCGGGCGCCGGTCCGCTTGAAGATGCCGGCACGAGCTGGCACCTGAAGTCGTTACCACTGAGAAAGGAATTCGAAATGCGATCAACGAAAGCAATGTTCACGACCGGACTGGCAGTGCTGCTGCTCCTATCCGGCGGGCCGGCGGTGAGCGCCGATTCCGTCAAGATCGGCGTGGTCGATTTGCAGAAAATCCTCGAGACCTCCAACTCCGGCAAGGCGGCCCAGAACGAGCTGAAGGTCCAGCGCGACAAGATGCAGGCGGACATGAAGCAGCGGGGCAACGAGATCCAGGAGATCGAGAACCGCATGCAGCGTGAGGCCATGGTGATGAGCAAGGAGACGCGCGAGGAAAAGGAGCGTGAGCACCGCATCAAGGTCAGCGATTTCCAGGCGCTGCAGCGAAAATACCAGAGCGACCTGCAGGAGGTCGAGCGCAAGCTGATGGGCAAGCTCCAGAATGAAATCACCAGCCTCGTCAGCGATATCGCCAAGAAGGACGGCTACCTGCTCGTCATCAGCAACATTGGAGTGATCTATTCGCTGCCGTCCACTGACCTCACGGAGCGTCTGATCCAGGAACTGAACGCGAAATCCGGCAAGAAGGCCGGCCCGTAGGACGACGGCCGACGCGAACGGAGGAAGACCATGGAAACCGTGCTGGACATCCTGGCCATCATGCAGCGCCTGCCGCACCGCTACCCGTTTCTCCTGATCGACCGGATCGTCCGGTTCGTGCCCGGCGAGGAGATCGTGGCGCTGAAGAACGTGACGATGAACGAGCCCTTTTTCCAGGGGCATTTCCCCGCCAAGCCGGTCATGCCGGGGGTGCTGATCATCGAGGCCCTGGCCCAGGCCGGGGGGATTCTGGCCGCCGAAATCAGGGGTCCGGAGAAACAGGGCGACATCATCTATTTCATGGGGATGGACGCCGTTCGCTTCCGCAAGCCGGTCGTTCCCGGGGACCAGCTCATGCTGGAGGCCCGGGTGCTCAAGATGCGGTCCCGGGTCGCCAAAATGGCCGGCCGGGCGCTGGTGGACGGGCAGCTGGTCGCCGAAGCCGAGCTCATGGCTTCCTTCGGGCACAGCGCTTGATCCAGGCGGGTGGGCCGGTCGCGCCTTGCCGCGCACGCGGACGGCCTGCCGCCAACGCGAGTTGGGCGGCAACGGGGCGAACCCGAAGGGTGAAAATCTTCCAGTTCTGGAAAATTTTCATGAAATGTTCGGGCTAAGCGACCCACCGGATGAGGGGAGACTATCATGGCCATCAATCCAGAGCTTCTGGAGATTCTCGCCTGCCCGAAATGCAAGGGCGGCATCCGCTTGAACCCGGCGCAGGACGGCCTGATCTGTGATCAGTGCCGGCTGCTCTATGAAATCCGGGACGACATCCCCATCATGCTGATCGACGAGGCCCGGCCGGTGACGGGCGGGTGAGGCCGTGATGGGGGGGCAACCGGCATGAGCATGCCCCGGCCGCCGCAGCCCGCCAAGCTTGTCGTCGGGCTTTTGCTGAAGGACAAAACGCTGCTTCCAGTGCTGGCCGCCGAGCTCGAAGATCGGTTCGGGCCGGTCACGCTGGTGAGCCCGTGGCTGCCGTTCGGTTACACGGCCTACTACGAAACGGAGATGGGGGCACCCCTGTTCCGGCGCGCCCTGGCCTTCCGGGACCTGATGGCCCAGGACGGGCTCGCGCGGATCAAGCGGGCGACCAACGCGATCGAGCAGACTCACTTGGTGGAGGGCCAGCGGTGCGTGAACATCGACCCCGGCTATCTTCTGCTGGAGCGCTTTGTGTTGGCCACCGGGAAAAATTACAGCCACCGGATTTACATCGGCGAGGGCATCTACGCCGACCTGACGCTGGTCTTTGAGCACGGTGCCTTTCGCCCGCTGCCCTGGACCTACCCGGACTACGCCGACCGGCCGCTGCGCGATTTTCTGCAGCGTGTGCGTGGCCAATACGCCGGCGACCTCAAAAGAGAATCCCCCGGCGAGCCGGGGCGGGAGAATGGCTGAGCCATGATCAAGAGCATGACCGGTTTCGCATCGGCCGCCACTACCGTAGGAAACATCGCGGTTACGGTCGAGATGCGCACCTACAACAGCCGGAACCTGGACCTGTCCCTACGGGTCAGCCCGGGCGACACCGGCATCGAGGAGCGTATCCGGGCTCTCCTCTCCGGCCGCCTGGAGCGGGGGCGGGTCGAGGTCAAGATCCAGGTTGAAACCACCATGGACGACGCCGCCCGGGTCGAGGTGGACATGACCCGGGCGCGGGCCCTCGTGGCGGTGCTGAAGCGGATGCAGGCGGATCTTGGGCTCGACGGCGCACCCTCCCTGGAGCTCTTGATGGCCTGCGGCGGCATTTTGAAAAACGCAGCACCGGAGACGGAGGTCGAACGCGTCTGGCCCACCCTGGAGGCCTGTTTCACCCAGGCTCTCGGCGAATGTGACGCGATGCGCGTCCGCGAGGGCAGGCACCTCGCGCAGGACCTGGACGCGCGGCTCGACCGGATCGAAGGCGCTTTGAAGGAGATCGCGGGCAACGCCGCCGGGCTGACGGCCATCTACCAGGAGCGGCTGCGGGAGCGCATTGCGACCCTGACCCAGGGACTCGTGGAGATCGATCACGCCCGCTTGGCCCAGGAGGCCGCCTTCCTGGCGGAGCGGAGCGACATCTCGGAGGAGCTCGTGCGGGCTGAGAGCCACCTGCGGCAGTTCCGCGGCATCATGGCCGCACCGGAGGCCGGGGGTCGCAAACTGAATTTTCTGCTGCAGGAGCTCAACCGCGAATTCAACACGATGGGCTCCAAGATCGGAAGCGCCGACGTGGCGCACGCGGTCGTGGACGTGAAGTCCGAGCTCGAGAAGATCCGCGAGCAGGTTCAAAACGTCGAATGACGGGCGTAGCCCTGCCCCGGTGGCGGGGTGGACCGGCGCACCGGCGTTCGCTGCTGCGGGAACGGAGGCAGGATGGAGCAGGCGTTGCTCAACATCGGTTTCGGCAGCACCGTGGTTTCGGAGCGAGTCGTGGCGATCGTCTCTCCGAACTCCGCACCGATGAAGCGCTTGAAGGACGAGGCCCGCGAGGACCGGCGCCTCATCGACGCCACCCACGGCCGCCGGACGCGGTCCATCATTATCCTGGACAGCAATCACGTCGTCCTTTCCGCCATTCAAGCCGAGACGATCTCCCAGCGCTTCGCGCTGCTCAAGGAAGCCTCCGAGTAGCGTATGGACCGCCTCCCCCCCCCGACCCGACAGTGCCCCGCCGCGCCGGCGCCCGCGGCGTCGCGGAAGGCCTTCATCTTCATCATCTCTGCTCCGTCGGGCGCCGGAAAGACCACTCTGTGCAAGGCCGCGCTCGCGGTGTTCGCGGACATGCGCTACTCCGTGTCCTTCACCACCCGGGCCCCCCGGCCCGGCGAGGAAAACGGACGGGACTACGTGTTCGTCACGGCGCCGGAGTTTGAAGCGGGGATTCGCGCCGGGCGCTGGGCGGAGTGGGCCCAGGTGCACGGCAACTATTACGGCACCTCCGCCGACGTTTTGGCGCAGTCTTTATCCTCCGGCTGCGACATCCTGCTCGATATCGACGTCCAGGGCGCGCAGCAGATCTGCGCCCGCTTTCCAGAGAGTGTTACGATCTTCATCATGCCGCCCTCCCTCGAAGTGCTGCGGCAGCGGCTGGTGTCGCGGGGCACGGACCGCCCGGAGGTGATCGCCATGCGGATCGAGAACGCCGAGCGGGAAATGGCGCAGCGGGACGTTTACCGCCACGTCATCGTGAACGATGACCTTGAAACGGCGATCACGGAATTGATTCACATCATTGATTCGTATCGAAATGGCGGCTGATTTGAAAAACGGTTCAGCGGTCAGGTGCCGAACAAAGGCAGGTGTTAGGCGAAGGATCGGGTCCGATTGAAAACAGAGGTTCTGTACGGCATCCATCCCGTGAAAGAAGCCCTGGCCGCGGGCCGGCGCGAGATTTTCGAGGTCTGCCTGGCCACCGGCAAGGGCTCGCCGCGCGGGGATGCCCTGCGCCGGGAGGCCGAATCCCGGGGGGTGCCGGTGCGGGAGGTTCTTCCCGCCCAGCTCACATCCATGGCGGGGACGGAATCCCACCAGGGGTTCGCCGCGCGGGTTTCTGCCTTCGCCTGCGAGGATCTGGCCGCCGCTTTGCCGCCGGCCGGCAGCACCGGCCCGGAGTTATTCCTGGCGCTCGACAGCATCCAGGACCCCCACAATCTCGGCGCGGTGCTGCGCACCGCCCTGTGCGCCGGGGTTCAGGCGGTCATCGTCCCGAAGGATCGCTCCGCACCGCCGACACCGGCGGTGTCCCGGGTTTCCGCCGGGGCGCTCGAGCACACCCGTCTGGTGCAGGTGACGAACCTGGTGCGAAGCCTTGCGCTCGTCAAGGCCCGCGGCCTCTGGGTGGCCGGCCTCGCGCGGGAGGCGCGGGCCACCGTGTTCAGCACGGACTGGACGATGCCTCTGGTGCTGGTGGTCGGAGGGGAAGGCAAGGGCATGCGGCCGCTCGTCAAGAAAACCTGCGATCTGCTGGTGTCCATTCCGCAGGCCGGGCCGCTCGATTCGCTCAATGCATCGGTTGCCGCCGCGGTCAGTCTGTACGAGATCTTCCGACAGCGGCAGGCCGCGGACCGGCAGCGATTAAAAAGCGATCGGTCGGATGGCCGCGGGTTTCGATAGGATGGGCCTCCTGGCGCGGTGGGCCACTTCGGCCTGGGCGGCCTGCCGCGAGGCTGTTTTTCCGGCGCGGTGCCTGGAATGCGGGCAGTTCCTCACCCCCGCGCCCGCCGAAGGGTTGCCCGCCGCCCCGGCGGCGGCGGACGCGCTGCGGCTGCTGGGGCCCCATTTCTGCCCCGGGTGTCTGCAGGGGGTCATCCGCGTGGGGCATCCGCTCTGTCCCGGCTGCGGCGTGATGTTTAAAGGCGGGGTGGGCGAGGACCACGTGTGCGGCCGCTGCCTCGAAACGCCGCCGCCGTTTCACATGGCGCGCGCCGCGTTCGTCTACGACCGGTCGCTGGTTGACGTGATCCACTGCTTCAAGTACAAGGGCAAGACCCAGCTGGCCCGGCCGCTCGGTGTCCTCCTGTTCGAGGCGTTTGAGCGCTACTGGGGTCGTGCGCCGGTGGACGTGGTGCTGCCGGTGCCCCTGCATCGCCGGCGGCTCAAGGAGCGGGGGTTCAACCAGGCGCTGCTGCTCGTGCGCCGGTGGCCCCCGCGGCCCGGGATGCCGAAGGTGCCGGTCGCCACCGATGTGCTGCGGCGTGCCAGGGCGACAGCGCCCCAGGCCGGTCTCGGCCGCCGCGGGCGCCAGGCGAACATCGCCGGTGCGTTTGCGCTGCGGCACCCCGAGCGGGTTGCGGGCCGGTACATCCTGCTGGTGGACGACGTCATCACCACCGGGGCGACCGCCGGGGAGTGCGCCCGACTGTTGTTGGAGAACGGCGCGACTCGGGTGGATGTGCTGGCGCTGGCGCGGGTGATCTGACATGGATCTGTTATCCAAAATAAAATCATGCGGCGAATTGGCGCCCATCCTCCGCGGCCTGCGGGCCAGCGGCCAGGTGGTGGTGTTCACGAACGGCTGCTTCGACCTGCTGCACGCGGGGCACGTGCGTTACCTGGCGGCGGCCCGGCGGGAGGGCGATATCCTGGTGGTCGGCCTCAACTCGGACCGTTCCGTGCGGGACATCAAGGGCGACACGCGGCCCATCTTGCCCGAGTCGGAACGGGCTCAAGTCCTGGCCGGCCTGGCGGCGGTGAATTATGTCGTGCTGTTTGACGAACCCGACCCCCTGCGGCTGATCACGGCGCTCACGCCGGATGTGCTCGTGAAGGGCGGCGATTGGCCCGAAGAAGCGATCATCGGTGCGCAGGTGGTCAGGAACCGGGGGGGGCGGGTGGTGCGCATCCCGGTGGTGGAAGGCGCGCGCACGAGCGCCATCATCGCCCGCATCCTGGAGCGCTACCGGGGCTGAGGCGTGCTGAATAAGCGGATGGGTCGGCTGAAGGCAGGAGCACGACGTTGATCCTCAGAAACAAAAACGGCCTAGCGTATTACCAGTTTGAGCATCTGGCCGCTTTCCCCGAAATTCAGCACGGCATTTTCGCGCGGGGCGGCGGCCACAGCCAAGCGCCTTTCCACCGTCTGAACGTGAGTTTTGCGGTCGGCGACGACCCCGAACACGTCGGGCGCAACCGTCAGCTGGTGGCCGGGTGCATGGAGGGCAAGGATCTCGTCTTCGCCCACCAAGTCCACGGGGACACGGTGCGGGTCATCGACGAGGCGCCCGTGCCTGCGCTGGTTTCAGGCGCTGCCGCGGTTCCGGTGGGCGATGCGATGGTGACCGATAGGGCGGCGACGCTCCTGGTGGTGCAGGTGGCGGATTGCCAGCCGGTCCTGCTTTTCGATCCCGGACGCCGCGTCGTCGCCAACATCCACTCGGGCTGGCGCGGCAGTGTCGCCAATGTCGCCGGCCGCACCCTGCAGGTCATGCGGGAGCGTTTCGGGTGCTCGGCCCGGGACGTTCTGGCCGGGGTCGGGCCGTCGTTGGGACCCTGTTGCGCCGAATTCGTGAATTACCGCGACGAGATTCCTCGGGAGCTGTGGGGCTACCGGCGCGATTCGGTGTTTTTCGATTTCTGGGCCGTCACCCGCGACCAGTTGATGGCGGCCGGTGTTCCGGCCGAACACATCCACACCAGCGGCATGTGCACGAAGTGCCACACCGACCGGTTTTTTTCATACCGCGGCGAAAGGCGCACCGGCCGGTTTCCGGCGGTGATCGGCATTAGAAAAAGCGCGCCGCGCGAAGCTCAAAGCTGAAACACCCAACACCCACCTATGATCCAGACGTTTGCTACCGTCTTGCGCAATGAAATGGTCGCCGCCGGTTACGGTCGCATCGGCCTCTCCTGTGAGGCGGCTTTCGCCAAGGCCCGGCCGGGTCAGTTCGTTATGCTGGGGTTGCCGGACAGTCTCGATCCGCTGCTGCGGCGGCCGTTTTCCATCCACCGTCTGATCGGGTCAGCTCCGGAGGAGGTCGGCATCGAACTGCTCTACAAGGTGGTCGGCCGGGCGACCCGCCGGATCGCGCGGTTGCAGGCCGGCGAGCCGGTGAGCCTGCTCGGGCCGCTCGGCCGGGGCTTCCAGGTTCCGGCTGCGGCCGGACGCATTGATTTCGTGGCAGGCGGCTTCGGGGTGGCGCCCCTTGTGTTCCTGGCGCAGTGGTTGGCGCCGCGGCGTCCCGATCTTTCCGGGTGCCGCCTGTTTCTGGGGGGGCGCGGCCGGGAGGACCTACTGTGCGCGGAGGATTTCGAGCGCCTCGGCATCCCCGTGCGGCTCACCACCGACGACGGCAGCTGCGGCGACCAGTGTCTGGTTACCGACCCCTTTGCGGAGGCCGTCGAGCAGTCGCCCCCGGACCTGGTGCTCGCCTGCGGCCCTAAGGCCATGCTCGCCTGCGTGCTCGGGATCGTCCGCCGTCAGCGCATCCCCTGCCAGGTGTCCATCGAGACCATGATGGCCTGCGGCATGGGGGCCTGCCTCGGCTGCGCGGTCGAGGCACGGCGCGACCCGACCCGCTACCTGCACGCCTGCATCGACGGACCGGTGTTCGATGCGGATGACATTGAATGCTGATGAGCTCGTAAAAAGTCATCAAAATTGACGTTGACTTCGGACGGAGCCTGTGTTACGTGCTGTCGTCCAAACGAGGCAGCACATCGGCACGCGGATCATCTGACCTTCATGAAACGAGAAACCAGACAGGCGTGGCGGGAGCTTGCCTTTTTCAGCAGCCTCGGGTTTTCCGTGGCGCTGTCGGTTTTTATCGGGCTGGGAATCGGGGTGTTTCTGGATCGGTATTTCGACACGTCCCCCTGGCTGTTGTTGGTCTTTCTAATGCTGGGAATAGCCGCCGGTTTTCGGAACATTGGGCTGGCGATTAAAAAGAGCCGCAAACTCTGATGCGCCGGTCCGCCCGTGCTCAAGGTCGTGCAAGTTCAGGAACGCATACTGAAATTCGTTACCCGCGCCAACTGGGTTCTGTTTGCAGGGGCCACCGTGGCGGGGTTCGCATTCGCCGCGACCGATTTTGCGCTGGGCATTTTCTTCGGCGGTCTTCTGGTCACCGTTAATTTCCATTTGCTGGCCAGAACGCTGCGCCGGGCGCTGACGCCGCCCCGGCTGGCGTCGCACAACCTGGTGCTGGCCAAATACTATTTGCGGTTTCTGGTCAGCGGTTTCGTCATTTTTTTGTTGATTGCCGGGCGCGTGGTGCACCCCGTGGGGCTTGTCATCGGTCTGTCGGTTGTGGTAATGAGCATTCTCTTGGCCACCATGCGTGAACTCAAAAAACTCATTTTCAAGGAGGCGGTCTAAGGATGGCACACCCTTATCTGTTTCTGGTCAAGTTTTTTGAGCTGATCGGCCTCGGCCACTTCGCCCAGTCCTATCCTCACGTGATCTACTCCTGGTTCGTCGTGCTGCTTCTGATCGTTCTGGCCTATTTCGG
>Ga0315273_10010016_pt1 | contig 12053 bp, 14 predicted proteins | sample YL17G02_0_MG_FD_205753 | JGI IMG/M metagenome (GOLD analysis project Ga0315273, IMG submission 205753) | Sediment microbial communities from Yellowstone Lake, YNP, Wyoming, USA - YL17G02_0 | ecosystem: Environmental > Aquatic > Freshwater > Lake > Sediment | place: USA: Wyoming | collected... | reverse complement strand
GCGGGCATCAAGGGGCTGTGGTTCCACGACTTGCGGCGATCGTTCGTCACGAACGCCCGGCGCCGTGGCGTGGCCGAGTCGGTCGTGATGAAGATGTCCGGGCACAAGACGCGCGCGATCTTCGACAGGTACAACATCATCAACGACGAGGATCTCCGCACGGGCATCGAGCGCATCGAGGAAGGGCGGCGGGCGGAGCTCGCTGCTCAGGCGAAGAAGACAGCCAGCTCCGGCGCTGTTCGCCGGGCCGGTGGTGGTGGAAAGGAAATGGATCAAGGGTAGGGCGCCGTGCGCGCGCCCGATACATCGGGCTGGGCAACCCGCGAAAAGGAATCAACTTTTTCTGCGCGCCCGGCCCGACTCGAACGGGCGACCCACGGCTTAGAAGGCCGTTGCTCTATCCGACTGAGCTACGGGCGCAACTCCCGTCGGGGCGAGAGGATTTGAACCTCCGACTCCGAGTACCCAAAACTCGTGCGCTACCAGGCTGCGCCACGCCCCGAAAACAAGGCGAATACTTACGCGCAACTCGCCGCAATGACAAGACCGGACGCGCCTTGGGCGCGGACCGCGGAGGCGGACACAGTTGTTGACAAGGGGAGGGGAATACGCATAATGCCTCCACCCCGGGGACAGCGGGGGCGAGACCGCACCGGGAATGAGGTAACTGTCATGAGCGGCACTGTTTTAAAGTTATACGAGATCGAGCAAGAGCAGCTTCGCGCGAACGCGCTACCGGACTTCAAGTCGGGCGACACCGTCCGCGTCCACTACAAGATCCGCGAGGGAGAGAAGGAACGCGTCCAGGTCTTCGAGGGCATCGTCATCGCGCGTCACAACGGCGGTCTTCGCGGGACCTTCACCGTCCGCAAGGTGTCGTACGGGGTCGGGGTGGAGCGCGTCTTCCCGAACCACTCCCCGCGCATCGAAAAGGTCGAGGTCAAGGCGCGTGGCCGCGTTCGCCAGGCTCGCCTGTTCTACCTGCGCGGTCTGCGCGGGAAAGCGGCACGCATTCGCGAAGTCGGCGTCCACTGAGCGCCCTCACCCGGTAAGGCCCACACCATGCTTCGTGGGGCTCGAGTCAAAGAGAGCATCGCCGTGCTGGTCGCGTTCGCGTTTCTCCTCGCGGCGTGCGGCCTGACCGCCTCGATCGTCAAACCCGGAAAGAAGAAGGTCGACTCGCTGCCGAACGACATCGACGTGCTCGTGGCCTTCGCCGAGGCCAGGGCGTTCGAGGACTCGCAGTTCCAGGAGCTCGCCGCGGCCGCCGACGCGTTGGACAAGGCGATCGAGCTCGCGAAGGTCCGCAAGACCACCGTCGACCCCTCCGAGCTGCGCTGGCGTCTGGCCCGGGTGTGCTTCTTCGCCTCGGAGCAGCAGAAGGGGACGGCGGACAAGCTGATCTGGATCGCTCGCGGGGAGGCAGCGGCGGAGGCGGCGATCCAGGAGCTCCCGGATCGCGTCGAAGGGTACTACTACCTCGCCGTGCTCAACGGACGACGTGCGCAGCACTCCGGGATCGGGTTCAGCGCGATGGCGCTCGCCAAGCGCGTCGAGGAGCTCGGCCTCAAGGCGTCCTCTTTGGATCCGAGCTTCGAGAGCGGCGGACCGTATCGGCTCCTCGCGATGCTGTACGTGCACGCGCCGCCCTGGCCGACGAGCATCGGGGACATCGACAAGGCTATCGAGTACGCCGAGAAGGCGGTCGGCGTCGCGGACTACCCGATGAACCACCTGGTCCGCGGAGAGGTCCTGATCGAGGCCGACGAGGACGTCGAGGCCAGAAAAGAGCTGAAGGCGGTCCTCGCGGCGCCCAAATCCGGGCGGTGGGCCCACGAAGGGGAGATGTGGCGCCCGTACGTCCGGCAACTTCTCGACCGAATCAATTCCGGTAAGTAGCCCCGGCCCGATCCGAAAACGGAAATCCGCCGTGCCGTGAGCTCTCGTCCTCTCTTCGGGGGGAAGGTTCGTCGGGGTCGCGCCCGCGGCGGGGCGCCGGCAATCTCGTCGTCACCACATCGACACATACCGTGGATTTTCTCCGTGAAGCGCGGCGGTTAGGGGAGATCTCCCCACCGTACAGCCCCGAAATTCGGCCGCGAAGAATCTGAAAAAAGACGCTTGACAGAGATCTATTCAGTAGATTACATTCCAAATCACACAGTGATAATATTACAAAGAATGGATTCCATTGTATGGATGATATTCGCAATAAAACACCGGAGCAGCGCACCCACCTCGACGTCGCGGAGCTCGACGCGCTCGAGTCCGAATTCCGGGAAGGGCTCAGCTCGGGAGAGGTCGTGGACGTGTTCTGCCGGCGGGGGATCCGCTTCTCGGAGGCGACCTTCCGCAAGTACGTACAGCTCGGGCTCCTGCCGCGGAGCACGCGGGTGGGCACCAAGGGCAAGCACAAGGGCTCGAAGGGCGTCTACCCGGTCGGCACCCTCCGCCAGATCAACGAGATCAAGAGGATGATGGCGCTGGACTACACCATCGAGGAGATCCGGCACGAGTTCGCGTTCGTCGGGGGCGAGCTCGAGGAGCTCAGGCGTCTTCTCATGCACATCGTGAGGAAGCTCGAGGAGAGCATCGCCGCGGAGCGGGGCGGCGATCTGAGGGCGAAGAGCACGCGCAGGCAGATCGAGGAGGCGAAGCGATCTGCGGAGCAGTTGATGGCGTTGATAGAGGCGGCGGCGAGGTCGATTCGGGAGAATGCGCACTTTGCGCGGGACGCGGTGTGACCGGTTGGCGCGCGGGTCAACCGAATCAAGAGGCAGGAAACCGGGAGGCAACCATGGAAGAGGCGAAGCGGCTGGGCGTCGAGTTCGAGACGGACAACGGCGATGCGGGCGGGCGGCGCAGCACGCGGCGGAAGCGCCCGGTGCGCGCGAGGACGATTCCCATCAAGAAGATGACCAAGGAGCAGATACGGCTCGGTCAGATTCTCTACCCGGAATCCGATCACGAGAGGCCCATGCTCCGGGCGCATTGCGAAGACGCCGAGCGGCCGTGCCCGTTCGTCAGCTGCAAGCATCACCTGTACCTCGACGTGAACCCCGAGACCGGCTCCATCAAGCTGAACTTCCCGGACATCGAGGTCTGGGAGATGACGGAGACCTGCGCGCTGGACGTGGCCGAGCGCGGGGGCGTGACGCTCGAAGAGGTCGGCGAGATCATGAACCTCACGCGTGAGCGCATCCGCCAGCTCGAGATGTCGGGCTTGAGCAAGCTGCACTTGGGCGACGATTCGGAGAGCGCCGATCTCAGGGTGTTCGTCGAAGGTCTCGATCTGGCGCAAGAAGGCTAAGCGCGCGGTTTCGCCTCCGGGACGAACGCGCCCTCGACGAGCAGATCCTCGCCGAGGCGCTCGGTCGCGTCGATGCGCACCGCGACCGCGTCTTCGATGCTGTCGATATCCGCGAGCGGCATCCAGGTGCGGCCCGATCCGATCAGCTTGGGCGCCAGGAACAGCGAGAACCGATCCGCGAGGCCGGCCGCCGCGAAGGAGCGCAGAACCGTCGGCCCGCCCTCTACGAGGACGGAGAGCGCCTCCCTCGCCGACAGTGCTTCGAGCACCGGGCCGAGCCTCACGAGCCCGCCGGGATCCGCGTCGCACAAGAGGGTCTCGACCCCCCGCCGCTCATGATAGGCCGCCACCCGCGCGATTCCGCGCTCCGTGTGGGCGAGGAGCACGGGTTGAGAAGGAGCCGCGGACGCGATGAGTCGGCCGTCGATCGGGGTCTTGAGAGCCGAGTCCAGAACGACGCGCAGGGGCGTCGGTCCGACCGCGTCGCGGACCGTGAGCAGCGGGTCGTCGGCGAGCGCGGTGCCCACGCCGATGACGACGGCGTCGGCGTCGGAACGGAGCCTATGGGCGCGCCGTCGCGACTCCTCGCCCGATATCCAGCGGGACTCGCCGGTGCGCGTGGACATTGCACCGTCGAGGGACACGGCCGCCTTCAGCCGGACGAGCAGTCGCCCGTACGTGCGGTGCATCACGTACCCCTCGAGCATGTTCCGGATCTCTCCCTCGAGCGCCCCGATGGTCACCTCGTGACCGAGCCGCTCGAGCTCGGCGATGCCCCGTCCGCGCACGTTCTCGTCCGGATCGATCATTCCGATGACCACGCGCCGGACGCCGGCGGCGTGCACGGACTCGGTGCACGGTCCTGTTCGACCTTCGTGACAGCACGGCTCGAGGGTGACGAACAGCTCGGCGCCGCGCGCGCGATCCCCGGCGGCGCGCAGGGCGATCACCTCGGCGTGCGGCAGGCCGGGTCGCTCGTGGAATCCCTCGCCCAGGATCGCGTCGCCCTTCACGACGACAGCGCCGACGCGCGGGTTGGGGCTGGGGCGCGAGCGCCTCGCGAGCTCGAGCGCGCGCCGCATGAAGCCGAGATCGCGTGAAGAGTGGAGATCGGTCATGTCGAGCCCTCCCCGGTTCCGGACTCGCGCTTCTTCATGAGAGTCGAGAGCTCGCTCATGAACTCGTCGATGTCCTTGAACGAACGGTACACGCTCGCGAAACGGACGTAGGCGACCTCGTCGAGCCTGCGCAGCCGCCGCATCACCTCCTCGCCGATGCGGTCGCTCGTGATCTCCACGTCGCCTAATCCGCTCACCGTGCGCCCGATCTCGTCCACGACGCGCTCGATGACGTCGACGGGAACCGGGCGCTTCTCGCACGCCTTCGAAAGGCCGTGCAGGATCTTCTCGCGACTCCACGGCTCGCGCCTGCCGTCCTTCTTCACGACCATCGGGAACGTGCCCTCCGCGCGCTCGTAGGTCGTGAACCGTGCGCTGCAGCTGTCGCACTGTCGCCGCCTGCGGATTTCGGTGCCGTCTCGGAGGGCGCGTGAATCGATAACCCGCGTGTCCGCTTCGCCGCAGGTCGGACACTTCATGGCGCGTCGATCTTGGCCAGGCGGCGCTCGTGCCTGCCGCCGGCGAAGGCGCCCGCGAGAAACTCGCGCGCGATCGCAAGCGCGACCGCGGCATCGGTGACGCGACCCCCGAGGCACAGAACGTTCGCGTCGTTGTGCTCGCGCGACATCCTGGCCATGTACGGATCCGTGCAGAGCGCGGCGCGAATGCCGCGGCGTCGGTTGGCGGCGATGCTCATGCCGATTCCGGTGCCGCACACGAGGATGCCGAGCGTCACGCGACCGGCGAGAACCTCGCCGCAGAGGGCAGCCGCGTAGTCCGGGTAGTCGACCGACGTCGCCGCGGTGCCGACGCCTAGATCCACGAGCTCCAGCTCGTCGTCGTCGAGCGCCTTCTTCAGCTCTTCCTTGAGCTCGAACCCACCGTGATCGCTGGCGATCGCGATGCGACGCATGACCGCGTCAACCCCGGAATCGCGAGAGGACGAGCGAGACGTTGGTCCCGCCGAAGCCGAGGGAGTTGGACAGGGCGTGCTCGATCTTCATCTGGCGCGCCTGGTTCGGGACGTAGTCGAGATCGCACGCCGGATCGGGGGTCATCAGGTTGATGGTCGGCGGGGCGACCTGGTGCTCGATCGCCTTGACGAGCGTGATCGCCTCGATGGCGCCCGCCGCGCCGAGGAGGTGCCCCGTCATGGACTTCGTCGAGCTGATCGCCAGCCTCCGGGCATGCTCGCCGAACGCGGTCTTCACGGCGAGCGTCTCGAGGGGGTCGTTGATCGGCGTCGACGTCCCGTGGGCGTTTATGTAGTCGATCTGCTCGAGATTGAGCCGCGCGTCGGCCACGCAGAGGCTCATGCAGCGGACCGCCCCCTCGCCGCCCGGGGCGGGTTGGGTGATGTGGTTCGCGTCGGCCGTCGAGCCGTAGCCGGTCACCTCGGCGTAGATCTTGGCGCCGCGGCGCCGCGCGTGCTCGAGCTCCTCGAGGATGAGCACGCCCGAGCCCTCGCCCATCACGAAGCCGTCCCGGTCCCTGTCGAAGGGGCGGCTCGCGGTCTCGGGGCTGTCGTTGCGGGTCGACAGCGCCTTGAGGGCGTTGAACCCGCCGATCCCGAGCGGCGTGACGGTCGCTTCCGCGCCGCCGCAGATGACCGCCACCACGGTGCCGTACTGGATCATGCGGTACGACTCGCCGATCGCGTGAGCGGAGGAGGCGCAGGCCGAGGTCGTCGTGACCGACGGGCCCTTGGCGCCGAACCGCATCGAGATGTGGCCGGGCGCGAGGTTCGAGATCATGCCCGGGATGAAGTACGGGGAGATCCGCTTCGGGCCCTTCTCCTTCATGAGGAGGTGCGTGATCTCGATCGTCTCGAGGCCGCCGACGCCGACCCCCATGACGGTCCCGACCAGGGGCGCGAGCTCATCCGTGATCTCGAGCCCGGAGTCGCGCATCGCCTCGTCGGCCGCCGCGATCGAGAACTGGATGAACCGGTCCATTTGGCGGACTTCGCGGGGGGCCATCCACTTCGTCGGATCGAAGTTCTTCACCTCGGCGGCGATCTTCGTCGTGAACTCGGTCGCGTCGAAACGCGTGATCATGCCGACGCCCGATCGGCACTCGAGGAGCCCGTTCCAGAGCGCATTGACGTCTGGCCCGAGCGGGCTGACCGCGCCGCACCCCGTGATCACCACCCTTCGCTTCTCGGTCACGTCCCGCTCCTTATGCGGACACCTTCGCGCTGATGTACTCGACGGCGTCCTTGAAGGTCCGAAGCTTCTCCGTGTCCTCGTCCGGCACGTCGATCTCGAAGGCTTCCTCGAGCGCGAGAACGAGCTCGACGACTGCGAGAGAGTCCGCCCCGAGGTCGTCGACGAACGACGTCTCCATCTTCACCTGGCCGGGCTCGACGTCGAGCTGCTGACAAACGATTTCGCGCACTTTGTTCTCGATCTCCATTTTTTCCTCCAAAATGGGGCGCAGGCGCCGGTAATGCCTACGCGTTCACGTGCGGCTGCGATCGCCGCTTCTGTTCTCTCACCCGAGCGCGGTCAGCGCCTCCGCTGCCGCCTCTATGCCTTTCGGATCGCCGACCGACACCACCTTCGCGCCGCCGTCGATCTTGCCGATCAGCCCGGCGAGCACGTTGCCGGGCCCCAACTCTATGAAGGTCGTGACCCCCTGCGCGATCATGTACCGCACGGAGTCGGTCCAACGCACGGGCGACGTGACCTGGGTCACGAGAAGGCCGCGGATCCGCGCGGCGTCCGCGTTGGGCGCGGCCTCCACGTTCGTGACGACCGGGACGGCAGGCGCGCCGAAGCGCACGTCGCCCAGGAAGCAGTCGAGCTTCTCTGCCGCGGTGCGCATCAGCGCGCAGTGGAACGGGGCGCTCACCTTCAGGGGGATGACGCGGCCGCCGCCCTCCTTGAGCAGCTCCGACGCGCGCGCAACCGCACCCGCATGACCGGAGATCACGATCTGATCCGGGGAGTTGAAGTTCGCCGGGGAGACGACCTCGCCTTGCGCGGCCCGCTCGCACGCGCCTGCGACCTCGGCTTCGGACTTCTTCATCACCGCGGCCATCGCGCCTTGCCCGGAAGGGACCGCCTGCTGCATGAAGGTGCCGCGGGCGCGCGTCGTCCTGACGGCGTCGGCGAACGACATCGCCCCCGACGCGACGAGCGCGCTGTACTCGCCCAGGCTGTGCCCGGCGACGAACGACGGCGCCAGAGCGGTGCTCCCGGCGAGGGCGCGGAGCGCCGCGACGGAGACCGTGAGGATGGAAGGCTGCGTGTTCGCGGTCAGGGTGAGTGTCTCCTGCGGGCCCTCGAAGACGAGCCGGCTCAATGGCTCGCCGAGCGCCGCGTCCGCCTCCCTGAAGGTCGCGCGCGCCGCGTCGAACGTCTCGCAAAGATCGCGCCCCATGCCGACCTTCTGCGCCCCCTGGCCGGGGAAAACCAACGCGTACCTGCCCGTCATGCCGTCACCACTTCACCACGGCGGATCCCCATGAAATGCCGCCGCCCAGCGCCACCATGAGGAGCGCGTTGCCCTTTGCTATGCGCCCTGCACGCACCGCCTCGTCGAGCGCTATCGGGATGGAGGCGCTTGAGGTGTTGCCGTATTTTTCGATGTTGAGCACGAACCTGTCCAGCGGGATCTTCACGCGCTTCGAAACACCGTCCAGAATGCGCAGGTTCGCCTGGTGCGCCACGACGAGATCGACGTCGCCGGGCCCCATCCCGTTTTGGGCCAATGCGATCTCCGCCGCCTGCGACAGGTAGCGCACAGCGTAGCGAAAAACTTCCTTGCCTTCCATCGAGACGTAGTGCTGGCGCGCGGCCACCGTCTCGGCGGAGGCCGGCAGCCGCGAACCGCCCGCGGGGATGATCAGGAGCTCCGTGAGCGAGCCGTCCGTGAACAGGTGGGTCGACAGCACGCCGGCCTCGCCGTTGTCGGCCGTCACGACCACCGCCCCGGCGCCGTCCCCGAAGAGCACGCACGTGTTGCGATCCTTGTAGTCCAGCACGCGAGAGAGGAGCTCCACCCCGATGACGCCGACGGTCCGGGCCTTGCCGGTGCGCACGAAGCTGTCGGCGACGGACAGCCCGTAGATGAACCCGGCGCAGGCGGCGGCGATATCGAACGACGCGCAGTGGTTCGTCGCGCCGATCTTGTGCTGAACGTAAGCGGCGTTCGCGGGGAGCGGCCTGTCGGGCGTGACCGTGCCGCAGATGATCATGTCGAGATCGTTTGCGGTCTTGCCCGCCATCTCGAGCGCGCCGCGGAGCGCCGCCGCCGCCATGTCGGAGGTGCACACGCCGTCCCCCGCCACCCGCCGCTCCCGGATGCCGGTGCGCTCGACGATCCAGTCGTTCGAGGTGTCGACGATCTTTTCGAGATCGGCGTTCGTAAGCACGCCCTCGGCGCGGTAACTTCCCGTTCCGACGATTCTGGTGCGAAGTTGAACGCTCATGAGCGATCCGCCTTTGCCGTGCCCCCGCCCGTGCGCCGGGTCGCACCGCGCCTTCGATCGCGACTACTTGCTTTCGCTCTTCTCTTCCTTCTTGTCCGACTCGACCTCGATCACCTGCCGTCCGCGGTACGTCCCGCACTCCGGGCACGAGTTGTGCGGGCGCACGGGAGAGCCGCACTGACGGCAGCTCGAGACCGCCGGCATATCCATGCGGTCGTGGTTTGCGCGCCGCTTGTCGCGGCGAGACTTCGACAGTTTCTTTTTCGGAACAGCCACGTCACTTCTCCTTTGCAAACCTTATGCTCGCCAGCGGGGCGAGCCTAGGATCCACCATTTTCTGCGCCCGCGCGAGGTGGGCCACCGCCTCGCCGTGGCACTCGCCCTCGCAGCGCGGCGTCATCGGGAGCTCGAGCACCAGGCCGTCGCGCACCAGGCCGTCCAACGCTAAGCGGTCGCCTTCGTACCATTCGCGCTCGAGATCCTCCGGCGTGAACTCCGCGTCGAGCTCCTCCGCTTCTTCCGGGCGCGGCACGAGGAAGGCGCTCAGCGGCGCCGTCAGATCCAGGTGCACCTCGGCGAGGCACGTCCCGCACTCGGTCTTCACGCGGGCCGTCGCTTCGCCGCTTACCAGGACGCCGGAGTCGGCCAGCGTGACGACGGCATCCAGGTGGGCGCGTACGGGCTCTACGGTGTACTCGCACGCAGCCAGCTCTGCGGAGAGCCACTGCAACGGGATATCGCAATCGAACGTCGTCGGGCCCCGCTTGAGCCTTTCCACGTCGATATTGAAATGGCCGCCCTCGCGGCCTACCCTGCGTTCATCGCTCATGGCGCTTCCGCCGCGAGAGCCTTTGGGAGCCTCGCGGAACGGGCGGACAGTACGGGGCATCCCATCGAGTGTCAAGTGGATAGATTTATTCGCATATCAGCCAGCGGGTGAGTAAGCTGATTCGCACTTGGAGCCGCGTGGTGCGGCGGTCGAGCTGGACGGCGAGGTACACCCATGCGGGCCAAAGAAATCGGAGAGTTCGGCCTGATCGCCCGCATCCGCGGAGCGGCGTCGGATCTGCCGCCCGACGTCATCAAGGGCGTGGGCGACGACTGCGCGATCTTACGTCCCGACGTCGAGCACGATTTTTTGTTCACGTGTGATTGCCAAATACAGGGCACGCACTTCCGCAACGAGTGGATCACGCCGCGGCAGCTCGGGCGTCGCGTCGCGGCCGTCAACCTGAGCGACGTCGCCGCGATGGGCGGCGCGCCGAGATGGGCCCTGTGCTCGCTGGCGATCCCGGAGGAGACGGACGTCGCGTGGGTCGACGAGCTGTACACCGGGATGCGCCGCGAGCTTGCGGGGGCCGGGGCGTCGCTGGTGGGCGGCAACACGGCGCGGCTTTCCGGGGCGGCGCTCATCGACCTCTTCCTCGTCGGTGCCGTCGAGCGGGGCCGGGCGTTGCTCCGCAGCGGCGCGCGTCCGGGAGATCTCGTCTTCGTCACCGGCGATCTCGGCGCGTCGGCGGCCGGCCTCGCCCTCCTGCGGGACGGGGTAGGGAAGGTCGATCACGAGATCGCCGAGGAGGCGATCGGGCGCCACCTGACCCCGACGCCTCGACTGGGAGAAGGGCGCGCGCTCGCGGCCACAGGGCTCGTGTCGTCGTGCATCGACGTCAGCGACGGATTGGCGTCGGACGCGCTGCGCCTCGCCGAGGAGAGCGGCGTGACCGTGCGCCTCGACGCGGAGCGGATCCCGTTGTCGCGGGCCGCGCTGGCGCTCGGGGAGGCGACCGGGCTCGATCCGATGGACCTGGCGCTCTACGGCGGTGAGGAGTTCGAGCTGCTGTTCACGGCCGGGCGCGGAGCCGAGGACGCCGTGCGAGAGGCGGTTGCGGCCGCGGCAGGGGCTTCGGTAAAAAGGATCGGCGAGGTCGCGGCGGGCGCGCCCGAGGTGCTCGTAGAACGCAGAGGGAAGGTCTTCTCGGCCCAGCGCAAGGGCTACGACCATTTTTCGTCTGGATAACGATACGCTGGAGGATTGAGTGCGGGATCAGTGGGGCAAATACAGGCTCGACGCGCTGCTGGCGAGGGGCGGCATGGCCGAGGTGTACCGTGCATCCCAGATCGGCCCGTCCGGTTTCGCGCGGACGGTGTGCCTCAAGATGGTGCGCCCCGAGCTCGGCGGCGACGAGGAGTTCGTGGCGATGTTCCGGCGCGAGGCGCAGATCGCCGCCGCGCTGCAGCACCCGAACATCGTTCAGGTATTCGACTTCGACCAGCACGAAGGCCGGCTGTTCCTGGCGATGGAGCACATCGAGGGCCTGGATCTGCGCGACATCCTCCGGCAGATCGATGATCTCGGCCTGCGCGTGCCCGCCGGGTTCGCGCTCCACGTCGCCGAGGGGCTCCTCTCGGCGCTTCGACACGCACACGATCACACCGTCGACGGCGAACCGCGCCCTGTCGTCCACAGGGATGTCTCGCCGCACAACCTGCTCGTCTCCGCCGAGGGGCTCGTCAAGCTGACCGACTTCGGAATCGCCAAGGCGCTCGGCGGCACGAGCGCCACGCGGACCGGCGTCGTGAAGGGCAAGCTCGCGTACCTCTCGCCCGAGCAGGCGAGCGGCGGCGACGTCGGGCCCACGTCGGACCTGTACTGCGCGGGCCTGGTCCTGTTCGAGATGCTCGCCGGGAGAAGGCTCTACGCGGGCCGGAACGAGCAGGAGGTGCTCGCGGCCGCCCTGCTGCCCAACGTCCCGGATCTCCCGTGGCTGTCGCCGGCGCTCAACCGTTTTCTCGCGCGGCTCCTCGCCGCAGCCCCGGAGGACCGCTTCGAGGCGGCCGAGCAAGCCCTCGCCGAGCTCGGCGCGCTGCGGATGGAGACGCCGTACGCGCAGGCAGAGGCGGGCCACCTCGTGAAGGCGCTCCTCGCCCTCAGGATCGAACGCGGCTCCACCGGCGTGCTCTCGTCCTCTGCGCGGAGCCCCGTGCCGAGCAAGCCGGAACCCGAGCCGCCTTCGCCGTCCGCAAACGCGCGGTCGGTCGCCGACGACCCGACGCGGACGTCGTCCTCGGACGCGGCGCCTCGGACACCCTCGGCGGGGAGGGTAGCGGCGAAGGGGGTCCATTTGAGACCCGCGTTGGCGGTCGGGATCGCGGTCGCCGTGCTGTGTGCCGGCCTGGGTATCGGCTGGTC
>Ga0315273_10010015_pt1 | contig 12053 bp, 16 predicted proteins | sample YL17G02_0_MG_FD_205753 | JGI IMG/M metagenome (GOLD analysis project Ga0315273, IMG submission 205753) | Sediment microbial communities from Yellowstone Lake, YNP, Wyoming, USA - YL17G02_0 | ecosystem: Environmental > Aquatic > Freshwater > Lake > Sediment | place: USA: Wyoming | collected... | reverse complement strand
AGGCTGTGCAGTTTGAAGGTATCGGTGAGCGGCGCGAGCGCGGCTGCGGAGGCCGCTCCGCTCGCCACGTCGGCGAAGGCGCCGGCCGCCAGAGCGCCGGCCGCGGGGGCCGGGTCGGCGTACAACAGGTAGCCCTTCTTGTCGACCTTCAGTGACTTGTCGGACCCCAGGCGGTAGTGCAGTTGGGCGGTGCTCCAGCCGTAGGCCTTGGCCACCTCGGGAAGATCGGCGCCCAGCGCGGTGATCGCGTCGGGACCGGAAGCCCCTGTGGGCAGGGCGACGGCCGGATGGCCGGACATGGACGGCGGGGCCCCTGTGCCCGTGGCCGCGTTCACACCCACGGTCGCGGCCGCGAGTGCGACCAGCGCGATGGCGAGCATCAGGACCGCAAGGAACGCAGTTCGGCGCTGTATCCGGGCTCTACCCCTCATCTCGATCCTCCCTCGTTCGCGCCTTAGCGCACGGCATCGATCTCGGGTCGGTAAGTCCGATTGGAGTTTCGCGGCGCGTCGTCGTCAAGTGGGATCAGATACTTGATCTCGCCTTTTCGTATGAGCAGCATCTCATACTGGGTCGGCCGGTGCTCCGCACTCCCCGGGATCTTGTGCAGTATGACCACGTTGACAAGGATAAGGAAGGGGTTCTTGTCGTTCATGACGTCGGACAGCCGGATCCCGGGCAGGTGAACGAGCCCCTCAGCAGTAAAATCGCTCGCTTCGACGCTCACCCGCACCCGGCGGTCGTCCGGATGGTTATATGCGTCCATCGGGTTCTCCTTCTCGACTTTGGGCACGCCGCATGCTGAGCCGCAAGCAGCTCACGCCACACATATAGAGGGAATATCGGCACACGGAGGTGGCGGGATTAGGAGAGGCCCTTCCTAATGCACACAAAGTCCCATTGCGGTTGGTGCTAACAACACTACGATGGCCCGCCATGGGCCGACGTGACTTACCAGGACAGCTCCAGCCGAAGGTATTGATCGCCTTCCTGCTCGAGAGAGGCTTCACGTTCGAAAAGTCCGAGGGTGACCACAAGCTGTACCGGAAGCCCGGGTGGGGCCGGGTGTCAGTTCCCGACAAGCCGATATCTACGAGGCGGGGCGGCTACGTGTTTCGGAACATCCTTGACGCCACCGGGACGACCCGCCAGGACTTCGCAACCTGGCTGAAGGAACGCTAGACCAAGCAGGGGACGAAAACCGGCCGCACGAAGGGCATCGTTTCCTCTTGAGTTCCGCGCTCTCGCCCAGGCAGAGCACGGGAAAGAAGATTGGCCACGTGATATGTGGCTTTCACAGACACAGCAGCCGGCCGCCTCATGCTTGCGAGACTCTTCCCGAGGGCACATCCTTCCTCGATGTAAGCCGTTGTCATCCAGATAGAACGCGCTACTGCGTCCTCCGGACTGTCTCCCGTCCCCACAATATTGAAGTCCAGGATAATCGAAGCCCAATAGTCACCTTCGCGTTTCACCACACCGCGAAGCATCAAGGGCTTGCTGTCCATGACGGTGTCTCTCCTCTGCTGGGCCTTCTGCAGCTTCATGTTACCCCTGTTATCGACCGGATGTAAGCGTGAACTTGAACCGAGCGTCCATCAGACCATCGATGGATTCTGGGGCAAGACGGGCGAGCGTGAGGCCAGCTAGACCCGCCGTCCCGACACTCTAGGTCCCGATGTACTTAGCGTAAAGCGCCCGGGCCAGCTTCTCGTCGCGCGTGCCCCGCACGATCGTGCGGCCGTCGTAGAAGACGACCAACTCCTGTTCCCCGACCGGGAAGCGGAGCATGTGTGGGCTGCTCTCGACCGGACCCAGAACACTCAAGCGCTCCTCGAGGTTTGTCAGAGGCATGCCGGTCGACGCCATATCCCAGATCTGGACCGCGTTCTGCCCGCAGAGGCTGGTGACCCGGGTGCGGGGCTTGCCCTCCAGCGAGTCGTAGACGCCGAGGCAGGCCGGACATTCGGGGTCGGCGAAGCCGGCGAGGGGAAGGGCTTCGCACGAGCGCTGCCACAGATCGAGGACCAGCAGGTCGCGGCTTACCGGCGCCACCTGCTCGTCGGCAATAAGCACCTTCAACGCCTCCGCCGCTTCCATCGACCCGATGGCCCAGGGCGCCGCGTTCACCACGCCGGCCGTGTCGCAGGTCAGCGTCCCCCCCGCCGGAGCGCTCCGCACCAAGCAACGGAAGCACGGCGGCTCGTCCGGTACGAAGGTGGCGGTCATTCCCGTCGCCCCAATGGCTCCCCCGTACACCCAGGGGATCTTCAGCTTGAGGGCCACGTCGTTGATGAGGAAGCGGGTCTCGAAATTGTCCAGCCCGTCGACGATGACCCCGGCGCCTTCTACCAGCTTCTCGGCGTTCGTCCGGCTGAAGTCCGCGACGACGCCCTCTATCTCCACCTGAGAGTTAGATTGCCGCAGATGCCGCTCAGCGGCCTCGGCTTTGGGGAGGTTGTCGGCGATGTCTTGCTCGGTGAAGAGGATCTGCCGCTGAAGGTTGTGGGTCTCGATGAAGTCGCGGTCTATCACCCGGACCCGGCCCACGCCCGCCCGCACAAGCGCGGCGGCGATCACGGTGCCCAGGGCCCCGCACCCGACCACGACGGCGAACCCGGCACTGAGCCGGCGCTGTCCCTCCGGTCCGATGCCGGGAAAGATGATCTGCCTCGAGTAGCGGTCGAGCTCTTCGAACATCATGCGCAGAGGAGGGCCAAGACGCCCGGCGGGACGCTCCAAGGCCTGCGGGACCGCACCAGCTCGTTACCGGAAGGGGGAATCACGTACTCCGGAAAGGTGATACGAAGGCCCCCTGCCGCGATCCTGTCACTCAAGTGTAGGAAGGTGATTCCGACCAGCTCATCGGTGTCCGGGTCGAGCCGAAGCAGGTGACCCTCAGGAGACTCCCAGACGATCGCTTCCCTCGGAGCACCAATGCTGAGATAGGCGACATCGCTTTCGGCGTCATAAGAACAGTGCGTGAAACGAAAAGGCCCGATGTCAATCGTGGCGTCTTGTTGAGGCATATACCAACCTCCCAGATGAGCCGCTCGGCTCCTTGGTCACATACATCGTCGCTACCCGGGCGGGCTGCCGGTCGAATCTTATCACCACGGTCAGATAGAGATAGCGGAACTTGGGGATCGCCCCGAGCCTGTAGTAAAGCCGAGTGCCCGGGAAACCCCTGTCTTCGTAGACGAGCGTCGGATCGCGGATCGTCTCCCTTGCTTGCTCAAGCGCATCGCCCACATCTGGATGTTCACGCCGAATGTGCTTCTCCCACACTGAGTATTCGAGGACCACTCGAGTCCCCGAGTAATCATGAGTATCCAGCACGTACTCGCTGCCCATGCCGGGCAGCATGGATCAGAGCGGTCGCGCTCCTTATCAGCTTTCGGTTTGACCTTGGCAATCTGTCGCTTCTCGCAACCTCCAGTCCGCACTCAAACATTAAGGTTGATGCAGAACCTGATACTGGGGACCTCAGCCCTTCCGCTAGATCGCGAACAAGTCCGTCGACAGGTACCTCTCCCCCGCGTCGGGCAGCACCACCACGATGGTCTTCTCGGCAAACTCCGGCAACTGAGCCAGCCGCACCGCGACCGCGGCGGCCGCGCCGCTCGAGATGCCGCACAGTATGCCCTCTTCGCGCGCGAGGCGGCGCGCCATCTCCATGGCCTCGTCGTTCTCCGCGGTCTCCACCCGGTCGACGATCGACAGGTCCAGGTTCGCCGGGACGAACCCCGCACCGATGCCCTGGATCTTGTGTGGCCCCGGTTTGAGGTCCTGGCCGGCCAGCGTCTGGCTGATAACCGGACTCGCCGCCGGCTCCACCGCCACCGAATAGAGGGCCTTGCCCTGCACCTTCTCGAAGTAGCGGGAGACGCCGGTTATCGTCCCTCCGGTACCGACGCCGGCGACCAGGACATCGGCGGTGCCTTCGGTGTCGTCCCAGATCTCGAGCCCTGTGGTCTTCTCGTGGATCATCGGGTTCGCCGGGTTGCTGAACTGCTGGGGCAGGAAATACTTCTCGGGGTCGCTCGCCACCAGCTCGTCGGCGGTCCGTATGGCCCCCTTCATGCCTTCAGGCCCCGGAGTGAGCATCAGGTTGGCGCCGAAGAACTGGAGCACCTTGCGCCGCTCCAGGCTCATGGTCTCGGGCATGGTGAGGGTCAGCTTGTAGCCCCGGGCCGCGCATACGTAGGCCAGCGCGATGCCGGTGTTGCCGCTGGTCGGCTCGATGATCTCGGTGTGGGGCTTGATGAGCCCCTTCTCCTCGGCGTCCCAGATCATGGAGGCGCCGATGCGGCACTTCACCGAGTAGGACGGGTTCCGCCCCTCGATCTTGCCTAGGACCGTGGCGGCCGTCTTGCCGGTCACCCGGTTGAGCCGCACGAGGGGGGTGTGACCGATCGACAGCGAGTTGTCGTCGTAGATGCGGAAGATGTGGCCGTGGTCGTGCTGCATGTCGTGCTCCTTTCGCGGCGGCGGGCCGCTTGCTGCCCGCCGCGTCGCTTGTCTGCCCTTATCGCTGGGACGCCGCCAGTGCCTGATCGAGGTCGGCGATGATGTCGCTCACGTCCTCTATACCCACCGATATGCGCACCAGGTCGGGCGTCACCCCGGCAGCCGCCAGTTCCTCGGGGCTGAGTTGCGAGTGGGTGGTCGTGGCCGGTTGGATGACGAGAGTCTTGGCGTCGAGGACGTTGGCCAGGTGCGATGCCAGCTTGACCGACGCGATCAACTTCTTCGCCGCCTCCAGGCCGCCTTTGACCCCGAAGCTGAAGATCGCTCCCGGCCCCAACGGCAGGTACCGTCGCGCCCGCTCGTAGTCCGGATGCCCCGGAAGTCCCGCGTAATCGACCCAGCTCACCGCCGGGTGCGACTTCAGGTGCTCGGCCACCGCCTGAGCGTTGGCGGCATGGGCGCGGGCCCGTAGCGGAAGCGTCTCCAGGCCCTGGATGAAGAGCCAGGAGTTGAACGGCGACAGCGCCGCTCCCAGGTCACGAAGCAGCCCGGTCCTGATCTTGAGCACATAGGCGAGACCGGGAGCCACCGCTTTGTCGTGGTTGCCGAACGCGTCCCAGAAATTGACCCCGTGATAGGCAAGATCCGGCTCCGTTATCTCCGGATATCTGCCGGCCCCCTTCCAGTCGAAGTCGCCCTTCTCGACGATCGCTCCTCCGATGGACGTGCCGTGACCGCCGATCATCTTGGTGAGCGAGTACACGGCGATGTCGGCCCCGTGCTCGAACGGGTTGAAGAGAGGGGGCGGCGTCACCGTGTTGTCGATGATGAGCGGCAGCTTGTGCTTGTGCGCCACCTCCGCGATGGCCTCGAAGTCGTCCACGTTGCCCTTGGGGTTCCCAATGGACTCGGTGAAGAGCAGGCGCGTGTTCTCGTCGATGGCCCGCTCGAAGTTGGCCGGGTCGCGCGAATCCACAAACCGGGCCTCGATCCCGAAGCGCTTGAGCGGGACGGTGAACTGCGTGTAGGTGCCCCCGTAGAGCTTGTCGCCCGTGACGAAGTTCTGCCCCGCCGAGGTGATGGCCGCGATGGAATAGAAGATCGCGGCCTGGCCCGAAGCCGTGGCCACCGCTCCGGTGCCGCCGTGGATGGCGGCCAGCCGCTTCTCGAGGACGTCGGTGGTGGGGTTCATGAGCCGGGTGTAGATGTTACCGAAGGCTCGCAAGGCGAAAAGGTCCGCGGCGTGCTCGCTGTCGCGGAACACGTAGCTGCTGGTCTGGTAGATGGGCACCGCCCGGGAGAGCGTGTCCTGGTCGGGGGTATGGCCGGCGTGGAGGGCCAGAGTGTCGAGTTTGTAGCCCTCGTGCTCTGCGTGGTCTGTCATCTCAGGTGACCTTTCTGGTCGTGATCTGAAGTCTGGTGCGTCAGGCGCGCCGACGCGCAAGATGAAGCTCCGTCTGGCGGAGCGGCCGCATTCGCCGGCAACCGGCCCGCCCCGGGGGCGCGGCGCGGCGAGGCGCCGGGAACGGCGCCGCCCGGAATCGCGCCGCCCTATATGGCGTAGCTGATCGCTTCGAGCTCATACGCTTCGATCTCCTGATCGACCAGGTCCTGGAAGCTCGTGCCGTCGTAGACATCCATCATCGCCTGGTGAGCCCTCTGCCACATGGGCAGCAGTACGCAGCCGGACTGGAGCGCGCAGGCGGCCTCTCCCGCGGCGCCGGCGCACTCTATCTCCGACACCGCTCCCTGGACGAGCCGTACCACCTCGCCCACCGAGATGTCCTGGGGCGCCCGGCTCAGCCGGTAGCCGCCCTCCTTGCCCCGCACAGATTCTATTATCCCCGCTTGGCGGAGCTGATTGAGGATGTTCTCCAGAAAGCGGACGGGTACATATTGGGCCTCCGCCACCTGCGCGGCTTTGACCGGCCCGGAGCCGTGCCGCTTGGCCAGCTCGAAGACCGCCCGCACCGCGTATTGAGATTTTTGCGAGAGAACCAAGCCGTCGCCCCTGCCTGCCGCTTGCCTGTGGCCGCTGCCTCCGGCCACTTATCTACACTAACTTGGTCGGAATAGTAGATTAAAAGAGATGACTTGTCAAGCGCAGGATTCCTTTCCCGGCGGGCGCCCAAACACGATAGTATTCCGAACGGATGACGTTCGGCATTTAGCAACATTCCGCGGTCGCGCGAGGGGGCTGGTCGGTGACGGTGCCTATCTACACGATGGTGGCTTTCATCTTGGGCTCGGTGCCGTTTGCTTTTTGGCTTGGCCACCTGTTTCTGCGGGTCGACATCCGCCGCTACGGCGACGGTAACCCAGGGGCAGGCAACGCCTGGCGGGCCGGCGGCTGGCGTGTAGGAGTTCCCGGCGCCGTCCTCGACTACAGCAAGGGCGCGGCACCGGTGGCCGTGGCGCACTACGTGCTGGGAATGTCTGCCTGGGCCCTGGTGCCGGTGGCCATCGCCCCCGTGCTGGGACACGCCTTCTCCCCTATTCTCCGTGGCCGGGGAGGAAAGGCGGTGGCCGCCACCTTCGGGATCTGGAGCGCGCTCACTCTGCTTCCCGGCTTTCTCAGTCTGGGAGTGACCATGGGCATCTTTTGGCGTCTGCAGAGGGCCGACGGATGGGCGACGGTGGCGGGCCTTGTGGGGCTGCTCACCTATATCTTGATCTTCGCCCCCGAGGCGTACCTGCTCGCCATCTGGACGGTCAACGCGGCTGTGGTCACCTGGAAGCACCGGCAGGATCTGCGGGAGCCGGTGCGTCTCCGCGCCCTCCGACCTTCGGAGAAGACCGACTAGCCCGCTCTCCCCTCAAGCCGCGGGAAGCTCTCGACGATACGGACAAGAGAGATTGCGGAAGACCGCCCTGGCTGATAGGGACGCCGGTGAACCTGGATCTTGGCAACATTCTGCTCGCAAGCTTAGTCAGTCTGATCGGCCTGGCCCTCGTCGGCTACGGACGAAGAGCCGTTCGCGTGCCCCACATCGTCGTCGGGCTGATACTCCTCGTCTACCCCTACTTCGTCGGAAACCTGGCCGCCGAGGTGGGGATCGCGGTCGCGCTGGTGGCGGGTCTCTGTCTCGTTTCCCGTCTGGGCTTCTGACTGGAACGGAGTCGTACGGTATGCGCGCAGGAAGTATGAGGATAGGGAGATCCCTGAGGCGACCATCCAGGAATTGCTCGAGATCATCAGGTACTCGGCTTCGGCCCGCAACATCCAACCCTGGAAGATCAGGGTGGTCTCCGACAAGAAGATGTTGGGCGAGCTCTTTGGGGCCACGGGCGAACAGGTGCAGGTGAGGGACTGCTCCCATCTCCTCGTCCTTTGTGCCGACACCGACTACCCTGCGCTCATCGAAAAGATGGAAACGTCGCTACAGGCCGCCGGAGCTTCCGAGGAAACCCGTGCGTATATGGTCGGCGGGACCAGGGACAGGGTCGCGGGCATGAGCCCCGAGCAACAGCTCCACTGGTCGGAGTATCAGGTCTTCATCGCCCTGGGTAATGCGCTTAACGGCGCCTACTCCCTCGGCCTTGGCGCCTGCCCCATGACCAACTTCAAGCCACCGGAATTCGCCCGCATCCTTGCTTTGCCGGCGAACCTCGCGCCCACCGTGATCGTGTCGCTGGGGTACCCCGCAGACAAACCAGCACCAAAACGGCGCTATCCGGCGGCCGAGATACTGGTGTAGCCGGCGGTCAGCATACGTGTTCCGACGGCCAGCCGGGGCCGCCCAAGGCGCGGCCGGAGTCGCGGCGGGGCCGTGCCGCGAGCGGGCGGCGCAGCTCATGGCGACACCTTCACCTCGTGGTCGCGGCCGCCCGGCGCGCCGCCGAGGAGGAAGGGGCCTGTCAGCGCGAGGGCGCGTCGCGATGCTGCCCGGCGATGCGCCGCTCCTCGGCGGTCAAGTCCGAATCCTTTACGGGGACTACCAACGTCCAGTGATCGCCCACCGGGCAGCGCTGCAGCCTCGCCCACCCCAGATCGATCTCATGGATCGACACCTTCGACGCCCAGACAGTGGTAAAGAGATGACCTTGGCGGCACCGGGCCACGACCTCCTCTAATCCGGCATAGCCGCGGCGCCGGGCGATGATGGCTCCGGCCGCGAAGGCCAGGAGGCCGGCGACGACGATGATGATGATGGGGGCTGCCGAGGACATGCTGCCAGTATATCCCGGCCCTGACCGACGATTCCCACCTGCGACTACTGCCCCCGCGACGAAGCGACACCGCGCCTGACCCGGGGCGAGATCCCTCTCCCCGGTCGGGAGCCGGGCCTGACCCGGCACCGGACGTATCGGGTGGCTATGACGTGGGGGAGCCCCGGTCTTGCGACCGGGGCTCCCCCACTCGTGCCGCCGGGCAGATTTGGCGCAGCCTCTCAGCGAGAACCGGCCCCAGCGAGAACCGCCTCCTACATCGCCGCGAGGTTGAGGATGTTCCCCTCGCTGTCCTTGAACCAGGCCGACTTCATGCCGCTTATTTCCCCGACGCCGTTTGTTGTCTTGAGACCCATCTCGGGGATGTCGTACTCCTCGAACACGACCCCTTTCGACCGGAGACCGGCGATCACCGCATCGAAGCCGTCGGCTGATACGCCGAATCCCAGCACGGTGTTCTCCGGAGCCTTGAGACCGGGACGTTCGTAGACCATCAGCATGGTCCCGCCGGCAGCCTCGAACATGCCCCCACCGCCGGCACCCGGGAACTCCTGCCCCTGCTTGAGACCCAACACCTCGGTGTAATACTTCTTGGCCCGAGCGTAGCTATCGGCGCGGACGACCCCACAAACCATCGTTTCGGCAAGACCTGCCACCATTCCACCTCTTTCTTCTCCGGGGCGATCGGCGAACCCGATCGGCAAACCCGTTCTCGGGCTGCTGAAAGAGAGTCCCCATCGGGGCTCCGTTCGTAAACCTCTGGCGGGGTCACCTACCCCAGTTGCCCATCAGGCCGCTGCGATACGCGGACCCTTTCCTCCGGTCGTGTCAAGGCGTTCCCTGTTGGCTCTAGTCAGCAGGCGACGACGCGCCGGCTACGAGGGCGTCGAGAAGGGCGGGCAGGTCGGCAAGGGTGGTCAGCACATGGTCGGGAAGATCCGGACTTCCCTCCTCGCGGGCCCGCTCCAAGTCCGCCGGGCTTGTGACCCCGGTCAGCACGAGGGCCGTGATCATGCCCGCCCGGCGGCCCATGCCCATGTCGGTGCTCAGGCGATCCCCTATGAACAGAGTCTCGGCAGGCGGCACGCCGGTCACCGCGGCCAGCGTCTCGGCCAGCGCCATACCCGGCTTGCCCATGAAGACCGGCTCCTGTTGCGCGGCTGTCGCGACCGCCGCGATCACCGCGCCGGCCCCGGGCAGCAGACCATCGGGCGTCGGAAAGGTGGGGTCCGGATTGGTGCCGACGAACAGCGCGCCGGCCAGAACGGCGGCCTGAGCCCGCGCCAAAGCGCCGAACGTGAAGCCCCGGTCCATGCCGACCACGACCGCGAAGAAATGCCGGGGCGGCGCCGGGGCGGCGGAAGCCGGGCCCTGCCGCGCGGAGGCAAGGGCAGGCGGCGCCGCGGCGGCGGCCGGCCCGGTGCCGGGCTCGGCGGTGGCCTCCTCATCGACGTGCACCGGCGCGAGGCCGGCGTCGGACAGTTCCCTCAACAGCCCGGCCTCACCGACCACCAGAACGGGCGTCCCCTCCGGCAACCTGTGACGCAGCCAACGAGCAGCCACGTAACCCGAAGTCAACACCCGGTCGGCGCCGGCCGGCAGGCCGCCGGCGTCGAGACGTTCGGACACTGTCTCCCGATGCGCGGTCGAATTGTTGCTGACGTAGCGCAAGTCCAGGCCCCGGCGGACCACATCGGCGAGCGCCGCGGGGGCGTCCGGCAGCACGGTGCCGCCCAGCCAGACGACGCCGTCAAGATCGACGGCAACCAGGCGGATGGGGCCTTCAGCGGGCGGCGGCGACCGCGGCGGTGCCGCGGCGACCGCACCCGGTCCGGCGAACGCGCCCTGCGCCGGCGCCTGCCCGGCGCCGGGCAGATCCGGCTCCCGCGCTATGGCGGCCCGGTCTCGATCCGCCTCCATCACACCAGCTTGAATCCGTGCACGACCCTGCCCATCCCGGTGAACTGCAGTTCGATGGCCGCGTTGGGACAGACCTCGTGGCAGCAGTAGCAACGGATGCATTTCTCGTCGTCCACCCTGGCTACGCGGGCCTTCTTGTCCATGGCGATGGCCTGGCCGGGGCACGCCTGCTCGCACGATCCGCAGATAGTGCAGGGGCCCGCCTGCGGCCGGGGCCTTGGGCTAAAGCCGTTGCGCAGCATCGACCGCGCCATACCGCCGAAGAAGCTTGGTTCCCCGGACCCCGCTGCGCCGACGTTCTTGATGGGCATGGCGAAGTCTTTGAGGACCAGATCCGCCACCGGGACGCCCACCGAGTGGACCTCTGCCGCCCTGCCGCTCCACAGTCCCCGCTCCCGCGCGACGGCCAGGACGGGCACCGCGCTCGTGTCGACGCCGGCGATGCGGCAGCAGACCGCGTCGATGGCCACCGTGTCGGTGCCGGCCAGCAGCAGGCCGAGATGCCGCGGCGTGCCGCCGGTCCCCGGGCCCTTGCCTTCCATGCCCAGGATGCCGTCCACCAGGCTCAAGCGTGGCCTCACGAACGAAGCCACATCGAGAAGCATGCCGCCGAACCGGAGCGGATCGGCGAACTTGCCGTGATAGCCCACCTTGGTGAGGCCCGGGATCACTCCGAACAGGTTCTTGGTCGCCCCCGTGAAGATCATGAAGCCGTGGGTCTTGAACTTGGCCAGGTTGATGATCCCGTCGCAGCGCAGTATCGAGCCGAGCACCTCCACCCTGTGGATGGTCTTGCCCTCGGGGAGAGCCACGGCCTGTGGGTCCACCTCCACGCTCAGCTCGAAGCCGTACCGATCGGCCGCCTCGCGGTAGCCGGCTCTGCGGAACACCCTCTCCTTGACGGTCTTGAGGGGGAGTACCCCCGCTCCGGGACTCTCCACTACGACCGGATGACCTCCGGCTTCCTTGACCGCCAGCGCCACGGCGGCCACCACGAGCGGATGGGTGGCGATGGCGGTCTCGGGGGAGGAAGGCAGGAGGATGTTGGGCTTCAGCCCGATGCGCTCGCCGGGCTTGACAAAGGCGCTCATCCCTCCGAGGGGAGCAAGCACCTCGGCGAGCGCCACCCGCAGTCCTTCGAGCTCGTAGTCGCTGCAGCGCGCTATCGAAACGGGCCCCGGCTCGGGGCCGACCCGGACATCGGTCGCCTGTACCACAACACCTCCTGTCTGATGCGGCTGCTATTCTATCCCGCAAGAGCCGCACGACACGCCGCTCACCCCGACACGCCGTCCACGGGAGGCCGACGTTCCATGGCAGCCATGACTTTCACCAGCAATCTCCTCGAGAAGCTCCCGCGCAACAGCGATACCACCAGCTATCGCTTCTCGCGGCCTCCCGACTACACCTTCAAGGCGGGGCAGTGGTACACCATAACCGTCCCTTCCCCGGACGGGCCGCTCGACCATCACTTCAGCCATGCGGACTCGCCT
>Ga0315273_10010014_pt1 | contig 12054 bp, 9 predicted proteins | sample YL17G02_0_MG_FD_205753 | JGI IMG/M metagenome (GOLD analysis project Ga0315273, IMG submission 205753) | Sediment microbial communities from Yellowstone Lake, YNP, Wyoming, USA - YL17G02_0 | ecosystem: Environmental > Aquatic > Freshwater > Lake > Sediment | place: USA: Wyoming | collected... | reverse complement strand
CGCGCCTACTTGCAGAACCCTCCGCCGATCCAGGTCGGCGGCCAACAGACCAAGAGCCAGTACCAGTACACGCTCCAGGGGCCGGACATCGACGAGCTGTACCGCTGCGGGCCGCTGCTGGCCGACAAGCTGCGCGGCGTGGAGGACTTCCAGGATGTGACGACGGACCTGCTGCTCAAGAACCCCGAGGTTACGATCCAGATTGACCGGGACAAGGCCGCCACGCTGGCCGTCAGCGCGCAGCAGATCGAGCACGCCTTGTCGAACGCCTACGCGGCGCAGCAAGTTTCAACGATCTACGCCCCCAACAACCAGTACCAGGTCATCCTGGAGCTGGCGGACGAGTACCAGGCCAACCCGGCGGCCCTGTCGCTGCTGTACGTCCGCTCCAGCGCGGGTCAGCTCGTGCCGCTCGATACGCTGGCCCGGATCGAGACGGGCGTCGGACCGCTCTCTGTGAATCACTTCGGGCAATTGCCCGCGGTGACCGTGTCGTTCAACCTCAAGCCGGGCTTCGCGCTGGGCGACGCCGTCAAGGAGGTGGAACGCATTGCGGGTGAGACGCTGCCGGCCACGATCAGCAAGCAGTTCCAGGGCACCGCGCAGCAGTTCCAGACTTCGCTGAAGAACCTGTGGGTGCTGCTGATTCTGGCGGTGCTGGTGATCTACATGGTGCTGGGGATTCTGTACGAGAGCTTCATCCACCCGCTGACAATTCTTTCGGCCCTGCCGTTCGCGGGGTTCGGCGCGCTGCTCACGCTGCTGCTATTTAAGGTCGAGCTGAGCCTGTACGCCTTCGTCGGCATCATCATGCTCGTGGGCCTGGTCAAGAAGAACGGCATCATGATGGTGGACTTCGCGGTTGAGGCGCAGCGCAAGGAGGGCAAGGCCCCCGCCGACGCCATCTACGAGGCGTGCATCATCCGGTTCCGGCCGATCATGATGACCACGATGGCGGCCCTGATGGGGACGCTGCCGATCGCGCTGGGCCTGGGGGCGGGGGCCGAGTCGCGCCGCCCGCTGGGGCTGGCGGTGGTGGGCGGCCTAGTGTTCTCGCAACTCCTGACGCTGTTCGTCACGCCGGTGTTCTACGTCTACATGGATAAGCTCCAGAGCCTGCTGCGGCGGAGAAAGAAGGTCGCCGGGCCCGGTCGTCCCGAACGGGCGGAGCGAGCGCGGGACCTGGCGGTGGGCGTCAGGTAGCCCCCGGCAGCGGCCGGACTCGTGCTATCTCCTTCCCAGCCCTTGACTTGCGTGCCGTGACCTGCTATCTTTGCCTTAAAGTACAGCGGCGAAGTTCAACTTCGCCATACCGGGTTGACCCGGCCCCGGGGGGAGACAGCGACGCCCCGGCGGGGGCTGCGCCGCCGCGGGTGCCGCGGCATCCAGACGAAGTTGAGGGTACGCCGAGGTTGAGGGCACGGCGAACTTGAGGGTACGGCGAAGCTGAACTTCGCCGTACAGGTTGACGGCCATGAACGCTATTCAGCAGATTCGCAACATCGGTATCTCCGCCCACATCGACTCCGGAAAGACGACGCTCTCCGAGCGCATCCTCTTCTACACCGGCCGCATTCACCGCATGGGCGAGGTCCACGATGGCGACCGCGGGGCGGTCATGGACCACATGGAGCTGGAACGCGAGCGCGGCATCACCATCACCGCCGCCGCCACGACCGTCCACTGGCTGGATCACGAGATCAACCTCATCGACACGCCGGGGCACGTGGATTTCACCATCGAGGTCGAACGCTCGCTGCGCGTCCTCGACGGGGCGATTCTCGTGCTCTGCGCGGTCGGCGGCGTGCAGTCCCAGTCGCTCACCGTGGACCGGCAGATGAAGCGTTACGGCGTGCCGCGGATCGCCTTCATCAACAAGCTCGACCGCGTCGGGGCCGACCCGACGCGCGTCATCGCCGAGATCGAGGAGAAACTGGGGCTCGAAACGGTGCCGCTGCAAGTCCCGATCGGTCTGGAGCAGGAGCACCGCGGCGTGATCGACCTGGTCACGATGGAGGCGGTCTACTTCGGCGGCGACGCCGGACAGGACGTGCGTCGCGAGGCGATTCCGACGGAACTGCGCGCGGCGGCGGAGCGCGCCCGGCACGGGCTGCTCGACACGCTCTCGCTCTATGACGACGAGCTGATGGAGGCCCTGCTCGACGGCCGCGAGCCCGACGCCGAGCGGCTGCACGCGATTGTCCGGCGGCTGACGATCTCGCGCGACGTCGTGCCGGTGCTGATGGGCTCGGCGGTCCGCAACAAGGGGGTGCAGCCGGTGCTGGACGCGGTGGTGCGTTACCTGCCGTCGCCGCTGGACATGGTGTATTACGCCCGCGACAACGACAATGACGGGGCCGAGGTGGCGATGACCGCCGATCCGGACGCGCCGCCGGTCGCGATGGCCTTCAAGCTGGTCGAGGAATCGTTCGGGCAGCTCACGTTCGCGCGGCTCTACCAGGGGCGGGTGCAGCGCGGGCAGACGCTGCGGAACACGCGGCTGCGGCGCAGGGTGCGCATCGGGCGCATGGTGCGGATGCACGCCAACGACCGGGAGGATGTGGCGGTGGCCGCCGCGGGCGACATCATCGCGCTGATCGGCGTGGACTGCGCGTCGGGCGACACGTTCTGCGACGATCGGCTGAACTACGCCCTGGAGAACATCCTCACGCCCGAGCCGGTCATTTCGCTCGCCGTGGCCCCCGAAAAGAGCGCCGACCGCGACAAGCTGGCCAAGGCCCTGGCGCGCTTCGTGCGCGAAGACCCGACCTTCCACATGCGCAGCGACCCGGAGAGCGGCGAGACGATCATCTCCGGTCTGGGCGAGCTGCACCTCGAGGTCTACGTCGAGCGCATTCGCCGCGAGTATGGCTGCGCGCTCACGACCGGCGCGCCGCGCGTGAACTACCGCGAAGCACCGCTGCGGGCCGCGACGTTCAACTACAAGCACCGCAAGCAGACCGGCGGCGCCGGGCAGTACGGCCATGTCATCGGGCGGTTGGAGCCGCTGCCGGAGGGGGCGGCGGAGGACTACGAATTCGAGAACGCCGTCACCGGCGGCCGGATACCGACCGAGTACATCCCGTCGTGCGACAAGGGCTTTCAGGCGGCCCGGATGAAGGGGCCACTGGCGGGCTACGAGGTCGTCCGCGTCAAGATCATCCTTGAGGACGGCACGTCGCACGCGGTGGATTCGTCCGATCTGGCGTTCCAGATCGCCGCCCAGGAGGCCTTCAAGCAGGCCTACGCCCGGTCCAGGCCGGCGATTCTCGAGCCGCTCATGCGGGTCGAGGTCGAGGTCCCCACGGACCAGCAGGGCGCCGTGATCGGCGATCTGACGGCCCGGCGGGGCACGATTCTCGGCACCGACGTGCGCGCCGACGCGACGGTGATCTCGGCGGAGGTGCCGCTGGCGGCCATGTTCGGCTACGCGACCGACCTGCGGTCGGCGACGCAGGGCCGTGGCACGTTCGCGATGGAGTTTGCCCGCTACAAGCCGGCGCCGCGCGAGGTGCAGGAAGAGGTCATCGCCAAGGCCCGCGCCGCAGCCATGCGTAAGTAACCGGGGGCGGGATGAGCGGGCGGCAGGCGTCGGATGCCGGGCGGCCGGCGCAGGCCGCCGACGGAGCCTGTGAGGTGCGATTCGGGGGGTAAGAACGGCTTCAACACCTTGACATTCCCGTCCCGTCCGAGTAACTTGGGGTGGTCTGGGGCTATTGTGGCTCCCGATCCCGTGAACACTGACGTGTGGGGACGTGCGAATCGTCGTGGGCGGTCATTTCAGCCCGCCGACCTGAGGAGAAAGCCATGCTGAGGCTACGTCTGTCCGGGTACGCAGCGCCCGTGGCGCGCGTCGTCTTTGCTCTCGCCGCGGTCGCCGCTTTCACTGCCATTCCGGGCACCGCGGCAGATCGCGTGGTCCTGGCCGAAGACTTCACGGCGACGTGGTGACCGTACTGCCCTGGCGCGGGTACCGCGCTCGGTCAGTTGCTGAACGAGAACCCGCAGACGCTTGCGGTCGTCCAGTACCACGTTTCTGACGACTACGCGCTGCCGTTCGGGGAGCAGCGGTCCACGTTCTACGGTGTGGTGGGGATTCCCGCGATCTGGTTCGACGGGGTCACCGATCCGGGAAACGCATACGCCGGATTCAAGAGCACGTATGACACGCGCCGCGCCGCGGCGACGGATGTGACCATTGCGGCCAGCTCCGCATCGACCGGCGGGCAGAACTACAAGGTCACGGCGCGCGTGGGCCTGGAGTCCGGTGGGCAGTCCAAGACCGTGCGCGTTTACGTCGTGCAGGTGCTCGATCACTGGCCGACGACGGATACGCCCGACCGCAACATGTTTAAGCAGGCCGGCAGCACAGCGGACGTGGCACTCACGGCCGGCCAGGAACAAACGGTCGAGCGCACGTTCACGCTGGACGCCGACAGCAAGGCCCACCTGAAGGACGTCAAGTTCATTGCCTGGGCGCAGGAAGCGAAGGACTCCGGCCCGGCTGAGGTGTACCAGGCGGCGATCGTCGCCCTCGGCGGCGGCAGCACCGGCGGCAAGGGCACGCTGGTCATCGACACCTCGCCGGTGAAGGGCATCGTGTGCGTGGACCAGATGTGCTACGGCGTGGCCCCGCAGACGGTGCAGATCGCGTCCGGCATCCACACCGTCTGGTTTGAGCCGGAGGATGGTTACGTGACCCCGCCGTCGCAGGACGTGGAGGTCCGGGCCAACGAAACGACCAGGGTCCAGGGCGTGTACCTCGTAGCGGTGACCGGCACGCTCGCGATCGAAACGACGCCGGTGAACGGCACGGTCTACGTTGACGGCCAAAGCTGGGGCTTCGCGCCGCAGAGCCAGGAGGTGGTCATCGGCACGCACACGGTGACCTACGGCGCCATGACCGGCTACGCCGCCCCGCCCGCGAAGGTCGCCACCGTCTATGAGGATTCCACCACGCGGGTCATCGGCACTTACGTGCCGTACACGGGGGTCCTGGCGATTGAGACGACGCCGGTCGCCGGCGAAGTCTACGTTGACGGTCAAAAGTGGGGGACCGCCCCGCAGTGCTGGCTCGCCGCGGTCGGATCGCACACGGTGAGCTTCGGCGATTTCCCGGGCTACACCAAGCCGGCGAGCCAGACGGTGAGCGTCGAGTCGAACCGGAACACGCTGGTGCTCGGCACGTACACGCTGGACACCGGCCGGCTGTCGGTGGACACGACGCCGGTCAAAGGCGACGTGTTCGTGGACGGCGTGATCTGGGGCGCGGCTCCGCAAAGCCGCACGCTGCCCACCGGCCAGTACACCGTGACCTTCGGCGTGGTACCCGGGTACACGACGCCCGCGGCGCAGCAGATCGCGATCGCTAAGAACCAAACGACGAGCATCGTCGGCGACTATCAGGCGGACACCGGCACGCTCTCGATCCAGACGACTCCGATCGCCGGCGCGGTGTCCGTCGACGGGACGAGCTGGGGCACGGCCCCGCAGAGCCGTGTGGTGCCGGTCGGGTCGCACCGGGTCAGCTTCGCCGCCGCCGCGGGCTACACCAAGCCCGCGGACCAGAACAACGTGGCAGTCCAGAAGGACCAAACGACGGAGGTCACCGGCACCTACACGCCGGACTCCGCCACGCTGTCCATCGACACCAAGCCGGTCAAGGGCGAGGTCTTCGTCGACGGCCAGAGCTGGGGCAAGGCGCCGCAGTCGCGGCAGGTCGCGCTCGGGCCGCACACGGTAAGCTACGGCGACGTGTCGAACTACGTGAAGCCGCCGGATGAGGCCGTCACGCTCGTCGTCAAGGGTCAGACGCTGAACGTCACCGGCACATACGCGCCGGAGACCGGCACGCTGTCGGTCGAGACCGCGCCGGTCAAAGGCGAGGTCTTCGTTGACGGGCTGAGCTGGGGCGTCGCCCCGTGGACCAAGGCCGTCGCGGTGGGCGACCACCAGGTGAGCTTCGGCCCGGTCGACGGCTACACGGCGCCCGCGGCCCAGCAGGTCGCCATCCTGAAAAGCCAGACGGCCAAGGTCAGCGCGACCTACGTGCAGGATGTCGGCACGCTGGCCGTGGAAACCGCGCCGCTCGGCGCCGTGGTGCTCGTCGATGGCGTGAGCTGGGGCACGGCGCCGCAGAGCCGCAGCGTCCCGGCCGGCCTGCACAGCATCATCTTCAGCGACGTGGACGGCTACATCACGCCGCCCAGTCAGCAGGCCATCGTCACCAAGGGCCAGACCACCAGCGTCGTGGCCAATTACCTCGCCAACAGCGGCAGCGGCGGCTCTCAGAGCGACCTGGGCCTGCTGGTCGTCGCGACCACGCCGGCCGGCGGCGAAGTCTTCGTCGACGGCGTGAGCTGGGGCACGGCGCCGCAGCAGCGCGTGGTCAGCGCTGGGACGCACACCGTGACGTTCGGCGCGGCGACGGACTACACCGTTCCGGCCGTACAGCAGGTCGCGGTCGTCGCCGGACGGTCCGTCTCGCTGACCGGCACGTACACCGCGGAGACCGTCGCGGAGCAGGGCACGCTGTCGGTGGTCACGACGCCGGTGAGCGGCCTGGTGTTCGTGGATGGGACGAGTTGGGGCACGGCGCCGCAAGGACGTGAGGTGGCGGCGGGCCCGCACGGGGTCAGCTTCGGCATCGTGCAGGGCTACACGCCACCCGATGTCCAGCTTGTCACCGTACAAAGCGGCGAGACCAGGACGGTGACGGGCGAGTACGTGGCGGAGGCCGGCCAGAGCATCCCGAGCGCCGACAACCAGACGCTGGCGCCTGGGGCACCGTGCTTCGGGACCACGCTACTGGCGCTGCTGCCGCTCGTTTTGCTTGGTCGCAGGGCGTTGAAGGCCGGGCAGAGGCGCGCCGCGAGATAGGGCCCCGCATCGCTGCGGCCGCAACGTAGCGCTTTTTCCGAAAGCCGCCGGCAGACCCGCCGGCGGCTTTCTTCATGTGCCCCCGCGTCCCCCCGTCAAGTTCGCGCCACATCCGTCCGATATCACCAGGTACGCGCCCGGTCAGGCGCTACCATCGTGATACGGAAGGATGACGTCGTGTCCCGCCTGAGCTGCGCAGCCGACAGCGCGCTGCGTCTTTGTCAAACCCTGCGAACCGTTCCGCGGCCGTCCAGCCGCGGCCGCTCGTTCCGTACCACGCTCCTGCTCGCCGCCATCGCTGTCCTGAACACGTTTGACCTGGCGTTCACGCAGACGCAGGTAGCGCGGGGGAACTTCGCCGAGGCGAACGTGCTGGCCGCGTCGGTCGCCGATCAGCCGGCCGGAATGGCGGTCTACAAGATCGCCCTCTTCGGGCTCGGGGCGCTGATCCTCTACCGCTGCCGGCGGCACTGGCAATCCGAGGTTGGCGCGTGGCTGCTGCTGGCCTGCTACGCGGGTCTCATGGTCTGGTGGGGCGTCTACCTCAATGCGGTCGAGGTGTGCCTGAGCGATCCGGCGGTAGGGGCATCGCTGGCGATGTACTGACGGGGTCCCGTGCGGTTTGCATCGGAGTTGGGCTGCGGCCTCGCGCGGTAGTGCAAGTCCAACTTTGCACTACCGGCCGCCACGGGTGCGCTCGGCCCCCGAACCCTGCCCCCCGAACCCTGAATCCTGAGCCCGAGCCCTGGACCCTAGCGCAGCAGTTCCGCCAGCTTGCGCTTGCTCTCCGCCTCCACCTGCGCGTGGAGGCTCTGCCCGTGGCTGTCCATCGTGACCACGCAGGGGAAATCTGCGACGCGGATTTGCCACAGCGCCTCCGGCACGCCGAAGTCCAGCTTGTGGACGGCGACAACCTCCTTGACGCTGTCGGCGATGAGCGTGGCGGCGCCGCCGACGGCGTGGAGGTACAGCGCACCGCACTCCTGGCACGCCGCCAGTGTGCGCGGGCCCATGCCGCCCTTGCCGATCACCGCGCGCAGGCCGAAGTGCCGGATCACGTCGGCCTGGTAGGGTTCCTCGCGGATACTCGTGGTCGGGCCGGCGGCGACGAACTCATAGCTGCCGTCCGGGCGCTTTCGGACCACCGGCCCGCAGTGGTAGATGACGCCGCCCGCCAGGCCGCGCTTGAGCACGTCGCCGACCGCGCGCTCGCTCTCCGGGCACGGGCCGGCGATGAAGCACTCCTTCATGTACTTATGTGCCGCATCGCGGCCGGTGAAGATCACGCCGGAGAGCAGCACCGAGTCGCCGGTGTGCAGCGCGCGAACCTGGTCCTCCGGAATCGGGACGGTCAATCGCGTGGGCACGGTTCATGCTCCATTCCAGCAGTAATAAGGTGATGAAGTGATAAGGTGATAAGGGTTCGCGCTCGCGCCGCGCCGAAAGACCGCACGTGAACCGCCTTTATCACTTTATCACCTTTTCACCTTATCACCTGCCTCGGCGGCTCCGGGCGAACAGATGGCGGGACGGCTGTCCCGCCACGTGAGCGTCTTCCGCCGTTCCGCCCAGCACATGTACGCGACCGAGACAAAGAAGGACGCGGGCAGGCGGTGCAGCTCGGCGATCTTGACGCCGAGCACGGTCGTCCGGCCGCCGAAGCCCATTGGGCCGATGCCCAGCTCGTTGATCTCGCGGGTGAGCTGCTTTTCGAGTTGGTCGAGCTGCGGGTTGGGGTTCGTGTCGCCCAGCGGACGAAAGAGCTGCTCTTTGGCTTTGATCATGCCGGTGGCGCGGTCGCCGCCGATGCCCACGCCGAGAATGCCGGGGGCGCAGCCGAAGCCCTGGGCGCGGAACGCGGCGTCGAGGACCGCTTTACGCACGCCCGCGATGTCGCGGCCGGCCTCGAACTCCGGCGACGGGATGCTGTAGGTGCAGCCGCAGTTCTCCGAGCCGCCGCCTTTGAGCAGCAGCCCGACCTTGACGTAGTCGTGCTCCCATTCCTCGAAGTGGATGGTCGGAAAGTCGATGCCCGTGTTATCGCCGGTGTTCTTGCCCGAGAGCGCGGCGACCGCATTGGGCCGCAGATACGCCTGCTCGGTCGCGGCGCGGACGGCGCGCTCGATCTGGCTCTTCAAAGCGCGCTCCGACCAGTCGGCGGGGCGCCAGACGTAGAAGATCGGCGTGCCGGTGTCCTGGCAGATCGGCCGGCCGCCGGCGCGCGACAGGCGTACGTTCTCGAGGATGGTCTCCAGCGCGCCGCGGGCGGCGGAGCCGGGCGCCTCGCGGGCACATGCGTCTCGCAGGGCCTGCTCCACGTCCGGCGACAAATCGGTGGACGCAGACTTGATCAACTCGACGATGTGTTGGGTGATGTCCTGCATAGGAGCCTCGCGGCCAAGTCGGCGCACAGGGCCGATGGCAACACGATCATTATCGAACGCGGGCGCCGCGGGTCAACCGGCGGTTGCCCGCAGGCGGTCGTGCGGTATACTACCGCCCCGTGAGCCGATCCGGCCGCGACAACGACGCCGACGAGGGGTCTCCGCGCTGTCGCTGAGGAGGCGTGATGTACGCGCGTGAGCAACGCCCACGGGCTGGGATGAGCGCTCGCTTGCGCTCGCGGCTGGGATGCGCTGGAGGCGGAGGTCGGGCACTCCGGACGTCTCGCCGTGCGGGGTTCACGCTCATCGAGCTGCTGGTCGTGGTGGCGATCATCGCCATGCTGCTGGCGGTGCTGTTGCCCTCGCTGGCCCGGGCCCGGGAGTCGGCCAAGATGGCGGTCTGCGGCAGCAACCTGCGGCAGATCGGCCTGGCGTTCCAGCACTACGTGCAGGACCAGCGCGACGTTTACCCGGCGGCCAACGACCCGGTGAGCGTCAACCCGTTCTACACGCTGTGGGCGGGGCGCGGGTTTCGCGGCTTCATCGAACCGTACCTGCTGAACAAGGTCGGTGCGGGCAACGTGGTCGAAATCGACGCGGACAACCCGAACGTGCTGGTTTGCCCGTCGGAGCGGGCGGAGAAGTCCAAGTACGAACGCACCAGCTACGCCTACTGCATGACCTTCTACCACAGCCCCGAGCAAATCAACGCCATGTCCACCCCGGCAGACACGTACAGCAACTTTCAGCCGCCGGTCGGCCAGCGCGTCAGCGACGTGCGGCAGCCGGGGCGCAAAATCCTCAGCGGCGAGTGGGCCTCACACCACAGGCCGATCGAGAACGACCAGGGCTGGTGGGACACGCGCGGCGAGCGGATGTTCCTGTTTGCGGACGGGCACGTGGTGCGCTGCCCGGCGTCGCGGATCGAGTCGGCCCACGACAACCTGCCGGATCCGAATCTGACGATCGACGGCGTGCGGGGGTTTGATTACTGACGAGCGCCGCGGCTGGCGGGCGCCGGTGGCGCCATCAGCGGCTGCGGCGCCGACGCGGAGCCTGAAACGGCCGCCGGTTGCGCCGGGTTGAGCGCCTGCACCACCAGCGGCGCCACGACGTGCCGCACGAACTCGACCGTGGTGTTGTCGGCGTGGTAGCCGCGGTAGCCGTAGCGCGCCCACGACGATTGGTACGGCCGGTTCCGCAGCCGCCGCTTGTAGATTTGCCGCACAACCTCATCGGCGTCCGGCGGCAAACTGAAGCCGTGCAGCCCCGCGGCGCTCGGCGAGAACGACTCGCGGTCGACGGAGCCGGTGATGGCGACGCCGTAGCGGAGGACCGGGTCGCGCGACGAATGGAAGTTGGAGAGCCGGCCGTCGATGTGCTTCAGGGCCGCCGTGAGGTCGTACCCGCGTGACAGGCTGCTGCTGAGGAAGACGACGTTCCCGACCCGACAGCCCTCCGGCAGCATCTCCAGGGCCCAGGTCACGATGCCGGTCCCCGCCGACAGAGCGACAATGTGGACCGGCCGGCCGGGGTGTTCGTCGAGGTACTGCTGAATGCGTTCGGCCAGAAGCCGGGCCTGCTCCTCATTGCGCTCGCGGTCGATCTGGTCGCGGAGCGTGCCGCCGAGGATGCTCTGCCAGCCGAAGACTTCGATGGCCCCCTTGTATCCGGCGCGGCGGAGGCCCTTGGGGACGTCGATGGTGCCGATGTTGCCGAAGGGGCCGGCGCCGCCGACGTAGTAAGTTTGCCCGTACTCATGCCCGGTCCGGTCGGTGCCGAGGCGGGGGATGAACATGCAGCCGCCGGCGCCGCAGAGGACGGAGCCCAGGAGTGCGGGTAGTGCGAGGTTCAACTTCGCACTACAGCTCAGCTTCGCACTGCGGCGGGTGGGCGTTGGCGTCACGGGCGTGGTCCCATGGCGCTACTGCGCCGCCTCGCTGAGCACGTGATCTTCCACGTAGATCGGCACGTCGTGGGCCACGCCCAGGGCGATGGCGTCGGACGGGCGGCAGTCGACCTCGACCAGCTCGCCCTGGTGGCGAATGACCAGCTTGGCGTAGAAAGTGTGGTCTTGGAGGTCATTGACGACGATCTTCTCCAGTTGGCCCGCCAGGGCCTCGATGACGTTGGCCAGCAGGTCGTGCGTCATGGGCCGCTGGAGCTGCACGCCCTTGACGCGCCGGTCGATGGCCAGCGCCTCGGTCAGGCCGATCATGATGTGCAGCAGACGCGATCCGTTACGCTCCCGGAGGACGATCACCTGGTGATCGTGCGTCTCCGAAATCCGGATCTGCGCCAAATCCATCCGGACTTCCATACGCCGCCTCTGACTTCCCCAATAGCGCGAAGCTCAGCTTCGCACTACCGACCGTAGCCCGCATCGTGGCCAGTGTCAAGCTTGACCGCGCCGCACGCGGGCTTCTACAGTCTGCGAAACACCCTGCGGAGCCCCTCCGTGCTGCGCTCGCTGCTGGTCATCGTGCTCATGCCCGTCGTGGCACTGCTCGTTTGGCTGGCGCTGGGGACGCACGAGCCGCGAGCGGATTTCGTCGTGGCCTCCGACGTGCTGCGCACCGTCGATCCGCAGCGCGTGAGCTGGCTCGACGAAATCCAGGTCACTAGCGCGCTCTTCGAGGGTCTCACGCGGCTGCACCCCGAGACGCTCCAGCCCGAGCCCGCCGTCGCGGCGCATTGGGACGTGAGCACTGACCAGCTTCAGTACACGTTTCATTTGCGCCCGGAAGCGCACTGGTCGAACGGCGACCCGGTGACGGCCGATGACTTCCGC
>Ga0315273_10010013_pt1 | contig 12056 bp, 10 predicted proteins | sample YL17G02_0_MG_FD_205753 | JGI IMG/M metagenome (GOLD analysis project Ga0315273, IMG submission 205753) | Sediment microbial communities from Yellowstone Lake, YNP, Wyoming, USA - YL17G02_0 | ecosystem: Environmental > Aquatic > Freshwater > Lake > Sediment | place: USA: Wyoming | collected... | reverse complement strand
CAATGCCGGCGACGCCTTCTGCATTGAGCCCGGCCTGCCTCACGCGTCGGTCATGTCAGAAGACTATCGGGCCGTTGACATCTTCTTCTCCCCGAACCACGTGAAGCCTGAGGACGGTGGGCAGACGAGATGAGGGACACACCGCGGACCGATGCCTTCTTCGCAGCCGCCGTTCGCCGGTCGGGACTGGAGGCGCTGGATTGGGTGTACCGTTTCGCCCAGGACCTGGACCCGAACTCGCCGGAGTACGGCGGCATCCGCAACTTCTACAACCCGATGCGCCGCGAGTTTCGGCGGGGTGGGCACGGGTTGTGCCTCACGTGGTCGGCCTGCCTTGCCGCGTTCGCGGGCCTCGCGGCCTATGACCTCACCGGCGACCCGTTCTACCTCGACCGGGTCAAGCTCATCGCCGGCTATGTGAAGAGCAACCAGAACCTGGACGCCTCGGACGCGCTGCGATACGGCACGTTCGTGGTGAGCCGGGATCGGCGGTTTGTGGATGTGCCCGATTCTTCGTGGGCGGGGAACCTGTTCATCCACCTCTATCGGCGAACAGGCGATTCGCAGTACCTCCAGCGCGCGAAGCTGGCTGCGGACTGGCTGGTGCAGCAGGCGCGGATGGCGCACGGTGGCTTCACGACGTTCTACCTCCTGGACCGGCAGCAGCCGGTGGCGTACAGCCACGGGAGTGACGGCCAGCACGGCATCTTCCTCGGCAACCTGTACGATGAGACGAAGGAGGACAGGTACCTGGAGCCGCTGGGCCCGCTGGCCGATATGCTGAGCGGGCCGGGGCAGCATGAGAGCGGCGCGTACTACGCCAGCCTGCGCGCCGACGGCACACCCGTTTTCGAGGGCTGGGACGACAAGGAGGGCCATCCGCTGGTTGACGGGATCGAGAAGATCGTCACGGGGCCACGGCAGAACTACTATGCGGCCTACTTCCTCGTCGAGCAGTACCGGCGAGATGGGAATAAGCGATACCTGGACAGCGCGCTCCGCTGCTCGGACTGGTCTCTCGACATGTTCCGCCGCGACGGGTACTTCTCTGACTGGCTCACGTATACCAACGGCAGGTGGGAGCCGGACGGAACGGCCGACGTCGCGTCACCGGGAGCGATGACCCGAGTGTGGCTGGAGCTGAACGCGGTGGCGCCGAATCCGCGATGGATGGAGGCCTGCCGGGAGGTCTCGGAGTGGAGCCTGCGGTGGCAGCGCTACCAGCCGCTGCACCCGGACCTGCACGGCGCCATCGCGCCACATCCCTTGCTGGTCGCCTACTTCATCTCGTTCGCGGCATGGGGGCTGCTGGAGTTGGCGAGGCAGCTGGGGTCGTAGATGGGGGGACGGAACGGCGGCATCCCTCGCTGAACTACTGCGGCGTTGCTTCGCAGGCGCCGCGTTGCTCAGAATGACAACAGGGGCAGGAGCGCGCCTCCTGCCCTACCTTCATACCCGCGCACATGGCCGGCGGGCGATCGCAGAGGGTCGCCCCTACGAACCGCGCACAGCGGCAGCCAGGGGGATCGCCCGGAGGACCGGGCTCCCACAGGCGAGGCAGCGATCCTGAGCCGTCAAGGGATTCGCACCGCACAGAGCGAATCACCACCGCTGCCATGTCTGCCGCTGCTCCAACCTCTCACCGCCGAAGGTGGGGTCTGGACAACCCCTACGCGTTCCTGCTGCCCGCGCTCCTGATCTTCGGCGCGTTCGCTGTGTACCCGATCCTGCGATCGCTGTATCTGAGCTTCTTCAGCTACGAGTTCTTGCACCCCGAGCAGATGCGGTGGATCGGGCTCGCGAACTACCAGGAGATCATGCACGACGAGCGCGTCACCGCGTGGCCGGGGATCGTCACGCCGCACGGCAACCTATCGATATGGCAGATCGTGTTCTACCCGTTCTTGGTCGCGTGGCTCACGGTCAACGCTCCCGGTGGCGCGTTCTGGAACAGCATTCGATTCACCATCATGTACGTGCCGGCGACGATTATCCTGCCGCTGCTGTTGGCGGTTCTGATCGAACGCGCCGGGCGACTCTCCGGGTTCTTCCGCACTCTGAACTTCATCCCCGTGGTGGTGTCAGTCGCGGTCGTCTCCATCATCTGGATGTGGATCTACCACCCCGAGTACGGCGTTATCAACACGCTGTTCCGCATGGTCCCGGGGATGGGGGAGGGGTACACGTGGCTCTCCGACCCCAAGCTGGCCATGCCGGCGATCGTGGCGATGTGCGTGTGGCACGGGCTGGGGTTCAACATGCTGCTGTACCTGGTGGGCCTGCAGCGGATACCGACTGAGCTGGCCGAGGCCGCGACGGTGGATGGCGCGACCGGGTTCCAGGCGTTTCGGCGGATCACCCTTCCGCTCCTGAAGCCGACCATCTTTCTGATCGGCCTGCTCGCCACCATCGGCGCGCTCAAGGTCTTCGGGCAGATGTTCATCATGACCAATGGCGGCCCGGGAGACTCGACGCTCACGATGGTGCTGTACCTCTACAACATCGCCTTTCGCTACGGCAAGTTCCGGTTCGGCTATGCATCGGCGCTGGCCTGGGCACTGGCCGTGTTCATCTTCTTCGTGTCGCTTGTGGCGTTCCGTCTCTCGAGGGAGCGCGAGTGATGGCGGCGAGCATGGACAGGGTAAAGCGTCAAGCGAACACGGGGCTGTTGTACCTCGTGCTTCTGATCATCAGCGCGATCAGCGTTCTGCCCTTCGTCTGGGTCGTGCTCTCTTCGCTCAAGCCGTATAGTGAGCTCTACAGCAAGCACCTCGCCTTCTGGCCGCACCATTGGACGCTCGACAACTACACGAAGATGCTGGAGAAGATGGTCGGGTTCGGCTACTACTATCGCAACAGCATCCTGGTGTCGGTCGCGACGGTCCTCCTCACGTTGTTCGCGGGCAGCCTGGCCGCGTACGCGCTGGCGCGGTTTCGCTTCAGAGGGGGCCAGGCAATCCTGCTGATCTTCCTTGGCACCATGATGGTGCCGGGCGAGGTGGGGCTGATTGGGCAGTACGAGCTGCTGAGCGCCTATCGCCTGCTCAACACGCTCACCGGGCTCACCCTCAGCTACACGGCGTTTAACCTTGCGCTCACCATCTTCATCATGCGGAGCGTGTTCATCTCGGTGCCGCAGGAGATGCTGGACGCGGCGCGGGTGGACGGCTGCAGTTGGTGGGAGTCGTTCTGGCAGATCATGGTGCCGATGGGGGCGAGCGGCCTCGCCGCGGCGGGGACGCTGGTGTTCCTGAACTCGTGGAATGAGTTCATCTTCGCGCTGACGATGAACAACTGGAGCGACCAGGCGCGCACGCTTCCGGTGGGCATCCAGTTGCTGCAGGGGCAGTGGCAGCACTGGGATTACGGCGTGCTGTTCGCCTCGGTGATGCTCTCGTTCTTACCGGTGATCGTGCTCTTCCTCTTCCTGCAGAAGACGTTCATGCGCGGCCTCACCGCCGGGGCGATCAAGGGCTGATCATGCAGAAGTGGATCTCGCTCTCGCTGATCACCCTCTTGCTCATCGGCTTCGCGGCCGAGCGGCGCCTGAACGTCTACACCCCGCGCCAGGGCGGCGTGACCACCGTGCGCGTGATGGTGGACTCGTGGCAGTACTCGGAGTTCATGACCCCGGACAAAGACCTCGAACGCTGCGCGCGCGCGTTCGAGAAGCGCCATCCCGAGATCAAGGTTGACCTGCGGATCATGCCGGAGGCGAACGAGATCACGCTGATGCTGCCGTGGCGGGCGAGGATGACGCCGTTCGATCTGCTGCTCACGACGAACAACGAGACCGTGACGCGCTATGCCGATGGCGGGTTCCTCGAGCCGCTGGAGCAGTGGCTCAAGCCTGAGCTGGACGCAGGGCTGATGGAGGAGTTTCTGCCGGGCTATCTGCAGTACTGCCGGCTTCGTGACCCAGGGACGGGCGAGGAGCACCTGTACGGCCTGCCCTGGTTGGGCGAGATCATGGCGCTCAACTACCGCAAGGATGTGCTCGCCGAGGACGGGTTCACAGAGAAGGACGTTCCGGAGACCTATGAGCAGCTCGAGCGGATCGCGCGGAAGCTGCGCAACCCGGAGAAGAAGCAGTTCGGCGTTACGTTCGACTTCTCACCGAACTTCTTCGCGCAGAACGCATACGTCCCGATGCTGCGGGCGCTGCGGGGCACGGTGACGGACGAGAAGGGCCGGCTGGATGTGTCGAGCCCGGAGGCGCGGCGGACGTTCGAAACGCTGAAGCGCTGGTATGTCGAGGGGCTGATGCCGAAGGGGGCGCTGACGCCGTACCAGTCGGCAGATGATTTCCGGGCGAAGATCGCGGTGTTCTTCCCGAACTGGCAGTCCCGCGGTTTCTGGGCGATCCGCGAGATGAAGGACGGCGAGAAGCACATCGGCATCGGACCGGCGCCGGGGAGCAAGCAGGCCGGGGCGCTGGTGGCACACTACATCGGCGTGATCCCGAAGGCATCGCCAGTGGCGAAGGAGGCGGCGCGGGTGCTGCTGGAGGCGTTCTGCTACGATCTCCAGCCGGGCGTGGGCAAAGCGGGGAAGATGATCGTGATCAACTACCCGTATGAGCGCCAACTGCCCGGCCGCGCGCCAGATCGCGTGCCCCAGCAGATCGCGGCTCTGCGCTCGCTGGTCGACCCGAAGTACCGCCTGCCGGAGTGGATGCTGGCGCTGCGCCCGACGGTGGATAAGGGCTACTGCATCCCCGACCCGCTCACCTGGCAGCGCGTCTCCGACATCGTGGGGATCGAGTTCCAGAAGTACCTGAACGAAGACATCACCGCAGAGGAGGCGCTGGGGAGGGCGAGGAGGCAGGTGGAGGAGTTGTATGGGTAGGACGCCGCGTCGCCCGGAGGACCGGGCTTCCACAGGTGCGGCGGCAACGGCGTGATCTGGCTAGGCCTCCGGCCGCCATGGCGGTCGTGGCTAGGCCCTGCGGGCCGCCATCCTGGCCTTCAGGCCTAGGGACCAGAGGTGACCTAGCCATTTCGGCTTCGCCTCAGGATGACAGCCGGGTAGGAGGGAGACTCCTGCTTTGCTTTCTCCGCAGCCCGTCAGATTCTCTTCACCACATACCTCACCCGCGCCTCGAGCTTCCCACCTGGCGGGACGATGGTCATGCCGGAGACGTCTTTGAAGCCCTTGGCATAGACATTGGGCGCGTCGGGGGCGGCGGTGAGGTTTTCGACGCAGACGAAGGCGTAGCCCTCGGGCGAGTAGCAAATCATGTGCTTCATGTTCTCGCTCGCCTCGAGCTTGACGCGCAGACCGTCCTTCGGGAACGCCACTTCCGCGTCCGCGCCGGGCTGCCGCGGGTAGAAGACGTCATCAATGAACAAGTCGGCGAGGGAGACGTAGTCGCGCAGGTCGTATTTGGTGCCCGCGACCGGGACCAGGTCGCCGGTCGGGAGCTGACCGACGGGGTCATCAAGTCGCAGCCGGTTGTCTGCAGGGACTTTTACTGAGACGTCGGCGCGGTTGCCGGGGATCAACCAGAATGGGTGAATGCCGTAACCCGCGGGCGCGTTCGCCTTCCCCCTGTTCTCGTAGGCGAATGCGACCTCGACGCCGCGGGGGATGACGGTGTACGTGATAGTCACGCGGCCGGGAAAGGGATAGCCTTCGTACACTGGGTGCTTCTCGTCGAAGTCGAGGGTCGCAGTCAGCCGGTCTCCCGACGCGCTGGTCTCGAAGGCCTCATCTCTGATCACGCCGTGGATGTTGATGGTTTCGCCGCGCTTGCGCTGGACGATCTCCCGGCCCTCGAAGGTGTAGCGCGAATCGGTCAGCCGGCATGGTGTTGGGAACATGTGGAAGCAGCCGGTCATGTGGGACTCGGCGGCCATCAGGTGGTCGCGGTCGAAGTGTATGAACTCCCGTCCGTCCACCTGGAACGAGACCAGGTTCGCCCCCATCTTCGGCAGCACCTCGATGCGGGTCGCGTGCCCGCCGACGGTCGCCTCGAGGACTTCGGCGGTGAGATCGGCTTGCGTGAACTTCCTCATCCTCGCCCTCCGGTCATTACTGCGTCGTCCAACCGCCATCCACGAACAGCGCGCTGCCAGTGACAAACGAGCTCGCCTCCGAGGCGAGGAACAGCGCTGCGCCCATAAGCTCGGGTGTCTCTCCCAGCCTCCCCAGCGGCACCTGCCGCAAGAACTCCTTCAGGTAATCGGGATCGTTCAGGATGGGCCGGTTGATCTCCGTGCGGAATGGCCCCGGGCAGAGCGCATTCACCGTCACGCCGTGGAGCGCGAGGTCGAGCGCAAGCGCTCGCGTGAGCCCGAGCATACCGCCTTTCGAGGAGCAGTAGGAGGCCCGCTGAGGCAGCCCGACGAACGCCAGCATGGAGGCGACGTTCACGATGCGCCCCCAGCCTTGCTCCTTCAGGTGAGGCACGACCGCGCGGCTGCATCGCATAGCGCCTGTGAGATTGGTGTCGATCACCATCTCCCAGCTTTCGTCCTGGAGATCGGTGATGGTTTCCCGGATGTTCACGCCCGCGTTGTTCACGAGGATATGCAGACCGCCGAGTCCGTCTATGGTCCTGGCGACCACGTCGTCCACCGATCCCTGCTCCCTGACTTCCAGGGGGAGGCCGATGCAGCGGCTGCCGGTGTCGCGGGCGAGCTCCTCTGCGGTGGCCGCGGCGAGCCCGACATCGCGGCTGGTGAGCGCGACCGAAGCGCCAGCTTCAGCATAGGCCTGGGCGATCGCTTTGCCCAGGCCGCGCCCCCCGCCGGTGATGAGGGCGACGCGGCCATCGAGTCGGAATAGATCGAGCACGGGCATGAAACGTTCTTCCTCTTAGAGTCTCCTGTACTGGAGCAACGTCGTCAGCACTTCAGGAACGCCTCAGATGGCATCCTGACGGAGATTCGTGCATTCCGGCTAGAACCGCAATGCACGAATCTCGTTATATCGTCGGGTGGTTCTTCTTGACGTGGTCTATCGTGGGCTGGCGGTGTGTGCTGCAGAACTCGCAGTCATCCCGATCGCAGAGCAGCAGCGTCGGCTCATGATAGATCGCCTGCACGACTGCCGCCACCATCTCCTCAGACGGCAGCCAGACGGTGTCGGCCATGCCTACCTTGCCGCGATGGACAAGGTTGGCTCTCTCGTATAGCCGCTCGACCTTCGAGCCCTTCCGGTAGAAGTCGCGGTCTCCCATCGGCGACTTCGTCACCTCGACGATCTGCGGCCTGCCATCAGGTCCCTTGACGAGTGCCTCTTCGACCGCCATGTAGGGCAGGTCAAGCCAGTCCTCGACAGCATGCAGAGTCGTGTTGCAGCGCACGTCCACGCCCAGGAATATGATCTTCGCGCCCCACTTCACATATCTCCTGTAGGGGCCGTCCTTGCCGAAGGTGGAGGTCTTGTCGTGGCCCTGCACGAGATCCTCCGCTTGGCGGCCGAGGCCGGCGATGCAGTGGGTCGGATGCGCGCTGCGGAATGCTCCGGGGCGGCGCCAGAGGGTATCGCTGATCCTGCCGACTCGTGACGGCGTTTCCTTTGGGTCGAACGCGTGCTTCGCCAGGTCGCCGCGAGCGAAGGTCCACGAGAGCGTCGGCACGACCATGAGCCCGTCGGGCCCGAGCGTGTCCATGAATGCATCGATCACCGCGTCGGCGCCGCCGTCCACCCAACCCAGACTCTTCAGAGAACTGTGGACGAAGACGACATCGCCCTGGGCGATACCTAGCCGCGCCAGGTCGTGCGCGATCTGCTCCCGCGTGACTGTGACATTCTGCTGCGCGTCGACCATCCACTTCCTCCTGCGCTTCGTGCTGCTTTGTTCGCCCCCCAAGGGCTCTCAGCCTGCCGGGACGAAGGACTGAGCAGGAAAGGTGGAGCACGCATGACCTCGCGCGAACGACTGCTGGCCGCCCTCTCCGGGGAGCTGCCGGACCGGCTGCCGTGGGCGCCGGAATTCAACATCATGTTCTGCCACCGCATCCTCCAGGAGGTTCGGGGACCGTCGTTCGCGCCCGAGGATATCTACATCGAGGCGTGTCGGCGGATGCGCGCGGAATGCTTCAAGCGCGTGGACGCGGCCGAGGTGAGCTACCCGAACGTGCGGATGGGGGAGGCGCGAGAGGGCGACCTGATCACTCGCAGCTACGAGACACCCGTCGGCGCCATGACCGCGCGCTCGCGGATGATCGCCGAGATCGGCGGCGATATGGAGTTCGAGCACATGGTCCGCACGGTGGATGATGTGCGGGCCTATCGGTTCATGTATGAGGACGCGGTCTACCGGCCGCGGTACGACTTCGCTCAAGCACAGATCGCACTCATGGGAGACGCCGGCGTCATCTCCATCTTCGGGCCGCCCACTCCGCTGCTCGACCTGATCATGTTCCAGATCCGCCTGCCCACCATCTACTTCCTGATGGACGACCACCCGGCCGAGATGGAGCGGCTCTTTGAGGTCATGCACCGGCGCAACTGCGAGTACTACGAGCTCGCGGCGGAAGCGCCGGGGGAGGTGGTGCGCTCCTTCGAGGATACCTCAACGACGCTGGTCTCGCCCGAGCTCTACCGGCGGCACTGCCTGAAGCAACTCCAGGAATACCGCGATATCTGCCACGCCCGCGGCAAGCTCTTCGTCCCTCACATGTGCGGCCTGCTGAAGGGGGTCCTGCCCGAACTGCGCGAGACCGGCCTCGATGGCATCGAGGCCCTGACCCCGCCGCCTCTGGGCGACACCCCGATCGGTCTGGCGCGGGAGAGGCTTGGCCCTGACATCACGCTCATCGGCGGCCTGGACCCAACGCAGTTCGTCGGCAGCACGCCGGACAAGACGCGTGAGATGATCCGGGACTACGTTTCGCAGATGGGCGACGGCCGACACATGGTCCTGGGACACGAAGAGGTGCACATCAAGGCGGATTTCGAGAGCGTGCGGGTGATACCGGACCTGCTGGAGGAGTATGCCAGGTTCAGCGGCTAGCCCCGGACACTCCCAGTTCGCGGTACACCTCCCGCCATCGGCCCTCGTGGCTCTCGTGGGAGAGCCGGGGACGGAATCCCAGGCTCAGGTACAGGCGGATGGCGGGCAGCCGGAAGTCGTCGGTCTGGAGCACCGCCCGTCGGAAGCCGCGCCGGCGGAGCCGACGCAGGACAGCCACGGTCAGAGCGCGGCCGAGGCCGCGGCCCTGGTGCATCGGGTCAACCGCCACCATGTGGAGGTAGCCGGTATCCTCGGGGTAGCTGCTGCTCCAGATGGCGCAGGCCGTACCGACGGTCTGTCCATCGTGCTCAGCGAAGAACAGCCCTTCCGGGTCGAAACCGGAGGCGCCTGCCGTCGAACTGCGGAATGCCTTTCCGTCGTACTCCCCGCCGATGCCGGCCGCAACCAGGCGGCACCAGTCGGCGGCGTCGCCGTCCCGGTAGGTTCGTACCACGTAGCTTGCCGGCAGCGCTACCTCGGGCAGGTTGTCGAGCGAACCCGACTGCATCTCAAGCTGCGGTTTCCCCATAGTAGTGGGATGCTATCCGGTACAAGCGGCCGGTGTCAAGCGACGACCGGGTACAGGAAGGAGGAGCGCGGAGGGGAAGCCAATATTGAGTGTTCTACGAGCTCAGCCCTGGCAGGGCCTGCGAGCACGTGAGCAGACGACGGGAGAGCACGGCAATGGCGCAGCAGGACTTCGGACTCATCGGTCTGGCCGTCATGGGCCAGAACCTGGTGCTGAATATCGAGGAGAAGGGCTTCTCGGCCGCGGTCTACAACCGCACGGCCGCGCGCACCGAGGAGTTCATGGCGGGCGAGGCCAAGGGCAAGAAGATCGTCCCCACCTACTCGATCGAGGAGTTCATGGCCGCGCTCAAGCGGCCCCGGCGAATCATGCTCATGGTGAAGGCGGGCGCGCCGGTGGACGAGTTCATCGAGCACCTGCTGCCTCACCTCGACAAGGGTGATCTGCTCATTGACGGCGGCAACTCGTTCTTCGGGGACACGATCCGCAGGAACAAGACGCTGGCAGAGAAGGGCTTCCTCTATATCGGCACCGGCGTCTCGGGCGGCGAGGAGGGGGCTCGCCACGGCCCCAGCATCATGCCCGGCGGCCAGAAGGAAGCATACGACCTGGTCGAGCCGATCTTGACCAAGATCGCGGCGCGCGTGGATGGCGATCCGTGCTGCGCGTACATCGGCGCCGACGGCGCGGGGCACTACGTCAAGATGGTGCACAACGGCATCGAATACGGCGACATGCAGCTCATCAGCGAGGCCTATTACATCATGAGGCACGCGCTGGGCCTGACTGCTGGGGAGCTGCACCAGGTCTTCGACGAGTGGGACAAGGGGCCGCTGAACTCGTACCTGATCGAGATCACGCGGGACATCTTCGCCCGCAAGGACGAGGAAACCGGCCAGCCGCTGGTCGAGATGATCCTGGACAAGGCCGGCCAGAAGGGCACCGGGAAGTGGGCGTCGCAGAACGCGCTCGACCTCGGCATTTCCGTCCCCACCATCACCGAGGCCGTGTTCGCGCGCTGCATCTCCGCGATCAAAGACGAGCGCGCCGCCGCCGCCAGATCGCTGGCCGGCCCTGACCCAAAGTACAAGGGCGATAGGAAGCAGTTCATCGAGTCTATCCGGCAGGCGCTGTATGCGTCGAAGATCTGCTCGTACGCGCAGGGGTTCGCGCTGATGAAGGAGGCGGGCAAGGAGTACAAGTGGGAGCTGAACTTCGGTGAGATCGCCAGGATCTGGCGGGGCGGATGCATCATCCGTGCCCAGTTCCTGCACCGAATCACCGAGGCCTACCAGCGCAACCCGAACCTGGCGAACCTGGTGCTCGACCCGTTCTTCAAGGACATCCTGGAGAGCAGCCAGGATCAGTGGCGGCACGTGGTCGGGACGGCCAGCCAGCTCGGCCTGCCCATCCCGGCGTTGAGCTCCGCGCTCGCCTATTTCGACTCGTATCGGCACGAGAGGCTGCCCGCGAACCTAATCCAGGCGCAGCGGGACTACTTCGGCGCGCATACCTATGAGCGGGTGGATAAGCCGGGTACTTTCCATACTGAGTGGACGAAGTAGTATGGACGCCTCCGCGCCGATTACCGGCCTTGGCCACGAACACCGCCTGATGGTTGACACGGAGATTGACCGCACGCTGAGGCGCGCCTTCGAAGGGGTGTACCTCACCGGCAGGCGCGTCCTCGTGGTCATCCCCGACCACACGCGCACGGCGCCGATCGGCCGGGTGTTCCGCATCATCCATGAGGTGCTGGCCGACCGGGTCAAGAAGCTGGACTACCTGATCGCGCTCGGCACGCACCCGCCGATGCCGCAGGAGATGATCTACCAGCGGGTCGAGATCACCCCCGAGGAGCACAGGAGACAGTTCCCGAAGGTGCGGTTCTTCAACCACCTGTGGAAGGACCCGGAGTCGCTGGTAGAGGTGGGCCGCTTCACCAAGGGAGAGATCGGGGAGATCACCGAGGGCCGCTTCGAGATGGAAGTGGCGGTGACGGTGAATAAGATGGTGCTCGACTACGATCTGCTGCTGATCGTGGGGCCGGTGTTCCCGCACGAGGTGGTCGGGTTCTCCGGCGGCAACAAGTACCTCTTCCCCGGGGTCGCGGGGCAGCACATCATTGATTTCTTCCACTGGCTGGGCGCGGTGATCACCAACCCGGTGATCATCGGCAAGAAGTGGACGCCGGTGCGGGCGGTCGTGGACCGTGCGGCAGGCATGGTCAAGACCCAGAAGCACTGCATCGCGCTGGTGGTGAAGGACGACGGCCTGGCGGGCATCTACTTCGGCCCGCCCGAGCAGGCCTGGTCGCAGGCGGCGAACCTATCGCAGAAGATCCACATCGTCTACAAGGACAACCCGTACCACACGGTGCTGTCCTGCGCGCCGCGGATGTACGACGACATCTGGACCGCGGGCAAGTGCATGTACAAGCTCGAGCCGGTGGTGGCCGATGGCGGGACGCTCATCATCTACGCGCCGCACGTCACGGAGGTCTCGGTCACGCACGGCCACATCCTGCACGAGATCGGCTATCACACGCGGGATTACTTCCTG
>Ga0315273_10010010_pt1 | contig 12057 bp, 9 predicted proteins | sample YL17G02_0_MG_FD_205753 | JGI IMG/M metagenome (GOLD analysis project Ga0315273, IMG submission 205753) | Sediment microbial communities from Yellowstone Lake, YNP, Wyoming, USA - YL17G02_0 | ecosystem: Environmental > Aquatic > Freshwater > Lake > Sediment | place: USA: Wyoming | collected... | reverse complement strand
CCCGAACCCCGGGATGCCCCGGATCTTGCATTCCGTGAGGATGCTCGACGCGATCCCGGAGATGCTCCCGACAGGCAGGATCTGCGTGAATTCCTCTATCCGTTTGAGCGCGTCAGTTGTTGTCGCAACACCGAACACCCGTTTCTCCGGTTCGTTTGTAATGATCCCTGCGATCGTCAGCACTTCTTTCGGTTTAAACGGCTCCAGCCAGTCTAAAATGCCGTTGGAGACCTCGTAACAGATCATCGGGTGGATCGGGATGTCGGCAACGATCGCGGCAATATCATTTTTCTTATACAGCCGTATGGGGTCGTTGATCACCCCTTTGTTCATCATGGCGAGAGGGGGGAAAAACTTGGAAGTCATCGTGCCAATCAGCTCGAACTCCAGCTGGTCGACCATATACTGGAGCGCGATAGTCCCGACAAGCCCGCTGCCGGGAAACCCCATCAGCACCGCTGCACCTTCCGGTGTGAGCGGTTTTGAGAAAATCTTGAGATCGTTAAAGGATTCTGCCGTCATTAGATTAACATACACGCACTACCTAAAAAATAGTATGCAGGAATATCCAATCAAACGGGGCCTGACAAAAGATCTCAGCCTACGACTCGCCGCTGAACTGAAGAACTGGTTTGGAACCGAACCGGAAAAGACCGGGAAGGGGTACAAGATCAGGTTCGGCGCGTTGAAACGGCTCGAAGTGACGGTTGGCAACGGAGAAAAATCCATTATTGTCGATACCGAGTCTGACACGTCAGCTGCCGATGACGTGATCATCGACACGAACAGGCGGTTCAGGAAATTTCTTGACGCTGCAACAGGTTTCTCGACAAAGGAACGCGTGAAACGGGCAAAAACAGCGGGCACGGAATAATTATTGACGAGGGCGTAAACGTGCCGGGTGCGGGATTGCAGGATTATCCGTTTTTACTCCTGCACCGTGTTGCATTATCTCATGAGTAAAGATGCAGCGCCGGTTATGCCAGTGGTGACCGGATAACTGCTTCAACGGATCTTTTTACCGGCTCTGGAAGAATAAAATAGCCGGCACAGATCATTCCGAATCTTTCCTGTCGCCAGATCACAGGATCAACAGTGCAATTTTATGGAAGCCCGGCAACAACTCAGTGGAGACAATTATGGTTTATTGTCCGGAATGCGGACAAAGTAATGCACCGCATGCAAAATTCTGCCGGCACTGCGGTGCATCGCTTGCTGATGTGTCGCCGCCGGTACCTGTACCTGCCGGCACTCCCACACCCCCGCGAGTACCCCCGGTCTGCCGGTCATGCGGTTATATCGGGACCCCGGATGAGAAGTTCTGCGGTACCTGCGGTTCCACTTTAAGACAGGAAACCCCGGTCGTTCCGGCAGTTGTGGTGCCACTCCCTCCCACTCGTACCTGTCCTGCATGCGGGGGTGTGATGAGCATCGAGATGAAATTCTGCGGGGAGTGTGGCGCTTCGATGACCGCGAGACCCGCACCTGCATCTGTAACCCCGCCGGTTTTCTCTCCACCGGCACTATTCGTAACTCAGGTGCAGGCAGAGGCAGTCCGATCCTGCCGGTCCTGTGGGAACCCGGTAAAACCCGGTGAGAAGTTCTGCAGCATGTGTGGTGCGATCGTCAAAGACGGGCCGGTCCCTGCGGCCGTCCCGGTGGCAGTGTCAACACCCCCGCCGGTTTCTGTCCCACTCCCGGTAGCAGAACTCGTCTGTGCTACCTGCGGGAGCCCGGTTGCCGATACGGAAAAATTCTGCGGCTTCTGTGGGACACCGGTTGTCCGTGCCATGGGTGCAGAAGAGGTTATCGGGGTGATTGGCAATGCAAAAAAGATGAAGATGTTCGGTGTGAGTTATGATACGTACACGCTTGTCATCACGAGCCGGCGCATGATCTTCGCCCAGCTGACACAGGCACTCGCCAATGTTGCGATCATGGAAGCGCAGGTGAAAGCAAAATCTGAGGGCAAAGTATTTCCCGGGATTGTGCAGGACCAGTTGGCAGCCTCGTTCGGGTTCGCCCTGCGGTATGAGAAGATGACACCGGATCAGGCGCTTACAGAAACACCGGGTAATGTTGCCATTGAAAACAGCCGGATCTCTGCGATCAAAATGCAATTGAAAGATTCCGGCAATACGAACTACCACGAGTTTAAGACGCTCATCGAATCAATGGACGGGAAATTCGAGTATATGATTGCAGAAGACGAACGGTTCACAAATCTCCTCAAAACCGTGTATGGCAATCGGTTGCACATGCCGCCCGGGTACTTCTCAAAAGCCGGCGTGTGGATAAAATTCTTCTGAAATTTTTTTATGTTGTCTTCCCGTGCTGTCGCAGATCGTATATGCCGACAGGAACAAGATTTTGTATTTCATTCCGGTGACCAGCATACATTACTGACAGGTAACAATCTGATGAAAAAAAAAGAGAAAATTACTCAATAATAATCGCCGGCTTGAACGGTAATGCCATTGCCGCTTTTGCATGACCACTCGTTTCAGCACCGGTAATATGCACCGGGACGCCGAACTCCTTTTCTAAAAATGCCTGCGCGGACTCAAAGACAAGACGCTCGTTTACCGGTTCCTGTGCCAGCGGTCCCACGATATGGGGGGGCAGCCGGTGGATGAGCGTTGTGCACTGCTTTGCTGCATCGGTGGCTTCCCTGCCCCGTTTCTTCATCGCATCGTCTTTCATGATCTCTTTTATCACCGTGTTCCGGTCGGTTGACCGGGCGATCGTGGTGAAGATCTCATGTTTCCATTCGGGCGCAAGCGAGATCGTGATCGACTTTGGCGTGAGCTGGATCAGTTTTTTGATCGACTCGATGTCCTCAACGGTCCGGGAGAGGAGTTCCTCGGCAAGCTCGATCCTCGCGTTGACGAGCGATCTGTCTGCTACGGGCCAGGGTGCAAACGAGACGAGCCCTTCACCCGCCAGCTCATGCCAGAGGTGCTCTGCCGTGAACGGGATGAACGGTGCGAGCAGCCGTGTCCAGACCGAACAGAGCGTGGCAAGTTCCCGGCTGCCATCGCAGCCTTCAGGAAGCCGGCGCCGGTACCACTTGAGATCCACCTCGATCCCAAAGGAGGACTCCTGTAAAGCCTGCCGGGTCTGGAAGTTCTCGAGCGCTGTCGTCGTCCGTTCGATATGCTCCTGGAGCCGGCTCACCAGCCAGCGGTCGATGTCATGGGGTTCGCCGCGTGCATCCTTTGCATCGATCACCGTATTGTAGAACCGCTCGATCTGCTTCTTTGTTGAAATAACGAGCTCGTTTCTCCAGTCAAAGTCCTGCCACGGTTCGGCGCTGCCCATCAAAAACATCCTCACCGTGTCGGCGCCGAACTCGTTCACCGCGTCCTCCAGCAGGAAGACGTTACCCTTCGATGAAGACATCTTCGCACCGTTCAACAGACCCATGCCAAAGACGACCATGCCCAGCGGGAGTTTGTCCTTCGGGAAGATCGTGACGTGGTGGAAGAGCTGGAATGTGAGGTGGTTTGATATCAGGTCTTTTGCCGAGAACCGGAAGTTGTAGGGATACCAGTACAGGAATTCCTGCCGCATCACGTCGAGTTTCTTTCTCTCCGGCAGATCCGGGGATTTTTTACCGAGGAAGATGTAATCGAATACTTCGGGCGTGAGGTACTTCGGCTCGATCTCCCGGATTTTATGAGCGATCGTATAATATGCCATGTAGACCGTTGAGTCCGAGAGAGGCTCGATTAACTGGGTGGTATCCCACGGGAACCGGGTGCCGAGGCCCACGCGCCGGGTGCATGCCCAGTCTTTTAACCAGTCGACCGTCCGGTCAAACTCGACCCGTACCTCGGGCGGCACGAGTGCCATATCCTGTAAGTGATCGGAAACTTCTTTTTTCCATTCAGGGTCGCTGTATTTTAAAAACCACTGGTCGTGCAGGATCTTGACTTTTACCTTGTTCCCGCACCGGCAGACCACCGGGCGCACATCAAACTCGTACATCACGACCGAGTCGTACTTTTCATTCATGAGGGCTGCAACATCGTCACGGGCAACCCGGACCGGTTTGCCGCCGTACTCCGGGAACAGCTTTCCCTTCGAGAACTCCGCAGAGTAAATCTCCTGCGTCAGAGCCTCCATCCGGGTATCCATCTGGTTTGTGATCCCGGCACGCTCGACCGCGTCCTGTGCCGGGACTTCACCGTATCCTTCGACTTTGATGAGCGGGATAGGTTTGATCTGCGTATATTTCCCCTGCTGCTGCAGGTCCCGGAGCGCGATATAGTCAAAGGGTGCGTGGGCGGGAACACTCATGACCATGCCGGAAGCCATATCCGGGTCGACGAAATTTGCCGGGAGGATTGGAACTTCACCGCAGAGCGGGTGGGAAACCGTCTTGTCGATGAGATCAGATCCGGAGATCTCTTCCTTGATCTCGACAGTGTGATCCTGGAGTTCGAGTTTCTCCGCCGCTTCTCTGGAGATGATCCATGCCTTCCCGTCCACGAGAGCCTTCACATAGGTCACATCCGGGCTCGCCCAGAGGTTCGTGACCCCGTGAATGGTCTCGGGTCTGAGGGTTGCCGTCGGGATGAATGCCGTACCGTACCGGAACATGACGAGCGTGAACTTTATCACTTCTGCCTTGTCGCCTTCGAGAAGATCGTGGTCGCCGACCGGGTTGTCATCTACCGTACAGTACCGGACCGGGTGCACGCCCTTGATCACGTGCCCGGCCTCGTAGAGGTGCTTCCACTGCCACTCGATGAACCTGCTGTACGTCGGGTCGATTGTGATGAACCGCCGGCGCCAGTCGATGGAGAGACCGCATGCCGTCATCACCCGCTGGTACTCGCGTGCGAAATGATTGACGATGGTGAGGGGATCGACGAATTCATCGAGCACGTTCTGCGGGACTTTGTAGAGATCACGATAAAGGTGGATCGTCTTTGGGTCTTTTCGAGCGATCCGTTTTGAGATACCGATGACCGGTGCTCCCGTGACATGAAACGCCATCGGGTAGAGCACCTGTTTGCCCCGCATCCGCCAGAACCGTGCAACGACGTCAGGGACGATGTAGGTGCGCCCGTGACCGACATGCATCGCACCGCTCGGGTACGGGAATGCGACATTTAAGTAATATTTTTCGAGATCAGACGGGTTGGATTCAAATGCATGTTCCCATTTCTCCTGTGCTTCTTCTTCAAATCTGCCCGGATCAAATTCGCTCACCCAATGTCACCTTCTCTTAAAAACAAATTATTTTAAAAATTACACCGGTCTCAGTTTGATAATCTCGTTATTCTGGTAGCGCCGGAGCATCTCCTGTGCGATACTCGAGTTCTTTGCAAGGTTGATCTCCCCGGCGTCGTTCACCGTTGCCGTAAACAGGTACTCCCTGCCTGCAAAGACATCGACGATCTTGCCACTCTGTTCTGTGGCGACGATCGTGAGTTGCTTTTTATCGGTCTGGATCCGGATCCCGCTGCCAATATTGAGGTCTTCCTCGTTTTTTTGCTGCGGTAGCTGGCGGTCGAACTCCGAGCGGGGTTTGATATCGATCCCGATCCCGATCTTGTTCACTATAGCGGAGATGTTCTTCCCGCCTTTGCCGATCGCTGCGGGTACGTCCTTGTCATCGATATAGACAACGGCTTTGGTGTCGCTGATCATCTGGACGTCAATTGCGCCATCGGTATAACGCCCGATCTCGTGCTGGATCTCTTTCTCCGTCAGCCGCCACCCCGGGGGCTCTTTTGATTCATTTTTGGGTGTTGCATCCTGCAGGGCGGCAAGGGAACTCCTGACCGTGTCGAGGGGTGCCACCGGGTGCCCGATGTGCTGGACCTGCGGAAGTGCCGGGCTTTTTGTTGCTGGTGCCGGCGGGGGGATCACAGCAACGACCGGCATAACGATGGTCTGACCGTCATACCGGAACACGTCCACAACAAGTTTGTTTGTTTCGTGATCGGTGACTGTTGTCACCGGTCGGATGTGCATGTCGTTGGCCATTCCTTCCGGCACCTTGATGGTGAACCCGAGATCGTAGACTTTCGTGATCACACCTTTTTCCAGGAAGACTATTGTGTTCACGACCTGGGATAACACAGAAAAGTCCACGCGGTCAGAGAAACGCTGGACCGCGTCCTGCACGCTGTTTGCGTGGATGACGCCGACCATGCCGAGTCCTGCAAGCCGCATGTCGGAAAAGACGGAGAAATCCTCGGTCTTTCTGAGTTCGTCAAAGATCACAAAGTCCGGGCGTACGAGGAGGAGCACCTCGGCAGTGTTTGCCATGCTCCCGTCCAGCGTCGTGTACTGCGTGATCTGGTCGGGAACCTGTAATTCGCGGGGCGCTTCCATCGTTTTTACGACGAAGCCGGTGTCTGAAAGGTACATTGCCACGCTCTGGGCAAGCGTGGTCTTTCCTGAACCCGGCGCACCGGCAATGATGAGCCCCCGTTTTTCCGAAACAATCCGTGTCTTGATGAAGTCCGATTTCGTGTAATTGTCGAGCGTCACGTCCACGATCGGGCGGACAGCGGTGATCTCCATACCGTCAGAGAAAGGTCTTCGTGCGATCGCGATCCGCATCGAGCCAATCTGCACGACGGTGATCCCCCGTTTTTCGACTTCGATAAAACCGTCCGGGTCACGTTTCGCCCGTTCGAGGATCTCCTGTGCAAGGTTGCGGAGTTCGTACTCGCTCACCGGCTGGTCACGGATCTTCACGAGTTTCATGTCGTTGATCGTGCCTTTCTTTGCCGAAGGGGGTACCCGCTCTTTTAAGTACACCGCGATGGTGTGCTCATCGAAGAACTGGTCGATGCCGAGGGGAACAAAGTCGCTCACCTGCGGCTTTAAGTAGATGACATCGAGCCCTTTGGCCCGTGCCACTTCAGCCTGCACGGAATCGCTCGTAATGAACCGTGCAGCATTCTCAATCGCGATATGCCTGATCATCGCGTCGATCTCGCCACCGCTCGCGAGCTTGACCTGCTCAAGAGAGGGACGGATACCGGAGAATTTGAGTTCTATGGTCTTCTCTTCCGCCATTTTACAGAGCTGCTGCAGTTCGTTCAAGCCCGAAAAACCGATTTCACGTCCATTGTTTGCCTGGGCTTCAAGTTCTGCAATGACAGCTTCCGGAACGATTATTGTTGATCCTTTGTATTCACCGGCCTTTATCATCGAGGTTATGCGCCCGTCTATAAGGACGCTCGTATCTGGTACCAGTATCATAAAAATTTATTCCTCCCATATGGTATGCTCTTGTATACTGTGGTATTCATTCAACGATGGTGCTCGTTGATGGGTACTTATTAAATGTGAGGGTTTATAAGAGGTTCGGGATGACGTTCGAGGTTAAGGTGATGTGTTGTGGGAGCTTCCGCCAGCAATCAAAAAAAATCTGATCGAGCTTTCAGTGACCCTTCAACTCGTTCTGGTATGCGACATACGAATACACCACCGTGTACACGGCAACGATGAGTGCCGGTATAAGGATGAACCAGATTGCATACGATCCGGCGAATGCGCCAAAGAAGCTCGCGACGCCGGCGCACTTGAATAATTTCCCGCCACGCTCGTGAGTCTTCTTCCAGACTGCGACGCTCGACAACGTCCACGGAGTGCGGATGCCGACGAACCAGTTCTGCTCGGCATGTTCGATGAGAAAACCGAGGTAAACAAACAACAGTCCAAAGAGGATCGGGAACGTGATGTTTGTGCTCACCGGGTACCCGAGATTCCACAGGATCATCAGGATCTGGATGGCAAGCAGGTAAAGGACGAAGACGAGAATGAACCCCTCGTAATAGTTAAGGAACTTTTCATAATTCTTCCGGAGCGGATCGATCCGGGGTAACACTATGAAAAGGGCAACGCATGCGATCATAATGATAGGAATAAGGATGAGCCCGGAAAATTTTGTCATAGACCCATCCGCCATTCCCGATGCGTTCCAGTGCGAGGAGAAAACCGGGGGAAGCAACGGGTATACGGCAATAGTCAGGAGTACTGTAACGACAATCCCAATGAGGATGGCGAGCCGGATCAGTTTCATCAGCTTTCATGGGAATTAATCCAGTAATAAATTAGCGTAGTCTTGGCAGGTATCCCTTGATGGAAGACAGAGGATGACAATTATCACAATTCTTTTTTACCGGGAACTACCACTATATTAACACGTTGTAGATATACAACGGGGCGGGAAAATGAAAAAAATTATTATCTGTGCTATTATTGTGAGTGCACTGCTTGTCGCCGGCTGTACAACAATCTCACCCGGTAACAACACCAGAACCCCGGGGGTACCTGCTCTGACGTCATCCGGCACGGTACTCCCTGTCCAGACTGCATTTACCCATGGCATATCAGGAAATGTCTTACCTATGAATGCAGAATTGGCGCTGGGTACCGGGAATAAGACGTTCAATGCATCAATTTATAGTATCGAGATCGATCCTCCGGATGAATCCGGAAAACATACCGTCAACATCTATGTCGGCGCAAAAAATACCGGGACACAACCCCACAATCTGACATGGTTTTCCAAGCTTACCGATGTCAACGGTAATACCTACGGGGGGATCGGGGTTTCACATGCAGGTACCGGAGCAAGGACTCGCGGGATACCTCCAAACTTCACTGAAGCAGCACGGGATTACATCGTTATTAATTCGGATAAGGATTTTACCACATTGTCCCAGGGGGCTATGCTGGATGTGTACTTCATGGTACCGAAGGCAGAGGGGAGTCCATTGATCCCGGATTACCATGTGACCTGGATGATCAATCCCGGAAAAATCATATAACCTTTTTCTCTAAACCCGTAGTTGTGACATTATGAAGATTCCCACCCCCTGATGGGGGTCGGCGCGACGCCTCGTCGGTACGCACCCGGGCAAGGCAGTTCAAGTGATTGTGCGTGAGCTGAATTAATTGTTCAACCTTATCCACAAAGGAATAGCGAGGAACCAGATAAGGAGAAAGATCGTCGTAATCAGTGCCCTCTTTTCTTGTACACTTTCTCCGGGTCGAATACTTTTTCGCCGATGATCTCGCCTTCCAGTGTCCGGTAGAAGCAGGAACGGTATCCTGTGTGACAGGCAGCACCAGTCTGCTCCACTTCGTAGATGAGGCAGTCCTCATCACAGTCAGCAAGGCATCTTTTCACTGTCTGGAAGTGCCCGCTCTCTTCACCTTTCTTCCAGAGTTTCTTACGGCTCCGGCTGTAATAATGGGCAAACCCGGTCTTTTCTGTCAGCCGCACCGCCTCCTCATTTGCATATGCCATCATGAGGACCTCGCGGGTCTCTGCATCCTGCACGATCACCGGAATCAATCCGTCAACAAATTTCAGGTCAAGCATGTTATGCACCACCACCAAAGATATGTATCATTACAGAAAGGAAATCCCCAAAGACAATTGCTGTGATAAGCCCGAGAGTGATCGGGATGATAAATGGTACTGCGTAGGAGATCCAGACGGTTCCCGCGTTTTTGTATAGTGCCAGTTCTTTTTTGAACAATTCCGGGTTCTCCCGGAGATCTTTCGTATATACCCTGCCTTCACCGGAATACATCCGCCGGATCGACTCCACAAAGCCGATAAAGTGACGGTTGACCGTGCCCTTTGTATCCGTAAACTCCTCCATCACAAAACCCCACGCATCCTGGACTCTGTCGCCCCTGACCGGAAAACCGAAGAACATGTACTGCAGCGGAGCACGGCTCCCCTTCACGATATTTGCGACAAAGATGCCTAGCGGCGCGACAAGGGTGAGGATCAATGCATTGATCAAAACGGAGAATGAGAAAAAGCCGAATCCAAACTGGGGGATGTCGAGGAGCGGTGTCCCGGGAAATGTCGGGATACAGAAAGTAATGAAGACGAGCGCCCATGCATCCGCTCCCCCAAAGAGGTGCATCCGCCCGAAAAGATAGAACACTCCGCAGAAGATCGCACAAAGAAGGATCAACAAACCTTCGTAATAATTCCAGGATCTCCCTGTTATCATGTACATTGAAGCGATGGCAAAGATGACAATGACCAAGACGAAATACCAGCGTTCCAGTGCATCACTGATATTTGCCTGCTGTCGCTTTCGTTTTTGTTTTGTCTTCTTCGGAATTATCTTCCGGTATTCTTCATAGGAAATGTAGAGAAGAACCCCGGCAAACATCCCGTACCAGGGAACAAGCGACAGAGTAACATTTTTCGCGAGGATAAACCATGAGAGGGCGGGCAGGATCAGCACCCCGAGAAGGAACGGGAACCTGAACGGCGCATCCGGTTCCCGTGTATCGAGATAGTTTGCGTAGAAGAAACTCACAACGAGCGCGAGATAACCAGCCACCAGGCTCGCGTTTGTGGTCGTATCGTAGAGCAGCCAGATTGTGGCAGGGACGCCCACAACGAGCATGGGGTACCATGTCACAAACGGCACGCGCCGGTCCCTGACATCGAGATACGAGGCGTAGACGAGAGTTAGAAGAACAGCACCTGCCGAGATCACCATCGGGTAGAGAATCATGCTCCCTGTACCCTTCATTCTGGTACCACTTATGCATGGCGCTGGTACGGGTATAGCATCCAATAGCGGGATGCATCCCCTGCACGGGATTGCAGGGATCAAAAATCCAGAAGGATAAAATGTGCATTGCCAGAGTGAATATGCAAATCTCTAATATCTCTCCGGCAAATATCTGCACGAGAACCGGGGGATGCAACACGGTGCGCACCGTTCGTAAGAAAAAAATTATGGGTATTGAGATGACGATCCGAAAAAAACGCGTTTCGGCCTCTTTGTTATACATGCCTGTGTTATCATCGGTTCAAAGGGGATTCTTGTGAAAATCAGGGATATGCTGGCTAAGGTCCCAAAGGAATCACTATATCCGGAGAGTATGTCCCTTGCAGAACTGCTGCGGTTCGCCTCCACGCGGCACATCAACGGCATTGCCAAAGCAAAATCTGACAATACCGAGATGTACCTTGTATTTTTTTCCGGTGAACCGGAAGGTGCGATCTGTATTGACGACAAGGGCACGTTCTATGGGGATGAAGCGACGGTGCTTATCCAGGGGAACGAGACATTTGCGCTCTGGGATGTGGAAGCAGACCTTGTTCGCGCACTGGTCATGCGGTGCCGTATCTATGAGAAGGCGTACATCAAAACGAGCTCCATGTACGAGGTGCCGAATATTGGAATAAAAAGCACGGGCATCGGTGTCCTCTCCCTGACCATCACGCAAAAAAATGTCCCGAAGAACGGGATATGGGTCTCCATACGAGAAGAGGGGATGACGGTGGGAAGTGATATCACGACTGATACCGGATCAGTCAGCTTCAGGCTGATGTACGGGGATTACATCTGCATAGTCGAGGACAGGGCGCATATCGCGAGCACGTTTCCCCTGCGATTTGACAGAACGAATACCCGCATCGTCCATGATCTGGAAGAGTAACTGTTCGGAAGCGTCACACATGCTTTACCACAGGAGTATATTCGTTTCTCATGCCGTTGGGATCATGCCCATACTTTCATAACGGATATGATATACGTGCCAGCACATTCGACAGCAGACCCGGAATGTCAGAATGAACGAGTGCTGTCATGAAACAGCCATAAATAAAAAAACCGGGTGCAATCGCAGGTACATTCAAGGGGAGTATCGAATCTTATCAGGGTAAAATGTCCGGGTGTTGTGTCCCAGAGGATAGATATATTCCTATGCAAACGCATCTTTTAATATAATAATAGTGCAATCGGGTACAATAGTCCGGGTGGTTTCCGCGTGAAGGACGATGATGATGTTCCAGAGAATTTTTTAAACACGATCTTCAAAAAAGCTGGCGGGAAAAAGAATGCCCAAAAGTCATCTCCTTCTGTAGCACCACCAGAAGACTCATACGCCACTCTTCAGGAGGCTTCCCAGTCAGGCACCGGAGATTTTTCCGCACTGAAAAACCGGCCGGAAATGAAAGAGACCGGAGAATCTGTCCGGCAATCCCCGGCACAAGAAGATATTGCCGGGCAGGAGATACCTGCTATTCGGGAGGAT
>Ga0315273_10010009_pt1 | contig 12057 bp, 9 predicted proteins | sample YL17G02_0_MG_FD_205753 | JGI IMG/M metagenome (GOLD analysis project Ga0315273, IMG submission 205753) | Sediment microbial communities from Yellowstone Lake, YNP, Wyoming, USA - YL17G02_0 | ecosystem: Environmental > Aquatic > Freshwater > Lake > Sediment | place: USA: Wyoming | collected... | reverse complement strand
CCGCGGCGCAGGAGATCGAGTACGAGGCCCTGGACAGCGACTCGCGGCAGCTTTTCCGCAAGACGCATTGGGCCATCCAGAAGGTGAGAAAAGATCTCGAGAACGACTTTCACTTCAACACCGCGATCAGCGCGGTGATGGAGCTGTCGAATCTCATGAGCTCCATTTCGGATACTGCGAAGATTGCTTCCAACCCCGGCCTTGCTGACGTGTTCCGGTTTGCCTTCGATTCCACGCTGCGTCTGCTCGCGCCGATGACGCCGCACATGTGCGAAGAGCTCTGGGAGAAGACAGGGCACGGCGGGAGCATCTTCAAGTCGTCCATGCCCGAAGCCGACGCGGGGTACGCCTCGGCGGATAAGATCACGCTTGTGCTGCAAATCAACAGCCGCATACGAGCCCGCGAAGAGATCGACGCAGACGTGGCCGAATCAGAAGCGGAAAGAATCGCGCTAGCGAACCCGCGCATACAGGAACTGCTGGGCGGCCAAACCCCGCGGAAAGTCCTCGTTGTTAAGAACAAGCTCGTGAACATCATCGTTTAGTTCAAGAGATCGAAGGCGTCGGGTAGGCACTTTCAGTTGGAAAGTCAATTCGCCTTGGTGGCTTGTTAACATAATATATCTTATGCGCCATCTAGAATACTCCTAATCCGACCCCCGATCACTCAATACCCCGGCCTTCCCTTTCGGGGCTCGCTATGCGCGTCGTCAGTCTTGACCGGTGATCAATTGAGAGAAGCTCGTTCGGCATACTTTCCGAGGAAAGGCATTCTCCAGCGCTCGCCGAAGACCGCCTTGACGAATCCCATGACGGCGAGGAAAAGCGCGGGCAGGCCAAAGAGAATGCGCAGGATGATCACGACGAGAAGACCGAGCAAAGGAATTCGGCCAATCGTTTTGTCGACGATGAGGATGAGGGCAAGGGCAATGCACTCCGCGACGAACAACACGAACCCCTGGCGGGCGTGAAATCGAACGAAGTCGCTGTCTCTTCCCTTGTGGAGGCTGTAGAAGCAGAGCAAGAAGACGTACCCGACGGCAGCAGACCAACGCTCACTGTCCGCAAGAACGATGTCGTCGGCGCCGTTCTTTGTTTCGGGCATGGGCACAGACGAACCCTCGCTTCTATTCGACTTGAGACAGCGCGACCGATGCCCGGTCTTTCAGGGTGCCTGTGGCGTCCCCGGCAACCCTCCGATAGAACTCTGCTGCCTTGTCTCTGGAACCGGCTTTTTCGAAGTCGCGGCCTGCCTGCAGGAGGACATCGAAGAATCTCGGGTCCTTCTCATCAAGCGTACGCGAGAGCTCTTCGAGAACCTCGGCCGCGGGGGCGAAGTTCCGCAACCCCTCCATGCAGGTTGCCTTTCCAATACTGGCTGCGGCTCTGAACGGCGCGTCCTTGGCGCTTTTGGCCAGGTAGCGGTCGAACGCCTTGAGGGCTTCGTCGTATTTCCCCTCCGCGAGGAGCGTCTTGCCGAGGAAGTACCGCGAAAGCTCGCCGTTCTTGTGGCTGCCGTACTTATCCGCGATCTGTTTGAAAGAGGTCTCGGCTGTCGCGAGATCACGGAAGTTGTACTGGCTCATTGCGAGCGCGAACTCTCGCTCCGACTCTCGCGCAGCATTGCGACGGACGTGACCTGAAACCAGGATCGCCCCAACAGCGACCACCAGCACCACAAGGCCTATCACGACGTGAGTGAAGTACTGCTGGATGAACTGGGAAGCCTTGACTGTGAAAGTAACGAGCTGGTCTTCCTTGATCCGTCTCTTCTTAACTCTTTTCTTCGAAGCCATCCGGTCTAAACCCCTTTCAGATGGTCAGTTACAGGTAGCGTCTTAAGCTATCACACTCGCGAATCGAAGGCAAGGGTTTTGTCTCGGTTTCATCGCATCGCTGCCAAGAGGGAAAGAGCGCGCACGGACGGGGAAAAACGTGTTGACAGCCCCCGGAGAGGCCCCCAACCTCAAATCGATCGAGTGCCGGCGGGCGCCGGGTCCGTCCAATGCGAGGAGGCCAGCACATGCGTCACGACCCGCTCAACCACCCCCTCCTTCGACTCCCCGTTTTGCTTTTTGTGGCCCTGACGGTGTTCATGCTGTTCCCCGGGTCCAGAGACCTGGTCAGGCTTCCCTACTCGGGAATCGAGACGCTGAACCTCGTCGTTCAGAACATAGACCCGAGCAGCCCGAACGCTTCCAAGACGATTCAGCGCGGCGACGTGATCGTCTCCGTCGACGGCAAGCGTGTGCGCAATTACAACCACTATCGCTATCTCACGAGTCTCAATCGCAATCTATCGCCTCAGACGTACGCGCTCGCGCGCGATGGCGCCAACGTGTCAGCGGAAGTCGAGTACGTGGCGGTGCCATCGTCGATCGTCCACCGCCAGTTCGGGCGGATCCTCGTCGGATTCACCTTCCTGTTGACGGGGCTGCTCGTCCTGCTACGCCGCGCGGACGCGATCGGATTTCTCTTTTCCCTCAACTGCACGATTCTTTGTTATCTATTGTCGGACCGTCCGGTCTTTCCGAGCCCGATCCTGCAGATCGCCGCTGAACTATTCGACGACGCGGTGATCCTCTTCTTCCCCGCCGTGTTTCTCCATTTTTTTCTCGTCTTTCCGGAGCGAGCACAGGCCCCGGCGAAACGACAGCGGATTCGCCGTGCTTTTCTCGTTTACGGTCTTCCCGTCGTGCTCTTCGCGGCGAGCTCGATCCTCGCCATCGGCAGCTTCCTGCTGTTGCCGATGGGCGCAGGCGTGCTCCGTTCGATCCTCACGGTCTCCACGGTGTATACCGTGGGCTATCTGGTGGCATCCCTGGTCGCGTTCATTCGAAGCTACCGTTCGTCGTCCGTGGCGCAGAAGCAGAAACTCCGTATCGCCATCGCCGGAACGATAGTCGGGATGGTCCCTTTTCTGGCGATGATCGTATGGCGGCAGATCATGCCCGGCACCTACACCTCGTATGAGTTCCTCTGTTCCCTGGCCCTGGCCTTCGTGTCGATTTCATTCGCCTACGCGATCCTCAAGCACGACGCGATCGAACTCCAGATCGTTGTCCGCAAGAGCATTGTCTATGCGTTTCTCACCGGAGCGGTTATCGCAGCGTACTACGGAATCGCCCGTTTTCTCGGCGATTACCTCACACGCGAGTTCAAGTTGAACCCGACGTACTTCTCGATCATAGCCGTGCTCGTACTAGCGGTCATTCTCGCCCCGGGGCGTCAGCTCGTCCAGGGGATCGTGGATCGGCTGTTCTTTCGCGGCGACTACGACTACAAACGCGAGGTGGTGGAGTTCAACCGCCAAGTCGCGCAGAAGCTCAAGAAACGGGATATCCTCGCCTACTTCTCCGAGAGGATGCGGATGCTCCTCAAGACGTCCTTCGTCGCCTTCTATAAAAAAGGCGATACGGATGGAAGGCTCCGGCTGGAGTCCGTCGACCAGGGCGTCAAGACACTGCCTGACATGTTTCCGAAGGACTCCCTGCTGGCGAGGTATCTAAGCCGCTACAGGAGTCCACTCCTCGTGGAGCACCTCGATCAGTCGTGGGGCCGGCTCCATCTCGACTCCGCGTCGGCGAGCTTTCTGGCGTCGAGCAAGGCGGCGGTGTGTCTCCCCATCGGTTCGACCGATCCGCTGTTCGGACTGATCGTGCTCGGACCCAAACGCTCCGGGCTTCTCTATACGAGGACTGACTCCGAACTTCTCGAGACGCTCGCAGAGCACCTCGGGCTCGTTCTCGAAAACGCGGATCTCCACGAGGCGACCATTGAACAGGAGCGCCTCAAGAGCGAGGTCCTCCTCGCCCGTGAGATCCAATTGAATCTCCTTCCCCAAGAACCGCCTCGTGACCCGAGACTCGAGCTGTACGGCAAGATGATGAGCTCGGCCGAGGTCTGCGGCGACTACTACGACTTCTTCGAGCTGGGAAGAAATCGCATCGGCGTTGTGATCGCCGACGTGACCGGGAAAGGTGTGCCCGCAGCAATGCTCGTCTCATCCCTTCAGGCCGTGTTCAAGAACCTCGCCCTGAGGGACAGAATGAGTCCAAGTCAGGTCACGAGGGAGCTCAATAGATATCTCTGCGAGAACGCCAAGGCAGGTCAGAGCGCAACGTTTTTCTACGGGATCTTCGAGCTGGACGAGGCAACGCTCACCTTTTGCAGCGCTGGACACTGTCCGGCACTGCTCATCAAACATCAGTATGTCGATCGGCTCAGTGAGGGCGGAATGATGCTCGGAGTCGACTCGGAACGCGTGTATCAGGAAGGACGCGTACGGATAGAGAGCGGCGATGTTCTCTGCCTCTACACTGATGGAGTCACCGAACAGAACGGCGCGCACGGCGAAGAGTACGGTGAGCAACGCCTGATCGAGTTCTTGCGGGTGAAAAGAAACGTGCCGCTTAACGCGCTCGGCGAATCGCTTTTTGCCTCCGTACTCGCATTCGGAGACGGCCGGCAGGATGACGATATCACCACCATAATCGCCCGTTGCAAAACCGCTTAGAGCACTTCCCTTGCCCCCGGGAACGCTTCTTGCTGTGCGCCTCTTCGAGCAATCCCAGGGATCGCCCGGTAGAAGGTAACCCGAAAACCCTTGCCAAGGGGGGTGCATCATGCAACGGATTTACCTGATAGACCTACTGTGGTGGCTTCGAAGGTGAGCACGATCGGTGTTCCCGACTGCACTGGGTTGCGGCGCAGCCGGGAACACCGCCCTTCGCCCTGCTTCGCAAATAGCCTCGCCCCTCTTGATGTGTGACTTCAACGTATTCCTGTAACTGTTTGTCGCAAGCTAGTTTCAAGCATTTCCACAACATATTGGGATTGACAGGGTTGTTGCGGACCCCTGACCGGAGAAAGATCGTGAGGTCATTCTCTCAAGAAATTGTGCCGCTGGCAGTTACAGATCCAACAAATCCTTTCCCGGGGGTTGACATTTTCGGGGGTGGGGGTATACTAGAAACAACGAGAGTATCCCGAGCCTTCTCGTAAGCCCTCTGCTCTCAAGCTAAGATGCCAAAGCGAAGCGGTTGCCGCATGGGCCTCTGAGGGGCGATAAGCGACACGGTTGGCGACGGGGCAGTACTCTCGTTATTTCTTATGCGCTCTTCTGCACTCTGAGTCTTCTCGATCTTCCCTTTTTCCATTGAATCATTTCGTGGGCGGTGCCGCTCGCTTCGCCGACCGAATGCCGCGGAAACTGACGATGACGTACGCGGCGCCGGCGAGGAGTATCGTCGTCGCGCCCGGCGGAAGATCCGGAGCATAGCTCACCGCGAGGCCCCCGGTCGTGAAAAGAGCGCTGAGGAGCGCTGCGAGAATCATCATCTGCCACAGATGTTTGGAGAATCTCCCGGCGATCGCCACGGGAAGGGTGAGCAGCGCGATCACCATGACGATACCGACTACATAGATCAGCGTGACGATGGTCAACGCAGAAAGACAAAGAAGCAGAGTGTAGAAAAGGTCCGTGTTGATCGCGCGAACCCGGGCGAACTCCTCGTCGAAACACACGGCGAGGAGCTGTTTATAGAAGAGCAAACCGACACCCACGACGACGACGTCGAGGACCACAAGAAGCTGGATAGCTCGGTCATCGGCCATCACGATGTTCCCGAAAAGATAGGTCATGAGATCGGTTTTGTAGCCGGGCGTCCGGACGATGAACATGATGCCGATAGCCATCCCGATCGCCCACAGAGCCGAGATGACGGTATCTTCCCTCTCGCGCCCGTGCGTTCGGACAAGACTGATGATCACCGCCCCCAGCAGCGCGGCCACAACCGCCCCGTGAAGCGGGTGAAGCCAATTCCATCCGTGCACAGCGCGCAGATAGTAGGCCGCGCCCATTCCTCCGAGCACGGAATGGGAGAGGCTCCCAGCGATGAGAGTGATCCGTCGCGTGACGACGTACGTTCCGATGACCCCGCACGCAACGCTGGCGAGAAGCCCCGCAATCACGGCGTTTCGCATGAACGCGTGCGATGCAACGGCGTGAAGGAATTCCAAAGCATCACCTCATCATCGGTCACGAGTCCTATGCTCGTGGTCCACGAGCCGGACTCCGGACTGCCCGTACAAGACGGCGAAGAGATCGTCCTTGATCTCGGTGGTCGGGTGCAGGGCAACTGTCCTGTTCACGCAGACAGCTTTCGTCACATGCTTCGATACAAATGCAACATCGTGCGATACGACGATGACAGTCATGCGCCGGTTGAGGGTATGAAGCAGATCCTGTATGTCGTCCTGCACCGAGGGATCGAGATTGGACGTCGGCTCATCGAGGAGAAGAAGGTCGGGCTCGCACGCCAGAGCCCGCGCGATGAGCACACGTTGCCTCTGCCCGCTGGAGAGCGCCGAAAACGGGCGGTCCATAAGATCCAGCGCGCGGACCTCTTCGAGGGCGGTCCGGGCCACTCCTTTGTCGCGGCTTCGAAAAGGTCCGAAGGCTGGAGTGTGCCCCAGTCTTCCCATGAGAACGACGTCCAATGCCGTGACCGGAAACTCGGGGTCGAGCTTGGGGTACTGCGGCATGTAGCCGACGCGGCGCCGTGCGACGGCGGGGCGTGAGCCGAAAACGAGGACGGTGCCGCTCTGGGGCTCGAGAAGCCCCAGTATCAGCTTGAGGACCGTCGTCTTCCCTCCCCCATTCGGGCCGATCACTGCTACGAATTCCCCTTCGACCACAGTGAAGTTCGCGTTTTCCAGCGCGAGATTCCTGCCGTCGTAGGAGAAGGCCAGGTCGTGAAAAGACACTACTTCGCTCGTCGTTTGTTCCATGTGTGTTCGCCCGTCGGCGAGAGACCCTCGCTTAACGATTTCCGCCTCGTCGGGTGCCGCTTTCCTCGTATGCTTGCGCGAGCCTGTGCGCCATCTCGAGAAGATTCTCCGTGTAGTTCAAGGCCAGCGGATCGAGCGAAACGACGCGAGCGCCGATCGCTTTCGCGACGGTTTCGGCATACGTCGCTGATATCTGCGGCTGAACGAAGATCGTCGTGCTGCGCTGCGCTTTGGCGTGGTCGATCAGTTCGGCCAGGTGCCTCGGCCCGGGCGCTCCTCCCTGAGCTTCTATGGCGACCTGAATAAGCCCGTAAGCATCCGCGAAATAACCGTAGGCGGGATGAAATACGAAAAACTCTCTGCCCTTGTACGGAGACAGGATCTGGGCGATCTGAGTGTCGATATTCGTGAGCTCCGTCCTGAGCCGGTTGAAGTTCTCCGTATAGACCTCGGCGTGCGCGGCATCCATGCTGACCAGAGCGTCACGCATATTTGCAGCGATGGCGACCCCGAGCCGCGGGGAGAGCCACACGTGGGGGTCGAGTCCGGCGGTGTCGTGCGAATGCGACTCCGATTCGGCCCTGTTGGAGGAGGTTGTGGCGCGCGACCCCGCGCTTTCTTCCTCGTGGTCGAGCATGCGACGAAGCGCGATTCCCCTGGACGCGTCGACGATCCTGACCCCCTTGAAGTTCCTCTCAATGCGAGGCAGAAGCGATGCCTCGAACGCGACGCCTATCGAAAAATACACCTGTGACCCCGAGAGATCGGATAGCTGCCGGCTCGTGGGTTCATAGGTGTGAGGCGACTGACCGGGTCCAACCATTACGTGGACGTCGACGTACTCCCCACCGATTCGCGAGACAAAAAACGCCTCGGGGAGAATGCTGACAAAACACACAACGTGATCGCCGTCGCGATCTTGTGCCGAACTCGAATGCGGTGCGGCTCCCCACAGGAAGAGGACGACGAAGAACAACGCGCATGGACCGGTCGCTTTGCGCCTATGACTATCGAATGTCCTAGCCCAGGGAAAAAACCCGATCATGCGATTTGTCATTTCACCTCTTCGTCGATCGTGCGGCCTGCCACGTCGTGTTTCGCACCGTGCGCCTTCGCGGAGAGACGTCCACCGCGCGCGGCGCGTGGTTCTAGGACGCATTCCGAGCAATGCCCGTAGAGAATGACTTCGTGCCTGTCGACACTGAACCCTGCGGGCGCCAACCCCCGAAGGCCTGGAGCGCAACCGGGAACCTCAAAGACACCGCCGCAGGTACCGCACACGAAATGGTGATGGTGCTTCTTGCCCGCGGCTTCGTATCGCACGCCATCACCCGGCAGCTTGACCGCCACCACCAGCCCCGCTCGCACCATCGTTCCCAGATGCCGGTAGATCGTGGCGATGCCGATGCTCTTAACCGTCCTTCGCGTCGCGCTCAAGAGCTCGGCTGCACTCATCGGACGCGGCGCCTCGCCGAGCACGCGGTGCATAGCCTTGCGCTGTCGTGTCTGTCGCTCCATCGCTCGCTGCCCTCGTTGCGGGAACCTTGGCTTCGGGTCAGATGATAGCTGGTTATCATTAAGCAATCAAGAGGCAAGCACGCGCCGGCTCGTCGCGCCGTTGTGGAAGCCCCCGGTCGGGCGCGTCACCACAGGATACCGGGCCTTTAAAGTTGGAAAAGATACTGGAGTTTCACGAAGTACTGGCGCTGGGTGAGGGTCCAGCCTTCGAGTCCATTTCCGTCCGGCTGCAGGTCCCGGTAATCGCGGGTTGACCCGATGTAGAAGATAGATAGCGGATTCAGCCGATACGTGAGCAGCGGATCGGTTTCCCACGTGTCGTTTCGATCGTTGTACTGCACGATCAAGCGGGCCGAGAACTCCCGTGTCAATTGCAGCGACAGGCGGCAACGCAGGAGAGATTGTGAAAAGAGATTGATGTCCGTTTTCAGATCGTCGCTGGAGATGTAGTCGTAGGAAGCGGAGATCAGCAGGCGGTCAACGGGTTTGACGTCAGCCCAGAGCCCGTAGTCGATCTGCTTGCCCATGACGAGATCGTCGCGTGCGATGCGGTGACCGTAGTTCAAGTAGCCGCCACAACCAAGAAAGCCGCTGGGCATGGTTTGGAAGCATGTGTGCGCCCTCCAAATGCCGTCGAACTCGACCCCGCCGAAGAGCTCGTTGCTCCACATGTAGTGGGAGTGCACCGTGGCCTGGGCGGTCCGGAACTTCACCTGGGAACTCGCCATGACCCATTCGTCTTTGCGCACGCCGTCATAGTTCCATTTCCTAGACGCATCGAGCCGGCCGGTGACATTTTCCACAACCTGCTTCTCATCGAACCGGACGATTCCCTGCAACCACCCAGAACCCTGCCGTCCGTTGTTCGAGGGTTCGAACCCGCAATCCGCCCGAAAAGTCGGGCTGTAATCCCAGTAGTTTCCACCCACACTGTAGTCTTTCGTCTCGCGGTTTAGCCAGACCATCATCCCGTGACCCCAGAATTCCTCCCCATCGAGCCCAGCGGTGTACCGTCCGTCATCGAACCGTGTCACGTTGAACGAGCTGTCGGTCAAAGCGAGATTGTCTACTTCTGTCGTATAGGTGGCGAGAACCTGGAGCCGCAGTGCATTGCTCTCCGACAAACGCATCTGGCCGTCGATGCCGCAGAGCGTACCAGACCCCCCACTGTCGAAGCGCCGGTCGGTGGCCACGAGACCGAGATGAGATTGCTTCCCCAAGTCGCGCCGGAGCCGCACGATGTTGGAGTAGCTCTTGCCGTTCTCCACGAACTCGCTGCTCTCTTCGAATGGCAGTATGATGATGGAGTTTTCGTCGCGCGCGGTCAGGAAAGCGGCACTCGTGGACCCCTTCCTCCACGTGGCCTTGCCCGCAACGAGCGGATTGTTGATCGAGCGTGTGTAAACAGCGTCGAAATACGTATTGAAAAGATCACTGCCCTCCTGGAAAAACGGCCGCTTTTCGGGATAGAAAAGGGCAAATGTCGTGTTGACGTCGATTTGGGCCGCGTCGGACTCGACCTGGCTGAAATCCGGGTTGATCGTGACCTCGGCCGTCAACTCCGATGAGATGTCGCAGGCGATTCCCATACCGAGATCACCCTTCAGATCCTCGTTCGCGAACTTCCCGTCGTCCCGCAAAGAACCCGATTGGTGACCGACAACCGCCGGAAGCACCGCGAGTCCGATCCCCGGTTTGACACCGGAGATGCCGCTAACAGTCCCCCACTGGCACGGCCAGCAGTTGTCGTCGCGGTCGTAGGCCGCCCATGAGTACTGGTAGCGGGATTCGCGAGGGCGGTTCCGCCAGAAGTCGACACGCCACCTCTGTTCCGCGCGGTCAGGAAAGCGCAGGCTCGCGAATGGAATCGCCATTTCGGCCACCCACCCGGACTCGGTAATGCGGGCCGCCGTCTCGTAAATCATGTCGTAGGTGATGTCCTCGCCGTTCGATGACGAGAAAAGCAGGTCCCCCGGAACGCCGTACGGGTTGGTCGAAATCTCGTACGCCAGGGTCGCGTCACCGAAGGGGTCCAGACACAAGATCACGTAGTCGTCGGAGAAAATCTGGTCCCGCTCGCAAAAGGAGGCACGTATGTCCTTGGGCTCGTCATAGCACAACCAGGCGACGTAAAGATTGTCGTCGTCATGTGTGATCCACACTTCGGTGTCGACTGCTGGCTTCGTCTGGTCGCCGGGATTGTGCTCCGCGAAATTGGAGGCCTTCGCAGCTCCGTGCCAGCCGGGATCTTCGAGATGACCGTCGACCTTGATCGGCCCCTCCGTTCGGGAGATCTCGAGCTCAGGGCGGAAGACGGGCGTGTACTCCCCTGCCGAACGCGGCGCGGAATAGGAAAGATCGCCGAGAAGAACTAGCGCGAAAACCACTGACGGCGCGCCGAAAAAGCGTGCGCGTCTTCCCCACTGCAGCGTGTCCCATCGAATGGCTGTTTTCATCGTTCGGTTCGATTCGGTGTCGTTGTGTATCGTCGACCTCGCGAGTCAGCTCGCGAGATTAGACCCTCCGCGCGCCCCGATGGTTGTGGGAAAATTCGAGACGGCGTTTGCGCTCGGCGCGGATGGAGTGCGATCTTGAGGTGATACGATGAAACCCCTCAAAGGGTTGCACCAAAGATGGTGTCACGCTCTGAGGGGGGGTGTGGGCGGGGTGACCTTCAAGTCCACCGTGAAAGAGCGCGCGGACCCATTCGTGCAACGGCTATTGGCCCAGCTCTGGTTGCTCGTGGAACTCGATTGTGCCCTCTTTGGCGTATGGACCGCTCGAATTGCCCCGAAAGACCAACCGGCGTATCGCATTGATCTGCCCGCTCGTGAAGCAGCGCTTGTAAGGCTTGATGGCGTCTTTGAAGGCGTCCTTTCGGCAGTTGTTGCGCTCGCCGTTGTTTCTGTATGTGCTGTCCGGCGGACAGGCCTTTTGTACAATGGGCTTCAACTCTGCAGCCGCCTGTTCGACGGACGGGCATCCGGCCGTTGCGACCGAAAGAGAAGGCTGAATGTCGCTCTGTTCTTCCGGGGCCAACGGAGATGTCTGCCGCGAACAGGAGGCCACCACCACAGTGGTGAACAACAAGTAGATCAGTACACGGGTTCGCTCTCTCATAAGTCATCACTCACTTTCCGTAGGCACCGTCCATCCGTCGTCATCTGCTCGTATGCATGAATGACCGCCGATGCTGGGGGCCTTGGCCACAGGCCGGAGAAAAACCCAAACGACGCTGACTCGACGCCTCGGAGCTCCCTGTCGCGGCGGGGGATTTCCGATCGTGGCGTGAGACACCCTACTTCAGGCCGGCTCTGGCCGCGGGCGAGAAGTCGCTTCAGCCGGCGATCCCTAGCCGATGCGAAGAAGAATGGCAGAAAGAGTGCAAATTGGGTCTATTCGCCAGCGGTGGCTGAAACCAGCCGATTTCGGAAACTCTGAGGCAGGGGGCACGCCCGCCAGGCCTTCCGGGACAACCCTTTCTGATATAGGGGTTCTGACCCTGGTCACGCTCGGCGCATGGCATCAGGGACGCGCTTCGTCCATAGCCAGAACGGACATGATCTCGGATGCCGGACGATCGCGGCGCAGCAGATCGGCGATGATCCTCATCGGTTTGTCCGCATGAGCGAAAAAGGCCTTGTATCCGGCACAGAGATAGTTCAATCCAGGTTCCCCCGCGGGCGTCTTGAGAAAACGGTTCTTGGGACATTCGCCGTTGCAGACGTGCAGGAATTCGCACTGACG
>Ga0315273_10010008_pt1 | contig 12058 bp, 10 predicted proteins | sample YL17G02_0_MG_FD_205753 | JGI IMG/M metagenome (GOLD analysis project Ga0315273, IMG submission 205753) | Sediment microbial communities from Yellowstone Lake, YNP, Wyoming, USA - YL17G02_0 | ecosystem: Environmental > Aquatic > Freshwater > Lake > Sediment | place: USA: Wyoming | collected... | reverse complement strand
AGAGATTCATGTCTTTCCTCGATACCAGGTCGAAGGAGGCCGGCGACATTCCCCTCGCAAAAGTGCGTGAGAAGCGCGGTATGTGAAATGTATGGGAAGTGCCGCCGTCCGGAAAACGTTTCTGGAACACCTTGTCAAGTACAAAGAGGAAGAGAAAAAGATCAAGGAGGGTGCAGAGTTCTGGGGCATCAATCTTCAAACAGGTATTCGCCTTGAACGTATCCTGACTGAGTTCTACGCACCCCTCCCCAAATGGGCCGTTTGGCTCGCCAAACGGCAGTTGAAGAAGAACGCTGGCAATCCACAGGTCGGCTATCTTCCTCTCATCAAGAACCTGATCACACAAGGCATACTTGCATTCCTTCAGGCGTTGTCGTTCCTGGGCTTTTTGGTTACGGGGTTCATCTTTGCAGCAATCTAACCATCATTCCAGCGCGCGCTTAACGGCGCCGCTGAATTCATAGGGGGAGGGGGGACGCCCGGAGGGGGGACGCCCTTAAATAATTCAGTTAGCATGAAAAGAGATTGCTTCTTAAAGAAGAGTCTATGCCGAGATTAGCTCGCCTGGACGCTCCGGGAGTTATTCATCATATTTTCATCAGGGGCATTGAACGCCGAAAGATCTTTCGGGATAATCGCGATCGGGAGAATTTTCTTGAACGGTTGGGAGCGCTTCTTCTGGAAACAAAGACGGGATGCTATGCCTGGGCATTTCTTCAGAATCATGCTCACTTTCTTTTGCGTACAGGCGAAGTTCCGCTGGCAACTGTCATGAGGAGATTGCTGACCGGGTATGTGGTCAGTTTCAACCGCCGTCACAAGCGCCATGGGCATCTCCTGCAAAACCGGTATAAATCAATCGTATGCCAAGAAGAGACCTATCTGCAGGAGCTAGTTTGCTATATCCACCTGAACCCACTCAGGGCCGGAGTTGTTCCTGATTTGGCCGCTCTGAACAGCTATCCCTATTGCGGGCATAGCGTCTTGATGGGCAGGAGGAAACGGCCTTGGCAGGATGTAGACTATGTTTTGCATTCCTTCGGAAAAAGGGCCCTTCGTGCCAGGAGAGAATATTTTTTATATATTGAGGCGGGGGCTGAGCGAGGGCGTCGTCGGGACCTCGTTGGAGGGGGGTTGGTTCGCAATCTGGGCGGCTGGGCAGAAGCTGAGAAATTGAGGTTAAAGGGTCAGGACCATATTAAGAGCGATGAGCGGATATTGGGGGATTCGGATTTTGTGGATTCGGTCCTTGCCCAGGCGGAGGAGCCTTATACGCGGCAATCCGCGTTGAGAAGGAGGGGGTATGACCTGGAGAAAATTGCCGAAAGATTTCCGGAGATTTATGGGATAAAGGTGGGGGAGGTTTTCGCGAGGGGTCGCCAGCGGCGGCGGGTCAGTGCACGGAGTCTATTTTGTTTTTGGGCGGTGCGGGAAATGGGAAATTCCTTTGCATCCCTGGCCATACGCCTAGAAATGAGCCCAGCGGGAATTGGCTATGCCGTACAAAGAGGAGAGGCCATTGCTCAGGAGAATGGTTATCAGCTTATTCAATGAGATATTGAATTATTTAAGGGCGTCCCCCATATGTTAAAGGGCGTCCCCCATATGTTAAAAGCTCTCGGCAAGAATGTCGGGGCGGTAGCATTACCCTTCTTTTTCCTGCAGAGCCTTTAGGATTTCCTCGGGGTTGAATGGCGTATGCATTAGCCGCACACCGATTGCGTTATAGACCGCGTTTGCTATGGCGGGGGTAGCCGCGGTCATCGCTGCTTCGCCCACGCCTTTGGCACCGTAAGGGCCCTCCTGATGGAGAGCGCTGGCGATAAAGGAGGCCGCCTTCTCCCCGCTGGGGATGCTGGATAAGGGAGGCATCTGGTAGTCCAGAAAGTTCGGATTCAGCACTCGGCCTTTGTCCATGATCATTTGCTCCCAAAGGGCGGTGCCGATGCCCATGACCATCCCTCCCTCCATCTGACCCTCGCACAGCTTGGGGTTGATCGGTTGGCCCATGTCAAAAGCGGAAGCAAACCTCAGGATTTTCACGATACCCGTTTGCGTATCTACGGCCACCTCAGCGGCCTGGGCCGTATAGCCGTAGAAGGCGGTCAGCTTCTTTCCCTGGCCGGTCGCCACATTCTCCGTGCTGGGCTTCCCAAACCAGGTGCCTTTGCCCAGGATCTCTCCGCCCTGGGGAAGGCAGGTGGCGAGCATCAAAGTTCCCATAGCTCCGGGAGCGCTGGGAATGAACAGATCTGAGACAGGGATTTCCCTTTCCGGAAAGTACTTTACGTAGATCTTACCGTCCTTGGTTTCTAATTCCGCCGGATCAGCGCCGAGCCGGGGGGCGGCGAGGGCGAACATTTGCCGCTTCGCATCCTCGCAGGCCCGGACCAAAGCGTTTCCGGTCTTGAAAGTCGTCCCGCTGGAGCCTGCTCCGAAGTCGTAGGCGGTCAGATCGGTATCGCCCCAGGTTACCCGGACTTTTTCCATCGGGACCTTGAATTGCTCCGCCACTATCTGGGCCAGGACCGTATTGGCTCCCTGCCCGACTTCGTCCGAGCCGTGGCGCAATTCCACCGTGCCGTCCATGTGGACCTTGACATAGGCCGCCGCCGCCGTATCGATCTGGCTGTACTTGTTTCCCAGGGCCAGACCTTTTCCCACCTTCCAGTCACTGGTTATCGGCTCCCGGGAACTCTCTCCCCAACTTATCCAGTGGGCGACTTTGTCCAGGCACTCCCCCACCCCGATACTGTGCGTGATCTCCCCCCGGATGTCTTCTTCCCCCTCGGTAATCAGGTTCTGCTGCCTGATGGCCACCGCGTCCAGCCCTAATTTCTCCGCGAGGATATCTATCTGTTGTTCCATGGCATTAATCGGCTGCTCGTTCCCCAGGCCGCGCATGGCGCCGCTCGTCGGCTCGTTAGTGTAGACGCAGTAGGCATCGAGTTTGAAGTTGGGGGTCCGGTACATGGAGAAGCAGAACATGCCGTTGCGGAGTATGAGAGGCGTGTAGTCCGAGTAGGCGCCGGAATTGGCGATCACCCTGACTTCTCTGGCCAAGAGGGTGCCATCCCTCTTGACGCCGTCCCGGATATAGATGATCTGGGGCAGCCGGTTAAAGCCGTCGATGAAAACCTCTTCCCGGGTGAATACTAGCTTCACCGGTTTGCCGGTTTTCATCGCCAACACGGCTGCATAGCGGCTGGCTCTTTCGCCGCTGCCAAAGTTGCCGCCCACGTAGGCTGACCTTACCCGTATGCGGCTGCGGGGCACATCGAGAATCTTGCTGACGATGTACTGGATACGGTTGTACATGCAGTGGGCGCAGGCCCAAACCGTAATGATGCCATCGCTTCCCACGGAGACGACCGCGTTGTAAGGCTCCAGCATGCCCTGCACGACTCTTTTGGCGGCGTATCGGTTTTCAACGATCAGATCGGCCTGGGCGAATCCCTCCGCCACGTTTCCCTTGCGGATCCTGAAACGGGTATGCACATTGGGTCCGGGAAGATCTTCTCCCAGGTACTTGTAGGTTGGCCGGTCATAGCTGGCCAGGTCGGGATGAATCACCACCGGACAGTCGGGCTTCATCGCTTCCTCGGGATCGAAGATGGCGGGCAGTTCTTCATATTCAACCTTGATCAAGTCCAGCGCCTCCTCCGCCGTCTCGACGGTATCGGCAGCGACCGCGGCGACCGGGTCACCGATAAAGCGAACGGTATGCCTGCAGAAGAGGTACCGGTCATGCAAGAAGTAGGCGCCCACCCTGATGGCCGGCACGTCCTTGCTGGTCAGGACCTTGACCACTCCTGGAAGCCGCTCGGCCCTCGTGATATCGATGCTAAGAATGCGGGCGTGGGCATAGGGGCTGTGCAACACCTTTCCATAGAGCATACCCGGCAAACCGATCCCCTCTTCGGTGGCGAACCTCGCCTTGCCGGTTACCTTATCCGGGCCATCCACCCGGGGAACGCTCTTTCCGACAATTGAATAGGTCATTCCCGGCTCCCTTGTTTCATCTTGTCCCTGGCGTCCAGAACCGCCTCCACGATCTTCACGTAACCGGTGCAACGGCACAGGTTGCCGCTCAGGTACTCCTTTATCTCCTGCTCGGTGGCCTCCGGGTTTTCATCCAGGAGCGCCTTGGCGGTAAGGATCATCGCCGGGGTGCAGTACCCGCACTGGAAAGCAAAATGGTCGATGAACGCCTGCTGCAGGGGATGCAATCCTCCGTCTTCACCCTGCAAGCCTTCAATGGTGAGGATGTCCCTTCCTTCCGCCCTCAGTGCCGGGAAGAGACAGCTCCTTATCGCCCGGCCGTCGACGATAACCGTGCACGTGCCGCAGGCACCCGTGGCGCATCCGGTCTTGACCCCCATAAGCCCCAGCTCTTCCCGCAACGTTTTGTCCAGCGTCCAATATGGTTCCACATACAGTTGCTTATGGAGCCCGTTTACCCTTAGATTAAGCACCTGCTTCATCCCTGTATCCCTCTATCAGCCGCCGCCTGAGTGATGACCCGCCTGGTTAGGACCTTTACCATGGATCTGCGGTACTGGGCGGAAGCACGTCCGTCGGAAACCGGATGGGCTTCCCTCGCCGCCACTTCCCCGCAGCGGCTGATTACGGCGTCGCTCAGCCGGTCGCCCCTGAGTACCTCCTCTGCCTTATGGGCTCGCAAGGGTTTGGTTGACCCGCCGATAAATGCGATCCGGGCATCTTGACAGATTACCCCGTCCACCACGAGTACTGCCGCGACGCCCACCACTGCAATACCCGGTATCCCCATATAGGTGTGCTTCAGGTAGGCTACTCTCCTGCCGGATGAAGGGGAGGAGAACTTGACCTCGGTGAGGATTTCGTTGGCGGCCAGGGAGGTGTCGCCCGGCTCTATGAAGAAATCCTCCATAGGGATAATCCTTTCACCGTCCGAACCCGCAACGCGGGCTTCCGCATCCAGGCAGATTAAAGCAGGAGCAAGCTCGTTCGTCGCCATGGCCTGACAGCTTCCGGCACCGGAAACGGCATAGCAGACAGCCCCTCCGCCGTGGTAGCAGGGCGCCGGTCCCCAACGATAGATGCCGGCGTAGTGCAGACACTTTGTTTCCTGGCACAGGTTACCTCCCAGGGTGGCCGCGTTTCGTATCGCGACCGAACCAACCTGACTCGCCGCCTGCGCGACTAGGGAGCATTTTTCCCTCATTAAGGGTGAACGCTCCAACGTCCGGAGCGTAGCCAGCGCCCCAATCCCAAGCTGGCCCTGTTCCTCCCTGAGTGATCCGAGCCCGGAAATGTTCGCAATGTCGACTAGGTACTTTACCCCTCTGAGTCTCGTCAGCTTCTGCCTCATTCCACTCATCAAGTCGGTGCCCCCGGCGATGACCTTGGCCTGCCCGCCATACTGCCTCAATAACCCGATCGCCTCGGCGACGGTCCGTGGTACAAGGTATTCGAACTTCATTGTTCCAGTCCTGTCCGTTAGGTGGCCGGTTTACGGGCCCAGGTTCGGCAGCCAAAGAACGACCTTAGGAAAAACCGTGATAATGACGACATTGATGAATATGGCCGGCAAGAAAATGAGGATCCCCCGGAAAATCGTAGTCACCGGGACTTCTTTGGCCACACCGGCCAGCGTATAGACAACGATCCCCACGGGTGGAGTGAGTCCGCCCTGCTCAATCATAAGGACCATGAGAATCCCATACCAGATAAGATCGATTCCCAGGTTATGGAGGGTCGGGAGAAGAATAGGAACGACGAGGATCATCATGGCCAGGGAGTCCATAAGACAGCCCACAATGATGTGAAAGATCACCATGACCACCACGAAACCCACGGCCGACAACCCCAGCCCGTTCAGAAAGTCTCCCAGCAGGAAGGGCACTCTGGTTACGGTTAAGAACCTATTGAATATAGTGGCCCCAACCAGAATAAGAACGACCATACCGGTTATGCGCGCCGTATCGAAGAGGGCGAAACGAAATCCTTCCCAGGTCAGCTTTCTACCCACAAGAGCCACCACCAGGACACTGCCCGCGCCCACGGCCGCCGCCTCGGTGGGAGTAAACCATCCCAGGTAAAGACCCCCGACCATCATGATGGAGAGTCCCAGTAATGGTCCAGCCTGCACCAGGGAGCGGAGCTTGTCCCTGGCTGTGGTTCTCGGTCCGGCAGGAGCCAGAGAGGGTTGGAAAGCCACGCGAATGACGATGGTGCCTATGCACAGCAGGGCCAGGATTATGCCCGGAAGGATGCCGGCCACAAAGAGCTTTCCGATCGACTCTTCGGTGATCATTCCATAAATGATAAGAGGAAGGCTGGGAGGAATGAGAATGCCGAGGTTGCCGCCGGCGCATACGGTGCCGGTGGCCAGAGCATCGTCGTAGCCGTATCGCTTCATCTCGGGTAAGGCCACCGAACCCATAGCCGTGGCACTGGCAATGGTGGACCCGCAGATGGCGGCGAACAAGGCAGAGGCTCCGATGGTGGCTGCGGCCAGACCCCCGGGCAGCCTTGCCAGCCAGGCATAGGCCGCATTGTATAAATCCCGGCTCAATCCGGTTCGGAAGGTCACCTGGCCCATCAGTACAAAGAGCGGCAGGGCGAGCCAATCGTAGTTATTGGCGAAGACATAGAGCTCGGTAGCCATCATGTTCAGTCCGGCCTGGGAATTGGCCAGGTAGCTGAACCCCAGAAGACCGACCAGGGCCATACAGGCGCCGATCCACATCCGCCCAAACATGAGCAGGAAAAGAACCCCGAAGGCCAGGCCGACGACCAGGGGCATGCTCATGGCTTCCCTCCTGGCAACAAAACTTTCAGGAGCTTCAGCAGCACGGCCAAACTGGCCAGGCCGCAGCCCAGAGCCAGAACGTATACAAAGGGGTAAGCCGCTATCTCTATGGGCTCAAAAATATCCCCCCGCACCTGGGAGAGCCGGCCGAAGAGATAACTCTGCCATGTAAAGAGAACAAACACCACCAGGTTGAGGAAAGCCATGATCCGGTCCAAGGCGATCTGTACCCGGCGGGGCAAGTAGCGCACAAAAAGGTCCACCGTGATGTGGCCATCCGAGGTCGTCGTGTAAGCCAGGCTGAGGGCAACGGTGATCACCAGACCCAGGCCCGCGATCTGGACCACACCTATCACAGAGTGCCAGACACCGCGCAGGAGCACATTAAGGACAATCAGCGCCAGGACCGCCAGAAGGGCGGCCATTCCGCTCCACACCAGTCCGCGGCTTAGCCGGGTGACCGTTCTCTCCGCCACCTCCAGGAAGTTGCCCGATCGCATGGGTCCCCTCATTTGTATTTGACCAGCAGCCGCTGGAACTCCTTCAGGGTATCCCTGGCCGGCAGGCCTTTGGCCTCCAGGGATTTGACCCAATTCTCGGTAACCGGTTCCAGGCGCTGGGTCCACCTGGCCCGCTCTTCGGGCGTTAGCTGGATCACTGTGCCGCCCTGCTTGGGGAACCACTCTTTTATCACCAAATCATTGGTCTCTATCCAGCCATTCATCTCCCGGGTAACCAGATCGTCCAGCTTGCTGTCGATGATCTTCTTCACATCGGCGGGAAGCGAGTTCCAGACGCCGAGATTCATGGTCGTATAGTGGGTAATCGACAGGAAGTGATCCAGGGTAATATAACGGCAGACGTCGGCAATCTTCCACTGCTTGAGATCGGTCGGGGGGCACCAATGTCCGCCAATGGTGCCTTTTTGCAGGGCCACGTAGGTGGCGGTAATGGGAATGTCTACGGGGACTCCTCCCAGGGCCTTCATGGCATGGACGGCGCGCCCGGAGGCCTTCACTTCTTTACCTCGAAGATCCTCGAGGTTCCTGACCGGCTTGGTGGTCATCAGGGCGTAAGGAGGGAGACTGCAGGCGGACAATACTTTCACGCTTTTCCATTCGTCCTGCATGACCTTGCTGGACTTCATCAATTCCCAGCCCGCCCATATCGCCGCCTTGGTCGAGTTGAGACCCACCGGCTGGTTCATCACTTCCGTCAAGGGAAACATACCGGGAAGATGGCCCAGAGGGTACACACCGATGTCGGTCACCCCGCTGAGGACTGCATCATGCGCCTTGGTTGCCGAGACCAGCGAAGCATCGGTGAAGAAGATGAATTTGACTCGCCCGCCCGTCAGCCTCTCGATTTCCGCGGTCCATTCTTTTTCGGCTATGGTCTTGCAGTGCTTGGCCGACATGTGGGTCGCCACCCTAAGCTCTATGGGTTTGCCCGGAGCAGCAGGCGCTGCGGATGATTTGCCACTGGCTCCCGCCAGCGCCATTGCCGTCACCACTACCAAAACGAGTGCCCTCAACTTGGCAACTTTCATTTTCCCCCCTCCTCTGGAGTCAGAAAGGCTCTCCCCCAAGTTCTTAGCCTGGAAAGCGGCCACCTCCGCTCTTGTAATCTTTAGTTTTTCCAAAAAGCCGACCGAACTATATACTCCCCTCTCCCGGCTGTCAAGCGCTTTTTTTTGTTGTGTGCTTTTTTTTGTGCAAATTGACTCAAATTAAATGTTACCGAAGGAGGAAGTAAAAAGGGACCGTTGACTCATAATAGGGGTTACCGAAAAAAACTCCTAAAGGAAGGCGGATTATGAGTCCACGATCAAAAAAAGAATACATCGAAGCCATCTATCTCCGTTACAAAGACGCCTCTCGAAAACAAAAAATTCCGATCCTCAACGAACTCTGTGCCACCTTAAAACTCCACCGCAAACACGCCATCCGCTTACTCAAAAAATTTAAACGCTTCCGAAAAACAAAAACCAAAAAGCCAGGCCGCGCTCCTTTCTACGCACAACCCTCTATCCTCAAACCCCTCAAAAAAATCTGGCTGGCTGCTAACCTCCCCTGCTCTAAACGCCTAAAAGCCATCTTACCCCTCTGGATCCCTGGCTATATCCAATCCTTTGGCCCTTTGCCTCCAGAGGTCCTAGAGGCCCTATCCCGCATCTCCCCAGCCACCATCGACCGCATCCTATCTCCCACCCGCATCCACTACAAAAAACGAGGCCGCTCGACCACCAAACCCGGTACCCTGCTCCGCAACCAAACCCCCATCCAAACCAACCAATGGAATGATTCCCGCCCCGGCTTTCTCGAAGCCGACTCCATCGCCCACTGCGGCGATTCCCTCTCCGGCATGTTCGCCTACACCATCGACTGCGTCGATATCGCTACCGGCTGGACCGAACAACGCGCCACCTGGGGCAAAGGAGAATCCGGTGTCCTTTCCCAAATCAAAGATATCGAAAAATCCCTACCCTTCCCCCTCCTCGGCTTCGACTGCGATAACGCGAATGGGGTCAGGCTTAGGTATTTAGGTATTGACTGGCCACCTCTTTTTGGGCAATCTGCGGTTATGGTGAGGAAGCCAAGAGTTCACTTCCCGGGGCACTTTATCATATAATTGGTCGGAAAAGAATACGGTCCAGGGCCGCAAAAGCAAAATAACGAAGTCTGACCCCATTTCCAACTGTCCGGTACCATATCTATTCGTGGAACAGCTCTAAACGGTAAACGGTGGCAGGAGCGGATAAGATTGGTATTCAGGAAAATAACAGCATCCGCTTGGACCGTTAAGAAAAAATGGGGGTGAAGTGCGGGGCGAGGACCCGTCTTTTGATCTCAGCGGGCTGGGAAACAAAGGGATCGCCAGCTAAATGGCTCTACCTTTCCCCTTCTTCGAGTCGGGAACAAGCGGTTGGGAAGAAGGAGATGTCCATCACCCCCACCCCCTAAACCATGTTAGGTTCAGGGCTTTGTCCTGCACCCTACGCGGTGCAGGGCCTTCCCTCCGCCCTCCGAGGGGGAGGGTCAGGTTGGGGGGCAAAATTCACCAGGGATGAGGTCTTGCGGCCACCTGAATTAAAGCACACAAAGAATATTTTGGGAAAAATTTTTACAACAATAGGGTTAATATATTTTGCGGATCGTGTAGCTAAAGCAATCCGCCACGTAGAGGTTTGTCCCATCCGTGGTGATGCCATAAGGGAGACTGAAGCTCGCGGCCGCTCCAGTGCCGTCAGCTGACCCGATGACGCCTGCGGTGCCCGCTATCGTCGTAACGGCTCCGGTGGAAATTACGATCTTGCGGATCGTGTGGTTTCCAAAATCGCCCACGTAGAGGTTTGCTCCATCCGTGGTGATGCCACGAGGGGCATTGAAGCGCGCGGCCGCTCCCGTGCCGTCATCTGACCCTAAGGCGCCTGCGGTGCCCGCTATCGTCGTAACGGCTCCGGTGGAAATTACGATCTTGCGGATCGTGTAGTTGCTAGAATCCGCCACGTAGAGGTTTGCTCCATCCGTGGTGATGCCATCAGGCTGACTGAAGCTCGCGGCCGCTCCCGTGCCGTCAGCTGACCCCCTGGCACCTGCGATGCCCGCTATCGTCGTAACGGCTCCGGTGGAAATTACGATCTTGCGGATCGTGCAGTTGATAGTATCCGCCACGTAGAGGTTTGCTCCATCCGTGGTGATGCCAGAAGGCAAATAGAAGCGCGCGGCCGCTCCAGTGCCGTCAGTTGACCCGTCGGAGCCTGCGGTGCCCGCTATCGTCGTAACGGCTCCGGTGGAAATTACGATCTTGCGGATCGTCTGGTTGGTAGTATCCGCCACGTAGAGGTTTGTCCCATCCGTGGTGATGCCATGAGGGCTCCAGAAGCGTGCGGCCGCTCCAGTGCCGTCAGTTGACCCGTCGGCGTCTGCGGTGCCCGCTATCGTCGTAACCGCTCCGGTAGAAATTACGATCTTGCGGATCGTGTGCCAAGAATCCGCCACGTAGAGGTTTGCTCCATCCGTGGTGATGCCCACAGGGAGATAGAAGCGCGCGGCCGCTCCAGTGCCGTCAGTTGACCCCCCGGCGCCTGCGGTGCCCGCTATCGTCGTAACATTATAATTACTCCCGGAGGAGCCACCAGATGTCACCGTAAGGGTCGCGGTCCCGGAGTTACCACTTAAGGCGGCAGTGATGGTTGCGGTGCCTGCCGCAACGCCCGTGGCCAGGCCGCTGCTGTTAATCGTTGCCGCCGATGTTGGTAACGAGGTCCATGTGACCTGGTTGGTTATGTCACGGGTTGTCCCGTCAGAATATGTGCCGGAGGCTGTAAACTGCTGGGCATTTCCTACAGGTAAGCTCGGATTGGCGGGTGTTACAGATATGGAGACAAGTTGAGTCCCCGCCGGTAGTGCTGAAATTTCTGAATCGACCCCCGCTCCGCATCCACCTAACAGGAGGAAGATTATGCAAAGAGGAATAATTCCCGTAAATAGCCATATTTCTCTCAAACTTTTCATTTTATTACCTCCTGTCAGTACTGTCCGGTTAAGATTTGAATAAAAACAGTTGTTTCTCCGAAGACCGGTCTCTCGAGTTTAGGCAAAATTCAAATAGCATTTGATTAATCGGGGTTTTCTCAAAAAGCCGAATACTTAAAATTTGCAGAATCTCGTTCAGGCTTCGATCCAAATGAAGTTCCTTTTTTAAGAATTTCTGGGTTTGTTAACCGGACGTAACTGATTATTTATATTTCCTTTCCAGCCTAATATGTTCATCGGTGTTTTTATGGGTAGCTTTAATTCTTTTTTCCTCAAACCGCATATTTTCCTCCCGAAGGGGATCCCCAGCTTTTTCCATCCTCAGCGTAAGAATTTATTGACTACCTGGGTGCGATCTAAACATGAGACACATAAGGGAGAAGCGCCCGTAAATCCAAGATTAAGACAATTCAGGAATTGTTTCGATTTGACAACCCGGCTCTCTCCCTTTAGACTAAGCCATCCTGAATCCGGGAATGATCTTTGATGTTCTCGTAAGAAGTCTGAAAAGACTTATTTCCGTCATTCCGGCGAACCCCGGATCAAGTCCGGGGCAGCCCCGGACTTGATCCGGGGCGGAATCCAGGGTTCCCGGTGAAAACCGGGATCCAGTCTCTAGAATGGCTCCCGATTGGGGACGCCCTTAGTTGCGGCCTGGCCAGGCCGCAACTAAGGGCGTCCCCAATCACTGGAATTTTCAGGTGACAAAATATGGCAGATGGTG